>Ga0256405_10001479_pt1 | contig 63500 bp, 53 predicted proteins | sample RumenRJG_02DNA_FD_189096 | JGI IMG/M metagenome (GOLD analysis project Ga0256405, IMG submission 189096) | Bovine rumen microbial communities from Lethbridge, Alberta, Canada - RJG_02 | ecosystem: Host-associated > Mammals > Digestive system > Stomach > Rumen | place: Canada: Alberta... | reverse complement strand
AACAAGTCGCTGCCATTCAGTATAAAATCAACCGTAGACCAAGAAAAAAATTAGGATTCCAGATACCATATCAGGAATTTTATCTATCTTTGCAAACGTGAGTTGCGTTTTGGTCTGGAATCTATAAAATAAAATCATAATGTTAAAATTATACAAAGTTTAAATTTATTTTGTAACTTTGCATTTTCGCAAAACGAACAAAAAAATTATAACAATATGATAGCAAAAGAATTACTCAATCCCCGTAGCATCGTGATATGCGGTGCTTCGTCCGATATCCACAAACCTGGCGGAAAATCGCTCAAGAATCTGCTCGAAAGCCCATTCAAAGGCCAGGTATATGCCGTAAACCCAAAAGAAACTGAAGTCCAAGGCGTCAAATGCTACGCCAAGGTCGACGACTTGCCGCAGGTCGACTGCGCCATCCTCTGTATCGCCGCCAAATTCTGTGCCCAGACCGTCGATGTCCTTGCCAAGGAAAAAGGCTGCAAAGGCTTTATCATCGTCAGTGCCGGATTCTCTGAAGAGAACGCCGAAGGCGCTGCTATCGAAAAACACATTGTCGATACAATCAACAGCGTTGGCGGTTCGCTCATCGGACCCAACTGCACCGGCTTCCTCAATGTCAACTATGCCGGCTGCTTCGATACTCCCATCCCCAAACTCGATCCCAAAGGTGTCGACTTCATCACTGGTTCGGGTGCCACCGCCGTTTTCATCAAGGAATACGGTATGAGCAACGGACTCAAGTTCAACAGCGTTTGGGCAGTAGGCAACAGCGCACAGCTGGGTATCGAAGATGTCCTCGAACACCTCGACGAGACTTTCGACCCCGAGAAGTCCTCGCGTGTCATCATGCTCTATATGGAAAAAATCGGCGATCCTCAGCGTCTGCTCAAACACAGCCGTAACCTCATCAACAAAGGCTGCCATATTGCTGCCATCAAGAGCGGTGGCTCCGCTGCCGGTAGCCGTGCCGCATCGTCCCACACCGGTGCCCTCGCCACCAACGACGCCGCCGTCGACGCTCTGTTCCGCAAGGCCGGCATCGTCCGCTGCCAGAACCGTCAGGAACTCACCACTGTCTGCGCCGTCTTCATGCATCCCGAAATCAAGGGCAAACGTTGCGCCGTCATCACCCACGCAGGTGGCCCCGCCGTTATGCTCACCGACGTGCTCAGCAACGGCGGCATGGAAGTTCCCTCGCTCAAGGAACATCCAGCCAGCCCGGCTTTGCTCGAAAAACTTTTCGCTGGCAGCTCGGTAGGAAACCCCATCGACTTCCTCGCCACCGGCACCGCCGAACAACTCGGCTACATCATCGACACTGTTGAAAATGAATATACCGACATCGACTTCTCCGTCGTCATCTTCGGAAGCCCCGGACTGTTCAGCAACAAGGAGGTATACGACCTGCTCGACCAGAAGATGAAGACCTGCAAGAAGCCCATTTTCCCCGTCCTCCCGTCAATCATCAATGTCAAGGACGAAATCGATGACTTCATCGCCAAGGGCCGCATCAACTTCCCCGAAGAGTGCGTGCTTGGCAATGCCATCTGCAAAGTCTACAACACTCCCAAACCTCAGCCCGAAAATGTCGAACTGCCTGCCATCGACGTGGCTCGCATCCGCCGCACCGTCGAACGCTGCAAGGACGGCTATATGGAGATTGCCGACTACAACGAGCTGCTCGACGCCGCCGGCATCAGCCGCAAGAAGAGCGTGGAAGTCAGCAAGAAAGAGGATGCTCTTGCATTCGCTAAAGAGGTTGGCTGCTCGAAGGATGTTCCTCTCGTGATGAAGGTCGTCGGACCGCTCCACAAGAGCGACGTTGGCGGCGTCACCCTCGGCGTCAAAGACCTCGACACCGTGGCCAAAGAGTTTGACCGCCTGATCGTCATTCCCGAAACATATGCTGTCGAGATGTACCCGATGCTCGACGGTACCGATGTCTATATCGGCGCCATCCGCGACCCGAAGTTCGGCCATCAGATCTTCTTCGGTCTTGGCGGCATCTTCATCGAGGTGCTGAAGGATGTCCAGTCGGCTCTGGCACCCATCACAGCTGCCGAAGCCAAAGAGATGCTCACCCACCTCAAAGGATACAAAATCCTGCAGGGTGTCCGCGGTCAGGAAGGCGTCAACCTCGATCTCTATGCCGACCAGGTTGCTCGCGTCAGCGCCCTCGTCCAGGCAGCTCCCGAAATTGCCGAAATGGACCTCAACCCGCTGCTGGGCAACCCGCGCTACGTCACCGCCGTCGACGCCCGCATCCGCTTGGAGAAATAAGTCGGCCCAACGACATCTATACAATTTTAAAAGCGGGCTCCTCATTGCGAGGAGCCCGCTTTATTTATTATATCTTTGTTTCAATATGCTGTTTGAACGCACGTCAAACGCGGGGTGCAAGTGGATTATTTGTATTGGCTGTTGGTGACGAGCTTCATCTGCAGCGTCTTGCCGTTTTTCAAGGTGCCGTCGAGGGTAACGGTGACGGGTGTGCCGTCGTTGTTGCCTTGGATGCCAATCTTGCAGGCCGAAAAGCTTTCAGTGACATCTGAATATTCTCCGAACAAGACGCCTTGGAAACCGCACTGCCACGTCTCCTCGTCGTTGTTTACGGTTAAGACGTCGACGGTATTGTTCCACATCGTTGGACGGATGTGCAGACGGCCAAACTCTACCATAAAGTTGCCGCTGCCATCAGTCTCTTGCGAAACAGCATCCACCGATGTCAACCCAGTGTGATAGAAGCTTTGTACGGCAACTATATGGTAGGTCGTGCCATCGTACACCAGCGTGTTGTCGGCAAGATCGGACGCTGTGGTTTCGGGTTCGTTCTCCTTTTCGCCGCATGCAACCATTGCCGTCATCGCGAATGCGACCATCAGAATTGAAAAGATTTTTTCATAATTTAAATGATTTAAAGATTAATAAAAATGCCACTTTGTGACAGAAATTTCACAAATGTTTTTCAAATTTTTCAAATTGATTTTTAATAATTTGTGGTAACCTCTAAAAATTCGTTTAATTCGCGTTTTGCTTGCAAAACAAATTTTTTAATGTCAACAAATTATTTCGTTAAATTCGTACAATTCGCCGTTTTTAAAAATAATTATTAGAGGTGTCGTTGTATAAATTTGAACAATTTCTCGTCGCAGGCGACTGATTAATTGCGAGGCTTGGATTTCAGTCCTCTTTTGTTAGCGTGTAGGTCTGGCCTAACATCTAATTAGCTCTGACAAGATGGACCACAACATTGCCGGGAATGTCGGTCATTGGCACATTGTTGCCGCTGAAAGTACACTCGTTTTCGGTCAGACTGTTGACGGTGTAGACGAAGTGGGTCCCGCTGCGTGGCGTGATGGTCAGCTGGTCGCCCTCCACGCTCCAGGAGAAGCCGTTGTTTTCGGTCACGCCGTTGTCGTTGGCCAGACCAGTCCCGTCTTCATTCATTGTGAAGAGCATATTCTGCGGGGTCATATCCTGACCATTCACAGTCATTTTCTCCACTTGCCATGTGCCGACAAACATCTCTGTATTGTAATTGTCGCCGCTGTTACCATTACTGGGGTTGTCGGGGCTTTCGTTTTCGGGTTCGCAGCCCACAAGAACTGTCATCGCGAATGCAACCATCAGAATTGAAAAGATTTTTTTCATAATTTAAATGATTTAAGGATTAATAAAAATGTCACTTCGTGACAGAAATTTCACAAATGTTTTTCAAATTTTTCAAATTGATTTTTAATAATTTGTGGTAACCTCTAAAAATTCGTTTAATTCGCGTTTTGCTTGAAAAACAAATTTTTATTGTCAACAAATTAATTCGTTAAATTCGTACAATTCGCCGTTTTTAAAAATAATTATTAGAGGTGTCGTTGTATAAATTTGAACAATTTCTCGTCGCAGGCGACTGATTAATTGCGAGGCTTGGATTTCAGTCCTCTTTTGTTAGCGTGTAGGTCTGGCCTAACATCTAATTAGCTCTGACAAGATGGACCACAACATTGCCGGCGGGAATGTCGGTCATTAGAATATAGTTGCCGCTGAAAGTACACTCGTTTTCGGTCAGACTGTTGACGGTGTAGACGCAGTGGGTCCCGCTTTGTGGCGTGATGGTCAGCTGGTCGTCCTCCACGCTCCATGTGAAACCGATGTTTTCGGTCACGACGTTGGAGTTGGCCGTACCAGTCCCGTCTTCATTCATTGTGAGGAGCACATTCTGCGGAGTCATATACTGACCATTCACAGTCATTTTCTCAAGATGCCATGTGCCGACAAACATCTCTGCGCCGCTGTTGCCATTACTGGGGTTGTCGGGGCTTTCGTTTTCGGGTTCGCAGCCCACAAGAACTGTCATCGCAAATGCGACCATCAGAATAGAAAATACTTTTTTCATAAGTTGAAAAGATTTAAAGATTAATAATTTGATGAATTAATAATAATGTGCAAACAAAAGATGCCTTGTGCTCCGAACGCGACCAAAGTGGGGCGCACGGAACAAATGGAATTGTCCGAGACAGTAAATTCTGATAGAAAAAACAGCTCTCCCTACCTGTTCAAATTGCAAGTGGGGGAGGGTAAAATTTAGTTGTTTTTGCGCATAGTAGTTCATATATGCCTATAGCTGTCGTTGGCTTGCAATGTCATCGAGGTTGAAACTCGGATGGAAGTAAAGGTAGTGGATTAGTGCAGTTTAGATAAAGCAATGGCTCACAATTAGAATTCCATTCACAACTGCAAATTTATGAAGTTTTTTTGAAATGAAATTATTTTTCAAAACAAATGCATAATTTTCCCCACATTAAGTATTGGCTGCCATCAATTTGTCAATTCTTTTAATTCGTACAATTAGCCGTTTTAAATAATTATTAGATGTGCTCTAATGATTTTGAGCGAAGCGACCAAATTTACAACTCACCAATCCCGCAATCGTAATCTATGAGCTCAAACCGGACTGTACTTGATGTCTCGCACTCATTCTTATAATTTCCATTGTGCGATGCCGCCATGTCAGCCATCGAACCATGTGGTTCGAGCGTGACACTATGTAGGTATTTGAATTTCTTTCCAATATTGACGAGCGTCGTTTCGACACGATAATCTATGCGTACCGTACTGTCGTTTTTGTTGGAAAAAACTATCCAATCATTCCTATACAACCTCTCTCCCGGCATATAAGGGTCCTCAATAGTCTTCACCTCGACAGTAAAGCATTCTCCTTCAAAGATTACAACGCTTTTTACTTCCGTTCCCGTCAGCCATCCGGTCTGCGCCGAAGCAACAATCGGCATCAAAATGGCAACAACTGATAATACAATTGTCTTTTTCATAGTTTTACATATTTATTTTCAAAGCATTATCCTTATTGTTTCTGAACAATGGATATACAAAAGTACAAAAAAATAATTTTAGCACTATCTTTTTGACAAACAACGGAAAAAATTTGTATTTTTGTATTTCTAAAAAAAGATAATATAAAGATATTAATAAACTAATAATACGATGATTACAAATAATTTCACCGCTCGTCACAATGGCGTTTCCAAACCCGCCGACGAAGAAAAAATGCTTAAAACTATCGGCGTCTCCTCTATGGAGGATCTTATCGACAAGGCTGTCCCTGCCAGTATCCGCCTCAAGGAGCCTATGCCCATCGCTGACGGCATCAATGAATACGAATTCCTTAACCGTTGCCGCGCTCTGGCCCAGAAGAACAAGATGTTCAAGTCTTACATCGGTATGGGCTACTACGGCACCATAACTCCCGCTGTCATTCAGCGCAATGTCTTCGAAAACGCTGGCTGGTACACCGCCTACACTCCCTATCAGACCGAAATCAGCCAGGGACGTCTCGAAGCCCTGATGACTTATCAGACCATGGTCAGCGACATGACTGGCATGCCGCTCGCCAATGCATCGCTCCTCGACGAGGCTACAGCCGGTGGCGAATGTATGATTATGTTCTACAACAGCCGCAGCCGTGCTCAGCAGAAAGAAAACGTCCACAAAATCTTTGTCGACGACTGCATCTTCCCGCAGACCCTCGACGTAATGCGCACCAACGCCGCTCCTCGCGGCATCGAAATCGTTGTCGGCAAAACTTCCGAGGTGAAACTCGACAACACCTTCTTCGGCGCCATCGTTCAGTATCCTAACCAATTCGGCGACGTTTGCGACTACACCGAGTTTATTGCCAAGGCTCACGAACTGGGCATCTTCGTAGGTATGGCTACTGACCTTATGGCTCTCGCTCTGCTCAAAACTCCTGGCGAGATGGGTGCCGACTGCGCATTCGGCTGCAACCAGCGCTTCGGTCTGCCTATGGGCTTCGGCGGTCCTCACGCCGGTTTCTTCGCCGTAACCGAGGCCTTCAAACGCAGCTTCCCGGGCCGTATCATCGGCTGGAGCGTCGACGTCAAAGGCAACCCCGCACTCCGTATGGCTCTCGGTATGCGCGAACAGCATATCAAACGCGAAAAAGCAACTTCCAACATCTGCACAGCTTCTGCTCTGCAGGCCATCATGAGCGGATTCTACGCCGCTTGGCACGGTCCTGAAGGCATCCACAACATCGCTGCCAACATCCATGCCATGGCTGGTGTCCTGGCCAAAGAACTTGAAAAATACGGCTACAAACAGCACAACCGTGTCTTCTTCGACACGCTGGCTCTGCAATGCCCTGTCCCGACCGCAAAGGTCCGCGAAATGGCCGAAGCTGCATGCATCAACTTCCGCTACATCTGCGAGGAATGCATCGGCATCAGCATCGACGAGACAACCTCGAAGGACGATATCAACGCCATCATCACCGTTCTGGCTAAGGCCGCCGGTAAGGAACCCGAACTGCTCCAGTGCAGCGGCAAGGGTTGCTGCACTTGCTTCAGCGACATACCTGAAAACCTGCTCCGTACCAGCAAATATCTGACCCATAGCGTCTTCAACAAGTATCATAGCGAGACCGAAATGATGCGCTATATGAAGAAGCTCGAGGTTAAAGATCTCAGCCTCAACCGCGCCATGATTCCGCTGGGTAGCTGCACCATGAAGCTCAACGCTGCCGCCGAAATGCTGCCGCTCAGCTGGAGCCGCTTCGCAGGTATGCATCCTTTCGCTCCCGCCGACCAGGCCGAGGGTTCGCTCCAGATGATCAAGGAGATGGAGGATATGCTGGCCATCATCACTGGCTTCGCTGGCGTTTCGCTGCAGCCCAACTCGGGCTCGGCTGGCGAATATAGCGGTCTGACCGTTATCCGCAACTACCATATCGACAACGGCCACCCCGAACGCAACGTCTGCCTCATTCCCGCTTCGGCACACGGCACCAACCCCGCATCGGCTGCCAAAGCCGGCATGACCGTTGTTGTCGTCAAGTGCAACGACCGCGGCGATGTCGACATCGACGACCTCCGCGAGAAAGTGGCTCAGTACAAAGACTCTCTGAGCTGCATCATGATTACTTATCCGTCGACGCACGGCGCCTTTGAAGAGGGCATCCTCGAAATCGTCGACATCATCCATCAGGCTGGCGGCCTCGTCTATATGGACGGCGCCAACATGAACGCCCAGGTGGGTCTCACCAGCCCCGGACGTATGGGCGCCGATGTTTGCCACCTCAACCTCCACAAGACCTTTGCAGGTCCTCACGGCGGCGGCGGTGCCGGTGTCGGCCCCATCGCTGTCAGCGAGAAACTGCTCGACTTCCTGCCCAAGCACTGCATCTACGAGGTCGGTGGCAAGAAAGGTAACGCCATGGCTGCCGCTCCGTTCGGCAACGCCCTGCTGTTCCCCATCACCTACGGCTACCTGCTGATGCTCGGCGGCAACGGCCTGACCGAGGCTACACGCCACGCCATCCTCAATGCTAACTACCTCCGCGCACGCCTGCAGAAATACTATAAGATTCTCTACACCAACAAGAATGGCATGTGCGGCCACGAGATGATTGTCGACTTCAGCGAGTTCAGCCTCAAGGTCAGCGTCGGCGACATCGCACGCCGTCTCGACGACTACGGCTTCCACGCTCCCACGGTGGCCTTCCCGGTGCACAACACCCTGATGGTCGAACCCACCGAGAGCGAACCGCTCAGCGAACTGGACCGTTTCTGCGACGCCATGATCAGCATCCGTCAGGAAATCGACGACATCATGACCGGCAAATACGACGAGAAGAACAACCCCATCGCCAATGCTCCGCACACGATGCAGGTTGTCTGCGCCGACGAGTGGAACTATCCCTACAGCCGCAAGGTGGCTGCCTTCCCGATGGAACACGGCGACAAGTACTGGCCGACCATCAGCAAGATCGACGACGCCTACGGCGACCGCAATCTGCAGCCCGTCTGGCCCGCTGAAAACTAAAAACGACCAGCAAGCCTTAAAGCTTGTAAAAACAATAGGATAGGGGAGAGCCTTCATGGACTCTCCCCTTTATTTTTTTTCGCACATTCCCTACATTATACAAATCAAAATAATCAAAAAAGGGTTTCGAATAATATCACATTTTTCACAATAAATAGAGGTAACCTCCAAAAATTCGTTTAATTCGCGTTTTGTTTGCAAAACAAATTTCTAAATTTAAATTCGTTTAATTCGTACAATTCGCCGTTTTAAATAATTATTAGAGGTGCTCTAGAAATGAAAAAAAAGGCGGCTCATAATGTAATGAACCGCCCTATTTTAGATGCAAAACAGAATCATATTGTCACAGGTGAATCCTCTTCGATGCTTTCGTTGATGGCTTCGCTCAACTGCTTCGAAGCTTCGCCCTTTTCGATTTCGAAAACTATCTTCTCGTCGTCGAGGGTGGGGGAGTCGCTATCATTTTTCACTGTAGTGACACGTATCGTGTCGCCTGCCAATATGTCAGCCTTGATAATCTCATCAGCCAGGTCGTCTTCAATATATCGCTGGATGGCTCGCTTAAGCGGGCGGGCTCCGAACTGGGCATCCCAACCTTTCTTGACGAGGAAATCCTTGGCCTTTTCGTCAATTTCAATCTCATAGCCCATAGTGCGTATGCGCTTAAAGAGACTCTTCAATTCGATATCGATAATCTTATGGATATCATCACGTTTGAGGCTATTGAAATAAATGATATCGTCGATACGGTTCAGGAACTCGGGGGCAAAAGATTTCTTGAGGGCCTTCTCAATCACATCGCGTTCCATATCGGCTTTCTCGGCTTCGCGGGCTGCCGTGTTGAAACCTACACCAGTACCGAAATCCTTCAACTGGCGGCTGCCAATATTGGATGTCATAATGATGATGGTATTCTTAAAATCAACCTTGCGACCCAGACCGTCGGTCAGCTGGCCATCGTCGAGCACCTGCAACAGCACGTTGAACACGTCGGGATGAGCCTTCTCGATTTCATCCAACAATATGATAGAGTAGGGTTTACGACGAACTTTCTCTGTCAGCTGGCCGCCCTCCTCGTAGCCGACGTATCCCGGAGGCGCTCCGATGAGGCGCGACACGGCGAACTTCTCCATATATTCACTCATATCTATGCGTATCATCGATTGCTCACTGTCGAACAGATATTTAGCAAGTACTTTGGTCAAATATGTCTTTCCGACACCTGTGGGACCAAGAAAGATGAACGTTCCGATTGGCTTGTTGGGATCTTTCAGACCAGCACGATTACGACGTATTGCTTTAGCTATCTTGCGTATAGCTTCATCTTGACCGACAACCGACCCCTGCAGTTCATCTTCCATTTTGAGCAACCGCGTGCCTTCGTTCTGTGCAATGCGCTGCACCGGAACTCCGGTCATCATGGCTACAACCTCGGCAACATCGTTTTCCGTAACGGCAACTCGGTTGTCGCGCTCTTCTTCTTCGAACGAACGACGCATCTCTTCAAGCTCGGCGGTCAATTTGCGCTCCTCGTCGCGAAGGGCAACGGCCTCGTTGTAGTTTTTCTGCTGCAGAATCTCTTTCTTCTGCTTGACAACATCGGCTATACGCTGCTCCATATCAAGTATTTCCTGCGGCACGCGCACATTGGCAATACGCACCCTGGCACCAGCCTCATCCATGGCATCTATGGCCTTGTCGGGCAAGAGGCGGTCGCTGATGTAACGCTCTGTCAGGTCTATGCACGCTTTCAACGCTTCGTCGGTATAGCGTACCGAATGGTGGTCTTCGTACTTTTCTCGTATATTGCTCAGTATTTCAAGAGTTTCCTCTTTGCTCGATGCTTCCACAAGCACCTTTTGGAAACGACGCTCCAAGGCACCGTCCTTTTCTATGTACTGACGGTACTCGTCAAGCGTCGTGGCACCGATGCACTGTATCTCTCCACGGGCAAGGGCTGGCTTGAACATATTTGACGCGTCGAGCGATCCCGACGCACTGCCGGCCCCAACAATGGTGTGTATTTCGTCTATGAACAGAATCACATCGTGGTTGCTCTCCAATTCGTTCAATATGGCCTTCATACGTTCCTCGAATTGGCCTCTGTACTTCGTTCCGGCAACAAGCGATGCCAGGTCAAGCGATATCACACGCTTATGGTATAACGTACGCGGCACGCGACCATCGACAATCCGCTGTGCCAACCCTTCGGCTATGGCCGACTTGCCAACACCGGGCTCGCCAATAAGGACCGGATTGTTCTTCTTGCGACGACTCAATATCTGCGCAATACGCTCCAGTTCCTTTGCACGACCAACGATAGGGTCCAGCCGTCCCTCTTCTGCTGCCTTGGTCAGGTCTCGGCCGAAGTTTTCCAACGCCGGGGTCTTGCCTTTTTTGGCCTCGTCTGTGCGCGACGGCTCGTCGGGATTGGCGTACGGGTAGTCGTCGTCATCGTCATAGCCGGCATCCATCCTGGTACCGAATGCGTCGTTCGGCTTTTCCTTCTGGTCCATATCTCCGCGATTCTTCTTCAGTATCTCGAAAAACTTGTTGTATGTCATTCCCTCACGCTCAAGGAGACGCGACGCCACATTCTCATTCTCCATAAGGATCGCCAAAACGAGATGCTCGGTCCTAATCATCGGCTCTTTCAGCTTCGTCGACTCCAGGAACGCGAGACGCAGCACCTTCTCCGCTTGTTTCAGCATCGGTATCTGACTGTCTTCGTTATATGTTATGTCCGACACCTGACGACCTATGGCCGACTCAATGCGACCTTTTATGGCCTGAAGATCTATACCTAATGATGATAAAAGTTTATATGCTGAACACTCTGGTTCACGTATGATTCCGAGAAACAAATGCTCGACGCCGATATTACCATTCTTAAGCCTTATCGCCTCGTCGTGACTGTTCGCTATTACCTTTTTACTGTTTTTACTAAGTTTTGCTTCCATTTATTTCTTTATGTATCAATATTCTAACCTAACAGTTATACTCCTTGTTAGGTTTTTCAAAATTACTACATATATTTTTACATCAAGTCTCAGTCCAAACTATATTATCAACATGAATATGTGAATACTGTGTGACATTTTGTCACAAACGCGATTATCCACAACAATATGTTAAAAACAAATGCTTAATAAATCACAAAAAGTAAGTCCATTCGATTAAAAAAACGTATTTTTGCTGTCTTGAACAAAAAAAACACTATCAATATATATAATTAGAATACAATATTATAAATATATAACTAAATGGTATCTGAAAACGAAAAAATAACACAAGTCGACATTGAAACCGAAATGAAATCGGCCTATATCGACTATGCCATGTCGGTCATCGTTTCTCGTGCACTCCCTGATGTCCGCGACGGACTGAAACCTGTCCATCGCCGCATCCTTTTCGCAATGAACGACATGGGTCTATATTTCAACACCTCCTACAAAAAGTCTGCTACTGTTGTCGGTGAGGTTCTCGGTAAATACCACCCTCATGGCGACTCCTCAGTATATGGTGCTATGGTCCGACTCGCTCAACCTTGGGCGATGCGCTACACTCTCGTTGACGGACAAGGCAACTTCGGCTCTATAGATGGCGATGGCGCTGCCGCCATGCGTTACACCGAGGCTCGCATGAAACAGATTACCAACGAGATGCTCGCCGATATCGACAAAGAGACTGTCGATATGATGCCTACATACGACAACGACCGCGAAGAACCTACCGTACTGCCCGCCAAAATACCCAACCTGCTCGTCAACGGCTCTAACGGTATCGCTGTCGGTATGGCCACAAACATGCCTACTCACAACCTGAGAGAGGTTCTCAACGGATGCATTGCCTATATCGAAGACCCCGAAATAACCATCGAGGGACTTATGAAATACATCACTGCACCTGACTTCCCAGGCGGCGGCATCATCTATGGCTACAACGGCGTTCGCGAAGCTTTCACAACAGGACGTGGCTCTATAATAATTCGCGCAGAAACCTCGTTCGAAACCGACCATAAAGGTCGCGAAATGATTGTCGCACACAGCATACCATACAATGTCAACAAGGCTGAAATGATAAAGAAACAAGCCCAGCTGGTAAAAGACGGCAAAATTGTTGGCATTACAGACATCCGCGACGAATCTGACAAGGATGGTATTCGCGTAGTCTACTACTTGCGTTACGACGTGGTCCCGAACATTGTTCTCAACAAGCTTTTCCAACTCTCCGAACTCCAGTCTTCTTTCGCAGTCAACAACATCGCACTCGTCAAGGGACGCCCGCAGCTGCTCAACCTCAAAGACCTCATCAAGTGCTTTGTCGAGCACCGCGAAGATGTTGTCACACGTCGCACCCGCTTCGACATGAAAAAGGCCGAAGAGCGCGCCCACATCCTGCTCGGATTCTTGAAGATGATCGATATCCTCGACGATGTTATCGCTCTCATCCGACAGTCGGAAACACAGGACGAAGCTCGTCAGAACATGATGGACCGCTGGGGCTTCAGCGACCCGCAGGCTCGTGCCATCATTGCCATGCGACTCGGACAACTCACAAAGCAGAACCGACTCGAACTGCAAGCCGAATACGACGAAAAAATGGCTTTCATCGAACGCTGCAAGGAAATTCTCGGCGACCACAGCGTCCTTATGTCTGTTATCAAGGACGAACTCGCTGAAATCCGCGACAAATACGGCGACGACCGTCGCACTCGCATCGAATTCGACGCATCGAACTTCAGCATCGAAGACATGATCGCTGACGACAAAGTCGTAATCACCATCTCTCACATGGGCTACATCAAACGAACTCTGCTTTCAGAATACAAAACACAAAGTAGGGGAGGCGTCGGTTCGAAAGGCAGCTCCGTGCGCAACGAAGACTTCGTCGAACACATCTTCATGGCCACAAACCACAACTACATCCTCTTCTTTACTGAAAAAGGACGCTGCTATTGGAAACGTGCCTTCGAAATCCCCGAAGGCGGCAAAGACTCAAAAGGACGCGCAATCCTCAACCTCATCAATATCGAGCCCGACGACAAAGTCAAAGCATATGTCAACGTTCTCAATCTCAAGGATGAAGAATATCTCAACAACCATTACATCATTCTCTGCACCAAGAACGGTATCGTCAAGAAGACCAATCTCGAGGCCTATTCTCGTCCACGCACCAACGGTATCATCGCTGTCGGTATCCGTGAAGACGACGAACTGCTGACTGCTCGCCTCACCGACGGCAACAGCCAGATCCTTATCGCTTCAAGACAAGGAAAAGTAATGCGTTGCCCAGAAGACGAATTCCGTCCAATGGGACGTGGAGCCTCTGGCGTTAAGGGCATTAGCCTCGAACCGCAGGACGACTTCGTCATCGGCATGCTTTGCGTCGACAACGAGGACGAGAACATCATGGTTGTCTCTGAAAACGGTTTCGGAAAACGCTCACCAATCAGCGAATACCGCACAACACACCGTGGCGGAAAGGGCGTCAAGACACTCAACGTCACCGAAAAAACCGGACGCGTTATCGCTATCGAGAACGTAGACGACAACAAAGACCTGATGATCATCAACCGCTCTGGAATAACAATCCGAATGCATGTCGCCGACCTTCGTGTCCTGGGCAGAGCAACACAGGGTGTCAAACTCATCAACCTCAGAGGCAAAGATTCCATCGCTTCTATCACCAAGGTCGATGCACAATTTGAAAGCGACGAACAACCCTCCGAAAACATCGACGCAGTCGACCCTGAAGGCAACCCGATAGAACCCAGCAACATCGAAAACCCGACCGACACCGAATCGGAAGGGGAGACATCTCAACAATAAAGTCTCTATTACTTAATAAATCTTAATCGTACAATATTCCATAATACGAAAATACAAATAAAGGAAAATAACACTAAAACACCTATTAAAATGAAAAAAATCGCATTGTTTACAGCGCTTCTCTCTCTCGGTTTTGCCGTGAATGCACAAACCCTGAACGTTCAGAGCGCAATGTCTGACCTCAAAAGAGGTTACTTAAACAAAGCCAAGGCTGCCATCGACAAAGCTTGTCTCCACGAAGACACAAAAGACGATGCCAAAACTTGGTACTATGCAGGACTTATCTACAGCCAGATTGGCAACGAAGCCGACAAACCAAAATCCAAATACAAAGACCTCGACCCCGAATGGTGCGAAAAAGCATATAATGCCGCTCTGCGCTGCAAGGAGCTCGACAAGGACAAAGATTTCGACCTCAAGTACATCTTCAGCATGGTAGGTACTGACTACTACAATAAGAGCATCAAACTCTTCAACGATGGCAAATATAAAGAAGCTCTTGACTTCTCCGAAAAAGCAATCAAGGTTTTCAACAACACCGGCGAAGCCGACCTCTCCAACGAATCACGCTACATTGCCGGCTACTGCTGCCAAATGCTTAAAGACAACGAAGGCGTAAAGAAACATTATGGCCCTCTGGTTCGTCGCAACACTGTCAAAGACGATTTCAAACCGCGCATGCAGCATGTCTACACCGTCATGTACGGAGTATACAAAGATGCAAAAGACACTGCTAACGTCATTAAGACTGCCGAACGCTACACCAAAGCCATACCCGAAGACCCGGGCGCAAACCTTCTTCTTGCACAAGCATACATCTGGACCGGCAACAAAGCCAAAGGTATTGAACTGGCCAACAAAGCTGTTGAAGAAAGCAAGGGCAAACCCAACTACACAGCTCTGCTCTGTGCTGCAGCTGGCATCCACGACCAAGCAGGTGACTATGAAAAGGCTGAACAAATGTACAAGGAATCGTCCGAAATACAACCCAACCAGTTCGAAGCCAACTACGGTATGGGCAGTATGATGAACAACCGCGCTTCCGAGAAAAACGAAACCATCAACAAAATGATTGCCGCCGGCGACTATTCGGACGAAGCAACAGCACTCATGGACAAACTTACCGAAGAACGTAACGAATACCTGAGAAAAGCAATTCCTTACCTGAATTCCGCAATCAACTTCATCGACTCTCTCGACGAAAACGCTAAGGCTCAGCATCGTCCGAATCTCTATAGCTGCCTGAAAGCTCTCAACGCATGCTACGTGACCCTTGAGATGTACAACGAATCCAAAGCCATTCAACAACGTATCACAACAATCGAAGCTGGACAATAATTCGAAATTGAAAATTTAATTCAAACTGATAATTTAATTCAAACATTGAATTAAATTCGACTCCGGAAATCAAATCCGATTCATAGAACTCAGCTTTGAAACTAACCCCAAAAACGCCTCTAATCAAGGCGTTTTTTTGATGGTTTAAAATTCTCATTATTCCGATTATGTTAAGTAGACTATTTTGAAATAAGAAAACCGTCAGTCTGTATTGTCCTACTTTCTGACGGTTTTTTATTAATGAAATGGCAAAAAATTAATTCGCTCAATTCGTTTAATTCGCCGTTTGAAAACCTCTAAAAATTCGTTTAATTCGCGTTTTGCTTGCAAAAAAAATCCTTAATGGAAACATATTAATTCGCTCAATTTGTTTAATTCGCCGTTTGAAAACCTCAATAAATCGTTTAATTCGCGTTTTCGCCGTTTTAAATAATTATTAGAGGTGCTCATAGTTTTACGAATGCATTCACCGAAACTCCATTAGAATTCAAAATCTGAAAGTATTTGGTTTCGTCTTGTTCTTTGTGTAAAAGCATTACGTTAGCATCACCATATTTTGTTTCGCGAAGATAATTTATCATGAGTTCCGATATTTCCGGACGCTTATCTTCACGAGGTTTGCAAATTTCAGGTATGCTGTCACAAATCCATTTTATATACTCAGCATTGTTGACATGATAAGTATGGTCGATTGACGAAAACGGCACATTGATTTTCTTTAAAGTATCCATCATATCCGGCATCTTGAGTTTTTCAAGTTTCGAATACTTTGTTGAATCAACAGCTTCTTTATCATAGACTTTAATAATCTCACCAAGACGAGTCACTTTGCGGCTGTTGGTGTCAAGAATAACCCAATTTGAAGACGATGAGGCACATACAACGCCATTGCTGTCAATAAGCTGATAGTCGCGTGGTGCAATCAGACCGTTGTCCTGTTTAGCCCATGTTCGCAAGGTTAACCTCTCCCCTGCCATCGGCAAACGTAAAACATTGTAATACACATGAGTAAGAATCCACGCTTTGTCAAGTGATTTCAAACCATAATATCCAACGCCCAACGTTTCGGAATGTGCCAGGGCTACATCTTGGAACAAACGTGCCAAGCCCCAAAGGGTCAGGTAATCGTCCTCGTCACACAGTATTGTCGACAACGTAATATCTTCTGTAAAAAACATCAGATTATTATTTTTTTGTGAAGATGATTACAACTTGTTACATTCTCTCTGGAACCTCAATGCCAAGAATCAACATCATATTCTTTATGGCCAACGAGACGGCGTTGCAAAGCTTGACGAGAAACAGCATTCTGTTGGTATCGCTTTCACGCAGTATCGGGGTGTCTTGATAGAAGCTGTTGAAGGCCTTGGCAAGATCGTATGTGTAGTTGGCAATCATAGCCGGGCTGAACGATGCAGCGGCTTGCGAGACTGTTGAAGATATGTCGTGCAGGAGTTTTATCACCTCACGTTCCTTGTCGTTGAGGACAACATCCTTGGGGTTGGCATTCAGGTCAATACCCTTTTCTCCTATTGCTTTGCGGATTATGGATCGGATACGTGCATAGGTGTACTGTATGAACGGACCTGTGTTACCGTTGAAGTCAATACTCTCTGCCGGGTTGAAGAGCATGGTTTTTGTCGGATCGACTTTAAGGATGAAGTACTTTAATGCGCCAAGAGCAAGTATATGGTACAATTCCTTTAGCTGTTCGGGGGTCATGTCGTCGTTCTTGCCACGGTCACGACACATCTCTTCGGCAGTCTTCTCCATCTCTTCGATGAGGTCGTCGGCGTCGACGACAGTGCCTTCGCGCGATTTCATCTTTCCGTTTGGCAGTTCAACCATACCGTACGAAAGATGATAGACTTTGTCTGCCCAGTCGAATCCTAATCGCGAAAGTACAATTTTGAGTACCTGGAAATGGTAGTCCTGCTCATTGCCAACGACATAGATGAGTTGGTCTGCTCCAAATTCTTGTTGTCTAAGCAATGCTGTACCAAGATCCTGGGTCATATATACCGAGGTACCGTCTTTACGCAAAAGCAACTTCTGGTCCAATCCCGCGTCAGTAAGGTCGCACCATACAGAACCATCTTCTTTGCGATACAGGACACCCATATCCAATCCCTTTTGAACAAGCTCTTTCCCTAAAAGGTATGTATTTGACTCATAATATATTTTATCAAATCCGACACCCATTTTTCTGTACGTCTCGTCAAAACCGGCATATACCCATGAATTCATCTTCTCCCACAGGGCTCGGATTTCTTTGTCACCCTCTTCCCAGCGTTTAAGCATCTTCTGGGCTTCAATCATCAATGGGGCCTCCTTCTTCGCTTGCTCCTCCTCTACCCCTTTATCCATAAGTTCTTTTATTTCTGCCTTATAATGTTTGTCGAATTCGACATAATACTTTCCAACCAGGTGGTCGCCCTTGAGTCCGGAACTCTCCGGCGTCTCTCCATTGCCAAAACGAAGCCATGCCAACATCGACTTGCAGATGTGGATTCCGCGGTCATTGACAAGGTTCACCTTCTTGACATTTCGGCCATTGGCTGTCAACAGTTGTGATACCGACCAGCCCAGCAGGTTGTTACGTATATGGCCCAAATGCAGCGGCTTGTTGGTGTTTGGCGACGAATACTCAATGACAACGGGTGCATCATTGGGGTTCGGTGCTGTCATCCCCAAATGGGTATCTGTACTTATACTGTCGGCATACGAGGTCCAGTAGCCATCACTGACGGTGAAATTAAGGAATCCTTTTATGACATTATAGTCAGACACTTCCTCCAGCATGCTCTTCACAGCTTCACCCAACTCGCCGGCAACCATTTCGGGCGATTTGCGAGCCTGCTTGACAAATGGGAATACAACAATCGTATAGTCTCCCGAAAACTCCTTTTTAGTTTTCTGCAAAACAACGTTTTCGGCAGGTGTATCTATATTGTAAAGATTTTTTAATGCCTCTGATACGGCTTTTTGTAATTTATTATCTATCATTTTATTTTGTGTAAATTTTTATCTATTGAACAATCCACTTCTTTGCGTGTCTTCGGCTGATTTTCTTAGCCATGGCGCATTCAGGAGGAAACCGGTACTCGGCGCAGGGGTTATGTCACTGTATATGTTTCCATCCGGGTCGATCAGGACAAACCATGGATATGTCGTAATCCGGAAATGACGCAACAGGTCGTAATCGCCATTGAAGTGTAACCAGGTCCAATCGTAATGGTTGACGCGACGCGAGTTTTTCAGGAAATGGAACATTTTCTGAAATTCCCTGTCGCATACAATAGAGACAAACTCTGCATTGTATTCCGGTCTGCACACCCGTTCCTTGAAATGGGCCATAGTCTCGATTTCGGACAACGAATTGGGATCGTTGACGCGGACAAAAGCCATATAGACCCATTTGCCTCTAAGACTGTCCAACGAAACAAGTTTTTTCTCAACATCGGGCAACACGTATGACAAGTTGTCTCCCCCCTCCTGCTCTTCTGACGAAATAGTGAAACTTTCGATGATGTTTTTGGCCAAAATCTTGTGCTCGGGGAATTTCGTACGGGAAGCAAGTTTTTCAATCATCTTGACAACCATCTCGTTGTCATAATACTTATAATTATAGTACGATTCGTTCAGTGCCTGCAAGACAGCGAGTTCACGAATCTGTTCGTGCCTTAGCAATGGGTCCATACCGACCGAATCAATATATGTGTCCAAATCGAGATTGTTGACCCAATGTGACAAACGATATACAGAAATGTCTTTGGTCCCTTTCGATATACTGTTGGCGTAGAGCGAGGTAAAGAGCGACATATAGTTCTCGTCGTAATACAAAATAGGATGATTGCGTATAAATCTGTTTATTAAATTTTTGCGCGAATCAAAACGCATATTGTATTTCATCTCGGCAAGCTGGTATGTCTTGTAACGATTAACAAATTCGTTAGTGGTATCCGGACAGAGCTTGTTGACGGTTTCAATCAGGCTGTCAAAGAAATACGACGACGGCTTGAACTTCTGGTCAAAATAGAACAAGTTATCTTCAATAAAATCAGCAATTACACGGTCTATGCTGTCAATCAGAAGATTTATGTCGTTGCTCGGAATGTTCTGGAAAAGAAGCGGAAGCGGCTCAGGGTCAAAGAAAACATTCCTGTCTTCGTCAACATTCCAATTGAAAGGTGGTATAATGATTTCGTAATCTCTTCCCGGTTCAACGTAGAAGGACTGGGAATAATTCTCAATTTGCAGAGTGACCATCAAAGGATAATTAGACCAGCAACGGAGGTCAAAACGTTTGTCGTCCGATATGCGGAACGAATCCAACAAGACCTCGCGTTGCGAAATTTGGTCGGCCAATTTATACAGCTCCACTTTTCGGCCAACACCGTTTTCGGCCACTCCTTTTATTGTGATATTCTTCTGAGCAAGAGCAATATCACACAATTGAATTAAAGCGATGGTTAAAATAAAAAAACGCTTCATATATTGATTAGAGAACTTCTGATTGAATATGCAAAATTACGAATTATATTTCATTAAATAAAATCTCATAGACATCAAACTGGTTCAGTCGTTGCTGAGCAAGTTCGACAGCACGGCGATTTTTTCCTTGTACTGGTTTATCTGAGCAACTTCGGCCTCGGTAATGCCTTTGACATTTAGGTTGCAAATGCCCAAGCCACGTTCGAGCGACTCGGTGCAGTGTCCTCCAAGCTCGACAGCCGTGGTGTGGCCACGTTCGCAGACGAGCATAGTCCCGTTCTTACCGAACAATCCGTCACGACCCTCGATGTAGTGCCCCGTGTCGGGCAGGTTGTCAAGATACGATTCTATCTGTTTCATCAAGCGCAAGTCTTCTCTTGTGTATCTTGTCTTGTCCGTTCCCAACACCGATATGATGAAATGTTTGTTTTCGGGAAGCAGCAGAGTGACAATCTTTTCCGGGCAGAACAAATTGCATTGTTTTATTATGTCAGCAGTGCAATAAGGAGCGGTCGTTATGTCTGCATAAACCACATTGACAGCCTCTTCGAATTCCATACTTCTGAGAAAAGGCATGAAATTCTCCATCATCAACTTCTTCTCGGACAATGGCATATTGCTGATTGTCTCGCGCGCAATGGACAGGTAGCGGTCGTATATCTGCGGAGCAATTTCCGTAAGCGAATATGTAAGTATATTGTTCCAATCGCTCTCGTTCGGCGAGTAATTGTCCTTTTCGAATTTATTTCTTAGCGAAAGAACAAGCTGGTTCCTGCGTAGCATCGAGAGCGACACGGCATCGTTGTCGACCGCTACTTTGTCGCACAATGGACAGTCCAACTTCACGGCCGTACCAACCAGCGAAACAACAAATCGTGTCTTCCCCTTGCCGAAAATCTCCTCAAAATCAGTGTGCAGTCCCACTACGGCATCGGCATCGCAGGCCTGTGCTTTAAGCTTTAAGTCTCTCATAGCACGGTCGTATGACGAATTGAGCTTGTTGCGATACTTCGCACTCGACCCGCCGAAAAGGTCCGTCAGCGCAATGTCTGTTCCCACCACAACGCTTGTACGCAAAACGTCTATGTAGCGTATAATTCTTGCTCCTTCAATGGAATCCGTTGTCGTTATGATTATACCCATAATTTTTCTTTTACTGGAGAACGCGAAACGGGTTGAAAAATTGTGACCAAAATGAATATTATCAACTTAATGATAAAAAAAATGCCTGCATTTTTTTGCAGGCATTTTTTTCGTGTGACAATATACTACCAAAGCTGGGCGCGTTTGTCGGGATCGAGCCACATTTTGTCGCCCTGTTTGACAGACCATGCCTCTTGGAACTCGCCAATATGAGGCAGCGTGACGTTGACGCGGTTGCATGCAAGTGCATGGACATCCATCTGGGTCAGCTGCAACTTGGCCTCGTCGCGGATGTTGCTTGCCCACACTGCTGCGTAAGCAAGGAAGAAACGCTGTTCGGGAGTGAAACCGTCCATGTTATCCTTGTTCAGCTGGCCTTTTGCCTTGGCGTTCTGCATGGCCAGATAGCTGATATGGATACCGCCGTTGTCGGCAATGTTCTCACCGAGTGTGAGTTGGCCGTTGGCATAGAGCGGCTGGCCGTTGCCACCGTCCTCAAGAACCTTGACGGCATTGAAAGCGTCGACGATAACCTGGGCGTTGTTGGTGAAGTTCTCAGCATCCTGTGCGGTCCACCAGTCAGCGAGGTTGCCGTCCTTGTCGTAGTTGCGGCCCTGGTCGTCGAAACCGTGGGTCAGCTCATGTCCGATAACAACTCCGATAGCGCCATAGTTGGCTGCTTCGTCAGCCTTCATGTTGAAGAACGGGGGCTGCAGGATAGCTGCGGGGAAGCAGATTTCGTTGGTGGTGGGGTTGTAGTAGGCGTTGACGGTCTGAGGAGTCATCTGCCATTCGTCACGGTCGACGGGCTTGTTGATCTTGCTGAGCATGTAGTCCATGTCGAAAATGTTGCTGCGTACGATGTTGGCATAGTAGCTGTCGTCTTTGATTTCGAGACCGCTATAGTCACGCCATTTGTCAGGATAGCCTATTTTGACCAGAATGCTGGAGAGCTTCTCGTGAGCGTTCTTCTTGGTGACATCGGTCATCCAGGTAGCCATGTCGATGCGCTGTCCGAGAGCAGTCATCAGGTTTTCAACCAGCACCTTCATGCGTTCTTTGGCTTCTGCGGGGAAATATTTCTCGACATAGAGATGTCCGAGGGCTTCGCCCATGGCACCGTCAACAGTCGAAGTGACGCGTTTCCAGCGGGGACGGTTGACTTCGCGGCCACTGAGCAGCTTGCCGTAGAAGTCGAAGTTGGCGTTGACGAAATCGTCGCTGAGGTAAGAAGCAGCGCTGTTGATTTCGTGCCAAGCGAAGTAAGCCTTAAGGGTTTCGATGTCAGCATCAGCAAGTACACGGCTGACTTCCTCGAAATATTTCGGCTGGGCGATGTTGAAGGTCTTCATGCCTTCCATGATATTCATCTCGGTGAAATAGCCTTTCCAATCGATATTGGCAGCGAGTTTGTTGGCCTCTTCGACGGTGTAGCGGTTGAAGGTGCCAAACGGGTCGCGGTTCTCGAGACGTGTGTTCTGGCTCTTGGCAAGGCGGGTCTCAAGACCCATAACCATCGAAGCGAGTTTGTCGGCGCGGATGCCGCTCATCTGGTCGTATCCGGCAAGGGCGAACTCTTTGGTCATGAGGTCGATATATCCGGCACGGATATTCTTGTTGTTGCCTTCGTCGGTCAGGTAGTAGTCGCGGTCGCCAAGACCGAGGCCGCTCTGGTAAGCCCAGGCGATGCACTGCTTGGCATCGTCTTTGTCGGCTTCGCCGAAGACGCCAAACAGAACGTGGTTGGCGCGATGGTGCATCTTCAGCACCTCGGCCCAGATGTCTTCACGAGTCTTAAGGGCATTGATTTCGTCGAGATAAGGTTTCAGAGGCTCGGCACCCTGCTCCTGCAGGCGGACACTGTCCATACCAATGTTGTAAAGTGTAGCGATTTTGTCGGCTATTGAGCCTTTCTTGTTGTTCTGTGCGGAGACAGAATCGATGATAGTACGGAGCTGTTTCTGGTTCTCTTCAGCAAGGAAGTCGAACGAGCCGTAGCGGCTGTGCTCGGCATCGAGAGGATGCGAGGCCATCCATCCGCCACATGCATACTGATAGAAATCGTCGACAGGCGAAGCCGTTGTGTCGAGGTTGTTGAGGTCGATACCCGACGTCAACTCGGTTTTTTTCTGACAACCGGTAGCCATTAATGCCATAGTTGCAATAGTTAAAATGGTTTTTTTCATATAGTTATAATTAATTATTGAATTCCATACAGATTTGCAAAAGTACAAACTTTTTTTTGACTGCTAAATAAATAAGGATATTATTCTAAATTAAAAAATGTTACGTTATATAGATTTTCATTCAGCTGCCATCTGAATTTCCGACAGTTTTCCGTCGGTATTGTATGGAATAACCGTATCCTTTTTATCATTCTTATACTTGAAATACAGAGCTTTTGCAGTAGCCTCCATAACTATATTGTAAAACTGCGGGTCTTCAAACAGTCGGGCGAAAGCGTCCATTTGTTCTGTATAACACTTCTGGGCCACCTTGTCGAAGGTCTTCGGGAAAATATTGCGAGCAAACATATTGACATCCGTGGTCTTGGCTTGCTTTGCCAGCGTCTTGCCAGAACCTTGCAAACGGTCGAAAATGCTTTCTACAATCGCCCTGTCAGCCTCGCTGAAGTTGCCCTGATACATCAGATTTATCTTTTCGATAATGTTGTCCAGCAGGTCCCGTTTCTCATCCTCCTTCTTGCCCTTGCCGCCTTTCTCACCTTTGATGGTCTTTTCCTCGGTTGTCGGCTTCAGCTGTATAGCTCCACTGGGCTGCACCTTGAACAGGTGATGTTCCAGCGTCAACTTGCCACTCAAATCCACCTTTTCGTGAGGTGTCTTTGGCAGCAGTTTGTAGAGGTATTCACAGAAGATATAGGTCTTGAACAGGTCGCGGTCGAAAGTGCGTGCAATCTGAGCCATATATGCGTAGAAGCGGACAAACGACTTGACCAGGAAACGCACCTTGAAGCGGTCTTCTTCGTCCAACTGTCCAAAATCGTCCACAACCGGTTTCAGCACGCTCGACAACTTACCAAGCGTTTTGCTGTCCTGGTTTTCGTTATAGGCGGCATAGACGGCGTCTTCCACCTCGTCGCTCCACAGGTGATACGATTTCAGCTCGGTCAAGTATCGGTAAACGACATTGACATCTATCGGCTCGGCCAGCAACGTGTCTTCATAGAACGGCTTGAACGAAGCCTGTATGCTCTCGGCTGAATTGACGAAATCGAAGACGTATGTGTCTATCTTATCCTTGCAGCTGCGGTTCAGCCTTGAAAGTGTCTGCACGGCCTTTACGCCTTTCAGTCCCTTCAGGACGAACATCGTGTGCAAAAGCGGCTCGTCAAAGCCTGTCTGGTATTTCTCGGCCACTACCAGCACATTGTACATATCGCTTGCAAAATATATAGGCAGTGCCGACTCGCTGATTTTCAAACCACCCGTGCTGTTCAGCTGCGGTTCCGTATACTCTTTGCCAGCGTAGCTGACCGTGCCGCTGAAGGCCACCAATGGCGACACATCGGTATAGCCTTTCTGTTTGCAGTATTCCTTTATGGCCAGATAGTAGCGCACGGCGTGTGCTCTGCTTGGCGACACCACCATTGCCTTGGCCCTGCCGTGAATCTTGGTCAGCGTAATCTCTCGGAACTTTTCCACAATCAGTTCTGCTGTCTGCTCGATCACAAACTGGTGATTGTCGTGGTATTCGCGCACGGCCTTCAGTGCTGGCGGTTCTTCGTATTCTGGATTATCCTGAATGGTCTTGGCCACCTTGTAGCTGGTTTCGATGGGCGTGAAGAACTGCAACACATCAAGGATAAAGCCCTCGTCAATGGCCTGCCGCATCGAGTAGTGATGGAAGGCGGTGTACTGAGGCAGCCCGTCTTCGCCTTTGCCAGCCTCGATGCCGAATGTCTGCAAAGTCTTCGGTTTGGGTGTGGCCGTGAAAGCGTAGAAGTATTCGTTCCGGTGCCGTCCTTGGGTCAGCAGGGTCTCGGTCATTATATCCATACCGTCTTTCAGCTCTTCTTCAGTACGGCCTTCCAGCTCGGCCATTTCTTTCAGTGCCTCGTCGGTGTCGGCAAGGGCGGCTTTCAGCCTCTCTGCACTCTTTCCACTCTGCGAACTGTGAGCTTCATCCACAATGATGGCGAAACGCTTGCCTTGGTGTCCGTCCAGCTCTTTGTAGATAAGTGGGAAGCGGTGAAGTGTGGTGATGATGATACGCTTCTTGTCGTTGATAGCCTCGCGCAGCTTGGCCGAGTTGTCTTTGTCGGTTATGGTGACAATCTGTCCCGTCTTATGGTCGAAGCCAAGTATGGTTTCCTGCAGCTGTCGGTTCAGCACGCGACGGTCGGTGACCACAAAGACACTTTGGAACATCTCGTTGTCTTCCTCGTCGTGCAATGAGGCCAAGCGATAGGTGAGCCACGCAATCGAATTACTCTTGCCACTGCCAGCCGAATGTTGTATCAGGTAGTTCTTGCCTTCGGTCTGCTTTCGGGTGTCATCTACCAGTTTTTCCACCACGTCGAGCTGGTGGTAGCGTGGGAAGATAATCTTGACACTTTTCTTTTTGACCTTCTTGCCTTTCTCCAACAGGATGGTCTCTTTCTCTTCACGGCTGATATAGCGTTGCAGTATAGCCAGCAGCATATCACGTTTCAGCACCCGCTCCCATAGGTAGCTCGTTGCGTAGCCGTTAGGGTTCTCAGGGTTGCCGCCGTCACCGACATTACCAGCTCCGTTGCTGCCCTGGTTGAACGGCAGGAAGAATGTGTCTTCGCCTTTCAATTCGGTGGTCATATAGACGTTGTAGAGGTCGGCAGCGAAGTAGGCCAGTATGCGGTTGTTGAAGTGGAACAGCGGTTCTTTGGGGTCGCGGTCTTCTCGCCACTGGCGTTTGCCGTTCTCCACGCTTTGCCCTTTCAACTGGTTCTTCAGTTCTATGGCCACCACGGGGATGCCGTTCAGCGACAGCACCATATCAATAGTGTTGTGGTTCTGTGTCGAGTAGGCGAACTGGCGTGTACAGGTCAGTATGTTTTGCTGGTATTTCTCTACCAACTCTTCGTTTTTATGGGAGGCTGGCTGAAAGTAGGCAAATCGAAGTTCAATGCCACGGTCTTTCACACCCTGACGCAACACGTGTATCAGACCGAAGTCGGCAACATTCTGTTGGAAGATGGTGTACAGTTGCTTCTCGGCTCTCTCGCCGTACACATTCTGATACCTCTGCCACGTCTTCGGCTGCGTCTGCGATATAAAACGGATAAGCGTAGCCATATCGATGGCTTTTGCCTTGTCGTAGGTCTTCTGGTCGCCTTTGGTATATCCACCTTCGCTAAGCAGATAGGCTTCTATGTCGCTTTCAAATCGTTTTTCCGAAGAGTCCATATTATTTGTTTCTTCTGGTTATTACTTTGGGCAGTCTTTTTTCGTATTTCATAATATTATAAACAATAGTGTTTATTATACTATCGGGCAAAATCTCATTTATTATTTCGTGAGTCATACCTATCTGTTCCAATATACAACAAGTAAGCAGTACCTTGCATTTTTGAGTTAGTATGAGCAGATTGTATCCTTTTGCTATTTTATCACCTTCTTTTTCTTCATAAAAGTGTGAGTACAGGTCTCTCGAGTCTTTTAGTTCGTCTGCGTCAATATTGCAGTCCACTACCAATTTGACATCTGAAAAATGTTCGATTATTTCTTTGAACCTTAACTTTCCAACCTTCAAAAATCGAAAATAATAACCTTCCAATGCCTGAGCTATTATAGTAAAATCAGATGCATCAAACTCACTTCTTTTTGTTGACTCTATGAGGCGTTTGGTCAAAATGGAGATGTTCTCATATTTTGCGTGATAATTTCTTATGTATATTGGAATAACTCCTTTTAGTTTTTTCAAAGGTATAACCGCACTGAAAGTAGGCTGATGGGAAATTGGTAGTTCAACATACAGTCGAAAACTAAAAACTTCATTTTTTACTCGAAAATAGAGTGCTGACGGATACTGTTTTGAGAACAGTGCCAGTGAAAGAAATTGTGTGAATTCCTGGACATAATCAATAAATCTCCCTATGGATAATGGTTTGTCGGATACAATCTGATATTTGGAAATTATTTGTGCATTTAGGCTTGTCTTCTCTGTCGAATAGCCTAGCCAATCTACTACCCTATACTGTACCCCAGACTCCAACTCACCTTGAATATAGACATTCTCTTTTCCATAATTGATTGTAATCTTGTTGTTTTGGTAATCATTAGGAACGGACATCATCGTTAATCCAGTCCATTCGTTCAGATTAGTATATGCAACATTACATTCTATAAAAGAAGGTGATGTTATAGACTCAATGAACAAACCTTGAATAACATATTGAGCTACATATTTAACGCTATGACTCCATCGTCGGCACTCAAGATTGAATAGAGAGTATTTTACTTTTCTTGAATCCTGCCCCCAAAGAACATCAATATATGGGAGTTCACCTGCCCCAATATTGGTATTGTGTAATTCCAGTTCACATCTACCATTCTCATATATTGTCAGAATACCCACAGGACGTTTCCGAACATCCATCGTGCTGTCTTTTGGCAGCCACCAAGTTCCCAAATATGTTACAGATTCAGCCATTTACTTCTTTTTTGCCAGTTACATATTCGTAGATGATGCTCTTCTTGTAGTCTTTCAGTTCCTCAATCTTCTGTTGCTTGATGGCGATAAGGCTGTCAATCTCGGTGCATTTGTTATCAAGGAAGTCGGCAATTTGGCATTGCTCGGTAGGCGATGGTATACAAATCGTAAAGTTGGCAAGCATAGGCAATCTGACAGAGGGAACTGTTGATTGGGCACTTCCCATATCCATTACCTTACCGAACAGGTTGCTTATGTAAAAGAAAAGATAGTTGGATAATACGCCTTCAATTTCAGATAATCTGTAAACTCTTTGATGCACTGCATATTTGCCATAGGCGTGGTGAAAAACCCTTCCTGCTCCTGCTCCATCACCAGCCATCAATATTCCTTCTCCTTCAAACGTTGCCTTATTACTTCTCTCAACTTGTGGTGAGCGTACATAGAAAGGATACTCTCCATCAGGAACTGCATCTTGGGTGTCTTGATTGCCAGTTTCTATCTTGCACAGATATTTAAGTCGTATTAACTTCCAACCTTGCGGTATTATGCCTATCCAGTCAATGCCACTGTCTTTGAACTTCACATTGGGATTGAGGCCACGGGTGACGGCCTCGGTGATAACGGACTGCTTATAGGCTTTCAGTTCCTCGATGAACTCTTCCTGCAAGGCTATCGCCTCGTCAATCTCACCACATTTCCTATCCAAGAACTCCGCAATACGTTGCTGCTCTAAAAGAGGCGGAAGAAAATATGATAATGTGAGTATAAAATCGGATGATACACGAGGCATCTTTGCTCCATATACAGAACTATTAACCGCTTCCGTATATCCATCTGACAATAAAAGCCATTTTACATAATTGGAATCAGACTCTGTTCTTGCTCTGAAAACAAAAAAATCGCCAACAGCATTTCCGTCAAATGTCGCAAGCCATACTTTACGTAAATAAGGCCGTAACTTCCCATATACAATGTCACCTTGATAAAATTGAACTCCGTCCCCTTCAAACTTACTTTCAGTCTCAATATATTTTCCCGTCTCACTTTCAATGTTTTCAAGCCCGATCTTTTTGTTTGAAACTGAGGGGGTTGTTTGTAGCCTCACAAAGTTCTTGAACCGACAAAGTTTCCATTCTTTTGGTATCTCTCCAATCCACGGTATTCCGCTGTCTTTCATTGCTCTGCTCATTCCTCTTCCTCCTGCATTTTATGCTCGAATAGTTCTTTTTGTAGTTCTATCTCGCGGCGCAGCTCTTCCTGAGTTGGCATATATGTCAAATATTTGGCAGCATACATCTGCGGATTGGTTGCCAATGTGGAGAATTGAGCCACATCGGAATTGGTCTCGGAACAAAGTATTATTCCGATTGACGGATTGTCGCCCTCGGGACGCTTATAGGTGTCGTACAATTTAAGGTACATCTCCATCTGCCCTACGTCCTGATAGCTTATTCGCGTGGTTTTAAGGTCTATCAACACAAAGCATTTCAGCAGATAGTTGTAAAAGACCAGGTCGATATAGTAGTCGTCGTCTTGTGTGTGTATGTGTTGCTGTCGTGCCACGAAGGCGTAGCCTTTACCCATCTCGATAAGGAATGTCTGCAGATGGCTTATAATGGCCTCTTCCAGTTTGCTTTCGGTGAATGCCGCATCTTGGTTCAAGCCGAGAAATTCAACAAGCATAGGATTCTTTACAAAAGCCGATTTCTCCTGCTGATAGAGGGCTGTTTTTTCGACCATCTCTTTTTCCACCTCGGGCTTGCGGGCTGCTGGTGTCTGCATCAGCCGATAGTAGTATTGCGTGTCGATATTGCGCTTCAAGGTGCGGTAGTCCCACTGCTGCGACGCAGCTTCCTGCATATACCACATACGGGCCTCCTTGTCCTGAACGCGCATAAGCTTCTCATAATGCATCCACGACAGTTGTGGAGGCATTGGAATAGAGCCTGTTGCGGATTGGGCCACCAATGGTGGCCGAATTGCTATACTCTGCATTTCAGATTCAGCGAGCAGTGGTCGCTGTTTCTTTTCAAACGCATCGTTGAAAATAGCGAGCAATGGTCGCTGAATTTGTAAATCCCTGAATTCCAAAAAGAATTGCCTATACGCTCGTAATGTGGTTTCGGAATAACTTTTCCCGAATTCAGCAGTCAAAGCCTCTGACGCCTGCTTGATAATCTGTTTTCCATATTCGGCACGCTGCTTACCGTGCTGTTCCTGCTCCACGATGCGCCAGCCAATAAGCCAATTGCTGGCCACCTGCATTGTGTTGGCAGCACGGTAGCTATATTCTCTTGCCGACCCAACAATAGTTTTCAGGTCTGATACAAAGCTGTTGTTTTCGGTGATTTCACTCATAGTGTACTTCAATTTTGATGTGCTACTATCTCCCCATTATTTTGGTCATCAGCTCTTGCTCGCGCCGGTCGAGTTCCTGCAGATGAGCGAAAATGTCTTCACTGCGGCGTGGGGCAACATATTTGTAGAACTCGCGCGTAAAGGGTATCTCGTAGCCAATCTTTGTTTTCTTGGGGTCTATCTTAGCCTTCGGCAGGTATGGGTAGACATTGCGCTGCATATAATCATCAACGTCCTCTTTCCAAGGGATGGTCTCGGTGTCCTTCTCCTTGCCGTCGACAACCGTCACCTTGCGGAACTTGAAATCGTCGTTGTCCTTGATCTTGACCTCGACCTGCAAGTCTCCGTCTTCGAACACGCCATCTTTAAAGGCCAAATATGCTTTCCGCACCAGGGCAATGCAGTCGTCCGTGAACTCGTTACGTTTGTTGCCAATAGGCTTGCGGCGTTTGTGGCTACAATGGCTGGCATCAATCAGCTGTACCTTGCCGAGACGTTTGGCTGTCTTGCTTTTTGTGACAATCCAGATGTAAGTGGCAATGCCCGTGTTGTAGAACATATCGTTAGGTATCTGCACTATGGCTTCGAGCCAATCGTTTTCCAACAGATATCCTCGTATCTCGCTCTCGCCGCTGCCGGCATCGCCCTTGAACAGCGGCGAACCGTTCTGGATGATAGCCATTCGGCCACCATCATCTTTCAGTTTGGCCACGCCGTTGAGCATAAAAAGCTGTTGGCTGTCGCCAATGGCTGGCAACCCCGGTGCAAATCTGCCTTCAACTCCTTTCCGATGTTCGGCTTCGACAGCAGCCTTCTCGTTTTTCCACTCGATGCCAAAAGGCGGGTTGGAAATGATATAGTCGAAGCGATAGCCAACGAACTTGTCATCGCTCAGGGTGTTCCCGTGCTGCATATTGTCGGCCTGACCGCCTTTGATGAGCAGGTTTGATTTGGCAATGGCAAAGGTCTGTTCGTTCAGCTCCTGCCCGAACTCTGTCAGCTGTGCGTCGGGGTCAATCTCGCGGAGCTTTTCGCCCAGACAGTCGAGCATCTGGCTTGTTCCCATCGCCATATCGTAGATAGATGCTGTCACGCCCTGTTTGCGAAGCGTGTCGGACTGTTCGGCAATCAGCAGCTCGGCCATCAGATAGATGATGTCACGGGCTGTAAAATGGGCTCCAGCCTGTTCGTCGTAGCTCTCTGAGAACTTCCGTACCAGCTCTTCAAATATGTAGCCCATATCAACAGCCGAAATAGCGTCGGCACCCATATAGGCTTTCTTGGAACAGAACTCAGCAATGACATTGTAGAGTATGCCGTTGTGCTCCATCTTGGAAATTTCCTTGTCGAAGTCGAACTTCTCGATAATGTCAATCACATTCTTGGAGAAGTGGTTAAGGTAACTGCGGAAGTTGTCGGCTATGTTGTCGGCATCGGCCAGCAAGCCGTCGAAAGTGAAGCGAGAGGTGTTGTAGAAGTCGAAACCAGCAGCATCACGCAGGAAACCATCATAGACTGCAAGTTTACGCTTCACGGCATAAAGTTCGTAGGCATCCAGCACGGCCTGTTTGGTGGGCGCAAGGGTGTCGGAGAAGCGCTTGATGACGCACATGGGCAACACCACATTGCCGTATTCGTGTGGCTTGTATGTACCAACCAGTTTATCGGCAATAGCCCAAATCAGATTGGCTTTCTCTTGTATATTGACGGTTGTCCGTTTTTGTAGTTCTTCAGTAGACATTTGCTTGTTTTTTTATTGTATAATACAACGAACGACCTTCTATTTTATTATATATAAAAGGGCATTTTGCAATATAAAAAGAAGAAAGAGGTTAACCTACACGCTCGTTTAAATTCGCATCAATACAATATTTAAAAACGTTGTTCGTTTTATAAAGGTAATCACTAAAATTCGTATAATTCGCGTTTTGCTTGGTACAAGCTCTTGTGGAGCACGTAGGGAAGCTCTGTGAGTCGAAGCCACGTTCTCTTTCATAGCAATGATTTTAGAGGTTGTTTTAAAAAATTATATCATCAGCCACTGCCGTAAACAATATAAGTTATGGGAAAGCGAAAAACCAGTTTCTCTTCTTGTAAAGAAATAATGTTGTGCATCCTCATGCTGCTTTGTGTCAGTTTTCAGGTCCAAGCCAACGACTGCACTTATTACACCAAAGGCAACCAGCTCGTTCCACTGCAGGAGACAGACATCAGTGTGCGGCGCGAGGTGCTGACCATCAGTCTGATGGACAACGGGATGGCCCGCGTGGATGTGCAGTACGAGTTCTGGAACCCAGGCCCCGCCAAGCGCCTCTCGATGGGATTTGAGGCCGACCCGCCATACAATTATGACTACAAGTTTTACCCCGACGGCCGCCACCCCAGCATCAGCCTCTTCACCGTCGAGATGAACGGCCGGCAGCTGGAGTACAGCAACGCCGTATGCGTGGCCGACACACTGCCGCTGACGAAGGTCAAAGACCTGAAACGCTACTACATGTGGGACAACAACTGGCTCTACGACACCGCCAACGCCGACCCGAAGTACGACTACAACAAACCAATAGACTACGATGCCGGCATTCCCTTCGCCTACGTCTACTACTTCGACGCCGACTTCCAGCCGGGCCTCAACCGCGTACACCACACCTATGTCTACCGCATGTCCACAGGTGTGGGCTTCCCGTACCTTGTTGACTACAAGCTAACGCCCGCCGCCCGCTGGGCCGGAGGCAAGATTGACGACTTCACACTCACCATCCGCGCCGACAGCACGGCCAAGCACTTCTACGTCTTTGACAGCGCGTTTGCCGGCACCCCCTTCGCCGTCAGCGAGGGCATGGGCAAAATGCGCCGTTCGTCTACCTACGGCACTCCCATAGAGGTGTCGCTACGTAATGGAGCCATCACACTCCACATAAACGATTTCACGCCTCAGACCGAACTCTATATCAGGGGCGTGGGCTACGAAGGCCACTATGACGGCAACGCATGCATTGCCGGCGGCACCTACGACCGCACTGACGGCGAATACTGGTCTCCCTACGAAGGCCAGCAGGAGGTACCCGCCGACCCGGCTTTCCGCCAGCGCGTCATTCGCAACCTGCCCTTCGCCAACCGCGGCCACGTGTTCCGCGACAAGCGCCTGCGCGAATACTTCGAGGGCCTCTGGTGGTACATGCCTGACCCCGACTACAAGGACGACACCAGCGACTTCACCCCAGTCGACTGGGAATGCGTAAATTATAAAGAGTAAGGTTTAAAGATTAAGAGACGACTATAAATAACCCAGCAGGTGTTTCATTCAAAATAAATTAAATATTAAGAATATATGGAACAAGAACCTATTCTTAACGAGCACAACAAGCAGGAGTATCCGCCGATGCACACGGCGGAGCACATCCTGAACCAGACGATGGTGCGTATGTTCGGCTGCCCGCGGTCGCGCAACGCACACATCGAACGCAAGAAAAGCAAATGCGACTACATGCTTCCCTCCTGCCCCACCGAGGCACAAATTGAGGAGATCGAACGCCGCGTGAACGAGGTTATCCGGCAAGGACTGCCCGTAAGCTACGAGTTTGTGAGTCGCGACGAGGTGCCGCCCGAAGTGGACCTCGGCAAGTTGCCCGACGATGCCAGCGCGACGCTGCGCCTGGTGCGCATCGGCGACTACGACCTGTGCGCATGTGTCGGCACTCATGTCGGCAACACATCGGAAATCGGCACTTTCAAAATCCTGTCGCACGACTGGAACGCCGAAACCGGCACTTGGCGCATGAGATTCAAATTGATTGAACAATAAAACTTTTTTCACAACCCAAAAATTCAAAAATATGAAGAGTATCAAAGAAATGTCCTTGGGACAGATCGCACTGCTTTCGTTGCTGTGCCTACTGCTGCTGATTACTGTGTTTTCGTCGTTCTACACCATCAAATCGACCGAACGGGGTGTCCTAAGCACCTTCGGCAAAATCTCGCCCAACGTCATCGAAGACGGACTGCATGTTAAAATACCTTTCATCCAGACAGTTAAAAAGGTTAACATCCAACAGAAAAAATTCGACGGCAAGGAAAACTCATACACTCGCGATGTGCAGACTTCGGAGGTGCAGTACACCATCAATTACGACCTCGTGCGCGAAAACGTGAACAACCTTATCCGCAACGTGGGCGACGACTACCACAACCGCGTTGTCGTGCCGTTTATCCGCTCGGCCATGAAGGAGGCTTTCGGCAATTTTGCCGCCACCGAAATTGTGGAGAACCGTGATGCCGTCCGTCGCGAGATAGAGAACACGCTGCGCCGCACGCTCGACAGCAACTATTTCCTCAACATCCAGTTCCAGCTTGTCGACATCGACTTCGACGACGATTTCGAGAATGCCATCAAAGAGAAACAGGTGGCCGAGCAGCAGGCTCTCAAAGCCAAGAACGTGACCATTCAAATAGAGGAACAGGCCAAGCAGACCAAAATCCGCGCCGAAGCCGATGCCGAAGCTATCCGTATCAAAGCCAAGGCTCTGGAAAGCAACCCCAAACTCGTCGAATACGAGGCAGTGCAGAAATGGGACGGCAAGATGCCGACCTATATGATGGGCAACAGCTTGCCTCTTATCAACTTGAAATAAAGCGGACTGTATGAATCACAAAATACATACGTGCCAAGAACTTATCGAATGCATTCAAGAGGTCGGTTTCCTGCCGTTGCTCGAAAGCGGCATCCGAGGCTTCAGCGCCGACGCAATGATGGCCGACGAATGTCGCTACACGGTGCTGCCCGACGGCGGCTGGGAGTGGCCGCTATGGAGGTGGAAAGGCCCTGTAATTGCCGATGGCAACTGCGTCTACGGCAAGTTCTTTGCCGGCAAGGCAGGATTCATAAGCCTCAAGTGGTGGCCCGAATTCTGCAACTGGCGCCGCAGCTCGTACCCAATGTCTGCCGAGACCGAAAAAGGAGCCCTCTGCGAAGCTATCCTCGACACTCTGCACGAACGGGGCAGCATGGTTAGCCGCGACTTGCGCTCGGCATGCGGCCTGGTGGGACCCAAAATGCGCTCGCTTTTCGACGGCTATGTCACTCACCTGCAGATGGCGTGCCGCATCGTCACCGACGATTTCGTCTATCCGCGCGACAAGCACGGTCACGAATACGGATGGGGACTCTCGCTGCTCACAACGCCCGAGCAGCTCATAGGAACAGAATCCTGTTTCAGCAACCACACCCCCGACGAATCGCACTCGCTGATGATGGAACACTTGCATAAAATACTGACGTCGGCGACAGACAAACAGATCCTTAAAATCTTGAAATAAAGTCATAAAGCATAGTGACTTTTTGTATATATTTGCAACGCCAAACGGAACTCCACGTTTGGCGTTAAACATTTTAAAATTACAGATTTAATATGAAAAAACAGTTTTTTCTGATTGCCGTTTTCTTTGTGGGACTCCTTGTTGGATGCACAAAAGAGACGCCCGAACCGACGGCGAAACATTATTTCGCCTCGTGGAACGAGTGCGAGGCTCTTACGGCCCTTCAACAATATGTAGAGGACGTCACAAACCCTGCTTCGGCAAACTTCATTCCACAGAAAGACCGCATTGCCACGTTCGACATGGACGGCACCTTCATCGGAGAATTGTACCCCACCTACTTCGAGTACAACCTCTTGGAATACCGCGTGCTGGACGATACTGCCTACGGCAACCACGCCCCCGACGATGTGCGACAAGCTGCGCAACAGATACGTGACTTTGTCCGCAACGGCACTCCCCTGCCCGACCACTTCGACATGATACATGCCCGCGCCGCTGCCAAGGCTTACGCCGGAATGACTATTGCCCAATTCGACGCCTACGTCAAGGACTATGCCAAGCATTCTGCCAATGGCTTCGTCGGCATGACGTATGCCGAGAGCTTCTACAAGCCTATGCTCGAGGTGTTTGACTATCTTGAGGACAACGGATTCACTTACTATGTCGTTTCCGGTTCCGACCGATTCATCTGCCGCGCCTTGGTCGAGAGTCTCGGCATCGAGCCCAACCGCGTCATCGGCATGGATGTCAAGCTTGTATCTTCCAGTCAGGGCGCTGTGGAGGGTGTCAACTACACCATGGGGCGCGAAGAGGAGATTGTCCGTACCGACGAACTCATCATCAAGAACCTCAAAACCAACAAGGTGCTGCAGATTTCGCAAGAGATTGGCAAAGTGCCGGTACTGTCGTTCGGCAACAGCGGCGGCGACGCTGCCATGCACAACTACTGCCTCTCCAACCGTCTGAAATCAGCTGCTTTCATGCTCATCGCCGACGACGATGCGCGCGACCATGCCAACCGCGACAAGGCCCTCGCCCTCGGCGAACAGTGGCGTGCTGCCGGCTACCATGTCATCTCTATGCGCGACGACTTCAAGACCATCTACGGTCCTGGCGTCGTGAAGGTCCCGTTCGAATTCTGACAATCAGTAAGCCAAACCAATCGCTCAAAAAAAAGAAGTGGCAAGCTATGTTGTTTGCCACTTTTTCTTACGATAAAAACCAGACCCGCGTCAGTATTTACGCCTCTGGCGGAATTGATGCTATGCCCAGCGGACATTCTCACGGCCGGCTCCGAGTTCAAAGTGACATTTAACTATGCCAAGATCTATCTTCAGATATGAACCCATGAGCGTGAAGCGCGTGCGTGCCGCAACACGGCCGTCGGACAGCAGTTCGAACTCGAATTTCTGCATATTCATTGCCGTGGGAGCCAACACCGCGGCTTCCACACCGAGACGGAACCATTCAGGAATGTCGGCCGAAGGTGCTTTGTAGAATTTCTCAATAGGCTTCACAGGATGCTGCACACCCTGCGTGGCTCCATAGCCGAGGGCAATGACGCCTCGGAGCGTTTCGCCGTCACAGATAGTGTAGCGGTCGGGCTGCTTGCTGAACGTCAGACCAACCCAGCAGCTGTTCAGTCCCAGCGTCTGTGCCAGCAGCACCACGCGCTCGCCGTGGTAGCCCAGTTGTTCGTCCAGCTCCTTGCGGCAGACGAGTGCTATATAGTTGCTCACGCCGCTGAACTTGCCGTACTTGGCCAGCCCGTGGGCGAAGGCCTCTGGCTCGTCGGTCACCAGCTGCATGTGCAACCCCGCCGTACGGTTGGCCTCCTCGATGGCGGCGCGCAGCTGTTCTATCTTCTCGGCCTCGATAGGTTGTTGCTTGTACTGCCGCACGCTGTGGCGCGCGACGATAGCTTCCTGTAGTGTCATTTCAAAATCTGTTTGGTGTGTTCTTTGGTGTTCACCTTGCCGATGGCGTCGACGATGGTACCCTGCTCGTCGATGACGTAGGTGGTGCGGAGGGTGCCCATCGTGACTTTACCATAATTCTTCTTCTCGCCCCAAGCCTCATAGGATTCGAGTATCTTGTGTTCAGGGTCGCTGATGAGGTGGAAAGGCAGCTCGTACTTGGCGATAAACTTCTGGTGGCTGGCGGCACTGTCGCGGCTGACGCCGAGCACCTCGTAGCCCTGGGCCAAGAAGCGGTGGTAGTTGTCGCGCAGGTCGCAGGCCTCGCTGGTGCAGCCCGGCGTGCTGTCCTTGGGGTAGAAGTAGAGCACCAGCTTCTTGCCGGCATAATCGGTCAGTTTAATGGTATTCCCGTTCTCGTCCGCGCCCTCAAACATCGGCGCCTTGGTTCCAATCTGTAGCATATTACTCTATTTGTTAATTATTATTTCGTATTCCACATTCCGCATCATACCCTCCTTCGCTTTCACGATGCCGCGGGCGGCAAGTTCGTGAATGTCGCGGATGGCAGTATCGGTTGACACTTCGGCCAGTTTGGCATAGTTCTTTACGGTCAACTTGCCGTCGTAGCCGTCCAGGTATATGTTAAGTATCGTGTGCTGACGTTGGCTGAAAGAATCCGATATGTGGTTCTGCCAGAAAATGGATTTGCGGAGGATTAGCGATAGGCTTTTCTCGGCACTTTCAATTGCACGACCCATACAGCCGAGATACCAGTCGATCCACTCCGTGATGTCGCCGTCGCCGCGTTGCGTATGTTCCAAGATGGAATTGTAGCGTTTCTTTTCGCGGTTCACCTGGGTCGACATACTAAAATAGCGCATCGGGCTATTGTCGGCTTGCGACAGGGCCATATCCGATATGGCGCGAGCGATGCGGCCGTTGCCGTCGTCGAATGGGTGGATGCTCACGAAGTGGAGATGTGCGATGGCAGAGCGGATGTAGTCTTTTGTGGTGTTACCGTTGAACCAATTAAGGAACTGTTGCATCATGCCTGGCACGAAGTCCGGCTCCGGTGCATGGTAGTGGACCTTCTCTCGTCCCAGCATCCCCGACACCACATCCATTCCCCGCTGGCGGTAGCGCCCAACGTCGATGCCTTGTATGCCGCTTCGAGTGTTGGGGAAAAGTGCCGAGTGCCACCCGAAGAGGCGGTCTTCAGTAAGGGGTGTAAGGTTGTTGGTGGTGGCGTCGAGCATCATTTCAACGATGCCGTCGATATAATGCGACGGTTCGGTCTGCACCAGCTGCTCCACGCCAAGCCGTCTTGCCACCGACGAGCGCACCTGCGCCACATCAAGGTCGATGCCCTCTATCGAGTACGAATCCACCACGTTGTCGGTCACCATCTGCGTCATAGTCTGCAACTGAGCGTCGAGACCAATGTCGTGCAAACGGCCAAAAAGATGACCAGCCATCTTGTTGATGGCAGCCTGCCGCTCCATAATAAGGTTTTTGTCCCAAATGAAGGTCGGCCAATAGGTTGATTCGTAGATATATCTCTGCATCATTCAAATTGTTGTGCGGTTAATAAGCCGCAAATTCTGCGGTTTACACGCTGCAAAAGTACGAACTTTTTCCGACATGGGCGAAAAAGATTTCTGTATGTGAATTATTTTGTGTATTTTTGCACCGTGAAATCAATCGGAATATGGAATCATTGACCAACACAGACAGCACATCCACGGCACGTTCCTCACGCTTGCGCCAGGCCAGAAAAGCCGTTGATTCCCAGCCCTCCGCTGGGAAGACCCCCGAAAGCGAGTTGATGACAGTGGAAGAGTATTTTGACGAGGTATGGCAACGCTACCAAGAGACACAGGAAATACAATCAGAAATGGAAACAATAGCAAATGTAAAGAATAAAAAATCTGTTCGCACATCGCACATAAGACATAACAGCAATCCTGCCAGCATCAAACCAACCGCTGGGAAGACCCCTGAAAGCGAGCTGATGGAGGTGGACGAGTATTTTGATATTTTGCATAAGATGGTCGATGAGTATTACGACAGTATACAAGGTTAAGCTCCGGGAGTCGGCACTTCGCGATTTGGTGGAATTGAGGGATTACCTGAAGACGGTGATGTCCCGAGAGGGAGCGCACCGATATGTGTCCAATATGCGCGATGAAGTCATGTCGCTTTCTGTGTATGCCGACCTGTACCGGCCGAGCACGATGGCCGACATTCGGCAATACCATCCCAAGGCCCGCCGAATGGTGAGCCACTGGTGTGCCCCGCGACCGAAGTGGAGCGAACCGCCGCTGGTGTTTCATATTCCATGTCGAGGATGATATGGTCATTGTCGACCGTATCCGCCCGTCCAAGATGATAGCCCGATGAAAACAAACATCCATAACTCGCTGATTCTTACCCCTACCCCACGAATTGCACAAGTAATCGCAGGGAGGCTTTCCTCTTTGTTTTTAATTCATTTGCCTGCATCTGCCGCAATGCTGCGGCGGGGTGTTTTTTTTCAACAACCTGTAAGATTTGACCCCTTTCGTGCGTCTATTATAGTAGAACAACTCGAAATGTATAACAACATAAAACAAACATCATGAAGAAAAAACTGATTGAATCCTTTGCCGTCCTCGCCTTGGGCGCAATGCTGATGTCCGGATGCGAAAAGATTCACACGGATGAGCTAACTATCAACAACCAAAGTGGGCATAATGTTGTGATAGAATATGCAACAGTTATGCGCCCACATTCCATTGGGGGTTTTGAATTAGGTTGGACTGATATTATCCCTACAGATTCTTCAGTTGTCGTATTTTCAGCAGAAGGTAATGGTTATACAGGAAAAATGGATTCTGAAATGGAAATAGTCAAGTGGTTTTTTGGGGATAGTCTTACATTCATTGTCGATGGGACTTATCGCTACACCTATCATTCATCGGACACGCTGACTAACAACAGCCCATATAATTTCAATTCGCCGTTTTATTTGTACACAGAGAGCGGGCAGACTTATACCAACCACACATTTACTATCACGGCAGAACAATTCTCACCTCTTCTGTAAGTACATAATGTTTCATCAATAAATTTTTAAGATTATGGAAATAGCAATACAAATCGACCAAATCTCCATCGCGCGGGCGGCCAATCAAGACTGAAAACGACTATTGCAATGCTGCAATAGGGCTAAATGATTTTGAAAACGGCTGTCGCGGGTTGCGAAAGTTGGTTTTGAAATTGAAAGAGGGTTTTGCGGGGGCGCAAAAGGGTGTTTTGAAAATGAAACAAGATTTCGCAGGTTGCGAAAGTGCCTTTCGGATTGAAAACAGGGTTTTGCAGGGTTGCAACGGGGTGCTTTGAAACGAAAATGAAACGGGGGGGGGCGTGTGATCTTTTCTCCGATTATTTGTAGGGAGAATATTGTAACGGTGCAATATTCTCCCTTTGTTTAAGCGGAGAATAATGTTATGGTGCAAGGTTCTCCTTTTATTTATAGGGAGATTATTTCAATGCTGCGATACCCTCCGAGGATATAATTGGGCAAAGACTAAAATAGGACTGACTCTGGTACGAGTGTTTCCCATTTCAAAATTATTTTTGCCATATCAAGAAAATTGTGTACTTTTGCAGTCAGAAAATAACCATATTATGAAACGTCCGATCATTATAGAAACTATCAAAAAAGGCCTCGAATCACTGCCACTCGATATAGAGGTATGGCTATATGGTAGCGAGGCCCGAGGGGATGCACGCCCCGACTCGGACATCGACCTGCTGGTGATTTTTAACAAGCCTCAAGTGACTGTTGACGACAAGGATAAAATATACGATGTAACCTATCCCATAGAGCTTGACACCGGCGTTTCGATACAGCCTTTCATCGTTTCCAAATCGCAATGGGAGTCGAAAATGACACCTTTCCGAGACAATGTACTAACCGACAGAATTAGACTATAGTTATGCTTACAGACCAAGAAAGAATTGACATTGTGCGCTACAGGATGGAGTGCGCCGAAAAAACTTTAGGCGAAATTGAGAACCTTTTTGCCCTCAAATACTACAACAATGCCGCCAATCGAATGTACTACGCCTGTTATTATGCCGTGAGCGCGCTCTTGGTTGCCCACGGCATCACCACAAAGTCGCACGAGGGTGTGATTCAGATGTTCGGTTTGCATTTTATTCGTCCTGGCGTATTCCCTGCCTATTTTGGCAGAAACTACAGTCAATTGTTCAACGAGCGTTTGACAGGCGATTACGAGGATCTGTTCAACCACGATGAGGTGTCCACAGCCGAACTTTATCCCAAAGCCAAAGAAATAGTTGCTGGCGTAAGGGAGAAGATTGACATTTGGTTGGCGGAAAACGCAGGATAGTTATTGGACAATATCGTTTTCGTGTTGTCACAAAAACGATTATTAACATAGTAAAAGCCTCGGCTGGCTCTGCCAAACCGAGGCTTTTCTATCGGATGTTACTAATGGCTTAGTACATGCCACCCATTCCGCCCATGCCGGGGTTGGCGGGGGCTGCGGGTTCGGGTTCCTTGATGTCGCAGAGGACACACTCGGTGGTCAGCAGCATACCGGCGATGCTGGCTGCGTTCTCGAGGGCAACACGGGTCACCTTGGCGGGGTCGATGACACCGCTCTCGAACAGCTTCTCGTACTTCTCGGTGCGGGCATTGTAGCCGTAGTCACCCTTGCCGTTGCGAACTTCGTTGACGACGACGCTGCCTTCCAGACCTGCGTTCTCGACGATCATGCGCAGAGGCTCTTCGACGGCGCGGCGGATGATCTCGATACCGAGTTTCTCGTCTTCGTTTTCGGGTTTAACTTTGTTCAGCTTTTCAGCAGCGCGGATCAGTGCCGTGCCACCGCCGGGGATGATACCCTCTTCGACAGCTGCGCGGGTTGCGTGCAGAGCGTCGTCGAAGCGGTCTTTCTTCTCCTTCATCTCAACCTCGCTGGCTGCACCAACATAGATGACTGCCACGCCACCTGCCAATTTGGCAAGACGCTCCTGCAGTTTCTCGCGGTCGTAGTCGCTGGTGGTCTTCTCGATCTGGGCCTTGATCTGGCTGACACGTGCCTTGATGGCAGCACTGTCGCCCTTGCCACTGACGATGGTGGTGTTGTCCTTGTCGATGCTGATCTTCTCGCTCTGGCCGAGCATGCTGAGGTCAGCGTCTTCGAGCTTGTAGCCCTTCTCTTCGCTGATGACGGTACCACCGGTCAGGATGGCGATGTCTTCGAGCATCTCTTTACGACGGTCGCCGAAGCCAGGAGCCTTGACAGCAGCAATCTTCAGGCTGCCACGCAGACGGTTGACGACGAGGGTTGCAAGAGCTTCGCTCTCGACGTCTTCAGCAATGATAAGGAGCGGACGGCCGGTGTTGACAACCTTTTCGAGAACGGGCAGGAGGTCTTTCATGGTGCTTATCTTCTTGTCATAGATAAGGATGAAAGGATTGTCGTAGGTGCATTCCATCTTCTCGGTGTCGGTGACAAAATAGGGGCTGATATAGCCGCGGTCGAACTGCATACCTTCGACAACTTTGACGTGGGTGTCGATACCCTTGGCATCCTCGATGGTGATGACACCGTCCTTCGTAACTTTCTCCATAGCCTCAGCGATGATGTCGCCGATGGTGCTGTCGTTGTTGGCGCTGATGGTAGCAACCTGACGGATTTTGGCAATGTCGCCGCCAACTTCCTTGCTCTGTGCCTTGATGTCCTTAACGATAGCGGCAACAGCCTTGTCGATACCGCGTTTCAGGTCCATTGGGTTGGCACCTGCGGTGACGTTCTTCAGACCAGTGTTGACGATAGCCTGAGCCAGAACGGTAGCGGTGGTGGTACCGTCACCAGCCTGGTCGTTGGTCTTCGAGGCAACCTCTTTGACCATCTGGGCACCCATATTCTCAACACCATTCTCAAGTTCGATTTCCTTGGCTACGGTAACGCCGTCCTTGGTCACTTGGGGAGCACCGAACTTCTTGTCGATAACAACGTTGCGACCTTTAGGTCCAAGGGTTACTTTAACTGCATTTGCCAATGCGTCAACACCTTTGCGGAGTTGTTCGCGAGCATCATTATTGAATATTATCTCTTTTGCCATTTTAATGTTCCTTTCAAAAATTTTGTAACTGTATTGAATGTGATTCGATGATTAGATAATAGCGTAAATATCGCTTTCTTTCATAATCATATATTTGGTGCCGTCGAACTCAATCTCGGTGCCGCTGTATTTGCCATAAAGCACATTGTCACCTACTTTGACGGTCATCTCATGGTCTTTGGTACCTTTGCCAACAGCGACGACTTTGCCACGCTGCGGTTTCTCTTTTGCTGTGTCGGGAATGATGATGCCAGAGGCGGTCTTCTGTTCTGCCTCGGCCGGTTCGATAAGAACTCTGTCTGCTAACGGTTTAATTTTCATGATTAATATGTTTTAATTTTGTTTATTTTTCTTTTATGCCATTATTAGAAACGACATCAAAACCTAATCATAAACTGTGCCAAAATGTACAAAATGCTTGTCAGAGTGACACAGTCTGACAAAGTGTCAGCCGCGTATCTGCCACAAAGGACAACACTATCGGTCTTTGTGTATAAATAAGACATGAGTCTCAATATATTTTTTTCGCCATACAACCTTTTTTAGTATCTTTGCAAGATTAAACACACCTTCAGTGTGTGGATATTTAATTATATAATAGATAAGTAGCAAAATGAAGAAATTCGTTTCATACATCATATCCCATTTGCGCATCGTATATCTTATTGCGATAATGGCCATAACCGTGACCTTGATTCTGATAATGTTTCCGAACGAATTCGGACGTGTGAAGTACGAATACACTGTCGGGTCTTTCTGGCACGGTGACGATCTGTATGCCCCCTACGACTTCACAATCCTGAAGCCCGAAGAGGAGAGCAACAGGGAGCTGGAACGCATCAAAAGCGAGTCGACCAGATACTTCCACTATGACAGGGAGGCTCGTGAGAAGTCGCTTGCCCAACTGGAGGCTTCCAAATTGAGAGGTCAGGCGCAGTCGCTTGCACGCCAAATCGTTTCGCTCGTCTACAACTCCGACGGATATTACAACCTCGGCGATGCCGACATGGACCTTGGCACACACCCCGTAGTGGTACTTGAAGGCAATGTCGGTCGGGAAATCAACCAGAGCAAACTGATGTCGCCAGAGGATGTCAAAAAAATGATTGCACAAACCATTCCCGATTCGGCCGACGCTAACAAAATGGCTTCCTTGCTGATAGACTCGATTCTGTCGCCTTCGCTGGTCTACGACGCCAACCGCACGCAACTCGAGCTTGACAGCCGACTGTCGCAAGCCAGCTTTTCGGCACGGATGGTGCAACAGAACGAGCTCATTGTGGCCAAAGGACAACGCGTCGACGAAGAAATCGCACTCACATTGGCTTCGCTCGAGGACACGGAATCGAACAGAGAGATGGCCGAATTCGACGTCACGCTCCACTACGTCGGACAGGCCCTTTTGTGCATCATCGCATTTGTAGCACTCTACATCTTTCTGAAAAACATCAAGCACCCCATGCTTGACGACATCAAGAAGGTGACCTTTGCTTTCTTTATCGTCATTTTCATTTCAGCTGTTGTGGCACTGCTCGTGCGCACCAACCCCGAGCTGGTGCTGATAGCACCCGTCTGCATGGTCCCCATACTGATGAGGATTTTCTTCGACATGCGTGTGGCTCTCTATATCCACATTGTGGCAGTCATCATTATCGGAAACATGGTGCCAAACAGCTACGAATTCATTTTCTATCAGCTCATTTCCGGCATGATGAGCATCATCACCGTGCGCAACTTCGAGAAACGCAGCAGCTTCTTTGCCGTGGCGTTGGTGATTTTTTCCACCTATTCGCTCATCTACGTCGCCGGCGTGCTGAGTACCGAAACATCGCTTACCGACATCCAGCCCGAGCGCTTCCTCATCTTCTTCATCAACGCCATCCTCACCCTCCTCGCCTACCCGCTCATCTTCTTGTTCGAACGCATGTTCGGCATGACCACAAACCTCACACTCCTCGAAATATCAAGCACCAACACCCCTGCTTTGCGCGAACTCTCGCAGAAGGCTCCGGGAACCTTCCAACACTGCATCCAAGTGGCCAACATTTCGGAGGATATTATTAACGAAATCGGAGGCAACGCGCTGCTGGCCAAAGTCGGAGCACTCTATCACGACATCGGAAAAATAATGGCGCCTCTCTATTTCACTGAGAACCAGAACAACGGATTCAACCCTCACGACAATCTCGACTCGGAGGAAAGCGCCCATATCATCACACAGCACGTACGCGACGGCATAACGCTGGCAAAAAAATACAAGCTTCCGGCCGAAGTGACCGATTTCATCCGCACTCACCACGGAACCACAGTGACAGGATATTTCTACGCCCAAGCCAAACTGCAGCACCCCGACGAAGAAATAAATATTGCCGACTATCGCTACCTCGGCCCGACCCCATTCAGCCGCGAGACAGCCGTCGTCATGCTCGTCGATTCGGTCGAAGCAGCATGCAAAAGCCTCAAAATCCACGACAAGGAGAACATCGACCGCATGGTCGACAATATTATCGACGACAAAATGGCCCACAACCAGCTCAACAACTGTCCGCTCACGCTACAGGACATATCTCAAGTACGCTCCCGACTCAAGGAACGCATGATGAGCATATACCATGTTCGAATAGCCTACCCAGTAAAAGCCAATTAAAAGAAACTCAATACCGCAATTCCGTAATCCCGTAATTCCGTAATTCCGAAAAAAAAGAAAAAAAAGAGAAAAAAAAGAAAAGAAAAAAACAAAAAAATCATATCACCTCAATGAAACCCAAAGTCAAAAACACCCTTATCCACATCGGCGCAATCGTCGTAATGTTCATCGTTTCCTGCATCTACTTCTCGCCAGCCCTCAGCGGCGACGTTGTTGTTCAGGGCGATATGCAGAAAGCCGATGCCATGGCTCATGCACAAAGAGCCGTTGCCGACTCAACAGGCTCAATACCGAACTGGAACCCAGCCATGTTCAGCGGAATGCCTGGCTATCAAACCGCCGTGCAGCCACAGAAATCCATCTTCACCCCCCTCAAAGCGATACTTATTCTTCGTCCGTTGGGACTTGAGAGGAATATTGGCGTACTATGGTTGTATCTCATCGGCTTCTATGTTGCGATGATTGCCTTTGGATGCAACCCGTGGCTATCCCTCTTCGGCGCTTTGGCATTCGGATTAGGCAGCTACAATATAATAATTGTCGAGGCTGGCCACATCACCAAAGCATGGTCCATGGCTATGATTGCACCGGTTCTTGCCGGTATGGTACTCTGCCTGAAGGCCGCCAAGGGCGACGACAACCGCCCCGTATGGCGACGCATAATTTGGGGTGCAGTACTGTTTACCATAGCTTTAGGACTTCAAATAACATTCAATCACATACAGATAACCTTCTACACCGCCTTAGGCGGAATCATAGTCGGACTGACATATCTCCCCTATGCTATTAAGGAGAAATGGTTTCCTCGCTTCCTGGTCTCTGTCGGCATTCTCGTTGTCGGCTGCCTTTTCGCTGCAGGAAGCAATTACAGACACCTGTCTGTCAACCAAGAATACGCCAAATCAACCATGCGTGGCGGAAGCGAAATAACCGTAACGCCGCATGATATCGGCCTCGAATCACCCTCGCAAGCCGAAGCCACACAGACAGGCGGACTCGACATCAACTACGCCTTCAGCTGGAGCTATGGCGTAGGCGAAACCTACACCTTGCTCGTCCCTGGTGCCATGGGTGGCGGCTCGGGCGAGCGTGTCGCCGAAGACAGCGAATGGACACGAAGAACCGGACAACGACAAGCACCTCTCTATTGGGGCGACCAGCCCTTCACATCCGGACCTGTCTATTTCGGCGCCATCGTATTCTTCCTCTTTGTCCTCGGATGCATCGTCGTCAAGGGACCCGAACGCTGGTGGATAATCGCTGCCACATCACTCGCAATCCTCATGTCGTGGGGACGGCACTTCCTGCCTCTCAACGAGTTCCTCTTCAACACCCTGCCGCTCTACAACAAATTCCGCACCCCCTCCATGGCCCTCGTGCTCGCCAACGTATGCATGGCTATCATGGCAACACTGACACTGAAAACCATCATTGAATCACTGCGGAAAAAAGAATCTAAAGTGGCCGACTACGACACTCGCAAACGCCTCAACCGTGCTCTTTATTGGGCCGGAGGAATCATCGGCGGCATCATCCTTGTCGGACTCATAACGGCAAAAAGCAAACTCACATTCATGGGTCCTGGCGACGAACAATACAAAGCCATGCTCGGCGACCAATGGCCTATGTTCCAGTCAATGCTCGTCGACACGCGAAAAGACCTCTTCGTCCGCGACTCATGGCGCTCGTTGGCTTTCGTGGCACTGGCTTTCGTAACACTGTGGCTCTTCGTCAACGACAAAATCAAAAAAGCAGGCCTCGCCATTTCCCTGCTCGCAGTCTTTACCGTTATCGACTTGTGGGGCGTCGACAGACGATACCTCAACAACGACAATTTCTCCGACCCCAACCGCCTGACGCTGCACCGCACACCCTCCGAGCAGCAACTTGACCAGACAGCTGCAGCAAACAACGACAGAGACTATCGTGTCTACGACCTGACCGTCAACACATTCAACGATTCCCGACCCAGTGCTTTCCACAATGAGATTGGCGGATACAGCGCTGCCAAACTTCGCCGCTACCAAGACCTCATCGACTTCTACCTCGGAAGCCAAAAACTGTACAACTACATCAACAGCTGTCAAATTGGCATGAACGGCTCAACCGGCTCCTATCCTCTGCTTTCGGTCAACGAGCCATATCCGGTACTCGACATGCTCAATGCACGCTATCTGATGCTCAATCTCCAACAGAACCAACCGACACCAGTCCGACGCACATCGGCTCTCGGCAACTGCTGGTTCGTCGAAGAAATCAAGCTTGTAGACAACGCCAATGCCGAAATACTGGCTCTGAACGATTTCGACCCCTACAGAACTGCCATAGTCGACAAATCGAAGTTCAATGTTGATCCTGCCCAAGTGACTGCTCCTCGCGACAGCAGCGAATACATCGCTCTCGTTCACACCTACCCGCAAACGCCCGACCGGCTCACCTACTCCTCCCACACCAACACCAGCCGCTTGGCTGTATTGTCCGAGGTCTATTACGAACCCGACTGGCGGGCATATATCGACGGCAAACCAGCCGATTACATCAGAGCCAACTATATTCTCCGCGCCATAATAGTTCCGGCAGGCGACCATACCGTCACGTTTGTCAACGAAGCTCCCACGCTCCACCGACTCGACACCATGACGCTCATCATCTCTATTGTTCTGCTGATTGCCATAGCCGGAGCTCTGGTTCTTGTTTACAGAAAAAAAGAGAAAGACATTCCGCAGCAAAAAAAATAATCGGCTCATAACCGCTCCGGTTCTGCAGCGAACATAAAGCCAAGCCTTGACCCGCACACAAAGCACCTCTCGTCAAGGCTTGGCTTTTATTTATTTATATTTTTTTAATTATATGCTTTAGTATTTTTTACAAAAAAAATAGTATTTTTGCAGTTTGAATTAAATATCACCCAATGAAGAAATTTGTATTTTCACTCTTCTTTTTCAGTGCCCTATTTGCTGTGGCACAGAATAAAAGCACTATCGAAACAAAAGCTTTGATACGTGATTACAGCAAAGCAAAAAGTGTAGAAGGCATGTCGCAAACGCTGCTAAGCCGTTTGCCGATACGTCAAACACCAAAGGGACCGGCCATCGGCGTACTCGCCAAAGTCGACAACCGTTTCGATGCCGAAACTCTCAAGCGCGATGGCATCAACATCACTTCCCGTGTGGCTGACATTGTGGCAATGAATGTGCCTCTTCATAAACTCGAGTCTCTCGAATCCGTCCCCGGCATCGTGCTCTTCTCCGTGGCTCACCGTGCTGCACCGATGATGGACGACACACGATTCGACACCCATACCGACAGCATCCAGGCTGGAGTCGGTGTGCCCATGCCCTTCAACGGCAGCGGTGTCCTAATAGGTATAACCGACTGGGGTTTCGACTACAGACACCCCAACCTGAACCCCAAAAGCAACCCTCGCATCCTCAGGGCGTGGGACCAGTTCAAACTTTCCGGACCCGCACCGCAGGGATTCGATTACGGTACTGAATACAAAACTTACGACGAACTCAGAGCCGCCAACTGCGACACCGCCGGCCTCTACGGATACGCTACCCATGGCACTCACGTGGCTGGCATCTGCGGCGGCAAAGGCACCAGTTCCGGACAAGCTATCGGACAGGCACCTGGTGCTCAATTTCTTCTGGGTTCATGGTACCTCGACGAACCGTCGTGGCTCGACCAGGTCGCTTGGATGTATGGCGTTGCCAAAAGCGAAAACAAACGCCTCGTCATCAATAGCAGCTGGGGCATGTACACCTTCAGCACTCTCGACGGCACCTCGCTGCTGAGCCAGGCCATCAACTCCTACTCCGACTCGGGCGTGGTTTTTGTAACAAGCGGCGGAAACAACGGCGACGTCAACTACCACATCCAACACACTTTCGAAAGCGACGTTGACACGCTGGGTTCGGTGGCATCCTACTACGGCAGCGGCATCGGACAAGGCCTCATTTACTGGGGCGAACCCTATGGCTCGGAAGGATATGGTAATTTCAAAGCCGCCTTCGCCCTCGTCAACAAATCCGACAACTCCCAAGTCTACTTCTCACCCATGTTCAACACTGCCGACGACATCATCTATACCGAATCCTACATCGTGGCAGGCTCCGACACCATTCACTACGACATCATGACCGAGAGCGCGAACCCGCTCGACAATCGTCCACATGCGCTTCTCAACGTAGGCAAAAACAACGACTACAACCTCGTCATGCTGTGCTATGCCGATTCCGGCACAACGGTCAACGTATGGAATATGGCCAACATAGCCAACGGCGCCGGCAACATGGGCTGCAACTTTACCGGAACCGACATCCTCTCTTGCATAAGCGGCGACTACTACTACGGCATTGGCGAACCTGCATGCGCTGAGAAAACCATCAGTGTGGCTGCACACGACGCCGACCGCATCAAAAACGGCGTTTTCACCCCCGGCACATTGGCTTACTTCTCCAGCTACGGCCCTACTCTCGACGGAAGAATGAAACCCGAAATCTCGGCTCCTGGCTACAACGTCGTCTCCTCCGTTTCTTCGTGGAGCGACGAACTCTCAAACTATCCGGCTGTCTATGAAGCCATGTCTGGTGGCAGACGATACACCTGGGCAAGAATGAGCGGCACCTCAATGTCGTCGCCTGCCGTTACAGGAATCGTGGCTCTAATGCTGCAAGCCAACCCGTATCTCACTGTCGACCAAATCCGTGAAATCATCTTTACCACAGCCCGTAACGACAACATGACTGGTCCGCTGATCCAGAACGACAGCATGAGCATTCGCTGGGGTCATGGCAAAATCGACGCACTGAGGGCTGTAAATGCCGCCTATGACAAACTGTCTGTCAGCCAGGCCGCCGAAATAACTCCTCAGCTGGTCGTCTTCCCCAATCCTACAGCCGATTTCGTCACTGTGCGTACCGGCTCAAATATGCCGCAACCTGTAGAAATCTTCACCATCGACGGTCGTAAAGTCATGCAAACCACCCTGTCTGGCGAAAACATCATCGACTTGAGCAGCCTCAGCAAAGGCGTATACTTCTTGCGCGTAAGCAACAGCTCAAGCATCCGTACAGCCAAAATTGTCAAAAACTGACACACCTCACATGCTCCGCATCTTCAAACAAAACACACCAGCCCAAATACTCGTCCTGCTCCTTTCGGCAGCACTACTTTGGGCAAAAGCGTTCATCGAGCCGGTGCCGATGGAGGCGGGCATGCACTTTTCACCACTGTACGACCTACTCTACGAATGGCTCAACACCGCGCCCCGGCTCGCCAGCGCAATAGCACTTGTCCTCGTCATCGCCGAAGGTATATGGCTCAACATCATTCTTGTCAACTACAAGATTGCCAAAGCCAACAGCTTGATGCCGACCTACTTGTACTTCCTCGCCATGAGCTGGTCTACGCCAAGTCTGACCATAACGCCAATGCTGATTGTCAACATCATGATTATCTGCGCATGCAGTCAGATGATGTCCGACGGAGCCACAACTCTTAGCGTCAGCAAAAACTTCAACGCCGCATTCTGCATCGGTATGGCAGCCCTGTGCTACATGCCGGCGCTGTGCTTCATCATCCCTTTCCTTTTCATCTTTGTAACCTACAAGCTCTACCGATGGCGCGACATTATCGTCGGCTTCCTCGGAATCGTGGCACCCTCCATCGTGCTCTTCACATACGCTTTCCTCAAAGACAAGCTCCAGTACGACCTGATACTTATCGCCCACGACTTCTCGTCGCTCGACCTCTCGTTTGGTTCCATACCCTTCCTCACGAACCTGCCGGACATGGTTTTCGTCATCATTCTTGTAGCTTCTCTATTCAATGCCCTCTCAAGTCTAAACGAGAAAACCGTAAACCAACGAATCAACACAACGGTTCTGACGCTACCTCTCCTTGCCTCGATTTCTATCATGCTGCTAACCGGCGTCCTCCCCATCGATGCACAACTCATGGCCATTACCTTCGCCTTCACTGCAAACGCTTTTCTCTACACCGAACGCAAACGACGCTGGATCAGCGAATCACTTTTCTGGATAATACTCATTGCCGCAATATTATAGCTCACCATGCTGAAAAACCATTATAAGAAAAACACTCTCGAAGCCGGCTGCGACGAAGCTGGACGCGGATGCCTTGCGGGTCCCGTATTCGCCGCCGCCGTAATACTGCCGGCAAACTATTCCAACCCTCTGCTTAACGACTCTAAAAAACTGACCGAGCACCAACGCTACACACTTCGCCAACATATCGAAAACGACGCTCTCGCATGGGCTGTGGCCTCTGTCGACAACAACGGCATCGACAAAATCAACATCCTTAAAGCCTCCATCCATGCCATGAACCTCGCCATTGCCCAACTAAAAATCACACCCGAATTTATCTTGGTTGACGGCAATCGGTTCGTCAGCGAATCCGGAATCCCTTTCACATGCATTGTCAAGGGAGATGCTCAATACCAATCAATTGCTGCTGCCTCCATACTTGCCAAAACCTACAGGGATGACTTCATGTGCGAGCAGCACAAACTCTATCCCCAATACGGTTGGAACTCCAACAAAGGATACCCGACAGCCAAACACTACGACGCTATCTTACAATACGGAATAACTCCTCTACACCGACGCTCCTTCAACCTCTACCGGCAGCAAGAACTCACATTCAACTAAACCACGACAAAAAAATACGATTCTATAATATGTTTGAATTTTTCAAAAGAAAATACCAAGAGCGGCATCTGCGAAACCTCATCATCGAACCTCGCGACAAACGCATCGACAATTGGAACGATATCAAAACCATCGGTCTCATTTTTACTGTAGGCGACGCCGAACACTGGAACCTTATCCACCGCTTTGTCACAGCACAAGAGTCGCATGGCAAAGAAGTGCACCTCATCGGTTTCCAAGCCGACAAATACCCTATCGACTACATCTTCTCACACACACGCACCATAATATGCCACGAAAAAGAAGATTTCAACTATTTCGGAATCCCTAAGGAAGGTGTCGTCGACGGATTCACTTCCAAGCATTTCGACCTCGTAATTGACACTACCGTCCAACCCGACTTTTTCGGAAAATATGTGACTGCCGTCACCAACGCGAACCTTAAAGTCGGATATTCCAACACCGAATCGGAACTCGATGAAGGAACTATGGACATGTACGACATGGCCATAAAAAAATCCGAACCCATGAATCTTAAAGACTATATCGAGCAAATCGTCAAATATTTGATGATGATCAACAAATAAGACAACCTTCAATTCAAGAAAAAACAGAAAACATAACATACTTCAACCACATGACAAAGAAAGATATTTTTTCCGGAACCGGAGTGGCTCTAATCACACCGTTCCGCAAACAGGAGACAATAGATTTCAGTAAATTGGAAGAACTGATTGATAATGTAATAACCTCCGGAGTAGACTATATCGTGGCTCTTGGCACTACCAGCGAGGCTGCCACAATGACCGAAAGCGAACGCACGGCACTACTCCAATTCATTGTCGACTCCGTCGGCGGACGCCTCCCCATCATGCTTGGCATGGGCGGCAACAACACCCGTGCCGTGACCGACGCCATTGCACAAACCAATTTCGACGGCATCAACGGAATCCTATCCGTCACACCATACTACAACAAGCCTCAGCAACGCGGCCTCATCGACCATTTCAAAAGCATTGCTGACGCCTCGCCGGTGCCCGTCATTCTGTACAACGTACCGGGACGCACTTCGTGCAACATGACGGCCGACACGACGCTGCTGCTCGCCAACGAATGCCCTAATATTATAGGTATTAAAGAAGCTTCCGGAAACCTTGCACAAGTCATGGAAATCTTGCGACGCAAACCGGCTTCCTTCAAAGTCATCTCGGGCGACGACGCCCTCACCTTCCCCATGATGGCTCTCGGAGCATCAGGCGTCATCTCTGTCATCGCCAACGCACGGCCAAAAGAGATGTCCGACATGGTCCATTTCGCCCTGAAAGGCGATTTCAAGAAAGCACTGCCTATCCACAACCGTCTGCTGCCTCTTATGAATGCCATTTTCGAGGAAGGCAACCCCGGCGGCATCAAAGCTCTGCTCGAAATCGACGGACGCATAAACAACATCCTCCGACTGCCTCTAAGCAAAGTCTCCAAAACACTTTACAACAAACTAAAAGAGCTTTCAGCCTGTGAATGATTTGACTCAGACAGCACGTTCCGTCTTCGCCAACGACCTCTACGCCACATCGGTTACCGGTATCGTCATCGATTCGGTCGAACCTCATTCGGCAGTATGCAGCCTTCAACTCAACGGCTCGCATCGCAATGCCAAAGGGGCTGTCATGGGTGGCGTACTCTTCACTCTGGCCGACTTCGCTTTCGCCGTGGCTGCCAATACTTCCGACCTTGAAGCGGACAACAAAACCCCTCATCTCTCGTGGGTCTCCACCTCTTCCAACATACACTTCCTCTCGGCTACCAAAGGCTCTCGGCTGAAAGCAACAGCACACTGCGTCAGGCAAGGACGGACCAACGCCCTGTACCAAATCGACATCGTCGACGACCTCGACAAGCACATTGCTCTCATAACCACTTCCGGAACGCACGTCTGACCTAATATCATCATCACAACAATTCGCACCCTCTTCAAGCCGTACAACTACAACTACCAACAGCATGGATCTGACATTCATAGAAAACCTGATTTCTCCGATCTACCCTCACTTCAAATCGGCCTACGATTCCATTTCGGCAAGCGATATCCCTATCGTCAACAGTATCAACAGGCATCTCAAAAGCAAGGACGGCAAACAGATCCGCCCTATGCTCACCCTGCTCTCGGCTCTTTGCTGCGGCCTGCCTGACGATATACCTCAAGACCACCCCATTTTCAAAATTGCCGCCGCCATCGAGACTCTTCACTGCAGCACATTGATTCACGATGATGTGATCGACGAGTCCGACACTCGACGTGGCATCGCCACGATAAACAGCCTTTGGAACAACAAAACCGCTGTCCTGGCTGGCGATTTCTACTTGGCTCAGGTAATGCGTACCATCAACGAAGTTAACGACCAACGCATCACTCACCTCATCAACCTCACCGTCATCAAGATGTGCGAAGGTGAACTGCTCCAACTTCAGCAGACCAACCACCTCTATGGCGACAAGTCGACGTACTTCCAAATCATACAGCGTAAAACGGCTATCTTTATGGCTGCCTGCTGCGAAGCCGGAGCAATTTTCGCCTCGGCAGACAGCAAAACGCTGAATGACGCCCACACCTTCGGACTCAATCTCGGCATGGCTTTCCAGATCCGCGACGACATTCTCGACTACTACCCGACTGCCGTCACAGGCAAACCCCAAGGCAACGACCTGCGCGAACACAAATGCACTCTGCCTTTGATCATTACGCTCCAGAACTCTCCAGACGACATCAAGAAGAACATCATGTCGCTTCTTGAACACGACGTGATTACCGGCAGTGCTGTAGAAACCATATCCGCCTACGTGAACGCGTACGGAATAGAATCCGCCGCCGAGACCTTGGAACTCTATATTGATATGGCAATGCAGTCTCTCAACAACCTGCCAGACAATAAATTCCGTTCCGCACTCCAATCCCTGTCACTGAAACTGAAAGAAAAATAAAAATAAAGTACTAAATAATAAAAAACCATTAAAATGAAAAGATTCATCCTGACAATTGCAGCAACACTGTTTTTCGGACTCTCTTTTGCTCAAAATGCAAAATTACCCGAAAACATAACCATCAAAACCCTCGACGGCAAAACCGTTGAGACATCAATAATCAACAACGACGGCAAGCCCATCATCGTCAGCTTCTGGGCCACATGGTGCAAACCTTGCAATCGTGAACTCAACGCCATCAAAGAAGTCTACGAAGAATGGCAGGAAGAAACCGGCGTGAAGCTCGTGGCAATCTCCATCGACGATGCTCGCTCGGCATCAAAAGTCAAACCGCATGTCGACGGCAACGGTTGGGAATACGAGGTCTACCTCGACCAAAACCAGGATTTCAAACGCGCCATGAATGTTGTCAACGTGCCGCACACTTTCCTCATCAATGGCAAAGGCGAAATCGTATGGCAGCATACTTCGTACGTCGACGGTAGCGAAGAAGAACTCTTCGAACTTGTCAAGAAAATTGCCAACGGCGAGGAAATCTAAACCAATCAGTTGATTAATGAACTAAGACAAAACCATCAAATGAACAGACGTTCCAGAACCATTCTCACCGCCGCCTTGCTCCTCGGACTCCAATCCATAACTATCGGTTCCCTGAATGCTCAAGGCATACTTGGCGGAAGCGTAACGGGCAATGTGCAGTTCGACGGACAACTGTCACGACGCGACTCTGTTATCGGATCAAGCGATGTGCCAGAAAAACTGCTCTCCAACGCACGTGCCGACATACTGTACACCAACGGCAATTTCAGCGCTGGCCTGCGATATGAAGCATATCTCAACCCGATGCTCGGCTTCAACTCGCAATACACAGGACAGGGCATCGCCAACTATTTCGTAAGCTACAAGACTCAAACTTTCGCTGTAACCGCTGGCCATTTCTACGAACAGTTCGGCAATGGCATGACTCTACGTGCCTATGAGGACCGCTACCTGGGACTCGACAATGCCATTCGCGGACTCAACGTCATGTATCGCCCAACCAACGGCATCACTCTCAAGGCTCTTGCCGGACAACAACGCTACTATTGGGACACACGCGGACTCGTTCGCGGCTTGGATGCAGAATTCTCACTCAACGACATCGTCAAGCTCTGGAACGAATCCAAAACCCGACTGACTCTCGGAGGCTCTTTCGTCAGCAAATATGAAGACGACGAAACTATTCCTGCCGACATAAGCGGATTCAAGCTCAACCTCCCCAAGAACGTCGGTGCAGCCTCTGTACGCATGGACCTCGCTCACGGCGGCTTCGGCCTGCAGGCTGAATATGCCCACAAAGGCCAGGACCCCACTGTCATGAACGATTTCATCTATAAGAATGGTGAAGCCTTGTGGGTCAGCGCAAGCTACTCGCAGAAAGGTCTCAGCGCAAACATCCAAGCCAAAAGGGTCGACAACATGGGCTTCAAGTCTGTACGCTCTGTAACAGGCGAAATGCTCTATATCAACTATACCCCGGCTATAACCAAACAACACACCTACGCGTTCCTCAGCATGTACCCCTATGCGACACAAAGCACTGGCGAAATGGGACTTCAAGCCGACTTCATGTATAAATTCAAGAAAGAAACCCTCCTCGGCGGAAAATACGGAACGGACCTTCACTTCAACGCTTCGCTCATAACCGGACTCGACACCACCCGCATCGGCGGCAAGGGTACCGACGGCTACTCTTCGTCATTCTTCGGAACGGGCGACACCTACTATGGCGACCTCTCGCTCGAAATAGCTAAAAAAATCAACTCCAAAGTCAAACTCACAGCCACTTATGGCTACGTGCTCTTCAACCCCATCGTCGAAGGTCACCAGGGCGAAATGCATCACAACCACGTGGCCATCGCCGACCTGACCTGGAAAATCAACCGCAAAAACGTGCTCCGTTTCGAGGCTGAATGGATGGGCAGCGACAGCAAATACGACCCCAATGTCGACGACAAACGTGCAGGCGACTGGATCATGGGCCTTGTGGAATATAACTTCACCTCGGCATGGTTTGTCTCCATAAGCGACCAATACGCCTACAACGACGGTATCGGAAACTACTACAACATATCTGTAGGCTACACCCACAACGCAACCCGACTGCAAATCGGCTACGGCAAGCAACGCGAAGGCATCATCTGCATCGGCGGCGTGTGTCGGCAAGTCCCTGCCAGCAACGGCCTTACCTTTAGTCTGACCACTTCATTCTGATAACGCAGACTCTTCGAATCGACAAATTTAAATTAACAGCAAAAGAAAAATGAAAACCATATTCCGACTTTTTTCAATAACCCTTTGCGCCATAGCCCTTTTCTCGTCGTGCGACAAGATAGAAAGCGACAACTACATCGTCTTCTCCGGCGCCGAAGGAGAGTGGTACTCCGGCAATGGGGTCAGCGACAAATCGCAGCGTGCCTTGATTGAAAAATACACAGGCGTACGTTGCGTCAACTGCCCCGTGGCCGACACCGCCATAAACACAGCTGTAGGACAATACGGCGACAAGCTGATTGCCATCGCCATACACGACTCTTCCTCTTTCACTCTGCCTTTCGGCAGCAACCCAAGACTTAGCACTCCCGACGGACAGGCATGGAGCCTATTCTTCGGCGTGCGCTCTGCTGCCATGTACCCCAACGCTCTTGTCAGCCGTACATCCACCGGAGGAACATGGGATCTCTTCACTCCTACCAGCGGCATAAACTCGCGTGTCGACAACGTCCTGTCGCAACCGGCTCAAGTGGCCATCGACGTCAACGCCACACGGCTCGACAACAGCATATCAATAACTGCCGACATCGAGCTTCTGCAAAATATTTCCGACAAAATGACGCTGACTCTGCTCATTATGGAAGACAGCATTAACGCAACACAACTGATGCCCGACGGAAGCCGCAACAACGAGTATATCCACAACCACATCCTTCGCGATGTGATCACCGACATCTGGGGCACCGACATCGACTGCAACGGTACCGCCGGCGAGAAAAAAATGGCTACTTTCTCGTACTCCGAATTCGACAATACGTGGATTCTCGACAACTGCCACATCGTTGCCTTCGTTAGCATGAAAGACTCTCGGACAATACTCAACGTCGCTGAATGTGAGATTGATTAATACACTGTGAACAAGAAGATACTCAGCTTAGCACTACCTAACATCATAACAAACATCACCGTACCGCTCCTCGGTATGGTGGATACTGCCATTATGGGACACCTCAGCCAGTCCCACCTCGGTGCTATCGCTATCGGAACACAGATTTTCAACCTCATTTACTGGAATTTCGGATTCCTCAGAATGGGTACAAGCGGATTCACAGCACAAGCCTACGGTGCTCGACGCCTCGACGAAGCCGTGCGTATCTTCATTCGGGCTTTTGCTGTGGCTCTGATGATTGCCGCTGTTTTGATTCTGCTCCAATATCCGATAGCACTGCTCTCCGAACTGATTTTCAAGTCAAGCCCTTCCGTGCTGTCTCTTGCACTCTCCTATTTCTTCGTCCGGATTTGGGCCGCACCCGCCACCCTGGGACTTTACGCCATAAAAGGATGGTTCATCGGCATGCAGAACTCAAAACTGCCAATGTGGATTGCCATACTCATCAACATTGTCAACATCATCTGCAGCCTGCTCTTCGTCGTGGTGCTCCATTGGGATATCCGCGGCGTGGCCCTCGGCACCGTGATAGCACAATACAGCGGTCTCGCTGTAGGCCTATTCTTCGTCAGCCTGCGCTACGGCAAACTCTTCCGTGCCCGACTCTCTCTTCAGTTCATTCGCGATGCTTTGCAATGGAGACAAATGAAGGATTTCTTCAGCGTCAACGGCGACATTTTCCTGCGAACCATCTGCCTTGCTACGGTATTCACATTCATAACAGCACAGTCCGGACGTATCAGCGACAGCATCCTTGCCGTCGACGCTCTGCTACTGCAGTTCTTCACCCTCTTCAGCTACATCATGGACGGATTTGCATACGCTGGCGAATCTCTTGTCGGACGTTACATCGGCGCACAAGACCGCCGCTCTCTCCTCTCGTCTGTAAGACACCTCATCGCTTGGGGGGTCGGCCTGACGCTGCTGTTCACTGTGCTGTATGCCGCTTTCGGACAACAGTTCCTTTTGATTTTCAGCGACAAGCAGGATGTAATATCGGCCACCAAGCCCTATTTCTTCTGGACTCTCATTATCCCCGTATGCGGCTTTTCCGCATTTCTGTTCGACGGAATCTTTATTGGCGCAACAGCTTCTCGAACAATGCGAAACACCATGTTTATTGCCACTCTCGCCTTCTTTGCTGTGTGGTATCTTCTTTCTGTATCACTCAATACGGATTCCGAATTCGTTCAAAACAACATTCTATGGTCGGCATTCATGGTCTACCTGACTTCACGAGGTCTCGGTCAAGCCATGATGCTCAGAAAATCTGTTTACAATAAAATCAAATGATTAAAGCTATATTCTTCGATATCGACGGTACACTCCTCTCAACTCAGTCTCACTCCATCCTGCCAGGAACCATACATGCCCTCAAGACCTTACATGAAAAAGGCATCCGGACTTTCATATCTTCCGGACGGCCTATGGTCCTTATTCCCCCCATGCCTATAGATTTCGACGGATACATCACCGTAAACGGTGGCTACTGCATCGTCGGCAGCAATGTCATTCTTCGTAACCCTATCAACAAAATCGACGCCACACAATGGCTACGCTATGTAGAAGAAAACGACATCGTTACGATGTGTTTTACTGCCAACGACATGTTCATAAACCGTATCAGCGACAGCGCCGTCCGACTGAGAGACCAACTGGGATTCACCATGCCTCCGGTACGCCCCTTGCAAGAGATGGCCAATAACGATGTCTATCAGTTCATCGCCATACAACCTGCCGAAGATGACCCTCGCGTGCTCGAACTCCTCTCACACTGCCGCATGCCACGTTGGCATCCTGCATTCTCCGACATCATTCCCGACAACAGCAGCAAAGCTGTCGGAATCGAAACAATAATCTCTCACTTCGGCATAAATCAAGACGAGACTATGGCTTTCGGCGATGGCGCCAACGACATCGAAATGCTCGACTACGCACACATCGGCGTCGCTATGGGCAATGCTTCTACCATCGTCAAACAACATGCCGACTACGTGACTCTCGACTCTAACAACGATGGCATTCTGTCGGCCCTACAACACTTCGAAATCATTTAAAAACTACTAAAAAACATGCTTCATAGCACATTATTAGTTAAATATTTCTAAAAAGAGTACAAATTTCACCTACAAATGCAACATATTTGCACATTTCAACGTTAAATAAAGATTCAGAATAAAGAACAAACTTACACTCTTGTAATTATACAAAAAACAAACAAACTTAACTAACTAACAATGCTAAAAAAACTGTTCATATTCACAATGTTACTCGCCCTTGGTGTTTTGCCGAGCACCTTTGCTCAACAAATCAAGGCGGTTTCATTCAATATACGGAACAGCAAAAACTCAAGCATCGACGCCGAAAACTCATGGCATTTGCGCAGAGACGCCGTCATAGATTTCATTCGCGACGAAAAACCCGACATTATCTGCTTGCAAGATGCTCTTATTGACCAGCTCTCGTATATCGACAACTCTTTCAGAAAAAAATACAGACGCATCGGTCTCGGTGCCGACAACGGAATAAGCAAAGGGTCTTACAATGCGATATACTACGACACCGCCTCTGTTGAACTCTCTTGGCACACAACCCGCTGGCTCAGCAAAACACCACGACAGACATCAAATGGCTGGGACGAACAAAAACGGCGCACTGTAACTATCGCCCTGTTCCGCGACAAATACACCAACAAACAATTCTATGTCTTCAACACCCACCTCGGTGCCCTCAACACTATTGCTTACCCCGAATCAATAAAACTGCTCAACGAGCTCATCGATTCCTACGCCAAACAAAACACTCCAGTCATTTTGGCCGGTTGCTTCAACGCCACCGACCTTGAACCTCTGCTCATTCAATTCTACAACAACGACATCAAGTCAGCTCGACGCACCGCCGAAAAAACAGACTTCCGCAACACTTACAATGCTTTTGGAAAAGGCGAACAGAGCATGATAGATCACATATTCATACGCAATATTTCCGTCCAGCCGTTCAAAACAATCGTGAAAAACTACGGCGCGAAATTCATCTCCGACCACTATCCCGTATACATCGTTTTCTCCTTATAGTCAGAAAAAAAGATAATCCAATGAAACATCTGGCCGCTCTGACTCTCATGGTGTCACTGTTCTGCATCTCCCATGCACAATGGGCTGTTGGATTAAGACCCTCGCTCTCCACTTGCGGAGGCTTCGACGACCGACGTCGGGCGGAACTTAGTCTCATGACTCCCAAACTGGGAGAAAAAACTCGTCTTGAATTCAATTTCGGTTGGGGAAACCGCGATATTCTTGTGCCTAACGGTCTCATTTCTGCCAACGGACAACAGACGACTGGCTACGACATACAACGGCAGTATTGGTATGGAACAACCGCAATGATACAATGGACTCACAAAGTCTTCTGGAAACTGTACTATTACGCAGGTTTGGGTGCATCCGTATACTCCGACTTCGACAATATGTTGTATATTGTGGGTGCCAACATGCAGTTTGGACTTGAAATAAAATTGAATATCCCACTGCAAGTTACAATCGACTACCGTCCAATGCTCGACCTCCTCGATGGTCTGGCATACCACCATACCATTGCCCTCGGCCTACGATACAAGCTGACCACAAAACAACCCGAGCCGGAACCGGCACCGAATTTCATCCAAAAATTAAAGAAACGTCTTAACTCCAAAGACTGACCGCTCCCATCGTCAGCCAGCCAGCTGTTCCACGAGCGTATAAACGCCAAGCCCAACAAGTACAAGCCCTGCCAGAATGTTGGCTAAACGCTCAGGTACCGTCACGCTGCACTTCCCCAAAAACAACCCCGACAAAGAAACAACAAATGTCATTATTCCTATAGTCACAACGGTGACTATAACATTAAGCATGTCAGTTTCCAAACCCAGACCTATGCCTACCACGAACGCATCTATCGATGTTGCTATGCCAAGCAGACACATCACTCCTATCGACGAGACATCGAGCTGCTTTTCTTCCGGCACATCACGAACAGCATCCACTATCATTTTTCCGCCTACAAGCAGTAGCAATCCAAATGAAATCCAATGATCTATCGATGCCATCAAATCATGGCATGCCATTCCGAGCATCGCTCCCGCAAAAGGGAAAACACCCTGGAAAAATGCAAAAACCACAGCCATCAGCAAACCCCTTCTGATTGACAGTTTGCTGTGCAGCGAGCATGTCACCGACACTATAAACGAATCAACACAAAGCGCCAACGCAAGAAGTAGTATTTCTATATAATTCACAACAGTCTGTTTTTTTTAACAAATAAGTAATTAGTCCAATTTAGTATTGATAAAAAAATAAGGTAAAATGATGTTTGATTTTTCTGCTATATTTTTGATGTATTTTATTGATTTTTAACATTTTAATCAACAAATAACTGGAGAAATCTTCGTATCTTTGTAGT
>Ga0256405_10001478_pt1 | contig 63500 bp, 59 predicted proteins | sample RumenRJG_02DNA_FD_189096 | JGI IMG/M metagenome (GOLD analysis project Ga0256405, IMG submission 189096) | Bovine rumen microbial communities from Lethbridge, Alberta, Canada - RJG_02 | ecosystem: Host-associated > Mammals > Digestive system > Stomach > Rumen | place: Canada: Alberta... | reverse complement strand
TATCCCTCAATGGGTTCAGTTTCTTCCGGTGGGTCGTTTTTGATAAGGTGCAATTTTGTTATTCTTGCTCCGTCAATTTCTTTTACAGTAAATGTGAAATCTTTATAATTAACCATATCATCAACTTTTGCAATACGTTCAAGCTCTTTAACCACAAGGCCTGCAACGGTATCAACATCTTCCACTTCCAATTCCTCTTCAGGCATATCAAAGAATTTTGCAAGTTCATCAAGTCTCATTGTGCCGTTTACAAGGTATTGATTTGGTTTAATTTCTCTTATATCAATTTCTTCATCTATATCAAATTCGTCCTGTACATCACCAAAAATCTCTTCCAAAACGTCTTCCAATGTAATTATTCCGGATGTTCCGCCAAACTCATCAACTACAACTGCCATCTGAGCTCTTTGTTTTTTGAACATCAATACCAGCTTGTCCAAAGTAATTGTTTCAGGAACAAGTTCTATTTTTCTTTGGATTTTTTCAATAGGACAAGTTTCATTATTTAATGATTTTTGGAACAAATCTTTAACATGTACAAAACCTGTTATATGGTCAATATCACCATCATATACAGGATAGCGTGTATATTGATTTTCTGATGCAAGTTGATTTAGTTCTTCCATTGGCATTTCCAAAGGAACACAAACCATATCTGTTCTTGGGGTCATAACTTCGTGTGCAGTCAGGTCTGAAAACTGAAATACGTTGTGAAACATGTCTTTTTCAGTTTCATTCAAAACCCCTTCATCATAACTTGTATCAACAAGCAAATCTAAATCATCAATTGTATGTACTGATTTCAGCGAAGGATTGACAGGAATTCTTAGCATTTTAAGTATTCCGTTGCAAGATTTATTTAATAACCATACAAATGGTCTTGATACTGTCATAAAAGCGTTCATCGGTTTTGCAACATGCAGGGCAATTTTTTCAGGATATTGCAGTGCAATACATTTTGGCACTTGTTCTCCTATAACAACATGTAAGAATGTTATTACCAAGAAAGCAATTACCGCAGTGACTAATTGAGCGATATAAGCATTCGCAGGAGAAACACTTCCTAAAATAGGATTCAGCATTTTTTCAACAGTCGGAGATCCAAACCAACCAATACCGATACTGGCAATTGTTACTCCGACTTGAACCGCTGCAATAAAGAAATTAACATCCTCAAGTGCTTTTAGTGCAAGTTTAGCATCAATGTTGCCCTCTTTTGTCATCTGCTCAATCTTAGCTTTGCGGGCTCTTACAACCGCAAACTCTGCAGAAACAAAGAAAGCATTAACTAATAATAAGAAAAATACTATAATCCAGTTTAAAATAATTATACTAAGACTCGGGTCGCTCATTACTCTTTCTTTTATCCGTCCTTTAGCTTTAATTATATTAAAATAATACTAAAATTGCAAGTTTAACCAAATATTATAAAAACCGAAATAAGGGCAAAAAGAAAGTCTCATCAATTGATAAGACTTATAAATATACATTTACCCCACACACATATTACCATACAAAAATATTAAAGTCAATACATGTGAGGTGTATGTATGTTAAAAGTTATTTACAAAGAAAATTATGCGCTTTTACGTTCTTTTTCAGGAGGGCCGACAGTTTCTAATAACGTATCAATAACTTTTGGCATTTGACAGATAAATGAATAATGGCCGCCGGAAAGAGAACATTTTTTGCAATCGGAATTGATATAATAACATTCCAATGCTTGTTGAGTCCAGTTTTGAGTAATGGATTCCGATATTTCATCGTTTGCCGGTGAATAAAAATCTCCCTCATTTCCCAAGAAATTATTCATAATTGTCTCCCCAGTTATTCCTAACCCAACTTTATTTTAAATAATAATTGGTAAAAATGTATCCTACGTATGATTGATTTTTTGTTAATAAATTTTAGATTGTTAATTTTTGGTTAAAAAAACGGGATTTGCTTTAAAACGGGTAAATAATATTAATGTAGATGAGAAATGAACAAACAAGAAATCGAAAGGAGTGTTAAGTTATGAGATTTTTAGTTAAACAAACACCGGACAATTTTATTAAATCCGTAAACGATGAAATCAGTTCTATTCTAAACAGACATTTTGATGATTTGTACCCGGAAAGTACTCAAGATTTATCAATGCCTATCGAGATTTGTGACAAAAAAGACGAATATGATATCCGTGCTGAATTGCCGGGAGTAAAAAAAGAAGATTTAGATATTGATTTGAATGAAAATTATTTGACAATTCATGCAAAGAAAGTTGAAGAACATAATGAAGAAGATAAATCACATAGGAAATCTGAATTTCAGTATGGTGAATTTTCAAGAATGATTTATTTACCACAAGATGTTGATTATGAAAAAATTGATGCTAAATTAGAGCACGGCGTATTAAAAATTAAAGCTCCAAAACTTGAAAAATCAAAAGATGCGGTCAAGAAAATTACCGTAAAGTAAACAATTAAAAGTTCAGCGGGAAATCTGATTTCAGATTTCCCGCTTTGTTATTTAAAAATTATAGTTTTTCAAACCCCGGCGAGTATGAAGGAAGTGATTTATATCCGGAATTTTGCATTACGGATTTTTTAATGTATTGATTTGTGTAATTTCCTTTTTCCAGAAGTTTTTTAAGAGTATTTTCTCTTTTTACAAGAGCTGATGATGTATCGTTGCTTTCTGGGTATAATTTTACAATTTCTTCCCAAACCACAGCTTCCATTGTCCAGGCATAAGTTTCTTCTGCAAGTGAATTGAATTCATCCTGATGCAGTGCTTCATGGGATAGAAGTGCTGCTATTGCGCCTGCAGGGGCATCTTTATGTTTTGTGTTTATATAGATATATAATTTTTTCCCTTTTTTCCAACCAAGTGCATCAAAATTTGCATATTCTTGATTAATTTGGCTTAAGTCTTTGAATTCAATTTGAACAGGTTTTTGGGATAAGTTGCTGCCTAAGATTGCATTGCGGGAATACATACCTTTTGTATCTTTTAACATGTCCAGTGCAACGTAAAAAATTTCTTCTTTGCCGGTGCATTTGTATGCAGGGGTAATTTGTTTTATGTATGCGGGGGTATATTTTTTAGGGTATTGTTTTGGTACAATTTGATCGGTTAAATCCGTATCTTCCACCGCAAAAACACTTGTACCTACGGCAAGTAATGCTATTAGTATTAATGATTTGAATATTTGTTTAAATTCCATACTATCCTCATTTTGTCAACCTGATATCATGTATTATATTGATGATTTTGAGAAAGGCAAATTAATTTTTTTATTTAGTTTATTCGGTTGAGTTTAACCAATTCTGAATACTGATGTTTGTATTGGTTTGTATTATCAAGGCTTTCTGCTTCAGAGATATATTCAAGTGCTGTTTTGTAATCTTGCTTTTGTTTATAAAAATCGCTCATTTGTGCATAATATTTCGGATTATTCAAATCGTATAATATAGCACGTTTCATACATTCAATTGCTTCATCAATATCGTTTGTTTTCTCTCTTGAAAGTGACAGATAATAATACCCTTCAGAACAGTTTATATCAAGTTCCAGTGCATTCTGTGCGTATTCTTTTGTCTTTTCATAATCCTCTTTTAGATAGGACGATCTTGCGCCTAATATGTTCCCGAATATGTAGTTTGGATTTATTTCTAAAATTTTATCAGCTATATTTTGAGCTTTATCGTAATTTTTTTCTTGAATATAAACTTCTGCTAAATCATTTAAATAGTCAAGATTTTTTGGATTTTGTTCTATTACTTGTTGAATAGTTTTTTCTGCTTTGTCGTATATGTTTAATTCTTTGTATATTCTTGCCAGAGATATTTTTGCAAGCGAATCTTGTGTATTCGCGGATACTGTATTTTCAAGAATATTTTTTGCTCCAAGTAAATCTTTATTTTTTGCAAGCAGTAATGCTTTTAGTACAAGGCTCTGTGTGTGTTTAGCATTTAGTGCTAAAACAGCATCATTTTCTTTTGCCGATTTTTGGTATTCGCCCATATCGTAATATAAGTACGCCAAAGAGTATCTGTAATCTAAATTGTCAGGCTGTAAGTATAATGCTTTAGAATATGCTTCTTGAGCTTCTTTGTACCAACCATTGTAAAAATATGCATTGCCTAAGTTATAAAAATAAGCAGATTTGTTGTTATCAAGTGATATTGCTTTTGAAAAATATTTTATGGATTCAATAAAATTCATATTTTCCAGTTCAAATAGTCCAAGATAATTTAAAATTTCAGGATTTTGTGTGTTGGCACTAATTCTGTTAAATATTTCTTTTGATTTTTCAAAATCGCCCTCATCAAATCTGATTTTCCCCTCAAGTAACAGCGCGTTTTCATCATTATTATTACAACTTGCCAAAAGTTCTTTTGCCTTTTCAGTTTCGCCGTTTGTGTATAGCGCATTGGCATATTCGGACTTTATTTCGGAGTTAAAATATTCTGAATTGGTATATTTTTCTACTTCAGGGTATTGTTTTAATTTTAATAAAATTTTGATTAATTCTTTAAGATTTTCGTGATTTTGATTGTTATCAAATAGATTTTGGCTTATTTTCAGTGCCTCGTCAAGATTCCCTTGGCGTTCTTTTATTATAGCAAGAAGTTTCAAGGCATCTTGATAATTTGAGTTTAGGGCTATTACTCTATCAAGGTATTTTATAGATTTTTCATAATTATTTGATATAAAATACAATTCCCCTATTTGAAAAAGCACATCAATGTTATCATCCTCATATTCCAAGGCTTTGTATAACATTTCAATAGCATTTTTATATTGTTTTTGTTTTTTAAGTTCTGATGCTTGTTCAATATATTGTAAATATTCGTTGTTTTCCATATATAAGCTCGTTTCTATTCTTCGTCCACATTTTCCGGTATGAATGGTTGTTCCATAGGCGGAATGTCTTCTTGTTTTTGTTTGCCAAATTTAAAATTATTCCATTTCCAAAAAGTTTTTTTCTCTTTTGGCTGTTCAACTTTTTTATTAATTATGACTAAAACTTCGTCTTGACCGGCCATTTTCAGGTTGTTACGTGCAATACCTTCAAGGCTGTTGTCAGATGTAACCATTTTTCTTTCGGCTTTTAGGTCTTCGTTTCTCATTTTGGCTTGTTGCAGGTGATTTTCAAGTATAATGCTTTTGCTGTGGTATGAAATAATTTTACTAATATTAAGAATTGCTCCCCAACCTATCTGACACAAACAAAAAAGGAGCACAACGGTCAAAAATGAATAGTAAAATCCAACTTTTCTGTTGTATTTTTCTTTTTTATTGTTAATTTTTTGGTTATTATCCTTCATTAATCCCTCTTTGTGTCTATTATATGCCCTTTTGTCAGATTTTACAAATATTTTTTACAATTTGAAAATAGTGTAAAATCTAAATTGGCTTTTTAGTACATTGTTTTTGTCATCATAAGATTGGCTAGCACCTAAATCCAGACGCAGACGGTCGGTTTCTCTATTTCCAAAAGGATTTATAGAAAGAATAAATTCTGCTTTTTTGTTTTTTGTTATAGGGTTTGCAGACAGTCTTTCTATTACTGTTAAATATTGATTTAAGCGTAATTCCGGTGCGAAGTACAAATTATCAGTGTATGTGCTGTCTGTTGAGCTTAATGTTCTTGAGTATGTGGTTGTTAGAGCAAAACGTTTGTATTGATATTTTGAAAAAATTGAAGAAGAATTTTCAAGGTCTCCTGTATCAATATATTGTCCAAAAGATGTTCCTGCACTGAATGCGCCCATTTGCTTTGTTCTGCTGCTATACATAGGGGCAATATTATATTCCGAAGAATTCAATTTTGAATATTGGTTTTGTATGAATAGCGGTGTTGTTTTTAGGTGTGAAAAATTCTGTTCTTCAATAGAGACAGGTTTTTTAATATTGAGTGTAATTAAACTGAAATCAGGAACTTCAAGCTCTATTCCTTCTTCTTCCTCAACATTATACTCCGCGTAGCCTTTTAATACGTCTGTGTACATATCGCTTATAATATAATCTTCGTCATAATCATAATTGTCATAATCTTCATATACAATAGGAGGATTTGTATCTGCGGTTATATCATCGCTTGTAATATCTTCTTGTTCTTGTTGTTTTTGCTCAGCAGTTTCTTCCTGCTCATTTTCATCATCATCAGGAAGTTGAAATTTGTATATGACGGTGCCGTTTTCACCCATCGTGTTTTCAGCTTCTTCTAAAATTGATGCTTTGCAGGGTAAAACGGTTAACATTATTATAATTAAAAGCAAACCGACTCTTCTCATACCTTTTATATTACTATATAATTTGTTTTTTATCAATAATGTTTCAAAAAACTATATCATTATTAAAACATTACAAATTGTAAAATATTTCGATTTTATGGTTATTTTGGGCAAAATTTTGGGATATTCATGTATACCATTTTCTTTTTCTTTATTTTCTCCTACACTAACCTTTTACCGGCCGTTTAAAAGCGGCTTTTTTGTTGTATAAAAAAACATGCAAATTGTTTGAAATTGCATGTCTTTTATTTTTTTAATTTGATTATCTTATACTTTCTTCGTTGTATATAGCATTTGTTGCTGATGTATTATTAATTCCAATTGATCCATCATAATAAAATTGAATTCTAAATGTATCGTACTTGTCGGCTGTGTGGTCGGTTCCATTACCTTTAGAGATAAAGTAATAATTATCAAGTTTAAAATCCCACATTGGTAAGTTATTTCTTGAGCCACTATCTCGGCGATTTGGTTTACTTGGGCCATTTACATCTACATATGCGTATAAGGCGCCAGCTTTTGGATTTCTAAAAGACCATACCATTTTATCCGGTGTTTCACAAAAATAGAATTTGCCGTAACATTCATCTGAAGTTGCTTCACCGGTAATTTTAGTTGTAGGTACTGCTTTAGTATTTCTACATCCCACTCTATCCATAAATAGTGTGATAAATTTTAATCCTCTTCGGCAAATTGCATTTCCATCGGTTCCTTCAAATTCTGTTTTTATTGAACCATCCTCATTATACTCATCTCCGACAGCACTCCATCCTTGACAATTTGGATATTTGTATGGATTATTAATCCCTTCAGGATTTAAATTCCCAAATCCTACATATTGGCCCTTAGAATTTTTTGGAATTCTGTATGTTATATCAGGATAGCAGTTCTCGTCATTAAGCATGTCATTTATAATTACACTTGCAACGTGGTGTGCTTTTTTAATTCTCATGACATTATCATTTGGGAGTAATCTTTTTGCAACCGGTGCTAAAATCCCTACAATTACACCTACGACTGTTAATGCAACTAATAATTCCGATAAAGAAAATGCCTTTTTCATCTAATAATTCCTCGCCTTTAGGATAGTCCCAAAATTCATTGTTATTACAATTATTATAAATTATTTTCAAGCAAAATTCAACCGTAAAAAGCCTTTATTATGAAATTATTGTGGCCAAATCATCTTCCATTAAACTGTGTTGAAACATTTCGCATTCTTCTGACAGGTTGTATATTTGAGTGAATTTTGGATGATTTAATACGTTCAAAATATCGCCGTTTAAGTATTCAATATTATAAAATTCATTGTTTTTATTTATTATTTTAACAATTCCGCATTCTTTAAATAAATCCAATAATTGTTCAACAACATCAACAGATTTACCCAAAAAACTTGCGCATCTTATTAGTTCAAGTTTCCCCCCGTTAGAATGAGATGCATATTTAACCATTCCGTTGAATGTTTGTACAAGTCCCTGCTCATCAAAGAATTTAGGCTCGTAATTCATAAAATGCAGCCCTTTTGGTTCTGATTTTTCAAGTATGTAATCGAGTGTTTTTTTATCAGACGGATAATCGAAAAACATGACAACATCACACTTCGGAATATCATTACGGGTAAAGGTTTTTGACGAAATTTCCGGGTATGATTTTATGGTATCTAAAATATACTTACTCTCAGCAAAAACTTTTATGTCTAACTTAGTTGTTTTCAGATAGTCATTAACATTAGTAAGGATACCTGTTTTGGTACGGTTGTCATATATTTTATATTTGCTTTTAGTTTGTGAGGCTTCTTGTTCGTTATCTAAAACTTCCGAATGAATATCATCAATAATCAGTTGGACAGAGATGTTTCCGTTGAATTCGTTTATCTGCGGGTGGAATGCAATATCTGCGCTGTCCCCTGCGCTCAAAGGAATATCACCTTTGCTCCACCATACTGAAGTGAATTCGTATGCATCTTTGCCCATGATAAGTCTTAGGTGCGAATTATCAGAGCCCATTAAGCGTTTTTGTTTAACTTTTAGGTTTTCTATTGAAAAAATAGGGCTTGGGTTGGACGCTCCAAAAGGTTCAAGTTTTGAAATTTCTTCAACCAAGTTAATTGTAATATCTTCAGGCTGCAATTTCAGATCAATTTTGATGTGAGGTTTGAGGTCTTGACCTTGAGTATAATTTTTAACAGACTCATTTAAGGCTTTTTTCACTTGTTCAAATTTTTCTTCATCGCCCTCAAAAGACAGCCCTGCTGCCATCTTGTGACCGCCAAAACCCTTGAATAGTTCTGCGTTTTCCGCAATTACATCATATAGAGGTACTCCTTCTATACTTCTTGCGGAACATCCGTACTCATGTGAGTCTTTTTTGTGTGTCATTAAGAATACGGGTTTATAGTATTTTTCAACCAATTTTGCGGCAACGATTCCTATAACTCCGCCGTGCCAATCTTCATGGGCAAGTATAATTGCAGGATCTTTGTTGCCTTCTTGTTGTACCAAGGCATCTGCTTGTTCAAATACTTCGGAACAAAGCGTTTGGCGAACAGTGTTGAGTTCATTCAATGTTGAAATTGCGACTTGAATTTCTTGCATATTGTCTGAAATTAATACTTTTAAGGCTGATTCTACTGTGTCTAATCTGCCTGAAGCGTTTATTCTTGGAGCTACTCCAAATCCTATATTTTCGGTTGTGACACCTTTTGTAATGTCGTATCCGGCGCTTTCTAAAAGCATTTTTAAACCTTGATGTTTGCCTTGAGATATAAGTTCAAGACCTTTTGTTACGAAATATCTGTTTTCTCCAAGTAATGGTACGACATCCGCCACAGAACCAACAGCAACAAACGGTAAAAGTTCATATATGAAATCAGTCTTGTTGTATTCTGTCAAAAGTGCCTGTGCAACTTTAAATGCAACTCCGCAGCCTGCTAAATATGTTAAATATTCTATTTGTTTTGAAGATAATTTTTCATCTAATGCGTATGGAGCTTTGGGGTTTACAATAGCATAGGCTTCCGGTAAAACCTCCGGTGCTTCGTGGTGGTCTGTAATAATTACATCTATGGTTTTGAAACTGTTTACAAATTTTACAGCTTCCACATCTGATATTCCGCAATCAACAGAGATAATGACTTTTGGCTTAACTGTTGTCATTAATTTAACAAGAGCTTTTGTATCAAAACCGTGTCCTTGAGTTTCTCTGTCAGGTATAAAATAATGTACCTCCGCTCCTAAGTGTTTTAAAGTTTTGTATAATATTGATGTTGATGTGATGCCGTCAGCATCAAAATCACCGTATATTACGATTATTTCTTTATTTTCTATGGCTTTAGATAGTCTTTCTACTGTTTTTTTCATATCACAAAATGCGTATGGTGAAGTAAGTTCCATCTCTAAAGGGTTTAGAAAGTCTTTTATATCTTCATCAGTTATAATTCCACGTGATATGAGCAATCTTTTTATAAGTGATTTTTCTTCCGTTGCGCTGCTATCGTAAATCCATTCTTTTTTCATAAATCCCAAGTCCTTCTTTCTCTGATAATAGCATATAAAATCAGAATATTAAAAATCTTATGACAAATTAACATTTGAGTTTTTGCGTTTAAATGTTAAAATTATTCTATGGATAAATTTTTGGTTAAGGATTTAATAATATATAGTTTAATTTTCGGGCTATTTTTCGGGGTATTGTCTATTGTACCTTATATTGGAGTATTTATGTTGATTTCAATATTACTGTTTTGTGCTCCTGTTGTTATGATATATATGATAATGGCCGGAAAATTGGATTTGACGACTATAAAGGATAGTATTATTTGGGGTGCTATATGCGGTTTCAGCGGTAATATTACATTTGCAACAGGTGCTTCAATTGTATTAGTGCTTTTGAAAATAGGATTTGATTATTCTTCTAACTATCTTTTAACTACTATGATTATGAATTCACCAATATGGCTAACTTTGGTGTGTATAATATTTTTAAGTACATTGGTTGCGACGACAAATGCTTTTTCAGGATTTATAACTTATTATATTTTGAATTTTGTTCGTGATTCTTATGAGCGAAAACAATTGCTTAATAAAGAAAAAAATAGTTTTAGGAATTATATGGAGTAGAAAATGGCTGAATTTAAATCAAAAATAAAACCGATAGAATGGATTGATACATATACAAGAATGGTAGATCAGACAAAATTTCCGGATAAGTATGAATATGTTGATATAAAAACCGGACAAGAAATGTTTGATGCTATAAAAACAATGATAGTTCGCGGGGCTCCTGCGATTGGTATTGCCGGTGCGCAAGGTGTGACATTATACGCTCAGGAGCTCGCATCTAAAAGTTTAGCACTTGATGAATTTAAAAAACAATTGCTCGATAAAGCTGATTATCTTGTAAGTTCGCGTCCCACCGCAGTTAACCTGTTCTGGGCTGTTGAAAAACAAAAAGAAATTATTAAAAAATCAAATGCTTCAATAGAAGAAATTATTAATGAGTTAAAAATTAATGGTAAGAAGATAGAACTTGAAGATATTGAAATCAATAAAAAGATAGGGGATTACGGTGCAATGGTTGTACCAAAAGGGGCAACTATACTAACTCACTGTAACGCAGGCGCTCTTGCAACAGGCGGATATGGTACAGCTTTGGGTGTTGTTCGCAGCGCTTTTGCAAATGACCCAAGTGTAAAGGTTTTTGCCGACGAAACAAGACCACGCCAGCAAGGTGCCAGAATTACAACTTTAGAACTTGTTATGGACGGCATTCCTGTTACATTAATTACTGATGGTATGTGTTCTTATTTTATGAAAAAAGGAATGATTGATATGGTTGTTGTCGGGGCAGATAGAATTGCTGCAAATGGTGATGCTGCAAACAAAATTGGCACATATACCGTTGCTATTGCCGCAAAATATCACAATATACCTTTCTATGTAGCAGCTCCTTTATCAACAATTGATACAAGCATAAAATCAGGGGATGAAATTGTTATTGAAGAGCGTTCACACGAAGAAGTTACGGTTATTAACGGCAAAAGAATTTGTCCTGAGGGTGTTAATGTTATAAATCCCGGTTTTGACGTGACTCCTCATGAGCTTATTGCAGGTATTATTACTGAAAAAGGTATTTTGCGTCCGGATTACAAAAAATCTATAGCCGATGCATTTAAAGGATAAGAAATATGAATAAAAAAAAGATTTTATCTGTATTTGCGGCTTTTTTACTTCTCACTTTCATTTGCAGTAGTTCTTTGAATACAAAAGTGTTTGCAAATGGAAAGAAACCTAATATTTCATATAGCGAAAAAAAATCAAATCCTTTACCCGAAGATATGCCAAATATGTTTGTTGGATATATGAAGAAAATGCAAAACACAATTAAAGCAAATTGGGAACCTCCTCATCAAAAGACTTCAAAAACTGTTGTAATCACATATTCAATAATGAAAGATGGCAAATTGGGCTATTATAAAATTACCCAATCTTCAAATAACAAAAAACTGGATAAAGCTGCAGTGAAAGCTCTTAAAAAGTCTGCTCCGTTTGATCCGCTACCTGAGAATTTTTCCGGGGATCATGTAGATGTTCAATTTACATTTGATTATAATGTGTTCAAAAATGGGAAAAAACAAAAACCATAAATGTAAATAATTTGCACGTTTTCTTTTTATCTGCTAGCATGAATATATAAAATGTAATAGGGGGGAACAAAAGTTAATGCCGAAAGCCGCAAGACAGTACGATTATAGCGGTTCATATACATCTTACTCCGGAACTTTGTATCCGCAAAATAATGTTGCAAATTTTCAAGGTTATTACAATTCTGTTCATAGTGTGCCTAATCAAACAAAAAAAATACGCAAACCTCGCAAACAAAAATCTTTAATTCACTATTTAATTTCTTGCAGTGCTATATTATTTATGCTGTTTTGCGTGATGCCGTACGGATTTAATCATATTACTAAAGCAATTTTTGTTCCTATTCCGTATAAAAATATTCAAACAGATTTGTATGATGTGGCATTTCCTACTGCAAATTATATTTCTAATGCTTGGTTTATGGGGCATAGATCTTTTAGGTATGCAGCCGGTGAAAAACGTGCACAGATGGAAATGCTTAAAGAAAATGTTAATATGCCTGTTTTGAAAACTGAACTTGAAAATTTAGCTACTCAATATCCTACAATTGATCCTGCAGTTTATGTTTTTGATTACGAAACTCAAAATTATGTTGATATTAATGCGTCTGAGGTTTTCCCGACAGCAAGTATAATCAAAATACCTGTATTGATTGATTTATTCAAGTCTATTGAGGCAGGTCAGATTTCATTAGATGATAAAATACCTTTGACGGAGTATTTTAGAACAGAAGGCTCAGGTGATTTGCAATTTATGGCTGAAAATTCTTTGTGGGATGTTGATAATCTTGCAAGGATAATGATTACTAATTCTGATAATTCGGCAACGAATATGTTGATGGCAAAAATCGGCTCTATGACTGATGTTAACCAAGCTATACGTAGTTGGGGACTTAGTAATACTGAAGTTAACGCTTGGCTTCCTGATTTGAGCGGTAACAATCATAGTACTGCCCGAGATTTAGCTACAATGCTTTATAACATTGATACTAATGATAAGTTTTTAACCGAGCAATCAAGAATAAAAATGATGAATTATATGGGACATGTGCACAACGACAGGTTAATTCAAGCAGGGTTGGGCGAAGGTTCTATATTTTTGCATAAAACAGGGGATATAGGTACTATGCTCGGGGATGCAGGTATTGTAGTCGCTCCTAACGGGAAAAAATATATTGTGGTAATACTTGCAAAACGTCCTCATAATTCTATTGCAGGCAAAGATTTTATAGTTCATGCATCTGAAATTATTTACAACTATATGGTGAAATAATGCTTAAAGACTTACTGGAAGCAAAAAAATGTTTTAAACTCGTTTGTGGCGCAGGGAATGAAGATGTAGAAGAAGTTAAACGTCTTGTATATGTTTATGCTCTTGGGGGGTGTAAGTTTTTTGATTTGTCGGCTAATGAGGAAATTGTTTCAGCTGCATTAGAAAGTTTGCACCTTGCAAGGGTTGAGGATGCATATATTAGTGTTAGTGTAGGCATAAAAGGAGATCCGCATTCAAATAAAGCAGTGATTGATTATACCAAATGTATAAATTGCGGTTCTTGTGAAGCTGTATGTCAACAAGGTGCAATACAATATGCTAAAGTTAAGAAAAACAGATGTATAGGTTGTGCAAGGTGTTGGAAAGTTTGTCCAAGGTCTGCGATATCTTATGTTTCAGAGGAGAAAAAACTTGATGAGGTCTTACCTGCCATAATTGAAAAAGGTGTTGATTGTATTGAGTTTCATGTTGACGGCAAAGATGAAAATGAAATTTTTTCTAAATGGCATTATATAAATGACAATTATAACGGGCTTTTGAGTATATGTATTTCCCGCGGCAAGATGGGAGATGAAGAACTCGTGAATCGTATTCAAAAAATGATAAACGGTAAGGATGATTATTCTGTAATAATTCAAGCTGACGGCTTTCCTATGAGCGGAGGGGATGATACTTATAAATCAACGCTTCAGGCTGTTGCGACAGCTGAGATTGTTCAGAATGCGAAACTTCCTGTTTATCTAATGCTTTCCGGTGGTACAAATTCAAAAACTTGCGAGCTTGCTAAAATGTGTGGAATAGATTATCACGCAGTTGCGGTTGGTTCTTATGCCAGAAAAATTGTCAAAAAATATATTGATCGTGATGATTTTTGGACTAATCATCTTGAACTTGAAGATGCAGTGAACGCGGCGAAATCTCTTGTTGCAACTATTGGATAATACATTTAATCACTAACACGCAAAATATGAGTTTTCTGCGCAACCATTAGATAGTACATTTACCCCAAACACGCAAAATATGAGTTTTCTGCGCAACCATTAGATAGTACATTTACCCCAAACACGCAAAATCTGTGTTTTTTGTGTAACCATTGGTAGTAACATTTACCCCAAACATGCAAAATCTGAGTTTTTTGCGCAATCATTGGTAGTAACATTTACCCCCAAATACGCAAAATCTGTGTTTTTTGTGTAACCATTGGTAGTAACATTTACCCCCCCCCCTGCTTTACATTTTTTATTTAAGTTTTATGATGGAACTAGTAGGGAGAAGTATTATGTATGATGTAAATTCCACTTGTGCCGATGATTTTATAAATAACGAAGAAGTTTTGGCTACATTAGATTATGCGGATGCCAATAAAAATAATGTTGAACTTATAGATAAAATATTAGAAAAAGCTAAATTGGGTAACGGTTTGACCCATAGAGAGGCATCTGTTTTATTAGCTTGTGATATACCTGAAAAAAATGAAGAAATATATTCTTTAGCAAAAAAAATTAAACAAGAATACTACGGGAACAGAATTGTTTTGTTTGCGCCGTTGTATTTATCAAATTATTGTGTAAACGGTTGTGTATACTGTCCGTATCACGCAAAAAATACTCATATTCCTCGTAAAAAGATGACTCAAGAAGAGATAAAAGAAGAAGTTATTGCGCTTCAAGATATGGGTCATAAGCGTTTAGCACTAGAAACCGGGGAAGATCCTGTTAATAATCCTATTGAGTATGTTTTAGAATCAATTAAAACGATTTATTCAATTAACCATAAAAATGGTGCTATACGTAGAGTAAATGTAAATATTGCGGCAACAACCGTTGAAAATTACCGCAAATTAAAAGAAGCAGGTATTGGTACATATATTTTGTTCCAAGAAACTTATGACAAAAAACGTTATGAAAGACTCCACCCGACAGGGCCAAAACACAATTACAACTACCATACAGAGGCAATGGACAGAGCTATGGAAGGCGGCATAGATGATGTTGGTATGGGAGTTTTATTTGGTCTTTCGACATATAAATATGAATTTGCCGCACTTTTAATGCATGCGCAGCATTTGGAAGCAAGATTTGGTGTAGGGCCTCATACTATTTCTGTTCCAAGAATAAGAAAAGCTGATGATATTGATCCTAGTGCTTTTGAAAACGGAATAGATGATGATACTTTTGCTAAAATTGTTGCTTGTATAAGAATTTCCGTGCCATATACCGGCATGATAATTTCAACCAGAGAATCCAAAAAATGCAGAGAAAGAGTTTTGGATTTGGGTATTTCTCAAATTTCGGGAGGTTCTAAGACAAGTGTTGGCGGATATGCGCATCCTGAAAACGAATCTGAAGAAGAAACTGCACAATTTGATGTAGAAGACAGACGTACTCTTGATGAAGTAATAAAATGGTTAATGGAGCTTGGGTATGTACCTAGTTTTTGTACAGCATGCTATCGTGCAGGCAGAGTAGGGGACAAATTTATGGAAATCTGTAAGGACAAGCAAATTCATAACTTCTGTCATCCGAATGCCTTGATTACGTTGAAAGAATTTTTAGAAGATTATGCATCCGAAGAAACCAAAAAAGTCGGAGAAGCATTAATCGCGAAAGAACTTCCTCAACTTGAAAGCTCTGATATTGTTAAAGTGAAAACGGCTGAATATTTGAAGAAAATTGAACAGGGCGAACGAGATTTTCGCTTTTAAAGTTTTAAATAATAGTTTTTTCTATTGCAAAATTTTGTGATAGGGTTATTTTTGTATTAAAAATGCTGTTATCAATATTTCTTATAAATCCAATCAGTATGAACCCAAAAGCAAACATTAAAAGTTCTGTTACAAGAAAATCTTTTTTCATTGGCAGTAATGATTTAGGGGTGCATAGTGTTCCTATAAAAACAAAAAATAGGGTTAAAATGGAAAATATTCCCAATACCATAGGATAACTAACCATATATCTGATATTATTTATGTGATGATCTAAAAACATTGCAATATAATAATAAACTAAATTGGTCACAGGTATAGAAAAAGCTATTGTAATTATTTTCCATTCTTTTGATTTTATTTTTTTGCATATTAAATACAACAAAAATATCGCAGGTGAAAAACATATAATACATACCATCGGTATGAATATTGGACCTGCCAAAAAACGGATTATATTATTTTTGAAAATATAAAATCCGTCTAATAGTGCCAATATTGAACACAATACTATTGGTATGGAATACCAAATCAGAGCTATTTTTATTATATTTTTAAGTTTATTATTCATCTTTTTAAAAATTATTGGTAGTGACGAGGGAAGTGTCTTGCTGCGCTCGCCATCGACGTGACTCCACTTGAGCCTTTTATGTCTGCCGACAGCCTGTCAATAAGGCTCAAGGCTCCGCACTCGGCTCGCTTGCGCCGAACCCCAAATTGGTGTTCTCTGCCATACTCATCATACCAATAAAGAAGACAAGATAAACCTGTCCTCTTTATTGGTGGAGACGAGGGGATTCGAACCCCTGTCCAAAACGGATAAAGATATACTTCTACGTGTGTAGACTATTTTTAGCTCAATTGACTCAGGAAAATGTCTAAACCCGACAAGTCAACCCTAGGTTTTATTTAAAGGAAACTCTAAACCTTGCAAAGTTGTCTTGATGCGCTCACTTTGCATCGGCGCACTGCCGCTTGCATAATGGACCCATAAAACCGGCAAGCTGGGCTCTATGAGTAGCTAAATCGCAAACTACTATGCAGCAACTGCATATGCTCTAGGAGCGAAGTCTGCTTCAATTACATTGTTAGCATTTAATTTATTTTGCCCGTTGATAACGGAGAACAGCTCTCCGACACGCCATACACCTTCACCAAAACGCCCTGTCAAATCCAAAACGTCCCCATGAAGTGCTTTGGGACGTTTAGCTCCTGTGGTGCTCGGGCTTTGCCCTGTGCTCCTACGTCGCTGATATAATGTTACGTGCCCTGCTCGTTTCGCCTTCGCGAACCGACACCGGCACTACACACCGGCTAACGCTTTTACCGCCTGTACAATCAAAGATTGCTTCGCTCCTATCACTTTGTGATAGTCGCAACGGCGGTGATATAATGTTACGCAACCTGCTTGCCCTGCTCATCGCAGGTCAACCTGTTGCTACACACCGGCTAACGCTTTTACCGCCTGTACAATCAAAGATTGCTTCGCTCCTATCACTTCGTGATAGTCGCAACGGCGGTGATATAATGTTACGTGCCCTGCTCGTTTCGCCTTCGCGAACCGACACCGGCACTACACACCGGCTAACGCTTTTCAAAACGTCCCCATGAAGTGCTTTGGGATGTTTATTTAGTCCCATATAGCAATTTTTAATGTACAAGTATAATGTATTATAAATTCTATTCTGTGATTTTTCAAGTGTTCATTTAATGATATATTTACCCCTTTGTAACAAAAACTTAACAATCTATAATAAAAAATTAAAGAACACGAACAAATGTGCCGACATGAAGAATAATGCAATAAAAAAAGACGAAAGGGAATACACCAAAATGGGAATGTCAGCTACTCAAGCAAGATTTTTATGTTTAACAGCTAGAAAATCAAACGTTGAATTTGAGGGTCAACAAATCAACCAACAGAGAACTACATTATCTAACGAATCCGCTAACTATTATAGCGAATTGTGTAATATGAGAGTTCCTACCCCTCCGTCTGTGGATGATTATACAAAAGTTACTTATACATTCAATGATGGTGCTATGACCAACACTATCACTTCTATGATTGCACGTGGCAATGGCCAATATTCAATCAGTTATATGAAACAATGGCAAGATGATTATGCAATTGTTCCTGCCGCATCAAGTTTGGTGGCAAAAACAGGTGAGAATTATAGTATCGGTGCTACAACACTTAGAAAAATAAATGCGGAATATGCGACTACTGAGCCAACGGATGCACAAGTTACAGAGTTTATGAATGAAAACAAGAATGATGAATATATTAAAACACTAGATCCAGATGCAGTGAGATCTTTGTTAAAAGAAGAAGCATATTATGTGCAGTTGTTAAAATTAAATCCAACTAGCGCAGCAAAGGGTACTGAAGGTTGGTATGTACGTTATGTAAAAGATCAAACAACAGGTGCATACAAGCCTTATTTTTATTCTGCAAAAGAATGTGTTAATACCGACAATGAGTATGGAGAAAACAGTGGTTATTATAATGTAAGTTGTTTTTCATTAGGTTCTGCAACACAAACAGAACAGGTTTTTGACAAAATTGCAAGAGTTGAAAAAGATACTTCAGGTCGCTATGTATCAATTGTTATTTATCCGACTCAAGAAGATTTTAATAATGAAACTAATGGCGAAGTATATCCATTAACAACAAATACAATCACCGATGAAGAAGCATATAAAGATGCTATGAATCAATATGAATTTGAGCAGGCACAATATGATAAGAAAATTCAAGATATCAATGCTCAATTAGAAATTGTTCAACAGCAAGATAAAAAATTAGAATTAAACTTGAAACAGTTAGACACAGAAGAAAACGCAATAAATACAGAAATGGAAGCAGTTAAAAAAGTTATCCAGAAAAATGTTGAATCTTCATTCAAAACATTCAACGCGTAAAAGATTTCCTTTCCCTTTTTCCTATTGATTTTCCAACGACTTGCAAGACAGGTCGTTTTTTTTAGCCCGAGCAGAGCCACGAACGAAGTGAGAGACCGACAATTAAGTCGGTAATGAATATTCCGACAAATTGGAGGCGTTGGCGTTTACTGCGAGGGCGTAGTATCGAGCAGAGCCACGAACGAAGTGAGAGACCGACAATTAAGTCGGTAATGAATATTCCGACAAATTGGAGGCGTTGGCGTTTACTGCGAGGGCGTAGTATTGAGCAGAGCCACGAACGAAGTGAGTAAGTAGGTAGGGTTTTAGCCTGACTTTTTAAAATTTGTACATTTCACTCAAAAGTAGCAAAAAAATTTTTGTCCATATTTTAGGTATAATAAAAGAGTAGAAAGGAGTATATATGAGAATTCAACCTATTTCAAATCACACTGCATTTCAAGGTCTTTTGGGAAGTACAAGAAAACTTGTTGACACACAAATTATGTATGGCCATGATTATGATTGCATGTATTATGATCAATATTATTACCCGTTTGCGGATGAAACACCAAGAGAAATAGAACATAATATGCGTGAATTAGAGAATGCTTTAAATGAACAAAGTAAAAGAGACATTCCGCATTGTTTTTCCGGAGATTATATTTCTTTAAGATTAGGGCGCACTCTAAATATGAAAAAAAGTGATTACGAACTATTATGTAATGGTGTTATTCCTCCTGCATTGGATAAAATAATATAATAGATTAGAATAAAAAAGGTTGGATATTCCGGCCTTTTTTATTTTAAATATTTTAAGAACTCATATTTTTTGCCGGTATTTTTAGTAAGTTTTTCACCCAATATTTTTACTGTATCCAAAACGGTTTCATAGATTTTTTGAAACACTGTTTCTTGGTTTGCTTGTTTATCAATAAGTATTGAACCGATTTCGTACAATTTTTTTTCGTATGCATTTTCGATAAAATCGGGTACAGCTCTTACAAAATATACATCTTCTGCGGGTGCATATATAGAACCTCTGGCCTTTGAAACTGTTAAATCCAAATTATCATTTGTTGCAATTTCGTTTATTTTTTTGTAAGTATTTTCGTCCAAATCCATTTTACGGAGTGTTGTGCTCCCTGTGAAACCGGTAGTGCAAATTGATTTAATATGCATAAATTCCCCTTCTGGTTTTATTAGAGAAATTTTAACAAAGCCAAGTAATAAAAGCAATAGGCTCAAGAACTTGTCTTGAGCCTATGTATAACATTTATGCATTTTGCTTAATTTCTTGTGGTTTTGCAATTTTATCTTTAATTTTTACACCAAGCATTGTTCCTAATCCGGCACCTACAGCAAGGCTTAAATAAGTTAACCATGCCATTTTGTTAAATTTACTCATAGTCTTAAATGCTTTTATATCTAATACGGATTTAGCCATTTTTGCGGCATTCAAACTTGCAAGGCCTTCTTCCATTAACAAAGGAACAAAACTTAAGAATGTTAATTTTCCTGCGTTATCTTTAATAAAAGATGTTGCTTTATCAAAGATACCTTTTGGTTTTTCTCCATCAGCTTTTGTACGTTTTGATAACGCAATTAGCGGTATGAGAGAACCTACCAATAAAAATGGAGTTCTCATTTTTTGTAATGCTTTACCATATTTTAATATATTTTTGTTTATAGCGTGTCCCATTTCGTGGAAAATTGCATATCCCATTTTCGCTTTATTAACGACAATCCTGTTTGATTTAGGGTCAAAGAATGCATTGCATCCCGTAAAGGTTGGTTCAATTACCATTAATTCGTTAATTTTTTTTATAATATTTTTTAATGCAGGGTATTTGTCTAAAGATTTGAGGCTATTATTCATTATTTCCTCTACAATAGGGTGTGATGTCTTTACTGCATCAATGATTTTTACACCTTTATCTGCTAATCCTGAAGTAATTAATACTTTATCTGCAGCTTTACTATAAGCAGGGTTTGGCTGCATTTTTTTAATTATTTTAAGAAGCGGTAAGCTTGTAGCGGTATTCAAACCCATAGCCATTCCGCCTGCAGCAACGCTGCCTGCAGTGTAACCCAGATATCGTTTCCCGAATCCGGGTTTTTTGTATTGTCTGCCATCATCTGTCGTAATTACTTTTCTTGTTCCTACACTACTAAAAGTCACGTTTTAAACCTCACATTACACATACACTACTATGCTGTAATAAAACAATTTTTGTGAAAATATTGCTAGTTGTTGTTGTATTTGTAACATAATATTAATTTGAAATTGTAATTGTAATATTGATATAAGTTAAAAAATTAAGCAATAAAAGTTGTACCAATATTATTTTGAGCTAAATAATTGATTTGTTTTTTAAATTCATCCATATTTTTTCTTTCCGCTTCAGTAACAAACCTATCAGGTTCATGGAAAGTTTTATTTATATTGTTTTCTGCGAGCCAATTTATATATTTTTTAAACTCCTCTGAGGTAACGTTTTTGCGATTGTATGTAATCGGGCAAGGCGGAATTGACTTTTCCGTTTTTTGAACTCGATTGTGCAGAAATAAATTTTGAAAAATTTTGTAGATTTTCATGCGTTTAATCCTAATACTAAATGTCGATGAGGTTACTATTTTGGAACCATACGACAAAGAAATTTTATCACAAATAATGCACTCTGACAATGTATATCACAGGCTGATATTGCTAATGAAACAAGCTACTCAGGAATACTATAATATGAGGATAATACTTCACATGCCTCAAAAAATAAACTAATATTTTTTATTTTTAATTGTTATAGCCCTTACTGTTCTTATATTTTCATTTTTATTTACATAACTATAAGTACCAGTTTCCACAAAACATTCATTTCTTTTAAGCTTTATCATTTGTGTATCATCATAATTATTATTAGGTGTTATATAAACCAATCTCCCTTTTTCCCTACAAGCATCAAAATAACTAGGACTATCCCAGTTAATACGAGGGCATATATGGGCCAAAGCGCCGTTATCATTTATTAAAACTTGAAATACTAAAGCTTTTCTCCCTTTTGTGCAAGCAAAATTTTCTCCAGCGTACACCATGCTTGAATTGCATAGCAAAATTAAAAATATAAACAAATATAATATTTTTTTCATTACCTTAACCCTTTTTGACTTACATTAAGATGGTGTCGACGGGGGGACTTGAACCCCCACAGCTCTCGCCACATGCACCTCAAGCATGCGTGTCTACCATTCCACCACATCGACTGATATTTAATTATTTTGTAATTCTACTATTAAATTGTCATTTTTTTAATACCGTCTCTGTGTTGGATGTTGTCTTTGACAACCCTCTCCTCGAACGGTACTTAATCGTTCTCGTCGGCAGAGTACCACATCGACTGGTATTTAATTTACCCTCAAAGTATAGCACAAAATTTTTATTTTGTACTATAATGTCCATATGAAAAAGATTTTGTTATTTATATTTTTAATTCTATTTGCATCTATTGGTGTTTCTAATGCCGATCAGTATGTGCCGGAATTTGATAAAATGCAAATTATGCGTTGTGAAATTACCGAAACTATATATAACGAAGATAATACACAGGTTTCTCAATCCGATTATCACAGATTGTTAAGACTTGATGACCAAACAAGTACTATTTATGTTCAAAAAGAACGTCCCAGCAGAATTTACTATTATGGGAATGATAAAGTACAATACAAAGAACAGTCCATGACTGATGATTATATTATGATTTCCAATGTAATGATAGACCGTGTAAATAACCTATACAATTCAACATCCCAAATTACATACGATAATATGGGTTATGGTTCAAGACGTGCGGTAGCGGAAGGCAATTGCAAGATAGTTAATTAGTTTTTATTCTCTTGGTAACCAAAATTTTTTAAGCTGGAATCTTTTTTGCGCCAGTCTTTTTCAACTTTGACTTCAAGGCCAAGAAAAACTTTCTTTTCGGTAATTTTTTCAAGTTCTAATCTTGCTTCTGTTCCGATTTTTTTGAGCAGGGAACCGTTTTTGCCTATCAAAATACCTTTTTGACTTTTTTGTTCGCAGAAAATTGTTGCATAAATCTTATCAATATCTTCTTGTTCAAAATAATTTGTAATCTGTACCGCAACAGAATGGGGAATCTCATCAGAAGTGTTTAGTAAGATTTTTTCTCTAATAACTTCTTGAGCAACATCACGCATTGTTTCTTCTGTTACAACATCTTCAGGATACAAAATTTCACCTTGCGGAAGTTTTTTATAAATATTGTTTATTAGGGTATCAATATTCCTGCCTGTTTTAGCAGAAACTCTTATAATTGGCAGGTTTTCTTCAAAAAGTGTTTTATATGTTAATAAATTGGCTTCAACTTTTTCGGTCTTTTTAACCTTGTCAACTTTGTTCATGACGATTATTATCGGAATATTTGTCTGAAGCAGATTTTGTGCAATCCACTTGTCGCCTTTGCCGGCACTTTCAGAACCGTCAACCAAAAACAAAATTACATCCGCATCAGGAACTGCAACTTTTGCTTCATCAAGTAAAAATTCTCCAAGTTTGTTTAAAGGTTTGTGAACCCCAGGGGTATCAACAAAAACAATTTGCCCTTCAGGTTTTGTATATATACCTTTAATACGTTTACGTGTTGTTTGAGCTTTGTCTGTTGTTATGACAATTTTTTGCCCTAAAATTTGATTTAACAGGGTTGATTTACCGACGTTAGGACGCCCTATTATTGCAACAAATCCGCTTTTCATAAATTTATTGTAACATAAATTTATTAATTTTTAAAAAAGTAGCAAATTTTTTTACTCTCGGTTATTATATAGTTAAGTGTAGTTTTATTAGGTATTGAATTTTAAAAATCATGATGAAAAATAAAGGTTTATTAACAGCTATCATATTATTAGGCTTAATTTCAAGTGGTATCAGCGTAAATGCAGACTCCGCAAGTAATCTTTTGAAAATGGACGTAAAACGTTCGACTGCAGCTGATACGGTTGATGTTACTTTTTATACAACGGGCAGTAATTACAACTCTGTTGTTACAAGAAAATCTGATAACAAGTACGTTGTACTTTTGCCAAATACTTCCGGTTCAGCATCAATTGTTCCAAGTTTAGGCGGAGTTAAAGATTTAATTAGTGATATTAATGTAAAAAGTGTTGATGACGGTATTGGCGGCTATACAAAGGTAACTTTCAGCACAACAAAACCGGTTAAAATCCAAACATTTACTAAAAAAACAGAACCGTTAACAAAAGCACAAGAAGAATATAAAAATATGATTGCAAAGCATGATTCGGTTCCTGCAATTCGTGTAGGTCAAGCAAATAATGCTTCTGTAAATACAAAACCTGTTTCTAATACCGCCAAAACAGCGGCTCAGCAACCTGCAAAACCTGCGGTAAATAAAACTACACAAACAAGTACTCCAAAAACAAATACTCAAAAACCTGCAACAAAAACAGAAACAAAACCTTCAGATTCATACAAAACTGTCTCAAAACCTACAGCGCAGGTTATACAGTTGAAACCGCAAACATCTCAACCAAAATCTCAAACTGCAAAACCAAAAACAGAGGTAGTTGCTCAAAAACCTGTTGAGAATGTTCAACCAAAAGTTAATGTTCCGACAGAAAATCAGACTGTTAGTGACGTTAAACCTGTTGAAGAAGCACCAAAGGCTACACCTGTTGAAAATAATGTTACCGAAACAGCTGAAACAAACACAATTGCATCTAAGTTTAAAATTGATGAAGCTAAGATTGATAGTTTTGGTTTGAATAAATCAAAATTGCGTAAAATCCCTCTAATAGGCGGATTGATTGTTTTAGGCTTATTCTTGTTTGTTGGTTTGTTTAATTTGCTTGTAAGAATGGCCGCAAAAAGTTCTCAAGAATTTAGAAAATTATTTGATACTCCTGTTTCAAGACCATCAGGTATTGATAAAGAAGAACTTGAAACTATTATGAACGATGAGTCTTTGAATTGGCAGGAAAAATATAAAAGATATACTGAAACTGAAGATAAATCCAAGAATTCCGGCGGTTTCAATAATTTAGCATATGTAGCGGATATGTCCGGTAAAAAAGATGCTCTTGTTGAAACTGATAGCCGCAAACCAATAAGTGAAGTTGCTGCAGAAAATCTTAAAAATATGGAAAAACCTACAGTAGAAACAGCTATTGAAAATGAATTGAAGGCTCGTATTTCTCAAATGGAGCATGCATTATCTCAAACTCCATCTTTAAATAATCCATATGTAGAACAAGATAATTCTGTAAAATCCGAAGAAAATGCTATTTCTCAAAAAATGGCTGCCGTTAAATTGAAAGCATTTGCTAAAAATAAGAGCCTCAGAGAAGCAAGTAGAAATCTTTATAGCGAATTTAAGAAAGAGACCAAAAATGGTCAATATAAGGAAGGAAGATTTGTGAAATTGAAGAATTCACCATTAAGCGTAAGCAGCAGAAAAACTAAAAATTCAATCGGAGCTGCAACCGATGTAATTAAAGCTGAAGACAACTTAATTACTGTAAGCGAAAAAGCTAAGAATGATATTGCTTATTCTACATCATCTGTCGGAGAATATTTCTCAATTTTGGATTCAGAACCGGCAGAAAAAATTGCAAACAGTTTCCAAAATCGATCTGCTGCAAGTGAGTCCGGAATGACAAATACTATTTCGGGCCAAAAACATGCTAACCCGTATAGCAATTACACATCTGACTATATGAGTATGAATAATATGTTAATCAGATCTACATACACAATTGACTCACAAAGAAGCATTCATCTTGTAGATGTTGACGGACATTCAGCTTTGATTGGTAAAAACGGAAATAATATATCTCTGATTAAAAACTTTGAAACTATGATTTATAAACCGCTTCAAGTAAGACGCGATTACAATTCGGTTTATATTGTAAGAGTCGGCGAGTTCAAATGTCTTGTGGATGCTGCCGCTCCTAAATTCGGAGTATTGTTAGAAATATAATAAAATAAGATGTTAAAAAAAATAATTATTTTTGTATGTTTGATATTGGGAGTGAGTTTATTTTGCTGCGGGATTTTTTGTGCGAAAAAATCAGATAAAATTGTTATACAATTTGCTTCCTGGGGTTCTGAATCTGAGATATCAATATTAAAACCGATTTTAGAAAATTTTGAAAAAGAAAATCCGGATATAAAAGTGGATTTTATGCATATTCCGCAAAATTATTTTCAAAAAATACATTTATTATATGCTTCTAATACTGCTCCTGATGTTATTTTTATCAATAATCAATATTTGCCTATTTATGCAAATGCAGCTGTTTTGGAAGATTTATCCAAATATTTTTCTCAAGAGGAATTTAACAATTATTATCCGATTTCTCTTGGAGCGATGTCATGGAAAGCCGGAATTTATGCATTACCAAGGGATGTTTCAAATTTAGTAATTTTTTATAATAAAGATTTATTTGATAAGTACAAAATACCTTATCCTCATTCAGGGTGGAATTATGAAGAGTTTTTGGATAGTGCAAAAAGATTAACTCATTTGCCGGAAGTTTTCGGGATATCATTTGAGGAGGATGCGTTGTTTTTCTTGCCATATTTAACGTTATACGGCGGTTGGACAATGGAAGATACTTTAAATTTCTTTAATTCCGATGTCTTGAAGAAGGATAATAATGCAAAAGGGTTATCTTCTTATGCGGATTTGAGATACAAATATCATATTGCACCAAGGAAAGAGGAATCTGCAAGTGCAACTATGGCTCAGATGTTTTTACAAGGGCGTATCGGGATGCATCTTTCAGGCCGTTGGCTTGTACCAAAATACAGGCAAGAAGCAAAATTTGATTGGGATGTTGTTGAATTCCCAAAACTTGATAAAAATTCTAAAAGTGTCGTTCCTTTAGATGCGTCCGGCTGGGCGATATCAAAATCTTCGAAACATAAACTCGAAGCTGTTAAACTGGTAAAATATTTATCTTCAAATTCATCAATAGAAAAGTTTGCCCAAAGCGGTTTAATTGTTCCTGCACGAATTGATGTATCAAATTCGAAGTATTTTCTGGATGGTAAAAAGCCATACAATGCGAAAGTATTTTTAGATGTTATTCAAACCTCTGCCCTTACTCCGGTAACTGTCAATTACAGAGAAATTTTAGACGCTCTAAAATCTAAAACAGAATACATTTTTAACAAATAGAAATATTTAGGCAATTTTTTGCCGCAAAAATCCTTTATATACATGTAGGGTTATAGTTAGGTTATTTTTTATGTTAAAAGGTAAAGTAGAAGAATTTTTATATGATTTCGCAGTTTCAAACAATGAAACAGATATAGATTTAGAATTTTGTGCACCAAAAACTTTAAGTGCATCAGTAAGATACATGAATGATATTCAAGATGTTTATGCAGATTCTTTTGTAGGATTCACTACAAATGTTGAGCTTGCGAACAAAAAAGTTCGTCAGATTGCGCAAAAACTGGCAAAAGCGATTGATGAAAACTCCGCAGAAAATGTTAAGAATTTAAAGGCTGAATATGGCCAAAGTTCTGAATTTGCGAAAGCTCAAAAACTTTTGAATGAAAAATGTAAAACAGTATGGAATGTTTTTGAAATAACAGATGAAAAAATTCCATACAAAGCAATGAAAGCTCTTGGTATTTCAAATATTCCAAGTCTTGATTTTTTGCTTGGCAATACTATCAAATATTTTGAAAAAGATGATTGCAAAACAACTTCAAGAACTATTGAATCTATTTTAAATAACAAAAATTTAAATTATACAATTGTTGATATTCATAATTATTTGGTAACGAAAAAAGCAAAATTAAACTTTAATACAGTAAAATATTTAATAGAACAACATAAATACAACATAAAACAGCTCCAAGAACTAAATGTTGAAAAATCATTAATTAAGAAAGCCCTTAAGGATTCAACACTTAATAATTCTGTAAAATTTCAGATTAGAAATTTAAAAACATTCTGGAAAAGTTGTAATATTTCTGATTTAATTATTCTATGCAAATAGATAATTTCAAAGTTGAAGAATGGTTTAATAAATATGAGCATCTTGCCAAATATGATTTGGCAGATACTTGTGTTGATTCTTTGTCTGTAAATGAATTATTAGAATTGTCCGGTGAAAATTTTGGAGAAATATTTAATAAGAAATTAAATTATGGTGCAATTCATGGTTCTGAAAGATTAAAAAACGGAATATGTTCTCTGTATTCAAACCAAAACAGAGATAATATAACTGTTACTCATGGAGCAATAGGAGCAAATCAGCTTGTAATGTTGTCTGTGATTGAACCGGGGGATAAAGTAGTTTCAATAGTTCCGACATATCAGCAGCATTATTCAATTCCCAAATCTTTTGGCGCTAATGTGGAATTATTTTTCCTAAAGGAAGAAGAAAATTGGCTTCCTAATCTTGAAAAACTTGAACAGGTTGTTTCAGATAACACTAAAGTTATTTGTATGAATAATCCTAATAATCCGACAGGAGCCGTAATTCCCGACAATATGCTAAAAGAGATAGTAAAAATTGCTCAAAAATCGAATGCTTATATACTTTGTGACGAGGTATACAGGGGATTAAACCACACAGGGGAACCGTTTGGACTGTCAATTGCTGATATATATGATAAAGGTATTTCTACTTCAAGTATGTCAAAAACTTTTTCTCTTGCGGGTTTAAGACTTGGTTGGATAGCAGCAAACAAAGAAATTATAGATAAAATAAATCATCAAAGAGAATACAACACAATCAGTGTCGGGATTTTAGAGGATTATTTTGCATCAATTGCAATAGAAAACAAAAATACGATAATTAGACGAAACATAGAAAAACTTCATACAGGTAAAGAAATTTTGATGACTTGGGTTAATAATGAGCCCAATGTTCGCTGTGTTGAGCCGCAAGCCGGAACAACCGCATTTGTTGGTTATGATTTAGGGATAAAATCTGTTGATTTATGCAAAAATCTGCAAGACAAAACGGGGGTAATGATACTTCCGGGGGCGACAATGGAGCTTGATGGGTATTTGCGAATAGGTTATGGCAATAACTTTGAGCAGCTCAAAACTGCTCTTGAAATTTTTTCAATATATATTAATAACTGTTTATGACGAAATTTCTCAAAGCTTTTACTTTCAAATCATCGTTATGTGTTTGTGTAGCTTTTTGTTCTAATGTTCGCAAATTTTCATAGCAATTATTTTTGTTTGTATTATCTAGTTGTTGGCATTTTGTCATTCTTTCTTCAAAGATTTTTCTCCTATTTGACCAATATCTTCCTTCTGAAGTTAAATAAAATTTATCTGTTTTAATATTAGAATATCTGTTAGGGCAAAATTCTTTCCACTCAGGTTCAAAAAAACATTGGCTAAATGCAGGTATAGATGTTGTTAAGATAATTATTCCTATAATAATTTTTTTCATATTCACTCCCTTTTCAAAATAATATCGTTATTGATAATTATGAATATATTCATAACATGAAATTATCATAACACATATTATGAATATATGCAGAAAAAAGACGAAAAAACTTTACAATTACGTAAAATTATAGGTGAAGTAATTACAAGTTTGCGAAAATCAAAAACAAATCTAACTTGTAATAAAATGGAAGATGAATATGATTTTAGTAAGGGCTCATTATTCCGTATAGAAAATGCACAAGTCGATGTAAAGTTTATAACTCTTTGGAAAATTTCAGAGTCATTAGGTTTAAAATTTTCAGAATTTTCCAAAATTGTAGAAGAAAAACTTGGAAAAGATTTCAAATTAATAGATGAATAATTTTAATATCAATAAATTAAAATTATGATCTGCCTATTTCGACAGCTCTATTTGCCATTGATTTTGTAATATTAACAAGCGCAAGGTTTGCTTCATAAGCTCTTTGTGCCATTAAAGCATCCGCGATATCAACCATTGCATTTACGTTTGAAGCTCTTATATATCCATTTTCATCAGCATCAGGGTGTCCCGGTTGATAAATTTTTTGGCCTAAAGTCGGATCTTCAACAACACCTGACATGTGAACTCCTCCCTGCAAATAAGGAAGTGTTCCTATCCCAAAAACGTCTTCTTTCATTGTATTTAGTAATCCGTGGAAAGATATGTCATCTGTTGCATTCAACACAGGAATTTTTCTGACATAATTAGGTGTATCAAGGTTTGCAATGTTTTTTGCATGGATGTCTATTCTTTTTCCATGTACTCTTAAGGCATTTCCGCCTATATCCATTGATTCCATTATACCCATTGTGTTTTACCTCCTTACAGGTTTTAGTTATTTTTTGTTATATGGGAGATCCTGAATCAAGTTCAGGATGACAGCATAGCTATCAATTTATAATAATATGTCAGTATTACTTGCCTACGTTAATTACTGTTTTCATCTCAGTAATTATGTTTGACATTCTTCTTGTTGCCATTGAGTATAAAATGGCATTTTCTTGTATTTTTAACAACTCATTTGCAGAATTTACAGGTTCTTCTGTTCTGTTTTCCGCAATAGCAGATGGCCCAAGTTTTTCTGATAATTTAGTTTCCAAAGGGCTGTTCATTGTACTCAAATATTGACCAAAGTCGATATCCTGTCTTATATAGCCAGGAGTATCCACGTTAGCGATATTTGAACCTAATGCTCTTTGTCTTTGTGCAATTAAGTCCATCATCAAATTAACTTTACCCATGCTATCGAGTGGTGTATACATTTTTATACCTTTCTATTTAAATTAACCTTCTCTTATGTTAATTGCTTTATTATACATTTGATCTGCGACTTTTAGCATCTGCATACTTGCAAGCATTGATGCATTTAGTCTTAACAAGTCATTGGCTGTTGAATATACGCTGACATTTGCTCTTTCAAGACATGCTTGTTTGAAAAAGTCATGGTTTTTAACAAGTCTTCCTTGACCGGCATCTTCTGTTGCTATCAATCTGTCCATATCAGTTTGTTCCATACCGTCAGGATTATCAAACTGAATTAGCGGGATATATCCCAGTTTTTTAGCTTTGTCTCCGTGTGAATCGTATGCAACAACCTCACCGTTTTTCTTAATAACAAATTTATAACAATTTGCCGGAATTTTTATTCCGTCACCGACCATCCAGCCGTCACTTGTGAGCAAGTAACCGTCTTTGCCCAATCTGAATGCACCGTCACGTGTGTATTGTACTTCTCCTGTCGGTGAAGTTACGGGAATATACCCGGGGCCGTCTATTGCAACATCATAAGGGTTTTCTGTTACGCGAACGGATCCTTGTGAATAATCCGTACGAACAGAGCCTGTCAAATAACCGTCTTCTTTCAGGATTTGTTCAAATGTTTGTTTTTTATATCCGTTTGTATCAACGTTAGACAAATTGTGCGCAAGCATTCCGAAACGTTCGAATTGTACGAGCGCATTATTTGTTCCTTTTGAAATTATTGCTTGAAAATTATACATTTGATTTAACCTCTAATTGCTTATGACGAACCTAATTGTTGTATAGCTTTACCTAAAACCGAATTTTGAAGCATAAACATTTGTCTGTTTGCATCAAAATTTTTCATAATCGGCATCATTTTTATAAATTCTTCTTGAAGTGATACGTTTGAATATTCATTATATCCTTGTTTTATATTCGGTTCTGTTACGGCAATACCGTTTGCATCAACAACACCAATTCTGCCGATTAGTGATAATTTTTGTTTTTTCTCATCAAAAAGCTGAATTTTTCCCTCTCTGTCAACTTTTATATGGTTTAAATCTTGAGGGATAGTCGGTAATTTAATAGGTTCACCGGCAGTAGAAAGAACTTTAAAGTCCTCCAATGTTAGTAAAGACCCGTCTTTATCTATTTTGAACCGACCATCTCTCGTCAACTTTATTCCGTTCGGTGTTTCAACTTGGAAATATCCTTTATTGGCAATAGCTATATCTAAAGGATTCCCCGAAATACCAATACGTCCTACTTTATCATCTATCGTTTCAGAAAGAGCATTTACACCCATATATTCCGTAAAAGAAGATACAACAGGTTCTTTTCTCTGATAGCCTATTTTGTCAAAACCGCCAACGTTTTCATTCCGCATTTCTAAAAGCACACTCTGCAAGTGCATTGCTCTTATTGATGTGGTTAAACCGTTGTAATTGTAGTAAATTCCGCCGTTTAATCTCATTATAACTACCTTCTTTTATACTCCTATTATCGGTCATTTGTACCCAAAATCTCAATTTTTTTGGGAAAAATCATCCGTTTATATGAGCGTTTGGCATGTATATAATGATGTTTTGTTTAAAGTCAAAATTAATAAATTTCTTCTATTACATTTTGTAATTCCAATTCACTTACATCTAAATCTGAATCTTCAATGCCTAAAATTTTTTTTAAAATGCGAATTCTTCTCATTTGAATTTGAGGGTTAAAGTCATATTCTTTTTCCGTAAATTCCATAATATGTATCCCTTTCTTTTTCACACTTATCATGCATATATTACAGTCAAATTTGAAAAATACTATTAGACACATGTTTAAAAATGAGAGTCGGATGTTTGATAGGTAGGATAAGTAGGATAGGTTTGCTAAGTATGAAGTTCTCTACAAGGATTCAGAAATAATAAAAATTCAGGCATATTATAAATAAACTAAATAAACCTATATGAACTTATCAAACTTAACTAACTTATAATTATTTCAATCTAGTTTTAACCCAATTGTTCAAGATTTTTAAAGGTGAACGGGTTATAGCAAGAGCCCATGCCGGTACATTTTTGGTTATAATTGAACCGGCACCTACATTCGCACCTTCTTCAACTTCAACAGGAGCAACAAGCACGGAATTTGAACCTATTTTTACATTATCTTTAAGTACTGTTTTTGATTTTGTTTTTGATAGCGGATCATAGTTTGCAGTAATTGTACCTGCACCTATATTAACGTTTGAACCAAGTTCACTATCTCCAATGTATGATAGATGACCAACGTTTGTATTGGAATTTATTTTTGCCTTTTTAACTTCAACAAAATTTCCGATTTTAATATTGTCGCAGACTTCAACTTCTCCTCTTAAGTGAGCGCAAGGTCCGATTTTGCAGTTTTTGCCAATAATATTTTTACCTTCTATATATGTTGCAGGGTAAATAATTGTATCTTGGCCGATTTGGGTATCTTCACTAATCCATGTTGAATCTGGATCAACTATCGTAACTCCTTCTTCCATATATTTATTCAAATTACGTTTATTCATAATTTTTGCGGCAGTGGCAAGGTTTGAACGCGAATTTATTCCGTAAATCTCATCACTGTTTTCTAAAATATATGCATTAACATTTAAATTGTTTGTTTTCCCCCAAGCAATAATATCTGTCAAGTAATATTCACCCTGAGCATTATTGCTCTTTAATTGAGTGAAAGCATTTTTGATTTTTCCCCAATCAAGGCAATATATTCCTGCGTTGACTTCTTTAATAGCTTTTTGCGCTTGAGTTGCGTCTTTTTCTTCCACAATGCATTCAACGGAATTGTCTTTAGCGCGGATAATTCTGCCGTAATTTGTAGGATTTTCAAAAATAGTACTCATTACAGTCAAATCAGAACTCTGAGTTTTGTGAAATTTTACAAATTCTTTTAAAGTATCTTCTTTAATAAGAGGGGTATCTCCGCATAAAATCAAAACAAGTCCATTATAGTTTTCAAGCTGCGGGCAAACCATAGAAACCGCATGGCCTGTACCAAGCTGCGGGGATTGCAATATTGTTTTAGTATTAGCGTAGTTTTTTTCAACAAAATTTGTTACTTCTTCTGCGTGATGACCGACTATAACATAATTTTCTTTAGAGAAATTTTTAACGTTGTCAAGTACATAGCCAAGTAATGTTTTGCCCATAATTTCGTGCAAAACTTTTGGTGTCGTTTCGGATTTCATCCTTGTGCCTTTTCCTGCTGCTAAAATAACTGTTTTTATATCCATGGTTTGCTCCATTCTTTAAATATCCTTGTGGTGAAATTGTTTTAATCCTTTAACATATTCATCGACAATATGTCCGTTTCCTATCAGTTTGTATTTGTATATTGTCAAACCTTCCAAGCCGACAGGGCCTCTTGCGTGCGTTTTGTTTGTTGAAATTCCTACTTCTGCACCAAATCCGTACCTAAATCCGTCTGCAAATCTTGTGGATGCGTTCCAATAAACTCCTGCTGAATCTACATTATTCATAAATTTTTCTGCATTTTGAGCATCTTTTGTTATGATGCAATCTGTATGACCTGAACCGTATTTATTTATATGTTCTATTGCTTCATCTAATGAATTTACTGTTTTTATGGATAAAATTTTGTCTCCGTATTCTGTGTCCCAATTTTCAGGATCTTGAACAAGTTCTATCTCATTAAGCTGAAGTGCTGCTAAAAGTTCATTTTTTTGCGGAAAATCTTTGTGAATTAAAAGTGTTTCAACAGCATTGCAAGCACTCGGGTATTGAGTTTTAGCATCTACAATTATTTTTATCGCTTCATCTATATCGGCGCTTTTATCTGTAAAAATATGACAAATACCGCTTGCATGACCTAAAACAGGTATATTTGTATTCTCTTTTATGTACTTAACAAGTTTGTTCCCGCCGCGAGGAATAATTAGGTTTATGTATTCATCACATTTTAGCATTTGAGAAATGTCATCGTGTGTAAATACCTGTTGTACAACGTTTTTGGGAAATTCAGAAACTGTTTGGAGTGCGTTATTCATAATTTCCATAATTTTTTTATTTGTATTAATGGATTCTTTTCCACCCTTTAAAATAACAGCATTCGAAGATTTGATAGCAAGTGATGAAATTTGAGAAATTACGTCCGGTCTTGCCTCAAAAATTATTCCCAAAACACCTATCGGGCATGAAACTTTGGTTAATACTAAATCTTTATCAAGTTCTCTTTTTAATAAAACTTTTCCTACAGGATCTTGAAGTTTTGCAATATCACGAACTCCTTGAATCATATCGCGCATTTTGTTTTCGTCAAGCTTTAACCTGTTGAATGTTGATTTAGCAAGTCTACCTTCTTCAACAAGAATTTTTGCCTGCTCTAAATCCTGATTGTTAGCCTCAAATATTTCTGATTTATTTTCTTCAAAAGCTTTTGCAATAGCTTCAAGAGCTTTGTTTTTAACTTCTACACCTGCCCCTGCAATTTCTAAAGAGGCTTGTTTTGCTGATTTGGCAATTTCTATAAAATCCATTGTGATATAACCCTCACCCTAACCCTCTCCCGACCGGAGAGGGAATTATTTACAATATTGTTATATTATCCCTTGTAATGATAGCATCATAATTTTTGTGTCCTAAAATTGATAATATATCATCAGAATGGCGTCCCAGAAGTTTTTTGCAGGACTCTGAATCGTAATTTACCATTCCCCTTGCAAATTCGACATTGTTTTCATCTAGAATTGATACAACATCTCCTTTTCTAAAGGTGTTTTTTATTTGTATAATGCCAATAGGTAAAAGACTCTTTTCTTCTTCTATCAGCGCTTTTTTAGCTCCATCATTAACAACAATTTTGCCTATAATATTTGTTGCATAACCAATCCAACGTTTTTTATCAGGCATGTTTTCATCTGTTGGCAAAAACATTGTCCCTAAATCTTCACCTTCAAAAATTCTTTTTATAACATACGGAATTTTTCCGTTTGCAATAAGCATTTTACCGCCATATCTTGTAACCATTTGTGCGGCTTGAAGTTTTGTTTCCATTCCTCCTCGGCCGCCTTCCGATGCTCCGGAAGCTAAAGCCAATACATGATCATCAACTTGTTCTACGCATTTTATAAATTTTGCATCAGGATTTGTTTTAGGATTTGAATCATACAGTCCGTCTATATCAGATAAAATTACAAGTAAATCTGCATCAAGCTCACTGGCTACAAGGGCAGAAAGTTTATCGTTATCTGAAAAACATACTTGCATATCTTCTTCAATATAACGCGGTGCGATTTCAAGTGTTGAAACTGTGTCGTTTTGGTTTATTACAGGAATTGTCCCGAGTTCAAGAAGTTTGTTAAATGTTATTCTAAGGCTCAGATAGCGTTCTCTTACGGAGAAATCGTCTTCTGTTAAAAGAATTTGAGCGGCAGTCAAACCGTATGTGTCAAAACCGTTTTCATAAATTGACATCAATTTGCTCTGTCCGATAGCAGCACACGCCTGTTTCAGGGCTGTACCTTTGGTGTCTTCGAGGTTGAGCCGTTTTTTACCCATACTGACAGCACCGGAAGTTATTATTATAACTTCTTTACCTGATTTGACAAGGTTTGCAATATCTTCAATAAATGTATAAACTCTTGGCAGGGAAATATAACCGTTATCTCCTCTTAAAACGTTCGTGCCGAGCTTAATGACTATTCTTTTTGCCTGTATAAATTCATTTCTTTCCATACAACGATATTATCACAGTATGAATGCTATTACAAGAATGCATCTTTTAATTCTTGTTTTATTTTCCAGCCGTTATCTATCATATATTGCAGACAATATGTGCCGCAATCATAACCATTGGCCGTACAAGAAGTATTTTTATCTGTTGTGCAATTTTCATTAACATTTTTTGCACTTGCACGATTGCCCAATGGGAGAAGTTCTCTGCCATTCCAATATGTTACAAAAACATCTAATCCTAAAATATTTGGTTCTGTTTCACTGTTTGTATCAAATGTTATAAGTAGAATATCATTCTGCTTCTCCGATAATGATTCTATACCAAGGGATCCCGCCAGACCACTTGCAACCTTACTTATACGCACACTTGCGCCGTTGTTTAATTTGAATGAGTATTTTGCCTTTAAATAGGCATTATCGTCTATATTAGTTTCGCGTAAATTATTAGAAGCATAAATATCGCTCGTACATTCTGCATGTGAAGTTCCGCATATTTTTGAAAGTTGTATGCTATTTTTTATATATCTGTTAAAAAATACTTCCGAATCCCCTCCATAATATCTGTCACCGGAATATTTTGATAATGCGACAGCTTGTTTTAGAATATTATATGTTGACTTTGCGCGGGCTTCAAATACGTGTTCTTCATAGGCATCTTTTAATGTTGGTAATACCATAATTGCAACACCGCCAATAATTCCTATAACAATTAATATCTCTGCTAAAGTAAAACCAAGTCTTTTAAATATCTTTTTCATATACGCACCCTCAATGTTTATATTATAAGTATATAATATTTTTCACCCTCTTGCAATATGATTTGGGGATTTTAATTTGAATAAGCAGGATAGGTTGGTTAAGTTTGATAAGTAGGATAGGTAGGATAGGTAGGATAAGTAGGATAAGTAGGATAAGTACGTATAGGGTTATTAGTTTATTATAATTTGTTCAAAAAACACTACCCGCCTAAATTCTCCCTCGTAAAAAAGGATTCTCGTATTCCCTTCCCTTTTGAGGGAAGGTTTTAATTTAAAAAAAATATACTTTCCCTCGCCCACGGTGTTTTTGGGTGGGAGAGGGTGCCCGAAGGGCGGGTGAGGGAATATGGATGGGTGATGATTTGTTAAAACAAAATGGCACCCCTCTTTTATCTCCCCTCACAAGGGGAGAATACTGCTACCCCGCCCCGTAAAGAACGTCTTACTTATCCTACTTAACAAACTTATCAAACTTTAATATATTTGTACAGCTCTATCTAATATCCCAAGGCAATATGAAATTACTATTCCGTAATTTGAAATTGGTATTCCTGCCCTATTTGCAAGTAAAATTCTCGAAAGAACTTCTTTTTTATTTGTCATACAGGCTCCGCAATGGATAATAAGTTTGTACCCTGAAATATCAGGGAAATCATGCCCTGAAAAATTCTCTATGACAAGGTTTTTCCCTGTTTTTTTTCTTAACAGATTAGGAATTTTTACTCTGCCTATATCATCATCAATTGCGTGATGTGTACAGCTTTCAAGAATCAGAACTTTATCTCCGTCTTGCAAATTTTCTATTGCTTTCGCTCCCTGTATAAAGGCATTTAAATCTCCTTTAAGCCTTGCAAAAAGTATTGAAAAAGACGTCAGCGGCACATTTTGCGGAACAATTTCAGAAACTTTTTTAAATGCTTGAGAATCTGTTACAACCAGCGCCGGAGGTTCTTTAAGGCTATTTAGTGCCTGTTCAAGTTCAGTGTCTTTGACGACAAGTGTTAAACAGTTGCTGTCTAATAAATCTCTTAATGTTTGAACTTGCGGCAAGATTATTCTGCCCTTAGGGGCCTCTTTGTCTATTGGAATAACCATTATTACAACGCTTTTTTCTTTAATTAAATCTCCGACGATTTTCGGGGTATTTATGTAATCGTCAGGTAAAATTTTTAAAAGTAATTCCTTGAACTTGAAAACAATTTCACTATCTGTTTTTGTTGATGTGATAAGAATATTTTCGGTATATTTGCGAATATGATTTAGTGCAGTATCATTTATCCCTTGAATATCAGTTTTATTTACAATGATGATATAGGGAATATTGAGTTCATTAAATTTGTTGATTAAATCTGTTTCATAATCATCAATGCCGTTGTAATCACAAACAATTACTCCAACATCAGTTCTGTTTAGAATTTTCATTGTTTTTTCGATACGCTCAGATGCGAGTGTGCTTTTATCGTTTATTCCCGCAGTATCGAGAAAATTTACAGGCCCAATAGGAAGTAGTTCCATTGTTTTTTCAACCACATCTGTTGTTGTGCCTTCAATATCCGAAACAATCGAAACATCTTGATCTGTAATTTTATTTAGCAGTGAGGATTTTCCGACATTTGTTTTGCCAAAAATTCCAATATGTAGCCGCATTGATTTGAGTGTTTTCATAATTTGATTATAACATAAAATACATAATCTTGAATAAAAGTTTTGTTTGTAGTAATTTTATAAGTACAGAGAATATATTATTAGTTATGGCAAATAAATTGCCAAAATATAAAGAAGGAGAAAGTCAAAATGGCTGAAAGAAAGTTAGTCGGAACAGAGGAAATGTTCAAAAAAGCATTAGCTGGCGGATATGCTATCGGTGCTTACAATGTTAACAACATGGAAATTTTACAAGGTATTGCAGAAGCTGCTGAAGAAACAAGATCACCAATCATTCTTCAAGTATCAGCAGGTGCAAGAAAATATGCTAATCAAACATACCTTATCAAATTAGTAGAAGCAGCTCTTGCTACAACTACTGTACCTATCGCACTTCACTTAGATCACGGTGCTGATTTTGAAATTTGTAAAGCATGTATTGATGGCGGTTTTTCATCTGTTATGATAGATGGTTCAAGATTCCCATTTGAAGAAAACGTTAAAGTTACTAAACAAGTTGTTGAATATGCACACCAAAGAGGTGTTTCAGTTGAAGCTGAACTTGGTAAACTTGCCGGTGTTGAAGATGACGTTAATGTTTCTGATAAAGATGCTAAATATACAAACGTTAAAGAGGCTGTTGAATTTGTTAAACAAACAGGTTGTGATTCTTTAGCTATTGCTATCGGTACATCTCACGGTGCTTACAAATTCAAAGGTGAAGCTAAATTAGACTTTGAAAGATTGAAAGAAATTAAAGATGCTTTGAAAGAAGCAGGTTTTGGTGATTACCCAATCGTATTGCACGGTTCATCATCTGTTCCTAAGTATCTTGTTGATAAGTGTAACAAATTTGGCGGAAACTTGCCGGATGCTCAAGGTGTTCCTGAAGAAATGCTTAATTATGCTTCTAAGCATGGTGTTGCAAAAATCAATATCGATACAGACTTGAGACTTGCAATGACATCTACAATCAGAGAGTTCTTTATTGAACATCCTGAAAAATTTGACCCAAGAGAATATATGGGACCTGGCAGAACTGCTGTTAAAGAACTTGTTATGCACAAGATGCGTGATGTTTTAGGTACAGCAGGTCATGCGGATGACTAGTTAGTAGTTCTTATATAAACAAAAAACCGATATCCGTTGGGTATCGGTTTTTTGTTATTGTTATTAAATTTAATTTTATGCCATTACATCAAATTCGCAGCTGTTAGCCCAAGCTTTTTCTAATTCTTCTGCGTTTTCGGCATTTTTTTCCAAATCACAAAGGTAATTTGCCGCCTGAAAATTGGAACTAGGACCTTGATATCCTTTTGCACCAATCAATTCGCCATTTTTTAATTGGAAAAATTGAATAAGATTTTTATCTTGATCTTGTAATATTTTTACGCTTGAGCCGTCTTTTAGTCTAAAACTGCCAATGCCCATTTTATTTTTTAATGCGTATTCTGCTACATTAAAACCTACTTTTTGGATACTCATGTTATTTTCCTTTCTTTTTTGTGTCTATACTTTGTTTTTAAGAGCTCTGAATATTTTAAACTGATTAATTTAAAACTTAAATTTACATTTCGTAACAATTCGCTTTTATTTATTAAAGTTTTTATATAAATATGCCGAAGAACAACATGAAAGACTTTAAGTTACGAAGCAAATTCTCAAACAAGAAAGGAAAACAATGGGACTAGCAGCATCACAAGCAAGACTATTATCCATAACAGCCAGAAAATCTGACTGCGAATTCCAATCTATGCGTTTGTCGCATGAGAAAATTGCTTTGGCAAGGGATATGGAACACATTTCTGATGAATATCAAGATGCGTTAGGGAAAACAAAATTAGTATATGATTATTACGGATCCGGCATGCAGCCGCAAGATGTAAGTTATAACTTGTTAATGCGTCCATCTGTATATAACGATTATTATCCGAAATTAATTACAGATAAATCTAACAGAGTTGTGTTAGATAGCAAATATGCAGCAGCGGCTATTGCTGCGGGAATTCCTGTTGAAGGTTTGTCAGGAACTCCTTCTGATGCTGTAAGAAATAAATTTATTCAAGCTCTTGCAGAGCAGAATATTATTACATTACAAACCGCCGCATCTGTACAACATGTTACATACGGAAACACAATCGGTTTAGGTTCAACATTCTCTATTACCGCAGGTACTAAAGAAGTTACTTGGACTGAATTCCTAGACATGTTAGACGCATACGGATGTTCAACAAGTGCATACGGCATTACCTTTGGAGATGGTGTAGTAACATCTATGGGTGGGGATGCTGGCAGTGGCAAGCAAGGAGGATGTGAACTGGTATATTCTTATGATCCGGAAAAAAAGGAATCAAATTTTATTGCAGGGAACCCATCATTTACATTAAGACAATTATTGGAAGATGATAAGCACTACTTGTTATCTTTCCAATCTGCGTGGGCAGAATTTACACCAATATATGAAACCGCTTTCTTGCAACGTCAAATTGTAGGTGGCGAAGCAGATAGTTCTGTATTAAATTGGATGTTAGAGCAATTTAGTACCCTTTTAGGCGGTGTTGTTGAAAATGATAAAGGGTTACAATATGCATATGATGCTGTTTACAATTTATTATATGCGAATAATGATATACAAGATGCAGAAGCAGATTTAACGTCACGTGGATTTCCGGATAAAAATGCAACGGATAGAAAAAGATGGGTAAATTATGATGCTAAGCCTACGGGTTCCAGCAAGACATATCTTGATATTATGAATGAAGTTAGCGGTTGGGGCGAAAACAAGCTTGGTGAAGGCTATGATACGTCTGTTATTTCAAAAGGATATGACAGTGTTGGTTTTGCGTTCAATTATGGTAAAAATGGCTCAGGTGCTTATCATAAGAAAACGTCTGAAGTGTCTATCGATTTGACTAATGTTGCAAAAGTATTTTTAACTGCATATGCAGAGTATATTCAAGGTGTTGGTTATACTGACTATGATTATTCAAAAGGTCGTGTATCTCAAGGTAAAAAATTCTATGAACCTAAAGATAATGACAAATTTGTTATTGCAGATACTTCTGAGTTAAACACAGGTGATCAAGATTTAATGGCAGGGTTCTATGATGCAATGTTTAACATCATTTGTACTCACGGCTGGGTTAAAAACGAACAAATAAATGATTCTGCGTATCTTCAAGAACAGATGAAAAATGGTACTGTGTTTATATCTACAATAAGTAATGACGGATTTTTCTATCAAGGTAACTATAATACAGATAATTATATTGTAGAGGTACCTGATCAGGAAGCTATTGCTCAAGCAGAAGCTAAATACAACTCTGAAAAAGCAAAAATTCAATCAAAAGAAGATACACTTGATGTTAAGATGAAAAACCTTGATACAGAAATATCTTCTCTAACAACAGAGTACGATACGACTAAGAATATTATAAATAAAGCAGTAGAAAAATCGTTTAAACGATATGATGCATAATATTCCCTCTCCGAGGGAGAGGGGCAAAAAATAGCCACAGTACTTTGTTAGTACTGTGGCTATATAATTTATAATTTTAATTTATTCTTTAGTGTATTCTGCATCAATAACGTCATCATCATTGTTTGAAGATGAAGAATTTGAAGCGGATGAATCAGTTTGAGCATTATCTGTTTGAGCTGAAGCGCCTTCTTTTTGAACTGCTTCATAAGCTTTTTGAGAAATTGCAAACATTGTTTGCTGCAAATCTTCTGATAATTTCTTAAGTTCATCGGTTGATTTGTTTTCATCAATAGCTTTTTGAAGGTCAGCTTTTTGTGATTCTAATTTTGATTTGTCAGCTTCATCAATTTTACCTTCAAAATCTTTTAGAACACGTTCTGCAGATGCTATCATTGAAGATGCATTGTTTTTAATTTCAGCTTCTTCTTTTTTCTTTTTATCATCAGCAGCGTTTGCTTCAGCTTCTTTAACCATTCTGTCAATATCTTGTTCAGAAAGGTTGGAAGAATTTGTGATAGTGATTTTTTGTTCTTTATTTGTTGCTTTATCTTTAGCGGAAACGTTTACGATACCGTTTGCGTCGATATCAAATGTAACTTCGATTTGAGGAATACCGCGCATAGCAGGAGCAATACCTTCCAGTCTGAACATACCCAAAGATTTGTTATCTTTTGCCATTGGTCTTTCACCTTGAAGAACTTGAATATCAACAGCTGTTTGGTTGTTTTCAGCAGTTGAAAATACTTGAGATTTTGAAACAGGGATTGTAGTGTTACGAGGAACTAACGGAGTCATAACGCCGCCTAATGTTTCAATACCCAAAGTCAATGGAGTAACATCCAAAAGTACGATGTCTTTAACTTCACCAGCCAAAACACCTGCCTGAACAGCTGCACCAACTGCAACAACCTCATCAGGGTTAACTGATTGGTTAGGTTCTTTGCCTGTATAGTCTTTAACAAGTTTTTGAACAGCAGGGATTCTTGAAGAACCACCAACCAAAACTACTTCATCGATTTCAGATTTAGAAATTCCGGCATCTGAAATAGCTTTTTCAACAGGAGCTTTACATCTTTCTAACAAATCAAATGATAATTCTTCAAATTTTGCTCTTGTTAAGTTCAAATCCAAGTGTTTAGGGCCATTTGCATCAGCTGTGATGAATGGTAAGTTGATGTTAGTTTCAAATACTGAAGATAATTCGCATTTAGCTTTTTCAGCAGCTTCTTTCACACGCTGCATAGCTTGTTTATCACCTGTCAGATCAATACCTTCTTGTTTTTTGAATTCTTCACAAATCCAATCCATAACTTTTTGGTCAAAATCATCACCACCTAAGTGAGTATCACCTGATGTTGATAATACTTCGTGGACACCATCACCGATTTCCAAAATAGAAACATCGAATGTACCACCACCTAAGTCGAATACCAAAACTTTTTCAGCTTTATCTTTTTCAAGTCCGTAAGCCAAAGCTGCTGCTGTCGGTTCGTTTACGATACGTAAAACGTCTAATCCTGCGATTTTACCTGCATCTTTTGTTGCTTGACGTTGTGCATCATTGAAATATGCAGGAACTGTGATTACGGCAGATGTAACTTTTTCTCCTAAATAACTTGAAGCATCATCTGCAAGTTTTCTTAGTATCATTGATGAAATTTCTTGCGGTGTGTAATCTTTTCCGTCAATATTTACTTTGTAATTCTCACCCATATGACGTTTGATAGATGCGATAGTCTTATCAGGGTTAACGATTGCTTGACGTTTTGCAAGTTGACCTACAAGTCTTTCACCTGTTTTTGAAAAACCAACGATAGAAGGAGTTGTACGTGAACCTTCTGCGTTAGCTATAACGGTTGGTTTACCGCCTTCCATAACTGCGACTACGGAGTTTGTTGTTCCTAAGTCGATACCAATTGTCTTTGCCATAATTTTATTCTCCTTAATTAAAATATTACTATTCTCTATAGTCATGTTATAACATCGTTTTTTTAATTACTTGAAAAAATAAACAAAAAATTAACAATTGGCGATAAAGAAGTTTGATAGGTTAGTAAGTTTGTTAAGTAGGATAAGTTCATTATGGTTTACTCAGTTTGTTATAATCAGGTTCTGTTATTTAATATTTCTAAAACTCTGTAACAAGCCCCCTACCTACAAAACTTAATAAACTCATCCTACTCATCCTACTTATCCTACTTATCAAACTTTTTATGTATAAATTTTACATAATTTTTTAATAATTATTTGTATATATACATGTTCATGTTAGGATTTTTATTGTAAGTATTGAATTGTGATACTTTTTTATAAATATTCAAAAAGGAGAAAAAGAAATTATGAGTGAAAAAAGAGTATGGCTTTTCAAAGAAGGGAATGCACATATGCGCGCAGAATTGGGCGGAAAAGGTGCTAACCTTGCTGAAATGACCAATTTAGGACTTCCTGTTCCACCGGGGCTTACTATTACAACAGCTACCTGTATGGAATACATCAACAATGGTAACAAAATGCCCGAAGGATTGATGGATGAAGTTAAATATTATTTGAAAGAAGTTGAAGCTCAAGCAGGTAAAAAATTTGGCGACAAAACTAATCCTTTATTAGTTTCTGTCAGATCAGGTGCCAGAGTTTCAATGCCTGGTATGATGGAAACAATTTTGAACTTAGGCTTGAATGATGAAACCGTTGAAGCAATGGTTAATTTAACTCAAAACCCTCGTTTCTGCTATGATTCATATAGAAGATTTTTAACAATGTTTGGTTCTGTTGCTTGGGAAATGGACAGACAAAAATACTTCGAGTCTGAAGTTGAAAAAGTTAAAGCAAGAGAAGGCGTAACTTCTGATACTGAAGTATCAGCAGAAGGCTGGAAATCTTTGATTCCTATCTACAAACAAACAATCAAAGAAGTTACAGGAAAAGAATTCCCTCAAGATCCATATGTTCAATTGCAAGAAGCTATTGAAGCAGTATTCAGATCTTGGAATATTCCTCGTGCAGTTGCTTACAGAAACATGAACAAAATCGACCACAATTTCGGTACTGCTGTTAACGTTCAAACAATGGTATTCGGAAATATGGGTAATGATTGTGCTACAGGTGTTTCATTTACTCGTAACCCTGCTACAGGTGAAAACAAATTCTACGGTGAATACTTAGTAAATGCTCAAGGTGAAGACGTTGTTGCAGGTATCAGAACTCCAAAACAAATTTCTGAACTTGAAACTGATATGCCTGACATTTACCAACAATATGTAAATATCGCAAAACAACTTGAAAAAGGTTATCACGATGTTCAAGATATGGAATTTACAGTCGAACGCGGTAAATTATGGATTCTTCAAACAAGAAACGGTAAAAGAACTGCAAAAGCAGCTATTAAAATTGCCGTTGATATGTACAATGAAGGTATTATTACTAAGGAAGAAGCAATTATGCAAGTTGATCCATACTCTGTATATCAAGTATTGTTGCCTTGCTTCAACCCTGATAAAGTTAAACACTCTCACAAGGTTTCAAAAGGTGTAAATGCATCTCCTGGTGCGGCTGTTGGTAAAATTGTATTCGATACTGAAGAAGCAGCTCGTCGTGGTGAGGCCGGTGAAAAAGTTATCTTAGTAAGAATTGAAACTTGCCCTGATGATATTCACGGTATGGCTGTTTCTCAAGGTGTTCTTACACTCAGAGGCGGTGCTACATCTCACGCAGCAGTTGTTGCTAAAGGTATGGGTAAACCATGCGTTTCAGGTTGTGAAGATTTGAAAATCGATTTGGCAAACGAAACAATTACATGTTCTGACGGAACAGTATTCCACAAAGATGATGTTATATCTTTAGACGGTGGAACAGGTGAAGTTATGGAAGGCGCTATCGAACTTGTTGAAGCAGGTATCGATTCTGACTTTGAAACATTCTTTGGCTGGGTTAACGAAATTAAAGAATTAAAAGTTGAAGCTAACGCTGATACTCCAAAAGATATTGAAAATGCTATCAAATTTGGCGCTGAAGGTGTAGGTCTTTGCAGAACAGAACACATGTTCATGGATCCTGACAGACTTCCTTGGGTACAAAAAATGATTATTGCAAATACTGCAGAAGCAAGACGTGAAGCTCTGTCTCACTTACTTCCAATGCAATACTCAGATTTCTACTCTATGTTTAAAGCATTAGGCGACAAACCTCTTACAGTTCGTTTGTTAGACCCGCCTTTGCATGAATTCTTGCCTTCTAAGATTGAATTAGTTGAAAAAGTTGCAACTAAGAAAGCATTAGGTCAAGATTATGCAGAAGATGAAAAAATGCTTGAAATCGTTGAAAACTTATCTGAATCTAACCCAATGATGGGTCTAAGAGGTTGCCGTTTAGGATTAACTTATCCTGAAATCAACGAAATGCAAGTTAGAGCAATCTTTGAAGCATGCTGTGATTTGACTAAAGAAGGTCATCATATTCAACCATGGATAATGATTCCTCTAATCGGTCATATCAACGAATTAAAAACTGCAAAAGCAACATTAGTAGCGGTTGCTGAACAAGTAATGAACGAAAAAGGTGTAAGAGTTGACTACAAATTCGGTACAATGATTGAAATTCCTCGTGCTGCTTTAACAGCTAAGGAAGTTGCAACAGAAGCTGAATTCTTCTCTTATGGTACAAATGACTTGACTCAAATGACATTCGGTTATTCAAGAGATGATGCTGAAGGTAAATTCTTGAAAAACTATGTTGAACAAAAGATTTTACCTTACAACCCGTTTGTAACATTAGACTTTAACGGTGTTGGCAGACTTATCGAAATGTCAATTGATGAAGGCAGAGAAGTTAATTCATCACTTGTTGGCGGAATTTGCGGTGAGCACGGCGGAGATCCTGATTCTGTAAAATATGCTCACAGAATTGGTTTGAACTACGTTTCTTGCTCTCCATACAGAGTTCCTCAAGCAAGACTTGCTGCTGCTCAAGCAGTTATTGAATGTAAAAAAGCCGCTAAGGTATAATTAAATATTCAAAAAAAGACAGCCTGTACTATTGCATAGTACAGGTTTCTTTTTTTTGTTAAGAAATATTAATTCTGTACAGATAAAAATTAAAGAATGTGTGTTTCATATCCGAATAATCATGTAAAGGCATAATTATAGGAGAAATATCATGGTAGATATTAATAAGGTAGATAAGATTAATCAGTTGAATGCTCAATATGACAATAAAACTGTTAAAATTCAGGATAACCAAGGCAAAACCCATGATGTAAAATTAAGTGTTTTTCAAGAAGGTATGGCTGTTACATCTGATACCAAGGATGCTGTTGGGATGTTTAATTTCCATAAAGATGGGAAATTAGATGCAGAAGAAGCCGCTGTACTTAAAAAAGTTATCGCAGATTATGCCGGATCTGATAGCAAATTAGATGATAAAGAAATTTTGCAAATATTTGGTATGAGTGCAGAATCTCCTGATGCAGAAAAAATATTAAAACAATTTAAAAATATGGTTGAACGTCAAGCTACAGGTTCTTTAACTGTAAATACAACAGGCAAAAATGGTGAAAAAAGAACAGAATCCATTAATGCCGATGGTTCTGGGACAATTGTAGAAGAATCTGAAAAAAGTAAAACAACTTCACAATATGCAAAAGGTAATGTTTTAGTAAAAAAAGAAGTTTCTGATGAAAAAATGAATACCGTTGTAGAATATACAAATAATGAAGATGGAAAACCAATTGCCGTAAAAACGGTAAAAACAGATAAAAGTGGAACAGTTATTTTTACAAGCAACGTAAAATATACATACGAGAATGGTAAAAAAATATCTATGGAGCAAGAATCTGTTGACCAAAAAGGTGAAAAAACAGTAAAACAGGAACAATATACATACAATGAACAAGGACAACTAATTAAAACAGTCGGAAAAAATATTAAACCTAATCAAAAAACAAAGTCACCTGACGGTAAAGAATCTGTTGTTTCCGAAGATTATACAATAGAATGCGAATACCATCCAAATGGCAAAATAGCTAAAAAAATTAAAACAACCGGTAAACCTGATTTAGTCGGTTCTGTTTCAACGTCCGAATATAATGAACAAGGGCAAATTGTTCGCCAAGAAACAAAGAAAAAACAGCTTAGAGTATTTAAAGATAAAGATGGAAATACAAGTATAAAATCTGAACAGGCAACAAGTTCTGTTGATTACAAATATCATTCGAATGGCCAAAAATCTGAAACAGTCGTAAAAAGTGTTGATACAGCCGGTCATCCTAGTGAAGTTATTTCTAAATATGCAGAAGATGGCAAAACGCTTGTATCTATGGAAAAATCTTATTATAAGTGTGGTGCAAAAGTTGAGGAAAAATATGATGGTGTAAATATTAACAATAGAAAAGGTTTACCTAGTGAAAAGATTGAATACGAACAAGACGGTACCACTATCAAACAAAAAACAATAAATCATTTTGATGCTGACGGTATATTAGTTGGTCGTGATGTTTTTGATAAAGACGGAAATAAATTGAAAACATACGATTTTTCTCAAGTTGACGGTAAATTTGAAGTATCAAACCAAGGTTCAAGAGGGGATTGTTATTTGTTAACAGCAATTAATTCTCTTGCAATTAGTGAAGATGGACAAAAATTATTGCAAAAAAATGTCGAAGTTAAAACTAATGATAAAGGCCAAAAAGAATATACTATTAAACTTCCTGGGGCATCTAAAGTTTTGGAATCTTTAAAGAAAAAAGGAGTTCCTGAAGATAAAATATCTGTTCAAGATTCATTTACTGTAACTGAGGATGAACTTAAAGAAGCAGCTAAAAAGGCCGGTATTAAATACTGTGCCGGTGATAAAGATGTTTTATTACTGGAAGTAGCATATGAAAAATACAGAAACGGTGTAGCCGAAACATTAAAAGCTAATGGAGACAATAAAGATATCAAAGGCATATTTGGTATGCGTTTAGATATGAATTCCGATTATGCAAAACGTGGAGATTATCTGAGCAGCGGGCTTGCATTTGAGGCATTATATGTATTAACAGGTAATGCTCCTGCTGCATATATAAATCCAAAAGCAAAAACAAAAAGTTTTCCGGTTTGTTATGTAGATGACAATTTACAATTACACTTAACAGATCCTGACGGCAACATTGTTGAAAATGTTGATGATGATAATAGCGGGCCTGCAAATGCTAAAATAGAATCTTTATTAAAACAACTTGAAAAAGATTGTGAAAAAGACGGCAAAATAGATAATTTTGCAGCGACTGTCGGATTTAAAATTTCACAACAAGAAGTTAATGGTCAAGTTATCAGTGGTGGCGGGCATGCCTTTTCTATCACCAAAGTAGACAAAGATTATGTATATATGTCTAATCCTTGGAGTCCGGATACTGAAATTAAGATGTCACGTGCAGATTTTGCCAAAGCTGCAACTAAAATGTCTATAACCGCAATTAATGATGAAGGTAAAAAAGGCGTTAAAGAAGCATCTGACAAACCTTTAGACGGAATTTTAAATGGCAATGATAATGGCGGAAAAGTTAAACACGAATCAAATTATACTGTTCCAAAAGGCAAAACATATACAGGTATGATAAAAGAAGCTCTTATAAGCCAAGGAATACCTGCAACGCCGGAAAATATTCAAAAAGCTAAAAAACAATTTGAAGAAGAAAATCCAACCGCTGTTCACAAAACACGCAGACGCAGACGCGGGCGCAGACGTTCAAGCAGGGTTGTTTCATACCTATATGCGAATGATAAAGTTTATATTCCTCAATTTAAAATAAATTAATTTGGAACAACTGTATTGAATATTCTATCTCCGGCATCGCCCATACCCGGAACGATATAACCTTTTTCGTTTAGGTGGTCATCAATTGCGGCTGTTATGATTTCAATATCAGGATAATGTTTTTGGATATTTTCAATACCTTCAGGTGCTGCAATTATGCAAATGCATTTGATATTGCGTATAGGGATACCTTTGTTTGCGTATAGTTCAATTGCTCCCAGCAGAGAATTCCCTGTTGCCAGCATCGGGTCTGTAATATAAACATAAAAATCTTTTGGATTTGGTGCGGACATTGGAACTTTATTATAATACCACACAGGTTTTAGTGTTTTCTCATCTCTGTACATCCCCAGATGCCTGATTGTTGCCTGCGGAAGAATATCTATTGCTTCATCTGTAAAAATCAAACCGGCTCTTAATATTGGTGAAATGATAAGTTCAATATCAGGATCTACTGTTTTTGTTTTGAAAGTTGCAAGCGGGGTTGTAATTTCTTTTTCTACCAGAGGTAAATTTTTTGATGCTTCATATAAAAGACATCTTGTGATTTTTCTTGTGGCAATTCTGACTCCTTGACTGTCTGTATTTTTATCTCTCATTGTACAAAGATTTAAAAGAACAACAGGATTATTGATTACTCTCACTTTTTCCGGATTCATTTTCAACCCCCTTATTATTTTGTTTGAATATTTGAATTTGTTTTTTGAAATTTTTATCTATTTCTATTATATTATTCAATTTCTCATCAATTTTGATTAAGCCGCTATTCCCATCTCCGGGAATAACAAAGTTTTTAGGAAGTTCGTTCCATGTGCTGACTTCTTTTGCTGCTCTGTCTAAATTGAAGAATATCTCATCAAAATCTTTAAATATAGTATTGAAAAGACTCATAACTTTGTTAAGTCTTGTGGAATCTTTTGCTTGAATAATTCTGTCGCTGTTTTTGTCTTTTGGCGGATATATTTCTAAAGATTTAGACCCACCGAGTCCTGAACCTTCCACTGTTGCAATTGCTCCTGTCGGCAGGGTTAAATCTTTTTGTGTAATTATAAATTTTATATAAACATCTGATGAAACTATTTGAATTTTAGTTACATGGCCTATCTGGACTCCTAAAAATCTTACAGGAGAACCTACAATTAATCCGTCAACATCATTCATAAATATTTGATAACTTTTGTATTGGCTTTGTTTTTGGTAATTGTGATATCTGATTCCAAAAACGCACAGGGCAATAATTATTAACCAAATAATAAACTCAACCCATGCATATACTCTCATATTATCCAATTTCTTCATAGTTATTATTATACACAAAATATACTTTTTAAGTTATTATGTAAAAATGTTAGACTTATTAAAATCTATAGTATATGAAATTTGGTCATATTTTGTTCCTGAAAAAATGAGTTATGAAATTACCGGAAGCTGCAAAAAATGCGGCAAATGTTGTAATTACATGTACAGTGTTGATACATATACAGAAAAAGAATTCAAAATTATGCAAATGATTTTCCCAAAATACAAACGCTTTTATATAAAAGGAAAAGACGAATTCGGGAATTTGATATTTGCTTGCAAGTTGGTTACTCCGGAGGGTCTATGTTCAGATTATAAACATCGTTTGAGGATGTGTAAAAATTATCCTGCAAGAAGAATAACTTATCCGGGAAAGCTTCATGAGGGCTGCGGCTACAAAGTTAATGTGAAAAATTTTGAAGATTATATAAAATAGTGCCCATAATCTGAGATTTTATTATAATAACTGTATGTATGAGATAAAAAAACAAATTTATTCGGATTTTACAAAAAATCAAAAGGCATCTTTACTTCGCTATTTGCGAGCGATGGTAAAAAATTCTTTGGCATTATCTTGCGAGGATATTTGGGATAAATTTGTGTATGACGAAAAATATTATCTTGAAATGAATTCTTCAAGATTTGAATTTTTGAAAGATGTAATTGATGATGAAATTTTCAAATCTGATACTATAAAATATATAAAAGAATGCAAAAAATACTATGAATACAAAGAAAAACAGCGTCCGATTATTGAAGCTAATAAGGCTTATGAAAAACAAAAACGAGAGTTTTTAAAAGAAGTTAAGATGTCAAAAGAGCCTCCGACTAAAAAACAATTATATTATTATGATAGGTTATGTAAAAAATACGGACTTGAAAAACGTGAACTGGAATCAAAGTTGGACGCACGTAATGAAATAGATAAAATAATTAGTGAGCATAATGAGTATTACATGAATTCGTTAACTGAAAAAGAAGGTATTGAGGAATAACAATGCTAATAACAGATATAGTGAAAATATTAACAGATGCGGGTATTGAAGAAAAAGAAGCAAATGTTGAAGTGAAATTGTTGTTGGAGCACTTTGCACAGTATGGTGTTGCAGATATTATTATGGGTAAAAAATTAACCGAAGACAAATTAAAAATTGTAGAAGAAAAAGCAAAATATCGTGCATCTACACGCAAACCTATTCAATATATTATCGGAGAAGCTGATTTTATGGGAGAAAAGTTTATTGTTAACCCATCTGTTCTTATTCCTCGTGATGAAACGGAAATTCTTGTCAAAAAAGCAATTGAATTAATTGATAAAAATAATCTGAAAAATATTCTCGATATGTGTACAGGTTCCGGGTGTATTGCTTGTATGTTAGCCAAAAACACTTCCGCAACAGTAATCGGATCTGATATATCAGTTGAAGCAATCGAAACAGCCTTTCAAAATATGGAAAGAATGCAGCTTTTTAATAGGGCATTATTCAGAAAATCTGATTTATTTTCAATGATAAGAGAAGATGAAAAATTTGATATGATAGTTTCTAATCCTCCTTATATTCCTATTTCGGAGAAAAAAAATATACAAAAAGAAGTTACTTTTGAACCTGATTTGGCTTTATATACAAAGGATGAAAAAGGGTTAGAGTTTTATGAAAAAATAATTGCGCAAGCTCCGGAATATCTCAATTCGGGAGGATATTTATTGTTTGAACTTGGCATAGATGAAAGTAAAAATGTTGCACAACTGATGCAAAATGCCGGCTTTAAATCTATTCAGGTAGTGAAAGATCTTGCTAATATTGACAGAGTAATTGTGGGGCAAAAGAACTAATTAGTTTTTCTGTCATAACATAGCCGTTAGGTGCCATTATTTTCAAAGAATCATTTTCAGCTTTATACATATAGTGCATATCATTTACTGAATCGTGAAAAGCGTATGCAGATTGACAGATATTATTGTCATAGCCTTTATGCGGTCTGGTTAAATAATTTATTGTTTTTAAATTATCTAAAGTAACTTCTTGCCCTGAAATTTGGCTTAATTTTTGACATATCTTTCTTGTAACGGCATTGTCTTTAGTTTCTGCGTTACCGTGTTCAATAGCTACCATATCATTTCTGATATCAGGAATTTTTTCATATATATTTGGAACATAGTATTCATGATTTCTATATTTTACAAAAAAGCCGGATTGAGTTTGTTTTATATTATCAATCATTTTTGCAATAGATTCATTGTAGTCATATTGTGTGTCAGGACAGTTAATACTGTATAAGACGGAGTATTTATCCGGTTCATATGATTTAAATTTGTATTTTTCTCCGGCAATATCCAAATTTACGTCGTAAAAACCATTTCCGGAATTCTTTATTCTGTCTATTTTTATCCCGTTATTTTCCATCACAGGATATGAGTTAAAACTTGATGTAAAATTCAAACTGTTTGCCGGAGTCTGTGGATTTTCAGTTCTGTTCGTTTGTATTTTATTGCTCATACAATGATTATAGGATGCATAATTGGGAGTAATTTTCATAATAATATACCTTCACATTTCATACACGCATATAAACGTATATGAGTTGAAAAAATTGCTATAATGTTAAGTTATTTTTCGGAAGGTAGTTTTACGCAGAATTCTGTTCGAACATTTTCTTCGCTTGTTACGGTAATTTCTCCGCCATGTGCTTGTACAATTGCTTGAGATAGGTACAAACCTAATCCTGTCCCGACTTTACGGAGTTTTTTAGCCGCAGAATAATATTTGTTAAATATCATTGGAATTTCTTCTTTTGAAATCCCTTGCCCGAAATCTACTATTGAAATGGTTGTATAACCTGATATTTCGCCTGTGTGAATTTCAATATCCTTTTTAGTTTGGCTATGGTCAATTGCATTATTGAGAAGATTTTTTACAACTCTGTGAAGCTGAAGTGCATCTGCATTGATAGTTATATCTTTGGTTTGTTCAAATTTTATTTTTATACCGGCTTCTTTTGCCAGTGGCTGCATTTCTTCTACAACGGATTCTAAAAATGGATTAAGATTTAGGTTATCTTTGTATAATTCGATACCTTTATCACTTATTTTATATGTATCTAAAAGTATTTGAACAAGATTTAAGAGTTCTTTATTTGATGCTTTCATATTAGACAGGGCGTACTCTTGTTTTTCTGAGATGTCGCCGAATTTTTTGCTCAAAAACAAATCAATCATATTTGAAGCTGCTACAATCGGTACTTTCAAGTCGTGAGTTAATGTTGCAACAAAATCTGCTTTTAGTGTTTCAATTTCACGTTCCGTTGTAACATCTTTGATAATTAAAACGTATCTTTTCTTTTCAATATGTACAAGGGGTTGTGAGTTTATTATAAAAGTATTTGAAGGCATGTGTTTTATGAATATTTCAACGTTTTCAAGGTTGGCGGCATCAACATCATCATTTGCCAGTTGAATATATTCAAAAACATTTTTACCTATTATGTTTTTCCCTTTTCTTATACCAAACCATTTTAAAATTTTAGGTGTGGCTCTGAGTATTTCAAATTTGTCATTGATAATTAGAATGCCGTCCGATAGAGAGTTGATAACAGATTCTAATAATCTGTTTTGATTCATTAGTTCAGATTGGTATTCGGCAATCATTTTTTCTCTGTCATTAAGAGTTTCGACCATTCGGTTAATACTGTTTGTAACATTTTGGTATGTAGGATGATCTGATTTTGTTATTTTTGTTGTCAGGTCGCCATATCTGATAGAATCAACGGTTGTTGTGACTTTACCCAAGTAATCGTTAATTTTTGACCAGCGTTTGTTGGTTTTTCTTGTTATAAAAAATAAACAAACAAACAGTATGATTACACATATGTTGATAATATAAAAATATGACATTTGTAGCCTGCTCTCCAATTTATGGTATAATTATACCAAATATAAGTTAATTTGTGAATGTTTATTTATAAAGAGTCAGCAAAAAAAGAAGGTATTTATTGTTCAACGGTTTTAAAAATATTTATAACAAAATAAAAAATCTGAATAAATCTATTGATGATTATAAAGATGAATCGGTAGTGCAATCTTTGCCAACGGTTGCTTATGTAAACAGGGCAAAAAAGTATATTGAACAAAAAAAATATCAAGAAGCAAAAAAAGTTTTGCAATCAGCGTTAGATATTTCTCAGCAGGATTATCTTGTGTATAAGTATCTTGGCAGGATTTATGAAAATGAACAAAATTTCAAAAATGCAATTGAAAATTATGAAAGAGTTATTTTATTAAATCCTAATGATAAAGATATTTATTTGAGATATGGGATGGTTTCTTTGTATTCTGACAAATTGGATCAGGCACTGGAATCTTTTGAAAAAGCAAATAAATTAACTCCGAATAATACTGATGTTTATACCGGTTGGGGTATGGCGTATATGAAGAAGAAAAAATATGCGCTTGCTCGAGATAAATTTGTTCTTGCCGCGCAAATTAATAAATATAACTTCACGGCTATTTTGCTTTCTGCTGTTATGGAAACGAGAATTGGGGAATATGCTTCTGCCCAAGATAAATTGAGATTTTTAATAAAGGTAGCCCCCAATGAAAGCAGCAATTATGAATATTCTAAATTGATGCTTCTACAAGAGCACTATGATGAAGCCATTGAATATGCAAATAAATCTATTGCCATAAATAATAAGATGCTTCCGGCATATTGTATTTTAGGAGAGGTTTATTCTATTAAAAATAATTCGGAAAATACGCATGAAGTTTTTCAAACGGCATTAGATAACGGTCTTGAGAGTTCTCTTTTGTATTTTGAATGGGGAAAAGCTTGTATAAGATTGTTTGATTTCGCTCTTGCGGAAGAAAAGTTTAATAAAGCACTGGAACAAGAAAACGATAATCTGGATGCAAAAATAGGATTGGCACTTGTTTGTGCGTATAAAAATGATTTTAATTTATTGAACGAATTAAAAGAACGAAATCAAAATAACGTGTATATACAAGAAGCAACAGGTCTTTTTTATATGCATGAACAAAGATATGCCGATGCTGTTGATATGTTTAAAAAGGCTGTAAAAACAGATAAAAATCAAACATATAATTACTATAATATGGCAAAATCATATATCGCATTAAATGACAAAACCAAAGTAAAGGAGTATTTTGATAAATTTATTGAGATTAATCCGTTGTATTTAAAAGGATTAGTCGATTATTCCCGCTGGTTGATTGAGGTTTCGGATTATGAAGAAGCGCAAAGAAAATTAAGACGGGCAGAAAAATTATCACCATCAGATTTGTGTGTATTAAATTTATTATTTTTTGTATCTTATACACTTGTCAAGAATAATGTTTGTGAATATAATATAAAAGAAGCAATTTCTATTGCAAATAGAGCGATTGATTTGGGACATTTTGAATATACCCCGCAAAAACAAGAGCTTGAGGATTTATTAAAAAATTTACCGGAAAGTATTTAAATTGAAAAAGATAGTAGTACAAAAATTTGGCGGCACTTCGGTTGCAGATACGGACAAGATAAAAAATGTTGCCCGTCTTGTTATAAGAGAAAAAGAGTTAGGGAATGATGTGGTTGTAGTTGTTTCTGCAATGGGGCATACAACGGATCATTTAGTAAAATTAGCTCATGATATTAATCCTAATCCTAATGCAAGAGAGCTTGATATGCTTATGTCTACGGGTGAATGTGTTTCTATGTCGCTTTTGACGATGGCAGTGCAGGCATGCGGATATAAGGCTGTTAGTTATAATGCCGCTCAAATAGGTATTATAACAGAAAATGTACATACTAAAGCAAGAATTATTGATATTAAAACAGACAAACTTCGTGAGAGTTTAGATGAAGGTAATATTATCATTATTGCAGGGTTTCAGGGCGTAACAGAAGATGGTGAAATCACTACTTTGGGACGCGGAGGGTCTGATACTTCTGCTGTTGCGATTGCATCTGCTTTAAATGCTGAAAGATGTGATATTTATACAGATGTAGAGGGCGTTTATACCACAGATCCAAGGATTGTTCCAAACGCTTCAAAACTTGATGAAATTTCTTATGAAGAAATGCTTGAACTTGCGCATGCAGGGGCAAATGTTCTTCACCCCAGAAGTGTTGAAACAGCAAAACACTCAGCTGTACCTTTGAGGGTTCGCAGCAGTTTCAAATGCGAAGATATGGGCACGTTAATATTAGGAGTTGAAAAAATGGAAATAAATAAACCGGTTGCAGGCGTAGCAGTAGATTTGTCACAGGTAAGAGTTGTTGTTTGTGATATTCCTGATACACCTGGTGAAGCAGCAACATTATTTAGCAGTCTTGCAAAAGAAAATATCTCTGTTGATATGATTATTCAGTCTTATGCAAGAAAAGTTTCTAATACTAATGATATTGCGTTTACAATCAACAAAGAAGATTTAGACAAAACAAGAGCAGTATTGGACACTGTTGTTAAAAATTTAGGCGCAAAAGAAGTAAGTTTTGATGAAAATATCGCAAAAGTTTCTATTATAGGTGCCGGCATGATTGACCGTCCGGGTATTGCTTCTACTATGTTTAAAACTCTTGCGGATAACAATATAAACATTCGTATGATTTCAACCAGTGAAATTAAGATTAGTTGTTTAATAGATAAAGAAAATTCTCAAGATGCAATAAAATCTTTGCATGAAGTATTCAATCTGGGATGCGACACTATCGCTGATGTTAAAGGTACATTACCTGACGTTTAGAGCCGATTGATAAGTTTGAGATATTTTTTGTAATCTTTGCCCCATTCTTTGAGGGCTTCTATTACTGTGTGCAAACTGTATCCTACATCTGTTAGGGTGTATTCCACTTTTGGAGGGGTTTGGTCATATACTTCCCGTGTTAAAAGTCCGTCTTGTTCAAGTTCTCTGAGCTTTGAAGTCAGGACTTTTTGGGTAATGCCTGATACGGCTTTTTTGATTTGTCCAAAACGTTTTGTGCCGGTCAAAAGTTCTCTTATAATGAGAATTTTCCACTTGCAGTTAATCATTTTAATGGTTACTTCTATTGGATTTTTGGGTAATTTTTTTAATTCCATAAGATTTATCTTAGCATTATGTTTATTAGGGTTCAAAAATTTTACATTACAAAATATCTTTCAGTTCATCAGGTGTAAAATCAAATGTTTCAACTTGAGCATAGCTTGTTGGTAAAACATATTTTATTTTTCCGTTTAGTGCCTTTTTGTCTGATGTCATAATTTGAATAATTTTGTTTTTGTTGTATTCAGGAATTTGTTGGAAATTATATTTTTTTATTAAATCTTCACAGATAAATTTGTATTCTTTATCAATTTTTCCCAATTTTAGTGCAATATTGAATGCTTCTAAAACCCCTTTGCTTACGCATTCTCCGTGTGTATATTTGTAGTTGGAAATAACTTCAAGCGCATGAGCGTAGGTATGTCCGAGGTTTAAAATCATTCTTAAATTATTTTCTTTTTCATCTTTTTCAACAACGGATATTTTAATTTTTATACAAATTTTAATAAGTTCAATAAGAGTTAAAATATCTTTATTTAATATTTTTTCATAGTTTTGACTCAGGAAATTTATAAGGTTTGGTTCTTCGTTTAGCTTGCTGTTTTTTTCAATAAATCCATATTTTAAAACTTCTCCAAGACCGCTTTTATATTGCCTTTCATCAAGAGTTTTCAAAAAATTAACATTAATAAAGACTGCTTTGGGTTGGTAAAAAGCACCCACTAAATTTTTGCCGTATTTGGTGTTAATGGCTGTTTTCCCGCCGACAGAACTATCTGTACATGCCAAAAGTGTTGTTGGAACTTGAATATAATTTATTCCCCTCATATATGTTGATGCGGCAAAGCCGGCTAAATCACCTGCGACTCCGCCCCCAATAGCAATGATGTAATCCTTTCTTGTGAGCTTTTTTGACAATGCGAATTCTAAAATTTTTGTATAGTTTTTAATATTTTTTTCTTTTTCACCGTCTTTTAATATGAAAACTTTTTCTTTTGGGAAGTTTAATAATTTGGAATAAAGGATAAAAACTTTTTGGCTGATAACGACAATATAATTATTATTGCCAACTTCCTGCATAATAATTGTTTGGAGGTTTTCGATATTATTATTGCTAATATGTATTGGATATGATTTTTCTTTTTCGTTGATATTTACATTTAGGATACACATTATTTTAAAGCCTCCATAATTTCTTTAACGATTTCTTCCGGTGTTTTATTATCTGTCATTATAGTGATATTTGCTTTTTCGTAATTGATTGCACGGGCGTTGTAGATTTGTGTAATTTTTTCAACGGTCATTTGTTTTTTTAAAAGTGGTCTTGTTTTGTCATTTTTAATTCGTTCATAAATAATATTAGGTGAGGTTTTGAGATGTATAATTGAAGAATTAATTAAAAAATTTCTGGTTTGTTTGTTTTCAAATGCTCCTCCCCCAAGTGCAATAACAGAATTATCTTTGAATGAAGTTATAATTTCTTTTTGTTCTATTTTTCTAAAGTATTCTTCTCCTTTAGTTTCAAAGATTTGGTTAATGCTCATTTGCTCATTATTTTCTATTTCGGAGTCAATATCAATAAAATCGGCATGTAGCTTTTTAGCTAAAATTTTGCCGATAGTACTTTTACCTGTCCCCATCATTCCTATCAAAACTATTGTTTTCATATCATTTAATAATAAACTATTTCTTTATGCTGGGCAAAGAAGTAACTATTATGTAATACATATTTAAAAGTTTGATAAGTTTGATAAGTTTGATAAGTAGGATAGGTAGGATAAGTAGGATAAGTTGGATAAGTACGTATAGGGTTATTAGTTTATTATAATTTGTTCAAAAAACACTACCCGCCTAAATTCTCCCTCGTAAAAAAGGATTCTCGTATTCCCTTCCCTTTTGAGGGAAGGTTTTAATTAAAAAAAATATACTTTCCCTCGCCCACGGTGTTTTGGAGTGGGAGAGGGTGCCCGAAGGGCGGGTGAGGGAATATGGATGGGTGATGATTTGTTAAAACAAAATGGCACCCCTCTTTTATCTCCCCTCACAAGGGGAGAATACTGCTATCCCCCCCCCCGTAAAGAACGTCCTACCTATCCTACTTATCAAACTTATCTATTATCCCCTAAAACATTATTTTTTTATTAAGGTTATTTTGATAAATTTATGTTTATGTTACACTATCAATAATGATAAACTTGGAGAGGTGCGAATATAATGTCAATGAAGTTGTTAATGAAGTTATTAGGTGATCCTAACGAAAAGAAAATAAAATCAATTATGGGTATAATTGATCGTATCAATGAGTTAGAACCTGAAATGGCTGCATTGAGTGATGAAGAACTTAGAGCAAAAACTGATGAATTTAAAGAAATTGTTGCAGCTCGTCCGACTTCAAACAATTTTAAAGAAGATTTAAAACTTGAAAAAGAAACATTGGATAAACTTTTACCTGAAGCTTTTGCGGTTGTTCGTGAGGCAGGAAAAAGAGTTTTAAATATGCGTCATTTTGATGTTCAATTGATAGGCGGTTATTTTTTGCACAATGGTCATATTGCAGAAATGAGAACCGGTGAAGGTAAAACTCTTGTTGCGACTTTGCCTGCATACTTGAATGCATTAACAGGTAAGGGTGTTCATGTTATTACTGTCAATGACTATTTAGCAAAGCGTGACAGTGAATGGATGGGAAAGATTTATAAATTTTTGGGCTTGTCTGTAGGCGTAATCCTTTCTAACGGTGAAGGTGCGAGGGACTTTGAATTAAAAAAAGAAGCGTACCAGTGTGATATTACTTACGGTACAAATAATGAATTTGGCTTTGACTATTTGAGAGATAATATGGCACAAAGCGAGGATATGCTTGTTCAAAGACCATTCCATTATGCTATTATTGACGAAGTTGACAGTATTTTGATTGATGAAGCGCGCACTCCGCTAATTATAAGCGGGCGTTTGGCACAATCCGAAGATACATACCGTACTATGGCGCAAATTGCACCAAAACTTGAAAAAGATGTTGATTATACGGTTGATGAAAAGAATAAAAACGTAATTTTAACAGAAGAAGGTATTGACAGGGCGCAGGAATTGATTGGTGTAAAAGATTTATTTGATATTCAAACAAATTATGCGCATCATCTTTTGCAAGCATTAAAGGCTAAAGAATTATTTATAAAAGATACGGATTATGTTGTTAAAGACGGTGAAGTCATGATTGTAGATGAATTTACCGGTCGTATTATGGAAGGCCGTCGTTGGTCAGACGGTTTGCATCAGGCTGTAGAAGCAAAAGAAGGTGTTGCAATACAGGATGAGTCGCAAACACTTGCAAGTATAACTTTCCAAAACTTATTTAGATTGTATCCGAAGCTTTCAGGCATGACAGGTACTGCTATGACTGAAGAAGCTGAATTTGGCAAGATTTATAACTTAGAAGTTACATCAATTCCTACAAACAAAACAGATATAAGAATTGATTATCCTGATGTTATTTACAAAACAGAGGTTCAGAAGTATTTATCTGTCATAGATGATATTGTAGCTCAGCACAAACTTGGCCGCCCTGTTCTTGTAGGTACTGTAAGTATTGAAAAATCAGAGTACTTATCTGCATTGTTAAGACAAAGGGGAATAAAACACAACGTTTTGAATGCAAAACATCACGAAAAAGAAGCTCATATTATTGCTCAGGCCGGTCGTTACGGTGCGGTTACCATTGCGACAAATATGGCAGGAAGAGGAACAGATATTCTGCTTGGTGGTAATGCTGAATACTTGGCAAAGGCAGCACTGGATGAACAAGGTATTTCTGAAGATACTCCGAATTATGATGAACTAAAGACTCAAGCATTAGAAAATGCGCGCCGAATAACAGAAGATGAGCATGCTAAAGTTGTAGAAGTTGGTGGTTTGCATGTTATAGGTACAGAACGTCATGAATCCCGTCGTATTGATAACCAATTAAGAGGTCGTGCCGCTCGTCAGGGTGACCCCGGTTCTACAAGATTTTTCTTATCACTCGAGGATGATTTGATGAGAATATTTGGCGGTGAAAAGATTAAACAGCTTATGACAATGCTTAATGTTCCTGAAAATATGGCAATAGATAATCCGCTTATTTCAAAAAGAATTCAGTCTGCACAAAAGCGTGTTGAAACTTATCATTTTGATATAAGAAAACAGGTTTTGGATTATGATGATGTTATTAATATCCAACGTGAAAGATTTTATCGTCAAAGAAGAAAAGTTCTTTCAAGCAAAGGCTTATATGAAGATATTCTTTATATGATGGAAAGAGAAGTTGACAGAATTATGCGCAGCTATATCTCTCCTGAGCAAAAGGTTGAAGAATATGTTTATGATGATTTGGTAACAATGATTAAAGAAATTCATTCAACGTTCCCTCAATTATCATCTTTTGAAGTTAAAGATATTCAGAACATGCGTTTTGAACCTATGTATAACAAGATTAAGGATTTTGTAATTCAAGCGTATAAAGACCATGAAATTGAAGTTGTTGATTTTTATAACAAGGTTATCAGTGACTATAATGCCGGATTTCCGACTCAAGAAGCATTTTCTGATAACAATATTGTTCGCCAAATGGAAAAAGATATTTTGCTCAAAGTTGTTGATGCAAAATGGATTGACCATTTGACAAATATCAGAATGCTTCAAGACGGTATCGGTTTACGTGCTTATGGTCAAAAAGATCCGTTGATTGAATATAAAAAGGAATCCTATGATTTATTTAATAATATGATGAATGATATTCAATCTGAAACTGTAAAACACTTGTTCAGAACCCGTTTTGGCGTTCAAATTGTTAATAATCAAGGTTAGAATATAGATATATTAATATAAAAAGAAGATATTTTTTAAAATATCTTCTTTTTTACTTGACTTTAAAAATTTATGATGTAGCATGACAAATGTGCACTGGCACGAAATATTTTTTTAATGAATAGCAAAAAAGTTTAAAAAATATTTAAAAAACTACTTGACAACAAAAATTCTTGTAGTAGTATAAAAGAACCGAGATAAATAGCTTGGTTTTATTTGCCCCAAACAACTATCAGTTTGAAGACAAAACTGGGTCGTTGGGAGCCCGAAAGATACAGTACATTGACAACAGAATAGCTGAAATGTGGAAACAATTTCACATAGGAATGACAAACAATACTTGTTCAATTCAAAGAAAATGATTCAATAAAAGACAGAATAACTAACAAGACGTTAGTG
>Ga0256405_10001477_pt1 | contig 63503 bp, 51 predicted proteins | sample RumenRJG_02DNA_FD_189096 | JGI IMG/M metagenome (GOLD analysis project Ga0256405, IMG submission 189096) | Bovine rumen microbial communities from Lethbridge, Alberta, Canada - RJG_02 | ecosystem: Host-associated > Mammals > Digestive system > Stomach > Rumen | place: Canada: Alberta... | reverse complement strand
CATTATAGAGTTTTTCTTGACCGTTTGTGGGGTGGCTCTGTTCGACCGGAACGGTGGCTCCGCATTTTCCGGAAGGGTGGCTCTCTAGCACCGGACTGGTGGCTCAAAGTACGCCGGAATAATCAAACGAGGACGAGGCGAACGCTCACGCAGGTATGCCGCTTTGCGGTATATCTCGGTTTGCTGTACCGATTTTTTAATCGGGTTTTGGTCGTATAACCAAAAAGCAACAGCCCTTTTGGGGCGTGGGTCGTTTGCGTTTATCGTTCAGAGGCAGTCGATAGCCCCATCCAGATAGATGCAGCGATCTACGCCTTTCTTGTATCCATACAAAATCGGCTTTGGTCATTGCGATTCAACAGGGGCGGACTCCATAGGTGTATACGATGGAGGCTTTTATGGCTTGGAACAAAATAGGCAATCTCGCTGCGTTATCCTTTATGCTCATCTTCGCCGCCTGCGGTGGTGATTCAGGAAATAATGCATCTGCTTCTGAAATGGGGGAATCTCAGTCATCTAGTAGTAAGTCAAATCAATCGGCTGTTGGTGATAAATCTTGCGAAGACAATTCGTTCTTTAGTACATGGGAGGGGTGTTATTGTGAAGATGGTGTTTGGGCTTGCAATTTGTCTACAAGTTCGTCATCTACGCCCATTTTCTTGTCATCTAGTAGTGATTATGGTGTAAAGGATAAAAGTTCTAGCAGCTCCTCTGATAAACATTATGGTGGACAGATTGCTTCGCAAATTGTCGATAAAACTATATCTGGCATGGCGCAAAAAGGACCTTTCGATGTTGGTTCTACAGTAAGTCTTAGTCAGCTAGATAGTAAGACTTTTGTTCAGACCGGTAGTAGCTATACCGGCAAGGTTACAAATACTAGTGGTGCATTCGAAATTTCTAATGTAACTCTATCCAGCCCGTATGTGATTGCTCAAGCGAGTGGAAGCTACAGAAGTGAAATTACTGGAAAATTTTTAAGCGGCAAAGTTACTTTGAAATCTTTTGCTGATTTAAGTAATGAATCTAATGTTAATATAAATGTGCTTACACATTTGACAAACAATCGAATAACCTATTTGATGTCCAAGGGTGCAGGTGCTTCTGATGCTAAAAAGCAGGCTGAAAGTGAGGTTTTGAAAATTTTCGGTGTTAAAGATGACATTGAAAATTTTGAAAGTATAAATCTTTTTGGCAAGAATAAAGGTAATGCCGTATTGATGGCTATTAGCATTATGATGCAACGTGATTTGAGTGCTTTGGATATAAATAGCCTATTAAGTGAATTTGAAACGGACTTTGAAAAAACTGGTAAATGGGACGAATCTGCTCAGGCGAAAATTGCTGATTGGGCTTCTGCAAAAGATTTGGCTGGTGGACTTGATTCTATTCGAAATAATATTGGAAAGTGGAAATTAGGGACTGTCCCTGATTTTGAAAAGTATGTGCGCAACTATTGGTATACTAGTTACGGATTGGGAATGTGCTCGAAAACCCGTGAGGGAGAAGTTCTTGCGGATACAAATAAGTTTAGTTCCAATTACGAGAAGAAGGTAAGATATATCTGTAAGGATTCTGCGTGGCGTAAAGCCTCTTATATTGAAATGGATACATATAAATGGGAAAAGGGGAAAGATGGAGAAATGAAAAAAGGAAATGTGACGCAGACTACCTACATTTATGATGCTGAGTTGAGAGAATGGCGGGATATGACCCTTGAAGAGGATTTGTTCGGAGCCTGTATTTCAAGTAATGTGGGCGAGGTGTCTCGGTATAAAGATAGATGGTATATCTGTAAATCTCGCGTGTGGGGACTCGCTGATACGATTGAGGTTGACACTCAAGGCTGGACTGAAGGTGCTGATGGAGAAATTAAAAAAGGTGACAGCACTAATGTATTCTATAAATATGATGAAGTATTGAATAAGTGGATGAACGCCAACAAAAACGACTCCACACTCAAATTGAATGGCTGCACAACAAAACGTGAGGGAGAGGTTAAAACTAGCCAAACAGATGCTTCGTATTATCAATGTAAAGAATTGAAATGGAATGGCTTGGATGAAGTGTGGATTTGGGGAATTTCTATAGAAAACTATTTGAATCCCAGTATATCCTATGGAACAATGACGGATTATCGTGATGGAAAAACATACAGAACAGTAAAAATTGGAAATTTGGAATGGATGGCAGAGAATCTTAATTATGCCGATAGCAGTTTGACGAAAAGCCTTTTAAAAAGTAGCTGGTGCTATAATAATGTGAAGTCGAATTGTGATTTAGGAGGTCGTCTTTATACTTGGGCTGCAGCAAAAGATTCTATAGAAATTCTAGAAGACCTTCTTGAAAACTATTGGGGGATTGGGGAAGAGCCTAGGGGATGTGGATATGGGGTTTCTTGTGGACATATGACTGGAACTCCAAGCATTTGTCCTCCAGGATGGAGATTGCCCATGGAAGCCGAGTTTAACAAATTAAGAAAATCAATAGGCAGTGAAAAAGGGAAATCTTTAAAAGGTTGGAATGAAGGAAAAAATGGAACAGATGTCTATGGTTTTTCTGCACTTCCTGTAGGCATAAAAGATGAAAATGGAAATTTTGTACAAGATGGGTCTGGAACCTGCTTTTGGAGTGCTACCGAAGTAGGTGCGGGGAATTGTCGCTCCGATGGCTTAGGAACTAGTTGCAATGAGGCCGTTACGAAAGCAGTAGTTATGTGCTTAGGAGATAATATATATAGTTCCAATAAAAGAAGTGCTTTATCAGTTAGGTGTGTTAAGTAATAAGAAAAAGGAGTTTTTATGATTAAGAATAAATTTAATTGGCTTGTTGCGGTATCTCTTCTGTTTATCATTGCCGCTTGCAGCGGAGATTCAGGAAGCAATGCTGCAAGTGAGGAGCCTAAATCTAGCACATCAGCGACATTTACCTATAAAACTTATGAAGGGCTTATTGCAGAGCGCCCCTGCGGTCAATTGCTTAATGGGGTCGCTGCGTATGTGAGTTCCATAAACGAAGAATACCTTTGTTGTTACGATGCTACATCGGAAATATGGTCTTGGCAATCAAATCAAGGTGGCTCTTGTCCTGTTGTAGGAAAAAATGAATCCAAAGTTTCCTCATCTAGTAAAATGGAAATTTATTCTAGTGCAGAGAAAAGTAGTTCGTCAAATTACAGTTTGTCTTCAAGTAGTGTTCTTGATATAAATGGCGATTACTTTATTGATGATCGTGATGGTCAATCTTATAGGATGGTAACAATTGGCTCTCAGACTTGGATGGCTCAAAATTTGAATTATAATGATGAAAATAGTTATTGCTATGGAAATAAGGATGAAAATTGTTCCCAATATGGTCGTCTCTATTATGGCACAAGCCATTGCCCCATAGGGTGGCATCTTCCGACAATAGACGAATGGAATGTTTTAATTGATTTTGTCGGAGGTGTTTCTGTAGCGGGTAAAATGCTCAAGTCTGCTACGGGTTGGAATGAATTTGGAAATGGAACGGATGCTTACGAATTTTCGGCTCTTCCTGCAGGGTCGTATTATGCTTACCAAAGTTTTAATGCTATAGGTGATGGAGCAATCTTTATGGCTGATACTGTAAAAAACGACACAATGAGTGTGCATTATGTTTCAATAAATGGCGAAAAAGATGGCGTGTCGTTTGGAGGTATGAATAAAAAGTATATGGATCTTCCTACTGGAACTTCAATTCGTTGTCTTAAAGGAAGTTCTGCTGTGGATGTCGAAAAAAACACTTCGAGTAGCTCTTCTGTAGCTCCTCGTAGTTCGTCATCTAGTTATAGCTCAACACTGATAGATTCTCGTGATGGTCAATCATACAAGGTTGTGAAAATAGGCAAGCAGATTTGGATGGCTCAAAATTTGAATTTCGAAACCGATGATAGTTATTGCTATGATGATCAAGAAGAAAATTGTGCTAAATATGGACGGCTCTACACTTGGACTGCCGCAATGGATGGTGAAGGATGGTTTAGTGGAGACGCTGTTGGGTGCGGTGATGGGAAAAAATGCTCGCCGACTTATCCTGTTCATGGAATTTGCCCTACTGGATGGCATTTGCCAAGTAGTGATGAATGGGAGGCTTTGTTGACAACTGTTGGAAAAGATAACGCTTCTACAGTATTGTTTAGCAAAACGGGATGGGATGGTGGCAGAAACGGAACGGATAAATATGGATTTTCTGCTCTTCCTGCTGGAGGCAAAGTCGATTTTGGTGTTTATCTTGGAGCAGGAACAGAAACTTTCTTTTGGACTAGCACTGAAAAATATGCTAGTTCGGCGGATGTTGCTCATTTAGCGTTTGGTTTGGCAATTGTCGGAGATGATGGTAAGTTTGCTGGTTATAGCGTCCGTTGTATTATGGATTGATGCTTTGTAACGAATAGGGAAAAAAGGAGAAGCTTATTATGAATCAGAATGCTCAAGAATATGAACATCTCTATCATTACACTAGACTTAGTACTCTTGAAAAGATTTTTTTTTGATCATGAAGGTGATTTGGTTGAATTGCAATTTACGGATTACCATTTCCTTAATGATGAAGATGAGGGACAATGGTTGTATAAACTTTTTAGGGATTATGAAAAAGATATTGTGGATGAATTTGATGAAAGTGAAAAATTAGCTTGTAAAAAGGGAATAGATGATTTTGTTGAGTTTGAATATTTTAAGGGTCTTCTAAAAGAGCAAAAGAATAAATTCTATTCGTTTTCCTTGTCGGAATTAAAAGATTCGATGTTGTTTTGGAGACAGGATTATGCAAATGAAAATGGGATAGCGCTTGGTTTTAATAGGACCAAGTTTGAAGAAACTTACTCGCAAAAAATAGAAAAAATACGATATTTAGGAATTGATAATGTAAAAAGTTGTCTGCCAAGTTTTGTTGATGCTGTTAAACGTGATTCGAAATACATAAAAAAGAGAAGTGATTTAAAAGATGAAGTTCTAGTAAATCAGTTGAATGCAGCAAAAATTCTAGCAAAAGTTGATTTTTCAAGAATAAAGAATCAAACGTGGGAATCAGAAAAAGAATGGCGTATAATAGTTTCAAATTTACGTTGTGATTATGATTGTCATGTAGATGATAGAAAGAATGAATTTGAAAAAGGACGGTTTGAAATTGATACTAATTGTATTCCGCGATATCGAGTGAAGATTAAAAATCCATTTGATGAAATAATACTGGGCCCGAACTTTTCCAGATATTATGTTGATTCTGTAAGAGAGTGGCTCAAGCAACATAAATATGAAAACATTAAGGTGACAAATAGTCTTGGTCATGAGCGTTATAGACCATGATTTTCGGGGGTGTGAGCATGCGTAAATTGTTAGTCGCTTTAATAAATGTCTGCTATATTCTTATCGCCTGTTCAGACGAATCAGGAAATAAATCTGTTGCTCCGGCAAATGAAACGGATAATTCCGACAATACAACGTTGTCGTTCAATACCTACAATGGGCTTGTAGCGGAAGAACCTTGCAATGAAGGATTGCGTGGCGTAGGTGCTCATGTAAATGAGAATGATGTCGATTATGTCTGCGTCTTTAGTGATGTTGTGGGAAGTTGGATTTGGACAGCCTTGTCAAATTCGATTAACGAACCCGAACTGAATGAAATTCAAAGTTGTAGCTCAATCATTTTCTCAAGTTCGCAACAAAGTTCTCTGTCGTCATTATCGTCATCTTCTTCGTTTTATAATCCATATTACTACTCTAGCGTAACGACCGTTGTTAAATCTTCTTCTAGCTCAAAGGTCGAAACAGGTTTATCGTCAAGTTCAAAAGCAAATTGGGCATACTTGAACCCTGCAATATCATATGGAGAAATGCAAATTTATCTTGAAACGTATAAAACGGTCACAATCGGGTCACGGACATGGATGGCGGAGAATATGTATGATTTAGGTACAAAATGTCGTGGCTACAACTCCAAGAAATATAGCATAAAAGGATGTTTGTTTAGTTGGGAGGATGCCATGAGTATTTGCCCTAAAGGATGGCATTTGCCTGACTCGGCTGACTTTGCTGAATTAAAGTCTTTGTATTTCGACTCGCAAAGGTTGGCTTCGCGTATTTGGAAAGAAGAATATATAACATATGATGGTGAGGAAATGTCTTTTCATGGCTCTGATGATTATGGATTTTCCGCATTGCCTGTGGGATATACAACAGAAACAGGCTCGATTTTAAACTCGCTTGAAGGAGAAGGGACACAAGCGATTTTTTGGACTTCAAAGAAAGCTTATCCATCTTATTCTGAAAATATGAGATACGCTTTCAGCATCCACGCAAATCCTCGCATGACGGGAATGGGCTTTACGCTTCTTTCTGAAACATGCGGTCTTGCTGTACGATGTATAAAGGATGATGAATGGTAATTTTTTCATAACAAGAGAGGTGAAGATGATATCTAATGTTGTTCAAAGAGGTGGTTGGTATTGGATTTACGATGAAAATGGCAAAAAGACTGGTCAGGTTACTGCTGGTGATGGGCTTGTCACGTTTACTTCTACTACGGTTTCTGTTAAACATGGAAACCAAATTTGGATTTTTGATGAAAAGGGGCATCAGACAGGATCTTGTCCTGCACGTTGATTAATTAGAACAAAAGTTGCGTTAGGGATAGTGACCCGTAAGGGCGGAGACTCGCGGCAGTCTTGTAGTGCGGTTCATAGGAGTGAGGCTCCGTGAGCGAAGCGAGTATAGCCCGACCCCGTAGGGGAAACGCCCATAAACAAACAAAGACCCCGGCATTTCTGCCGAGGTCTTTAAGTTTTTATGGATTCTATCGGCTCTGCGAGCCTCCAGAATGACATCCTGCGAGGCTTACGCCTTCCTATAGCTTTCCATCGCTTCCACATCCACGCTCTTCACAAAGTTGTAGTGCTTTGCGACTTCGGCTTCGGCGAGGTTCAGGTACACCTTCATGCTCTTTTCGAACAGTTCGGGCGACTTGGTGGCGTCGCGGAGGAGCAGCTGGCTCATCACGCAGTTGGCTGCGAGTTCGTAGAGGTGGCGGCTGCAGAGGTCGGTGAACTCGTTGTTGTTCGCTGCCTTCACAGTTTCGATAGCTTCGTTGAACTTCGCGTCCATGGCCTTCGCGCGGGCCTTGAGGCTCCCGTATTCGGCGGCCACTTTGCCCGCTTCCAGTTCCTCGAGCATCTGGCCGTAGCTGCCGGTAGTGATGTGCGGAAGTGCTGCAACCGTCTGGAGCTGCGTCGTACCTTCGTAAATGGAGGTGATACGAGCGTCGCGGTAGAGGCGCTGGCAAGCGTATTCAAGCATGTAGCCCGAACCGCCGTGAACCTGGATACAGTCGTAGCTGTTCTGGTTTGCGTATTCGGAGTTCATGCCCTTGGCGAGCGGCGTGCAAGCGGAAGCAAGCTTCTGGTAAAGCTTGAGTTCCTTCTTTTCGTCATCGGTGAGCTTGCGGGTGCGTTCGATGTCCTCGAGTCCCTTGTAGATATCCACATAGCGGGCTGTCTGGTACAGGAGCGCGCGGCCTGCGTCGAGGCGTGCCTTGATGTTGGAAATCATTTCATAGACGGCGGGGAAGTTCACGATGGCCTGGCCGAACTGCTTACGGTCCTTGGCGTAGGCGAGAGCTTCGTTGTATGCCATCTGGCTGATGCCCACGGACTGTGCGGCAATGCCGAGGCGGGCGCCGTTCATGAGTGCCATCACGTACTTGATGAGGCCGAACTTGCGGCGGCCACAGAGTTCAGCCTTGGCGTTCTTGTAGACAAGTTCGCAAGTCGGGCTTCCGTGGATGCCGAGCTTGTTCTCGATGCGGCGCACGTTCACGCCGCCGTCGCGCTTGTCGTAAATGAACATGGAAAGGCCACGACCGTCGTGGGTGCCTTCTTCGGAGCGGGCGAGCACCAGGTGGATGTCGGAGTCGCCGTTGGTGATGAAGCGTTTGACACCGTTCAGGTACCAGCACTTGTCTTCTTCGCTGTAGGTGGCCTTGAGCATCACGCGCTGCAGGTCGGAACCGGCATCGGGTTCGGTCAGGTCCATCGACATCGTCTCGCCGGCGCACACGCGCGGGATAAAGCGGGAACGCTGGTCCTCGTCGCCGAATTCATACAAGGTCTCGATGCAGTCCTGCAGGGACCAGATGTTCTCGAAACCGGCGTCCGCAGAGGCGATCATTTCGTTGATGGCCGTGTAGGCGGTAATCGGGAAGTTCAGGCCGCCGAAGCGGCGCGGCATGGTCACACCGTTGAGGCCAGCCTTGCGGGTGGCTTCCAGGTTCTCGTAGGTCTTGCTTGCGTAGCGGACGCGGCCGTCTTCGCAGTGCGGGCCTTCGGCGTCCACGTCTTCGGAGTTCGGGAAGATGGTGTTCGCGGTGATGTCGCCCGCGACTTCGAGCACGCGGTTGTAGCTGTCTATCGCGTCGGCGTAGTCTTCCGGCGCGTAGTCAAAGCTGTCCTTGTCGGCGTAGCCGTTTTCCTTGAGCTCCACGATGCGCTGCATCAGAGGAGAACTTTCAAGGTTGAACTTAATCTCTGGATGGTCTGTGTAAAAATTCGCCATAACGCCTACTTGTTGTTTGCCTTGTAATACTTGATCATCTTCGGGATGACCTCTTCGACGGTGCCGTTGATCACGTAGTCAGCGATAGCGTTGATCGGGGCGTCGGGGTCGGAGTTCACGGAGATGATGATTCCTGAATCCTGCATGCCGGCGAGGTGCTGAATCTGGCCGGAGATACCGCAGGCGATATACACCTTCGGGCGTACGGTCACGCCGGTCTGGCCAATCTGGCGGTCATGATCGGCAAAGCCCGCGTCGATAGCGGCACGGCTTGCGCCCACTTCGGCGTGGAGTTCCTTCGCCAGTTCGAACAGCATGTCGAAGTTTTCCTTGGAGCCCATGCCGTAACCACCGGCCACCACGATGGGTGCGCCCTTGAGGTTGTGCTTGGCCTTTTCCACATGGCGTTCCAGCACCTTGACCACGTATTCCGTTTCCGGCACGTACTTGGCCACGTCGTGCTTGATGACTTCGCCCTTGTAGTTAGGGTCCACGATTTCCTTCTTCATCACGCCTTCGCGCACCGTCGCCATCTGCGGGCGGTGTTCCGGGTTCACGATGGTAGCGACGATGTTGCCGCCGAACGCCGGGCGAATCTGGCAAAGCTGATTTTCGTAGAACTTCTTCACGCCACCGATGCTCATTTCGAAGCTGTCGATTTCGAGTTCGGTACAGTCGGCGGTAAGGCCGCTGTGCATGGCGCTGGAAATGCGCGGGCCTAAGTCACGGCCAATCACCGTTGCACCCAGCAGGCAAATCTGCGGCTGCTCTTCCTTGAAGAGGTTCACCACGAGGGCTGCGTGCGGGTTGGTGGTGTAGGGGAAGAGCCCTTCGGCGTCAAACACATGGACCTTGTCCACGCCGTAGGGGAACACCTGCTTTTCAATTCCGTCGAGGCCCTTGCCTGCGCAAATGCATTCGAGCTGAACGCCGAGCGTGTTGGCGAGCTTGCGGCCCTTGGACAAAAGTTCGAGGGAAACATCGACAACGGTCGTGCCCTCAATTTCGCAATATACAAATACGTTATTCATAGGCTAGCCAATAATCTTCCCGTCTAAAAGTTCCTTGATAAGTCCTTCGACGTCGGCGTCGCTTGCGGTAAGCGTGCGGCTTTCCTTCGCCTTGAACACGATGTTCTTGACAGCCTTCACGTTCGTCGGCGAACCGGCCTTACCGATCTGGGCAGGGTCTGCGTCGATGTCGGCGGCACCCCACTGCGGAATGTTCAGGTAGGGCTTCTTCGCGATGAGGGCTTCGTACTTTTCGGCGTCTTCCGGCTTGCGTTCGGCAACCACGGTTGCGTTCTTGAACTTCATGAGGCGCTTCGCGTTGCGTGGACGGCACGGGGCCGCACTTCCGTTCACGGTCACGACCAGCGGGAGCGGTGCTTCCACCGTTTCCACGCCACCGTCGATGTGGCGGCGGATCACGACCTTGCGGGCCTTTTCGTCGAGACTCAAAATTTCTTCGGCGTAAGTCACCTGGGTGAGGCCCAGCTTTTCTGCAATCTGCGGACCGACCTGTGCGGTATCGCCGTCGATAGCCTGGCGGCCACCGAGAATGATGTCGTAGTCGCCAATCTTCTTGACGGCCTGGGCGAGCGTGTAGCTCGTAGCGAGAGTGTCAGCACCACCGAGCGGGCGGTCCGTCACCACGAAACCTTCGTCGGCACCGCGGTACAGAGCTTCGCGGATAACTTCGGCAGACTTCGGGAGACCCATCGTCAGCACAGAGATGGTGGAACCCGGGAACTGGTCCTTCAAACGAAGGGCTTGCTCCAGGGCGTTCAGGTCTTCGGGGTTGAAGACCGCGGGCAATGCGGCACGATTGATGGTTCCCTGCTCCGTCATGGCATCGGGGCCCACGTTTCGTGTATCAGGTACTTGCTTAGCAAGCACAACGATTTTAAGACTCATAATTCTATAGTGTTTTAATTAGTTGATAGTTGAAACTCTGCAATGTCGCAAAATTTACAAGGTATAAAATACATTGTTTTCGCGGATGCGGCTTAGGTTTTATTTGTGAATCGGCTAATTAACGCGATCCGCTTTTCTAATTAAAAACAAACGACGGGAAATTACTTAAAATTTGCAGTCAAAGAACTTACTTCTTCGGGCATTATGGTTCGGGTCTTGGCCGTAACCTTGTCGCTCCAGCCGGTAAAGGTCCCGCCGTTTTCTTGAGCCGTAATGGTGACCGGCGTTCCCTTGAAGAAGGAGACGGTCATCGAAGACCTGTCCAGAGGTAAATTATGGACTAGGATCTTTCCTGAACCACTGACAGAAAGAGTTACCTTGGCAGGCTCCCCCAGAGCGAAAAATTCTTTCATTTCTGACAAGATAACGTCTTGACGGGTTTCTGCAAATGTCTTTATTTTATCGAGTTGGCCGTTCATATAAGAAGCACTTAGGCTCCATCTCCGCTGATCCTTGGAGATTTGCGATTCAATTTCAGCCATCATGGTGTTAATACGTGCGAGTAATCTGGACTTTTCAAAATTCATCGACAAAAGTGCAGGGAATCGGTTGATAAAGGCGGTTTTGAAGTCCTTGTTTTCCAAAAGCCTACGAAGCAACAGCGTAGAGGCCGGACCATTGGGCCAATCGGGGCCATCTTCGGCTGTTGCGAATTCAAAAATGTTGTTTTTGAATTCGCTAAACTCGTTGCCAAACCCAAAATCCATATCGTAAATGAACCATTTCCACTTGGTCTTGGGGTTCGTTCCGCGCCACTTTTTCAAGTTGTTGGCGGGCCAGTCGCGGTTGTTCATGAATAGTTCAGTCTGGATGTAATTAATAAAATTGTCAACATCAATTTGGTCGGCAACATAAGTATAATTCTTGTCATTATCTAGATGGTTCGTTGCAAGCCAATCCATTAAAGCTTCGTAATCCGCAGGTGACCCTGCCGTAGCTGAATTATCCGCCTTCAGCAAGTCTACTTCGTCAGGATTCATCCCGTAGTGGGTCTCGAAATAATATTCCGTCGAGCGTTCCCGGATATTGTGTATACCGAAATACTCCCCGTTGTAATAAACCACCACGCCGCGCCCACGCTGATAATCTACATCCATACCCTCTGTCACAGAACTGCAAAGCCTATCGCGGATATAGTCGCCCCCAAAATTACTTCCATTGCTACGCAACAAGAACACCTTGAACTTCTTGAGATTTGGAAAATCCGGGAATAGCGAGTATTCCAGTCTTTTATCACCGTATTTTTCCCGGAATACAATAGCCACCGATTTCTTTTTGTTGGCGCGACTATAATTTCCGAAAATCTGGAAACCAGCATTTTTTGCAAAAGCCGGCGTCTTGGCTCCCTTTTCCAGAAGTTCTACAAAAACAGGTATTTCCCTGTCTTCCCAGTAATTTGCACCAAAGTGCGGTGCCTTCGCCTGGGCGTTTGGACCTTCCATGTAGATTCCCGTATCGGGATCGAACAGGGACTTTGGATTAGCCGTTAGGAAAACAACGGGAGTTTGGGGTCGCGTTTCGAATACATATGTGCGGGTCACCACATCGCTGGCGACACTATTCGCGGCAAAGTTCGCGCAACGAAGGACTGTCGTATTACTTATTTGGATGTTGTCCAGGTGGGCGCTGTTTTCGGAAGGTACGGCACCGCCCAATTCGCAACGAACATTCGGCACGCTGGAAAGGTCTATGGTAAAGGCGGAATTGTAGAACCCGGATGCTGGGAAGTTCACCTTCATTTCGGGGCTTGGTTCGCGACTTGCTGTAACAGCGTTCTGGCCGTAGGTAAACGGCGACGGCTCTGCATAGCCCCAACCATTGTTATCACGACTCCAACTCTTTCCTAGAGGTAATTCTGGATAGACGACGGAATCCACAAGTATTCCGTCCGGTTTCTGCAAGAACAGTGTACCACCTGTTTTTTTCAGCTTGAAATTCGCGTGGGGTTCGTGGCCGCGGTTTCTCGCAATATAGGAGCTTATCTTGAAAGCCGTCGAGCGTAGCTCCTGATCATCAGGACTAAAACGCGTGCCGTAAATATGAGCTAAATCGGGAAGCGTTGAACCCGTAGGAAGGGTAATGCGGTAGGTATAGGTTGAATCCCCATTTCCCGTAAGGACCTTGCCCCATCCTTTCCAATCATCTACGCCGGTTTGGGCCAAACGCAGCAAAAGTTTCCGGTCCTTTTCAATATAGCCAGTAAGCAAGATTTCGTTGGTTCCACTCAAATCTCGCGCATCTGCAGAATTTCCCCTGTCGCCAATTCCCACAAAGAAAGCGATAGAATGCCAACCTAGTTCTGTATTCTCGCCATAGCGCATTACCCCGCCGAATTTGCGAATACCCGATTCATTAAAACAAGGATGGGAGCCATTCAAATACTGGACCGAACTTTCTCCCTTGATGGGTGTGTTTTGGGAATCTGTCCAAGCCCAACAACCGTTACCGACCAAATTGATTGTATCGTGAGGAGCTACGTAATCCGGAAGGTTCTTTCCCGACAGAAACACCAGTATTGTTTCGCCAGGATTTAAAGACACATTTCCGAAAGTCCATTTTTGGAGTTCACTTTTGGAATCGGTCAATATCATTCCCGACAAGTCTACGACACTGTCTGTCGGGTTAAAAAGCTCTATCCAGCCGGCGTCATCGCCTTCGTGGTCTTTATAGACCAAGTTGACGGGATCCACTTCGGAAAAGACAACCGAGGGGGCAATTTGCTTTTCTGGATTTTGCGTCTCGGATGACGAAGGTGGATTTTCACCTTGATCTTGATTTTCAAATTCATCAAGGCAAATCTCTTCTACTGTAGTGGAATTGCTACCCGAAGTGCAGGCTGTAAAAAATGCCGCAACTGCAAACTGCAAAAACAAGATTGTGAATTTCATGGCTTTTCCTCGGTCCATAATAAATGAATATATATAAAAAACCGGAAAAAAAACTTTGGAATTAACAGGGGCTTAAGATTTTTTGCGGCGAGGCCTGCGGACAATAAACAGGCAGGCACCGATAAGCACCAAGGTCACTGAAATGGCCTTGCCCATGGGGAACGCCTCGGAGAACACCAGGGCCCCCGCCAGCGTGGGAACTGCCGCCCCTACGGCGGCACTGAAGGGAATAATGAACAGCGCCCGCCCGCGGGAGAAAGAAATCTGGGAATAAAGGAAGGCTATCCCGTAGGTTGCAATGTAGCCGAGAGTCCTAAAGTCCAACAACAGGTTCGCTACCGACGAAAGTTCAATATGGTCCAAATCAAAATCCATGGCAAGGCTCTTGTAGAATGCCGCCGAAAGTCCGAAACCTACACCCATAATGAGGGAATCCACCATTTCACGATCTTTCACAAAAAGGTGGGCAAACAGAGTGACGGCGCAAAGCCCACCGGCATAGGCCCATAACATGGGGATGTTCTGCAGGGCCGTAGATTCACCCAAGTTCTCTACAGAATACAAGAGCCCCGCCACCACAAAGCAGATGGCCACCACAATGCGCTTGGTCAAGGCCTCCTTCAAGATGCAGAAACCCATCAGGGCGGTAAGCACCGGGTTCAGGACCATCATGGGCTGGACCTGGCTCAGGTCGTACTGCGCCATGGCGATGTAGTAGCCCACCGTGGCAAGTCCGGAACAGCAGATACCCAGCCACCAGAACTTGTTGGTGACAACGCCCTTGAAAAATTCCCAGGGTCTGGAAGTTCCGCCGGTGCGCTTGCCGACGGTAGAAACTCCGGACTTTTCCAGAATATTTCCACAGGCAAAGAGAAACGCCGGACCGATTGTCAAAAGAAGAAAGAGCATTGACTAAAGTCCCTCGTAAATTTCCTGATAAATCCAATAATTTCCCATGACGCGCTTTACGTAGTCGCGGGTTTCCCAGTAGCTGATTTCTTCGGCGCGAATATCCCAGTGCTTGCCTTGACCTGCCGCCTGCCAGCGTTTGGTGGGCTTGGGGCCTGCGTTATAGTTGCCCAGAACATACATGTAGTCGTCACTGTATTCGGCTTTCAAGTCCACCAGGTAACGAACACCCAGGCGAATGTTCATGTAAGGGTTGAAAAGCAACAGCGGGTCAAAATCGGGAATCCCTTCTTTGGCGGCCACCATCTTGCCTGTGGCGGGCATAATCTGCAAGAGCCCGCGGGCACCTACCGGAGATGCAATCTCGAAATTAAAGATGGATTCCTGACGCATAACGCTATAGACGAAGAAGGGGTCGATTCGCGTTCCGGAATGGAACTTCACCTGGTCCTTGAAGGGAATGGGATAAAGGTAGTGCAGCACATCTATGGGCGGTGCCATCAGGCGACGACGGTCGATGTTGTTCTGGAACTGCCGCGCTAGCCTGTAGCCGGCGGCCACTTCACCCATTTCGTAGAAGAGCTTGCCGTATTCGTACAAGAAATCCAGACGCTTGTAATTCTTGCGGCGCACCTCATCGTAGAGGGCAAAGGCCTCGTCGCTGAAACCGTAAAGGAACAGATCCCGAATGCGGTTGTAGCGGACCGGGTTGTAGGTGGTGTCCGGCTTGCCGATTTTCTGGGAGGCGCGAATCCAAGCCAGGGTCTCTTCGGGAGACATAGCTACCCCGTGAGCATACGGAATGTCCTTCTCTTCCATCAGCTTGTATTCCGCAAGCTTCAGGCGGCTGCGGTGGGCGTAGTAGGCCAGCGGGAAATCCCGGATGCAGTCCAGATAGGCTTCACGAGCGAGGGAATCCTTGCCCAGCTTCATGTAGGCATCTCCCAAGAACATGCGGGCCCCGCTTCCGCTCCAAAGGAACGGCTCCTTGGCCGCGTCGATAAAGGCATCGACGGCCTCTTGCCATTTTTCTTGCTTGTAATAGACGAAACCGATGCGGAACTTTGCCCACTGGCGCTTCACATTGTTCTTGAACCTGCGATGGGAAAGTTTCTTGAAACACACGATGGCACTGTCGTACTTTTCATTCTGCTCGTATTCAAAGCCCTTTATCCAGAGGTTGTTGGCATTCTCCTTGCTGAACTGGCTTGCGTCCTGCAAAAGTGAATCGGTGGTCTTGATTTCCTTGGCGTATTTCTTGGCGTTGTTGCGGTACAGTTTCAAGATAGACTGCATCCACAAAGGCTTAGCCTCCACAGAATCCAACAGGAAGCGGAACTGGGCAATAGACTCGTCTTCGCGCTTTAAACTGCGGAGTGTCACAGCCCGTTTTTCCCACAGGGCAATGCGGGTGTCCATGTCCAGAGTGCTGGGCGGCAAAAGCTTCTGCAGGGAATCTTCCGGCGCTGCCACCGCAGCAGACGGATTTTTCGCAAGGGCGATAGAATCCATAATGGCGATGGAATCCAGCAGAACAAGGCAAGCGGACGCCTCGTCCTTGGCGCAGGCCATCCTGGCATAGGCAATCTTTTCGGGCAGACTTTCCGGAGTTCCCTGGACCTTGCGCAGGCGCTGAATCGCCTTGAAGGCGGAATCCTTGTAAGCCGTAGAACTGGCCAACAGCTGGATATAAAGCTTCTTGGCCTGGGCCGGCTGCTTGAACTGCTCCAAGTACAGGGCATAGCGATACTTGAGAGCGGCAGCGTCTTCGCCCTTGGGGTACTTTTCCAGGAACACCTTCAGGGAATCCGCATGGGCCGCGTCGGTAAGGCTGGTGTCCGCCATGGCGGCCTCGATACGCATACGGGAGGCGGACTTATCAAAATCGGAATCCTTGGCGTACTTGTTCCCGAGAGCAAGGGTTGCGCGCATCTTGGCGTAATCCCCCCGCATAAAGCAAGTGCGGGCCATTCGCAAAACAACGCTCTTTTCTAGAACGGAATCCCTGCTCCGCAGAGAATCGTAGGCGGCGTAGGCGCTATCCCAAAGTTCCCTGTAATAGTAATAAGCGGCCTTCGCGAAATCCTGAACGTTTTTCGAGACGGCAAAATCCGTAGAGGCCCGCTTGGAGCGTTCCGCACGAACTACCAGGTTCTGGAAATCCTTGGGCAGAATCTTTTCTTGTTCTGCAAAGGGGTCGTTCAGGGGGACTGTCGAAATCAGGCTGTCGGTGGCGACAAATGTAGCGGGGAGAGAATCTTTCTTTGCCGTTGTCGGCTTTGGAACAACTGCTGCTGCACTGGAAACTACGATGGCTGGGGCGGAAGCAGACGACTGGGCGACAGGGGCCGAAGAAGAGACAACTGCAGAAGATACAGCAACGGTATCCGCAAAAAGCAGAGAGCCGCAAATAAAAACAAAAAGAAATACCCTAGTCACTTCCCATCCACCTGGCCCACAAAGCTGGAAATACCCAAGTCCGTAATGGTCTGGGCATACTTCTTGTGCATATACTCGTTCACGTTGTCGGAATCGTCCATCTGCAAAACGGTCAGGGCGGACTCGCGAACGTCTTCGTAGTTGATGGAACGGATAATCTTTTTGGTGGCCATAACGCTCCAGGGCGTCATGGAAAGTTCATCTACGCCAAGCCCAACGAGCAAAAGCACACTCATGGGGTCCGCACTCATTTCGCCGCAGACCGCCACAGGAATCCCCTCGCGGTGCGCCGCCATCACCACACGGTTGATCATGTGCAGAATGGCCGGATGGTGAGGCTGGAACATTTCGGTGATAAGTTCGTTGGTTCGGTCCACCGCCAAGGTAAACTGGATAAGGTCGTTTGTACCGATGCTGAAGAAATCCACTTCCTTGGCAAGCAGGTCCACAAGCATCACGGCGGCAGGCACTTCTATCATGGCTCCAATCTTGATATTGCCTACCTGCACTCCTTCGGCCTTCAGCTCGTCGGCACAGCGCTTGATATACGCCTTCGCCTTGCGGAGTTCGTTGAGCCCGGAAATCATGGGCAACAAAATCCGGAGGTTCCCGCTCTTGTTGGCCCGGAGCAACGCCCGCAATTGCGTACAGAAAATGTCTTCGCGGCTAAGGCACACGCGGATAGAGCGCCAGCCCATAAAGGGGTTGGCCTCGTTCACGGCGGTAAGGCCCGCCACCAGCTTATCACCACCGGCATCCAGGGTGCGGATCGTCACCGGACAGGGCGACATGGTAGAAAGGATTTCTTCGTAGGCTGTTTCCTGCTCGCTTTCGGTGGGAGCGTCTTTCTGAAAGAACAAGAATTCCGAACGGTAAAGACCGATACCTGTGGCTCCGAAATCTGTGACCTTCGATGCTTCCGACGGAAGTTCGATGTTGGCGTGGAGCGTAATGTACTTGCCGTCCCGGGTCATGGGCTCCAGACGGCGCATGGTGAACAGTTCCCGGCGCTGGCGTTCAAAGACCTCTTGCCGTTCGTGGAACTTGCGGATGTCCTCTTCGTCCGGGTTGACAATGACCATGCCGCCGGTACCATCTACAATGATGGTGTCACCGGCGTTCACCTGGGCGGCTACGTTCCTAAGGCCCGACACCGCCGGAATCTGCAACGACCTGGCAAGAATTGCCACGTGGCTCGTGCGGCCACCCGTATCCATCACCAGGGCGCTGACCTGACCGGGCTTGATGGCAATAAGCATGCTGGGCATGATTTCGTGAGCCGCCAGCACCACGCCCTGTTCCAGAGCCACGTCCTCCAGTACCGGACCGGAATCGTCCAGGGCGGTCATCAGGCGGTTATACAGGTCCCGAAGGTCTGCCGCCTTGTCCCGCATGGCCGGGGAATTGATCTTCTCGAATTTCTCGATGTAGTTGCCCAGCACCACGTGCACCGACCAGCGGGCCGTCTTGTGCTTTTTCTTGACCATTTCCAGGACGCCGTTCACCAGGCCCGGGTCCTGCAAAATCATCAGGTGGGTTGCAAATATCAAGCTGTCGTGGACGCCTGTGCGGGTTTCAGAAATTTCCTTGATCTGGCTGATTTCTTTTGCCGTCTTGCTCACGGCCTTCAAGAACAGCTGTTCTTCGGTGGTGACCCGACTTTCGGGGATGGTTTCTTCGACGACGGAAATTTCCCTGTTGGTAATCGGGAAAACTTTGCCCATGGCAAAGCCCGGCGACGCAGGAACGCCCACCAATACAATACGTAATGGTTTCTTGGATGTCTTGGAGCTAGAAGACCCCTTAGCCTGCTTCTTCGTTGAAGTTGTCATGGAATAACTGCTCCAACTTCTGCACGACCAGTTCTTCGTCTTCGCCGTCCACCTCGAACTTCACCTCGGAACCCAGGGGAATGGCGAGCATCATCACGTTCAAAATGCTCTTGGCATTGGCCTTGGAACCATCAAAAATAATGGAGACGTCGCTCTTGGCAGGCCCCGTAATATCTACAATCATTCCTGCGGGGCGGGCGTGGACGCCTAACTTATTGGTAACCTTGAGAGTCTTTACAATCATAGTTCCTCAGAAAATATCCACGTTGACATCAAGACCGTCATGCAAGATGACCCTGAACAGGCTGTCGGCGGAATGGACCGTCTTGACCAGGTCGTCGTGCAGCTTGCGGTCCGAAAGCAGGGCGCCCACCGTATTCTCCTTGGACTGGACCTTGGCAATGAGCTCGTCCAGATGCTTGGTGACGCCTTCCAGTTCGGCAATCAAATTGTTGGCATTCCCGATAACCACATCCGTGTTGGCAAAGAGGTTGTCGATAGGCGGCTTGACGCCATCTACCAGGTTGCCCACCTTGAGAGTTACCTCGTTCAGGCCGGCCAGGCTCTTCTTGAGTTCGGGGTCCGTGGTGTTCACAAGTTCCATCAGGCGGTCTTCCAAAGTTTCCGCCTTCACCAGCAGGGTGTTGAACCTGTCCTGGAAATCCTCGCTGGCGATGGTGCCCTTCAGGGCCCGCTTCACGGATTCCAGCAAGACCTTGGTACTGTCGCAAACTTCACCCGCCAGACCGAGGGCCTCAGCGATACCGGCGTCGAACTGGCCCGTAATGGTGTCACCCGGCTCAAAATACTCCTCGGAGTCCCCGAGAATCATGCCAATCTGGCGTTCGCCCATGATACCGATGTTCTGGACGCGGATTTCGGAATCCTTGGGAATCATCACGTCGGTGCGAAGGCGGATAGTCACCACCACGCGGTGGCCTGCAAGCTCGATACGTTCCACCTTGCCCAACTTGACGCCATTGACCTTAACCGGGTCGTCCAGCACCAGGGTGCTAACCTGGGTAAACCGCAGGTGGAAAGTGTTGAATGTCTCTCGCGGGTCCTTCTCGTTCAAGAAGAACATGCCGAAAACCAAGATGACAATAGCCAACAGGACGACAAGACCGACAGAGAAGTAAAGTGTGGTATTCTTCTTCATTTCAGCCTTAAAATAGCATTTTTACCATAATCTACACAAAGAAATCTTCTAAACAAGGGCTTTTCATTCATTCTCTTGGTTCTTAAATCCGAATTCCGAACCCCGAATTACCCCTCTACCCGAACAATGGGGCTGTTATTCTCGATGCCGTTCACGTGCCTGTCCAGGTAATCGTAGAGCAGGGCATCCCTTTCGGCCTGGGGGAGCAGGAATTTTTCGCGGCCCTCCCGCTGCATGAAAATGTCCAGGTAGGTCATAAGCACACCGCCCGCCACGGAGACGTTCATGGATTCCGTAATGCCGTACTGGGGCAGTTTGAATTCGTAGTCCGCATGTGCCAGGGTGTCGGGGTGGTTCCCGTGGAACTCGCTCCCCAGGTAAAAGGCCGTAGGCTGACTCAGGTCCAGATCCAAAACTGAATTGGTTGTGTTGGTGCTGGCCACTGCAATCTTGTAGCCCTTGGCACGGAGCTTTTCCATACAGAGCATGCGTTTTTTGTACAGGTAGATGGACATCCACTTGTAGGAGCCTTTCAGAATGGACTTGTTCACGCTGTAGGCGTTGTCCTCTTCGATAACGTGGACATCCTGCAAGCCGAAAACCTCTGCGGTGCGGATAACGGCGGAAATATTGTGGGGGTCGAACAGGTCTTCCAGCACCATGCAGAAATGGCGGGTACGGCGGTTCACCACGCCAGTCAGGAGTTCCCGACGGCGGTCCGTGACCCGCGCAAGCAAACTTTCCAAACTTTCTTTTTCGCTCATAAATTTTCCTTTTTTAATCTCTTTTTTTCAATCCTAACACTTCACCATCAAGCGGATCCTCGTGATTCTATCGCTGCGCTCCAGAATGACAGCGAGGATGACACTTCTTGAAACCGTCTGTCCTAGCCCCTAGATCCTAACCCCTATTACCTATTCTTTCACCTGCAGCGGCACAGGAACTTCCTTGGCCTGCCGACGCTGAATCTGCAACTTTTCAAAGTCACCCAACTTCCAGGGAGCGCCATTCACCACGTTCTCGAAATCCAGAATGTACTGCACATTCTCCATGGACTTGAGGGAAGCACTCTTGAGCATGGGTTCCTTGTTTCCGCCGAAGTATTCTCCCGACGACTTCTTGATATCCTTGACGATATGGTCAATCTTGTCGCCTACCACGCTCTTGAAAACACGCATCTGCATAATGGAATTCAACACTGAATTTCCGGGAAACACGATGGCCGTTAACTTGTACCGAATCTCCTTGTCAGAGACGGGATCCATGTCCAGGTAGGCCACAGCCGTTCCGTGCAGCGACCACTTGAGGACCTGGGCGTGTCCATACCCGAAAAACACGTTCCGCATGCCGAGCTTCTGCCCGGCACTATCCTGCAAGGCCCAGAAGAATTCACCCGAAAGGCTCCGGCCGTTGCTACCGCTAAAGAACCGCCTGTCCTTGCTGGTGTATTCCAGTCGGTAGTTCGTACCCAGGTAAGCGTTGATGAGTTCTGCCGTAAAGGGCATGTTGTCGAACAAGTAGCTGATAACGTTCTGCCCCAGAGGAAGCGAGCCCTTGTTCTCGTAAATGGCACGGTACTGCCGGCCTAATCTGGAATAGATTTCCGTCGCTCCAGTAATTTTGGGATCTGCAGGCAATCCCCGCTTGGTAATTTCTACAAAGGGAGCGCAGAACTCTTCGTTATACTTGACCTTGGGCCAGGGTTTCTGATCTTCTTCTGTACAAAAACCGTAATCGATGTTCAGGCACTTCTTGACGCCGGAACAGAGGGAGCGGAATCCCTCTTCGCCGCCGGACTTTTCGATCATGCGCTTGCGGCCGATTTCTTTCATCAGGGCTTCGCGCTTGCTTTCGGGCGAATCTGCGGCAAACGCCTCTGCACAGGCAAAGGCCAACAGCATCAAGAAAACAAGAACTCGCCTACCCACAGGAATCCTTTCGGCTATTGCCTAAATTCCAGGCTATCCTGGGGAATTACGGTGAAGGGTTTCAACGCATCGAATTTAGAGACAGGACCCACGATAGAAATGGTCATCTTGTCGCGGGCAAAATATTTTGCAATCATGGCCTTCACCTGTTCAGGAGTGACGGCAGAAATTTCTTTCACGTAGTCCAGGTAGTGGTCAAAGGTCTTGCCCAGCAGTTCTCCCTTGGCAAAGATGGTGGCCGTAGAAGCAGGGGAATCGAACAGGCTGGGCAGACTTTCGATCAGCGCTTTTTTCGCCTGTTCCAGTTCTTCTGCCGTCGGGCCTTCTTTGGCCAGCTTTTCCACTTCTTCAAAAATCAGCTTCAGGGCAAAATCTACGGACTCCACCTTGGTCTGCAAGGCGATGGTGGTCATGGCGGTATCCCGATAGTCGTTGCCTACGGTGCTGTAGATACTGTAGGCCAGGCCCTCGTCGCTGCGCACGCGGTTCATGAGGCGGCTAGTAAAGCTTCCGCCGCCCAAGATAAAGCTCGCCACTGCCGCCGGGTAATAGTCGGGATGGGGGCGTTTCACGAAAGGCTGGTTGATGGCAATGTTCGCCTGGGTAATGTCCTTGTCCACCACGTAGGTCCCGGGCTTACGCAGGTAAGCGAGAGGCTGCGGCGCCACAAAGGCGGAATCCGCAGGCTTAGAAGAAACGGCGGAAGAGTCTTTTTTCCAGTCGGCGAAAAATTCCTTAAGCATCTGCACGCTGGAATCCCGGTCCACATCACCGGACAAGGCAAAGATGATTCGGCTAGACTGGAACACCCCGCGAGAAAGCCGTTTCAGGTCAGCGTCAGTGACCTTCTTGTATTCGTCACCGGTAGCGTCCCACAAACGATTGTTAGGAGCGTAGTTCACCTTGGCACGCAAGGCCGAAAGCACCTTGGCAGGAGTATCGTAACGCTGTTCGTAAGCGGTGGCGGACTTGGTCTTTACGATTTCCAGCTGTTCCTTGTCAAAGGCGGGAGCGAGCAGCACCTTCTTTGTCAGCGCAAGCACCGATGGAAAGTCCTTGGTCAGGCAGTCAATGTCGAAAGAGGCGGTCCACACGCCGGCCGAAGAACCGACTCCAGCGCTGATAAACTCAAGGGTATCTTCCAGGGCACCGGGAGCGATACCGCCACCGCCGCCACGCCTAAGCATGGAACCCAGCATCTCGAAGGCGGCTTCGTCCTTGATGGAGGCGGGGACTCTCGGATTCTCGAAATAGACCGTAAAATTCACCAGGGGCAAACGGCGATCGCTCACAATGTAACCGGTGACGCCTTCGGCTATTTCCACCCGGTAATCCTTCGGGTAAGGCGCTACGTAGTTGTATTCCGGAAACTGGATGTCCTTGTAACTGGCGGGGATGTCGGACTTTGCAGGTTGAGCTGCAGCACCGCTCTGTTCAGACACCGCGACGGAATCCTTTGGGGTAGCAACCGTCGCAGTATTTTCCGTTGCAGGGGCAGGCGCGCTGGAACAAGCGGCAATAGAGGCCAAGAGGGCAGAGCCCACCAGCAACGATATGGTTTTCACATCATTTTTCTTCATCACCAAACAATATAGCTATTCCCTCATTCCAAATTGGACTAAGGATTTTCAAAATAATTTGGTTTATCGGGCTTTTTGAATGTATATTATACTCATAGCCTTTCCGGTGGATTCTAATTCGGCCTCCCATGGAGCGCCGCCCGTCTCCAAGAGAGACATACCCACCCGAAAGGCTTTTTTTTGTACCCGGAGCGATGACTCAGCTGAAACGACCGGCCAGCTGCTTGCGGCGGCGGCCCCGTTCGGACACCACCGCTTCAATCAAGAACAGCAGGGCCGCAATCCCGAGAAAAATCTGGTAGCGATCCTGATAATTTTCAAAGCGGTCGCTTGCCTGGTCCTTCTTTTCGAGGGTGGCGATTTCGGTCAGCACCTTCTGCAGCTGGAACTCGCCAGGGCTCGCGTAAAAGTACAACCCGCCGGTAGCGCTTGCAATTTCTTGAAGAGTCCCGTCTTCTAGGCGGGTGGTCACGATGTTCCCTTGCATGTCCTTTTTGTAGGCCACATCTCCGTTCTTGGTCTTGACGGGGATTGGCACACCTTCGCGAGAACCGATACCCACCGTATAGATGCGGATGCCCATCTCGGCGGCTTCCTTGGCGGCATTGACGGCGGCGTCTTCAAGTTCTTCGCCGTCACTCATGAGAACCATCACCGAATACTTGCCCGCCCCGCCGGAGTTGCGGAACAAATCCATCCCCTTGCGGATGGCCTTTTCCAGGTTCGTTCCCGGCATGAGCCAGCCCGGCTCCAGCTCCCGGAGCATCATCTGCACGGTACCGTAGTCCAGCGTCAGGGGCACCATCACCTGGGCCTCGCCGCTAAAGGCCACCAGACCCACGCGGTCGCCGGTGAGAGATTCCAGGAACGAGGCAATCTCGTGACGGCTACGCACCAGACGGTTGGGCTTGATGTCTTCGGCCAGCATGGAAAGGGAAATGTCCTGCAGCAGCACCAAGTCCAGACCGCGACGCTCCACGTGTTCCAGCTTATGGCCCCACTGGGGCCTTGCAAGGGCAACGAACAAAAAAGCGATTGCCAAAAGGAGGATCAGAACCTTGGCAAGCCTCCGCCAGGGAGACACGCTGGTCGAAAGCTTGGGCAGCATGGAAAGGGACACGAACCGTTCCGCCAGCTTTTTACGGCGGTAAAAAGCATAATAGAACAAAAGGGCAAAAAATGGCAGGGTAAAAAGTCCCCACAAAAAGCTCGGTTCCGCAAATCGCATGAACAGACTCCAGAAAAAAAACGGCGCGGGGCAGGGCCCGCATACCCATGAATATACAAAAAACGGGCTTTTTCGCCCCATTTTTTCAAAAAAATGACCCCAAAAACGGGAAAAATCACATTTATTTGCGAGCGATGACTTTTTTGTTAAAAAAAAGATATATTTTACTTATTGGGTTGTAGGGTAAATCTATGGAAATCAATCCCTTTGTAGTCGAAATCGATCTCATAAGCGTAGCCATTCTCCTAATGGTGCGTTATGGCATCACGGAGCGGGCCTCCCGCCTCAGAGAAGTTCACGTTTTCCGATACCTGGTGGACCTGTCCATCGCTTTCTGCGTCCTGAATTCTACAGGACAGTTCATTCCCTCCACATACATCCCCGTCATCAAGATTATCAACGGCCTCAAGATCGTCATCTGCATCTGCATGGGTTGTTCCTGGTTCCTGACCGTATTCTTTATTACGTCCACAAGCACCTACCACCTTCGCAATAAGTTCATCCCTATATTGTTGCCAAGCCTTGTGGTAAGTGCCATGGCCATCATAGATGTCTTGAGCAACCTGACAGAACCGCCTCTCGACATGAGACCCCATGTGTGGATTTTGCTGAACATCCTGACGATTGTCTATGTGGTATCCGCGTCGATCCTGTGCCTGACCAAGGCCCGCAAGTGCACCAACAGGATTCGCCGTCGTACCCTTTACCTGCTTTCGGGAGCCATGGCTTTCCCCCTGCTTCTGCTGGTGGTACAGGCCAAATTCTACGATATGCCCATCACGTCGCCCTCGTTTGTCATCGTCACTCTATTTATTCACCTGACCTCGTTGCGCAGGAGAATTACCGTCGATGAAATTACCAAGCTCAACAATGACAACAAACTTGCAGACTACCTGGAAGCCATTACCCAGAAACAGAACCCTGCCAAGAGACTGTTTTTTGTGAAAATCGACATCGACAAGTTCAAGGCCATGAAGAAGAAATACGGGGGTGTGGCCGCAGCCATAGCCCTCCAAAAAATGGCCTCGTTCCTACGGCAGCAATGCATCAATCGCGGCTCTTTTATCGCCCGTTACAGCACTTCGTCTTTTGCCATTGTTACCGAATGTAACGATTTCTCCGAGATAGAAACTCTGGCCAACAGGCTGATTGCCACCAGCGCCACCAGTGAAGAACTTGCCCAGGGCCCGTGGCCCATTACTTTCTCCATCTACTGGTCCGAATTCGGCACGCCCACCACCAAGACGGTTGACGATCTAATCGAAAACTGCACCAGGAACTGCTAGAAGCCTTCAGTAGATGGGGAGTAGCCTACGGAATCCGCACAAAGCGGGTGTTGGCAAGAATCAGTTCCAGCAGAATGAGGAGCGCACCCACCAAAAGCCAGGGGTAGAATTTTTCGGCATAGCGGGCGTAGGCCACCGTCTCGATTTCGGATTTTTCCAGCTGGTCGATTTCGGAATAGATTTCTTCTAGCTGTTCCTTGTTTTCGGCCCGGTAGAACTTTCCGCCGGTCTTTTGCGCCACTGCCTTGAGTGTGGTTTCGTCGATGCCTTCTTCGGGAGTGATATCCCGCTCGCCCCAAGAGATTTCACCTGTCCAGGGGTTCTGCTGGAAACTCAGGATTTTACCCTTGCGCTTGCCTACGCCTACGGTATAGACCTTCACCCCGATGGACTGGGCCACCTCGGCCGCACGGACAGGTGAAATGACGCTGGCGTTGTCCTTGCCATCGGTCAAGAGAACCACCACCTTGGACTTGGCTTCGGACTTTTGCAAGCGTGCAAGAGCGTTCATAAGGCCATCGCCAATGGCGGTTCGGCTCCCCATGATAGAATCGTGGGCCAGGTCGTCTGTAACGCCCAGAATTTCAAGCAAGGAACCGTAATCCAGCGTAAGGGGGCACTGGGTAACGGCACGGGCGCCAAAGGCAGAAAGACCGATACGGTCGCTGTGGCGTTTCTGGATGAACTCCGCAATAACCTGCTGGGCATAACCCATGCGGCTATATTTCCAGTAATCGCCGGACTTGAGAATCCGTTCGGCGTTCATCACCCCGAGCTTCGCCTGTTCCGTACGGGTCAACATGTCCAGCGTGCCCATAGAACCCGACACATCCAGCACCAGCATAATATCCACGCCGTCGGTATTGGTGTATTCCACCTCGGTGGCATTTTGCGGGCGGGCAAGTGCCACCACAAAGCAGCACAGGGCCGCAAGGCGGAGCGCCGGCACAATGTGGCGCATGCGCACCCGGTGGCTAGGCGATGCTTTTTTGGCTATGGCCAGGGCCGGGAACTTGATGGTGCTCTTGCGACGCTGCTGACGGTAAACATAGAGCGCCACAAGCACGGGAACAAGCAACAACAGCCAAAAGGCTTCGGGATTCTGAAAATGTAACGAACCGATATCCATCTTGACTCCGAAAAATCTTTTCGGACACAATATACAATTTTACGGCTCCTTAGACCCAATCCCCTATTTTTTTTGTATATTGTTATTGTCTTAGCATCAATCCCGCTGACCGCGTATTCGTTCCGGGCGGGCCGTTTAACTCTCTGCTTGACATCGTCCACCCTTTGCAGGTCAAGACAACCGGCAATTCGTGAGACAGCTATCCCTGTGGGGGTCGGCCCCATGATGATTAACGTAGAGCACCGTCCACATTTGTGGACTTCATCAATCTGTCTTAAAACAGGTTTGTGAACAGGTGTTCTGCGTTCATTCGACACATACTCCTGTTTACACTCCTCAACAATCAAACAGGAGCAATCCATGAATCGAACACAACACTATTCCTTGCTCAAGGCAATGGAAATGGACAAGAACAACCTCCTCAAGTACCAGGAACTTTACAAATACGCCTACATCCTTAGCGACGGCATTTTCAAGATTGTTTTCGCCGAGGAAAAGGACCACTCGCTTCTCATCTCGCTGGTGAACGCGATGCTGGGTCTGCAGGGCGACGACGCCATCAAGGACATCTCACTCGAAATGCAGGAATTCCCAGGGGTATTCAACAAAAAAGACTGTATCCTGGACATCATCGGCACGACCAATGCCGGCGAAAAGGTGCTGGTGGAGGTGCAACAACAGGGGGATGACTTGTTCCGTGACCGGGTGGAGTACTACATCTCCCGCGTCATCGAGAACCAGGTCCACACCAGCGAAAAGTACGAACTGCCCCGCATCTACTTTCTTGGACTTCTCGATTTCGAGATGTTCCCGGAAGAGCCCACAGAATATATCCACCATGTCGATGAGATGTGTCACGGTAAAAAATTTTTCCCTAAAGTTCAGAAGATTTTTGTTGAAATCGACAAGTTCTTCGAGCTTGAAAAGGCGGGAGTCACCGCAAACGACAATTCCGAGGCGGCGCAGTGGCTCCGTGCTATCAAGGTGATTATCAAAGAAGAGCCCGTTCCCGAAAAAATTATGCAGAACGAAACATTCCGGCACTTGCTTGATTCCGTGAAATTGATTAACTTTGTAGAGGAACTTTTCAATGCCGAGGTAAAGAACATGACGGACTTGAAAGCAGAACACGAAATCGGTTTTTCTGAAGGCAGGGTGCAAGGCCGTACCGAAGGGTTCGTCCAAGGGAAGACCGAAGGGTTCGCCCAAGGCAAGACCGAAGGTTTCGCCCAGGGCAAGACCGAAGGTTTCAGCCAGGGTCGCAAGGAAGAACGTGCTGACTCCATAGCCGTCCTACGCGAAATGGGCCTGTCTGCAGAAAAGGTCGCCGAATTTCAGGAAAGAATCGAGACGCTTAATAAAAAACAGTAAAAGTCCGGTTCAAGCCGATATATCAAAAGCCTATGGATTGTCTCCATGGGCTTTTCTGATTCCTACTTCCCAGCCGCTTTCGCCTTGGCACGCTTGCGGCGCCAGGTCTTGAATTCCATGTACAGGGTACTGACGGTATAGATGAAGACCATCAGGATCAGGGTATTCAAGGGCTTGTTCAGGTTACAAATGCCCCAGGCGATGGTGATAATCGGCAGGTGGATCAAGTAGGGGTAGAAACTGGCGCGGCCCACCTTGCGGACCAGCGGAATGCAGAAGAACCTGGCCGCAAATCCCTTGCCACTCAGGAGCGAAAGCAGGAACAGCCCGTAAAGCAGAATCGAGAGGCTGTGATGGAAGAAATAGTTCACGCCAGGGTTCCATTCGGGCCGAAGCAGGAACAGGCTCCCGTAAATGGCGGCAAGAATCACGGCCTGGGCAATTCCGCTTGTATATTTCTTTTTGAGGAAATCAAAACCGCCCTCGCTGTACAGGCGGAAAAGTACCATGCCGAACAGGTATTCAAAAATGCGGACCGGAGCGAAGATGTGGAAGAAACGGTACTTGGCCTCGTAGCCGCTGAACCACAGGTTGTCGGAAGCTCCGAAGAAAATCGCCCACAGAATTCCTGGAATAAACAGCGTGCCGAACAGCACCCAAAGCGTGCGGTAGTTCTGGCGGAAAAGCCAGCGGCTGAACCAGGGAGTGATGGCGTAGCACATAAAAAAGCTGGTCAGTGACCAAGAAGGCTCATTCAGTTTCATGCCCAGGTCAGGCACAATGGACCAGGTGAGGGTAAGGTGCAAAAATAGGCTCCGCCAGGGGTGGGTCATCTTGGCAAGACCTGCCGAGGCACAGTCGCCGATTTCAGAAAGCCCTGGCAGGTGGGTGTAGCCGCTGAACTTGAACACCAGCACCACGAACATCAAGAGCGTCATGAAAAAATGCAGACGGTAGAGTTTCGCGATGCGGGCGAACATGAAGGGAATCACGGGGATGCGCCGTTCCGGATCGCTGAACTTGCTTGCAAACAAGAATCCCGCAAACACGTAGAAGATGCCCGCCGCAAAGGCGGGAGCGCTGATAATGGGCATGAGCCATTTCCAGTCCTGCATGTAGCCCAAAGCGCTGGAACTGCCCAGGTGGAGCATCACGATGTTCACGCTGGCCAAAAGCCTAAGCCCGTCAATAGCCGGAAAGTAGTTCGGCTTGGAGTTGACATTTGTCGGAGATTTTTCCATCTAATACAAAGATAGGATTTTCTATCCGTTGGAATTAGATAGCTCTCGCATGCGGCGGCGGGCTTTTGAGCCTGGGCGGTTGCGACGGCGCTTGTGGAAACCCGCCTTTTGAGGCTGCTCGGAATTATGCTCTGGTCTTGCCTGTTGCACAGATTGCGCCGGTTTTTGGGGCTGCTGCTTGGGGGCTTTAGGAGGAGTCTGCGCCGATTTAGAATTCTGTGCCTGTTTTTCGCGGCGCGGGAACCTGCGACCCCGGGCGTTGCGCATCTCGCTTTCGGGAGTCTCCTTCTGCGGAGGCGGCAACTTCTCGAATATGGCCTTGTCCCCTTCGGGAATCTTTATCTTGGTGAGCTTCTCGATGGCCCGTAGGTCCTGCTCCTCGTCGGGAGCGCAGAACGAAATGGCGATACCGTCCTTGCCCGCGCGGGCGGTGCGGCCTATGCGGTGTACGAAGGTCTCGGGAACGTCGGGCAGGTCGTAGTTGAACACGTGACTCACATCGTCCACGTCGATACCGCGGGCGGCGATGTCGGTAGCCACCAGCACCCGGATTTTTTCGTCCTTGAAGTTCTTAAGGGCCTCCTGCCTGCGGGTCTGGCTCTTGTTGCCGTGAATGGCGGCACACTTGACTCCCGCCTTTTCCAGCACCCGGACAATCTTGTCGGCGCCGTGCTTGGTGCGGCTAAAGACCAGCACCTTCTTCATCTCGGGATGTTCCAGCAACAGCTCCTTCAGGAGCGCCCCCTTGCGGCGCTTGTCAATACGGTACAGTTCCTGACGGATGCGTTCGATGGGCGTGCTCTGGGGAGCGACCTCCACACGGACCGGGTTCGGCTGGAGGATGGTAGCGGCAAGCTTGGTGATGTCATCGGGCATGGTGGCGCTGAAGAACAGGTTCTGGCGCTTTTGCGGCAGGAGCGCCACCACCTTGCGGATATCGTGGATGAACCCCATGTCCAACATGCGGTCGGCCTCGTCCAGCACAAAGAATTCCAGGGCCTTCAGGGAAACCGCCTTCTGGCTGATAAGGTCCAGCAGGCGACCGGGAGTCGCCACCAGCACGTCTACGCCCCGAACCAGGCAGTTCTTCTGGGAGGCATCCCCGACGCCGCCAAAGATGCAAGTACTGGAAATAGCCGTAAACTGGGCGTACTGCTTGAAACACTCCTCCACCTGGATAGCAAGTTCCCGAGTAGGAAGCAGGATCAGGGCCCTACAGGTCTTGGGCGCACGGAACTTTCCGGAATCCAGAAGCAACTGCAAAATCGGCAGGGCGAAAGCCGCCGTCTTGCCCGTACCCGTCTGGGCGATTCCCAGCAGGTCCTTGCCTTCGAGAAGGCTCGGGATAGACTGTTCCTGGATGGGGGTGGGCATCTCGTAGCCTACGGCACGGATGGCGCGCTGCAAGGGGTTTGCCAGAGGGAGTTCAGAAAAAAGCATATTGGGCAGCGCTTACTTCTGCAAGTTCAGGCTGGCGTTGGCCGCACCGTACAAACTAATGCTATAATCCTTGATGATGTACACCGGGATCTTGTTCAAAAGCGGACGAATGTTCGGGTTGTAGTTCTTCTCGAAGTACTTCATGAACAGGTTGTCGCGCTCGAGCCAACGAAGATCCTTCTGCACTGTACCGCCGGCCAGGTAGAGGCCACCCAGGGGCAAGAACAGCGTAGAAGCATCGCTTGCGAAGCGGGCCAGCATCTTTACGAACAGGCGCATCATTTCAGCAGCCACCGGGTCAGTATCGCTTGCGCGGCTGATGTATTTGGGGCGATCGTTGGGTTCGGTTTCTTCAATCTTCTTAAAAGCCTCGTTGTCGGGTACACCACGGGTTTCCTTCCACCATTCGTACATGTTGCGAAGCCCCATGCCGGAGACCAGCGGTTCCACGCCGGGCACGGCGCCAATCTTCTTTTCCATGTAGTCGTGGAATTCCTGGGAATCCTTGTCGAAGGGAGCGAAGGTGGAATGCCCGCCTTCGGAACTTGCCGGGATGTACTTCTCGCCGTCGAAAGCAAGGAAACCAACACCCATGCCGGTACCTGGGCCGATAACTGCCTTGGTGGCCTTCTGCGGCGCGGGCTGGCTGCCGTCGGTATGAGTAAGCTTGAAAATCTGCTTGGGGTCATCCACGTCCAGCGTCGGTATGCCGTAGCTGATGGCCATGAAGTCGTTGATGACAAGGGTCGGGATGCCGGTCGCCGCGGTGAGGGCGTCGCCGTCCACGCTCCACGGGAGGTTGGTCATTACGCACTTGTTGGCGGCCACCGGGCCCGCGGCGCTGATGCACACGTGGCTGGGCTTCAAGTCGGCACGGCTTTCGGCGGCGAGCTTGAGCGTCTCGCGGATAGGAGCGTCAAGACCGTCGATATCCTTGGAGGGGCAGACGGTTTCGAGAATCAGAGTGAACTTTCCATCCTTGTAGCCTACGAGGCCAAGGTTCGTGTTGGTGCCGCCAATATCGCCTGCAAGGACGAGGCGGTCAAACTTTGCATCGGGATTAAGCCATTTGATTTCCATAAAAAAAACTCCAGGTTATACACTTGGAATATAGTAATTCAGGGGTTAGAATCTAGGGGTTAGGATCTAGGATTTAGGGGTTAGAGAAAAATATCATGGCTTCGCCATTCGTTCCAGACGCACGAAGTGCGTGTTTCTTGTTCACTAAATCCTAATCTCTAGTCTCTAGCCCCTAATCCCTTATTTCTACATTTCTCGCGATGAAAAACAGCACCGCCATCTGGCACATATTGGCCGTTGCCACCGTAATCTTCTGGGGCACGAGCTTCGTGAGTACCAAGGTCCTGCTGACCCACGGTTTTTCGGCGGTACAGGTGTTCTTTATCCGGTTCGTGTTCACCTACCTGCTGTTGCTGGCCATAAACCACAAAAAAATCCTGGCGCAAAACTTAAAAGACGAGTTTTTGCTGTTCATCAGCGGCATCACCGGCGGTACGCTGTACTTTTGGGCGGAAAATACGGCCCTCACCCTGTCGCCATCTTCTAACGTGTCCCTCATCGTCTGTACCAACCCGCTGCTCATCATGATTTTTGGAGGGCTCCTGTTCAAAAGCGAACGGCTCAAGTCCAGACAAATCCTGGGTTCCCTGCTGACTTTCGTAGGGATGGTGCTGGTGGTCCTCAACGGCAAGTTCATATTGAAACTTTCGCTCCTGGGAGATTTTCTCGCCTTTGCAGCAGCCATCCTCTGGACCATCTACTCCCTGAGCCTCAAGCCTTTCAAGGCGCGGTACAGCACCCTGTTCATCACCCGGAAAATTTTCTTCTACAGCATTGTCAGTTCCCTCCCCCTCATGGCTGCAGAACACCTGCAAGGGCGTTTCATTCCTTGGGAAAACTTTGCCGAACCCGTGGTGGCGTTTAACTTTTTGTGCCTCGCCATATTCTCTTCGCTATTGGGCTATGTGGCGTGGAACACCGTCCTCGAAAAACTGGGTACGGTCCTGGCCAGCAACTATGTCTATGCCCTGCCCCTGGTAACCATCGTCACCGCCATGATTACCATCGGGGAACGCATCTCTCCTGTGGCTTGGGCAGGAGCCGCCACCATCGTCATGGGCATGGCCATTGCAGAATACAAGGGCAAGCGATAACTTACCCAATTCTTACAAACCTGCTTATTTTGGACAATATGTCCACATTGTAAACAAAACTGGCCTACGGATTTTCGTCAGTTCAAGTTATATTTACACCGGGATATTAACAAAAAAAGGATTGAGTATGAATATCTTGAAAATGACTGCCGCGTTTGGGTTGGCCTTTGTGGCCAGCGGCTCCATGGCCCTTGCCGCCGATTTGCCCAAGGCGGCAACCCTAGTCGAAAAGATGGGTTTCGGTTTCAACATTGGAAATTCCATGGAAGTTCCAAACGACCCTACCGCATGGGGCAACCCATTCCCGACCAAGGCCGTATTCGACGGAATCAAGGCAGCGGGATTCTCCACTGTGCGCATCCCCTGCGCCTGGGATAGCCACGCTAACAAAGGCGTTATCAACAGCAGCTGGCTGGACTCCGTGAAGACGGTTGTCGATTACGCTATCGGCGCGAACCTTTATGTTGTCCTGAACATCCACCACGAAGGCGACGGAGGATGGTTCCAGGAGCATATCGGCACAAGCGTTGACAATAATGTCAACATCAAGATGAACAACTACTGGACCCAAATAGCCACCAAGTTCAAGGATTACGACGAACACCTGCTCTTTGCGGGAGCAAACGAGCCCGGCCCTAATGTTAAAAACTGGACATCAGAGCATGTGTCTACGCTGATGTCCTATTACAAGACATTCATTGACGCAGTCCGCGCCACAGGAGGCAACAACGCCTCGCGTACACTGATCATCCAGGGGCTCAACACCGATATCGACAAGTCTGTTGCAAATGCCCCCTCAACAACGTTCCCTACAGATAATGTAGAAGGACGTCTGATGTTTGAGGTCCACTACTACGACCCGTACCAGTACACGCTCATGACGGGCGAAAACGACTGGGGCGCAGGTGAAATGATCATCCCCCAATATTTCTACGGCGCCGACTTTATCAGTTCATCTGAACCCAAGCGCAACGCCGGCTACAACGCTTGGGCAAAACAGGTGGACCCGGACTACTACACCAACGCCCACGCTAAAGCGCAATTCAAGAAGATGAAAGAAAACTACGCCGACAAAGGCTACCCTGTCATTATCGGCGAATTCGGCGCCAATGTCCGTACCCCGGACGTTCCCTGCACCAGCCTTGAAAATCACCTGAAAGGTCGTGTCCAATGGCACAAGGACGTAGCCGCTGCCGCCAAGGAAAACGGCCTTGTCCCCATCCTGTGGGACATGGGCAATGAAGCAGACCAATATGACAATATGGCCTATATCAGGCGCCAATCCAAGTTCGGAACTATCGGAGAAATAGTCGATTTGGAAGTAATCAATGCACTCCGCAGTGTATATGGTTTATCAGCCCTTACAGGTTCCAGTTTTATTGAAAAGAAATTGGCAGCCTGTTCTGATGCCAACCAGTCTATTGAACTCACTTACAAGGCAGCCCGTAACGACACAAACGAAGTAGGCACAATGCGCATCGCTGTCGGAGGCGCTGATTGGTCTAACTACAACGCAGTCTCCTTTGTAATGAAGACAAATGTTGCTGATGCCCCCCTTACCGGTGCAGACTATGGTTGGCACACCATCAGCATTTTTGAAATGTCCGGCGAATGGGTTTGGAGTGACTTCAACCTAAAGAACACTGAAGAGTCAACCTCTTGGGCAGAATACAAAATCCCCTTTGGCGCAAACGGTCTTGATTTCACAAAGCCGAACAACGGCAAAGTAGGCAGCCAAAGCAATGTTATGGCCCTCGGTTTGAACGTCTATGGAACAGGCCTTTCCGGAACAATCGTCATTGACGAAGTCCGTCTCTACAAAGCCGATGGCTCCTACGACGTGCTGCAGGACTTCAACAAGGGCGAACCGGAAATCGAAGGCGTCGTCACAGCAAAGAGAATCACCACAGACGCTGGGGCAGCAAATGCAAAAGTCGTTACGCCGACTTCCATCGCAAAGGCGGCTTCAGTTTCTCAAAGCCTCCACCTTTCCGTGGAACACGGTGTCATCAACGCCTCCTTCAACGCCGCTACGGCAGGCCGCACAACTATCTCGCTCATGAACAGTCTGGGTCAGGTGATCACAAGCAAAAACGTGAACGCCACCCGTGGGGCCAACAGCGTCTCCTTGGAAACAAGTTACCAGGGAGCTGCCTTCCTGGTCATCCGCCAGGGCAGCCAGAAGATGGTCAAGTCGGTACGGCTGAAGTAATAGAATTCAGATAACACATTGACCAAAGCCCTCGCTTGTGTGCGGGGGCTTTTTAAAACGCTTGGTCATCCAGCGTCAATTCGTGGGCCACGTCGTCCAATTTCTGCTCTGCCGTCTTGGCCAGAGCCGTACTGTGGCCCCGCAGGGCCGCAAAGGGAGCGAAAATCTTCGCACGGGATTCCATGCTCATGCGGGGGTGTTTCATGAGAAAGTTCCAGTCGTCCCTCGGGTAGGGCAGATCTATTATGTCGGAATAGTCGCTATGCACGGTGTCCTCCGATTTGTCCGTTCCGCTCTACGGTGGTGGCGCCCTCCTGCAGGTCCATGCCCTTGACGATGGCGTTCTTGCCGAAACGTTTCTTGATAAGCAGTTCCGCCTTGAGGCGTTTCTTTTCACGCTCCTGCTTTTGGGCATCGATAAACAGGTCGTAGCCCTGGTTGCTTTCATCTACCACGTCGATGGCCACCAGGTTCAGGCGGCGCACCGTCAGTTGCGGGTCCACAATCCGGTCAAAAAGCCGCATGACCGCCTCGGCAAAGGCGGACTGGGAACTGGTGTAGTGCCCGATAGAAGCCGTGCCGTGAGCGGGTTTCGGGATTGTGCGTCCGTAAAAATCCTGCACCGTTTCACCGCGGTAAATTCCCTTGTCCACATTCTCGCGGTCGTAACCTACCGTAAGCACCATGCCCTTGGCCACCAAATCGTTTTCTACCAGGCGCATGGATACCGTATCTACCATCTCCCGCACCACCAGGCGGGCCTTGTCGAAGGGGTAGGGGTCCTGCAACACCTGGCCCTCCCCCATGCTCTGGGACTGGGGCTTCGCCCTCTTGATGTCTGCGATGGTGCAAGGCTCGTAACCCCAGGCGTGGTCTATCAGGATTTCGGCATTCACGCCGAACATCTTGTACAGGGCGTCGGGCTCCTTGACGCTTACCCGGGCGATGTCCCCCATGGTATGGATGCCGCGACCCCGGTTCAGGTGGCACTTTTCAAGCCTGGCTGCGATGCCACGGCCCACCTGCCAAAAACTGGTAATGGGCTTGTGGGACCACAGCTGCCTGCGGTAGCCCATCTCGTCCAGTTCCGCGATGCGCACGCCGTCGCTGTCCGCCTCCACGTGCTTCGCCATGATGTCCATGGCTATCTTGCACAGGTAAAGGTTCGTGCCGATACCGCCCGTTGCGGTAATTCCCGTGGTGTCAAGCACGTCCTGGATGATGGTCTTCACCAGCTCCCGAGCCGTCTTCTTGTACAGTTTGAGGTACTTCGTCAAGTCCAGAAAGCATTCGTCGATGGAATAAGAATGGATGTCTTCGGCGCTCACGTACTTGAGGTAAACGTTGTAGACCTTGGTGGAATATTCCACGTACCTTGCCATCTGGGGCTTTGCTATCAGGAATTCCACCTTCTCGCCGGTGCGTCGTTCCACCTCCCGAACCTTCTGGTTCACTTCAAAAAGTCGGGCCCGTCCGGGAATGCCGTAGGCCTTCAAGGCTGGCGTCACCGCAAGGCAGATGGTCTTTTCGGTACGGCTTTCGTCGGCCACCACCAGCTTTGCCTTTAAGGGGTCAAGACCCCGGAGGATACATTCCACCGAGGCAAAGAACGACTTTAGGTCTATGGCGGCGAAGGTACGGGAGGGCATGGAATCAGCGGATAATCTTGTAGCGCATCTTCATGGCCTTCAGCGGGGACCTTCCCCTTGTCTGGACGGCAGGCTTTGCAAAGTGACCGAGCCTTTCGGTACCATATCCGGCAGTGCGCCTATAGGTCGCCGAACTGGCCAGTTCGACAGCCTTTTCCATTTGTGCCTTTCTGGTTTTTATTTCAAAATCAGGAACTATTCCTAAGTCATGGTATAGTTTCCAGTCTTTGTCGTAGGAATACATTGCCGTAATGATTGCCAATCCGTCAGGCAAGGCGATGGGGATATCCTCGTTTTCCTCCCCCTTCGCTATCCCCAACTGCGCAATCTGCTTTCCGTAAGTCAAGGCACCTACCACAGGGGACTTCTTGTTGGAGGCAATAGCCGAAAGCATCAATTCTGCACAACTGGCCGACATCTCATTCGCAAGCATAACAACATAGCGGTCCCTTGCGCTTCCATCCTGGCCCGCGACAACAATCACAGTATCCAATTTCTGGATGTACTTCTGCCTGCCATCGGCCAAAACAGAATCCGCATCGGCAATGATATCTATAACAATGGTATCCCCTTTAGAAAGAAATTGCTCCGCAGCGGCAATACAATGATCGGTATCCCCGCCACCATTATTGCGCAAATCTATAATGGTGGCTTTTGAACCAGCAGTCTTTTTCAGGGCTTCGGCAAATTCCCCATAAGTACCCGAGTCGTCCAAGGTCTTACTGTCAAATTCCGTTATCCTGATAACCGGTATGGAATCGCCCATACCATCTTGCTCGTAATGAAGGTACACCGTAGGTAGCCGGCCTATTTCCTCGACGGCAACTTTAACCTTTACAGGATATAACTGATTCTGAAATGGCCGTGCAATGTCCAGCATGATTGTATCTTGACCGGAATATTCCTCATAGGCCATCATTAAGTCGTCCATGGAATAGAGGTCGCCTTCTTGGATTCCGAGGTTCCTGGCCCCCTCATCCGCCGATGTCACAACAAACAGTTCCACATCAAATTCGTCATAGGGGGCAGATTCAATTCCCACAATCCTTAAGCCTTTTTCAGATTCGACAAGGGATGCTAGCATCGCTACGGCCATTGTCGGGTCATAGTAACGCGTGTAGGGGTCAGTCATCTGGTTGTACATATAGCACACATCATAATATCCCTTGGTGCAGCTCTTTTCTCCGAAAGTATTTTTGCTATCCAAAGCGGAACCCTTACCAACGTAGGCGTCGACACTGCCCTCTATCTCGTTACGGGCGTGTCCATAGATATAAAACAGGTCCAGCAGGGTGTAATTGGCGGACAATTCTTTCGAAGGGACTAGCCTTTCCGGGGCTTCCTCCTCTGTCCCCGTACCGGAAGGAGACTTGTGCGTACACGCAGACAACAACAATGCAGAGCACGCCAGCGCACCGACGAGAAGGAATTGCATTGTTTTCATATTAACCTCCTTACCAGTCCTTAGCTGGCCGAGCCTGGCCGCGGATAGGCTTCCAGGGCTTGCGTTCGCCGTTCTGTTCGTCAAAGTCTTTCAGGAGCTGTGCGGCCTCTTCGGGGCTCATCTCTCCCATCTGCACGGGCTGTTCTTCCGGTTCTGCGCCATCGTTGGAGGAATCGCCCTGGCTGTCGCTTGAGCCTTCTTCGGGCTGCTCAGGTTCGGGCTGTTCGCCGGCACTGCCTTCGCCGCCGGAGCTTCCCGCATCCGAGCTGCTGGACTGGCCGCCGCCGTTCTGGTCCTGCTCATCGGAAGCGCTTGAGGAACTTTCTGAACCGCTGGAATTGCCTTCGCCGTTCTGGTCCTGGTTTTGCTGGTCCTGCTGGTTTTGGTCTTGATTCTGGTCCTGGTTGTTATCCTGGTTCTTGTCGTTCTTCTTGTTTTCGTTTTTCTGCTTGTCCTTGGCCTCGTGAATACGGTCCAGGAGCATCTGCAACTTTTGATCGTTGGGGTAGTATTGCAGGCCTTCGTTACAGGTGATTTCTGCAGAGGGCAGGCGGTTTTCGATATACTGGAATGCCGCATCGCTGTAGTAGGCCGATGCCGACTTGGGGGCGGCAAAGGCAGCGACAGATAAGAACATAACGGCAAAAAAAGCAAATAAACGGACGTTCAAAACAGAGGGGAGATCCCCGCCTTCGCGGTTTCGCCGCTCAGGATGATGCGTTTCGCAATGACGATTCCGAACTCCGAACTCCGAACCCCGAATTATAATCATCAGATTACCTCCAGGTCGTTGTCGGTGTTGCTGGCGTCAATCTTCGCCTTGGGCTTGCGTCCGGCCTTGATTTCGATGACGTCGTCGATGCGCTGCACGTGGCCGCTCAGCTGGCCCGCAGTCTCATCTTCGGCAATCAGGTTTTCCAGCATTTCCTTTGCTTCGGCATACTTGCCGTCCTTGCAAAGCTGCAATGCACGGGCCAGAACTTCCTTCGCCTTTTCGCTCAGGGGAGGCTGCTTCTGGTCATTGTTCTGGTCCTGATTCTGTTCCTGGTTCTGCTTTTGCTTGTCCAGTTCTTCTTTCAGCTTGCGCTGTACGATTTCCACGTTCTTCTTGGCGTTTTCAAAACCGTTGTCCAGATCGATAGCCTTTTTCAGATAGGCAACAGATTCCCGCCAGGCGGCAATGCGCTCGCTACCTTCGGCGGACTTTTCACCTATGCGAAAGTGTGTATTGGCCAGGTTGTAGGCCGCCTTGGCAGCCATTTTCTTGTCGGGCATGCGTACGGCGCTTTCCAATTCCTTCTTGGCCTCGTCGTAATTGCCCAACTTGTACTGGCAAGTGCCGATATTGTAAAACAACAACGGGTTTGCAGGCTCCGCTTCCCGGGCCTTCATGTACTTTTCGAGGGCACCGGCATAGTCGCCATTCTTAAAAAGTTTATTGCCGTCGTTTATAGGTCGCGCAAAAAGCGACACCGACAGCACGCATAACAGTATCAAAAACAATCGCATTTTTCAAGCCTTCATCTTTGCAATGGTAATATACAAAAATGAGATTTATACGACCAATCTATAGCAAAAGCATTAGAGCTGTCGAGCAACCACTAAAAATCAGCACAAGGAACACGCCCGCAACTCGGCGACGTACAGAGCCATTCTCGGCAAAAATTCCTTCAACCGACAAACAAATACAGGGAATCAATACTGGAAGTATAAAGCGGAAATCATTACTGCACGAATAAGGGTATTTCAGCCTTAATGCCGCCACTGCCACAACAAACATCACTATCTGAGCAAGGGAAAGAATTGTCTTGGCATTCCACTTTATTCGCCAAAGCCCCACTAGGGCAAATCCCACAAGGCCCAACAGCGAAATACTGATAATGGACGCAAGCCAGTTCCCTGCCGTGGTTTTCAGCAACTGGAATTCCCCGAAAAGGGATGTCTTTGCGAGATAATTCAAGAAATACTGCCGACCCATGTTGTCATCCCAGGCACTAGTGTAAGGGTGGGTCAAGAAGTTTTCCAAATCAAAATAAAGCATATTACCCGGCTGTGCACCCACAATCAGGGCGCTGTTCAAATTCTTGGAGTTGCCCACAATATCGGGATTGAACAGAACAAGGCCTCCCACGATGCCACAAAGGGCCAAGAACAGCACAAGGCCGACATATTCCGATTTCTTCTTGCGTTCAAAGGACAGCAATCTGCTGGGAACAAAATAGACAAGGAACATCAATCCGAGCATGGCGATGGTAATGATTCCCGTGGATTTTGCCCAATAGGCCATTGCCGCAAGGGCCACCGATAGAATCACATACGCTCCATTCCTTGTGGCCATATACCGCAAAATGGCCCAGAAACAAATCACATGCGCCATGCAAAACATGGCTTCGTTGGTAACCCTCGGAGACATCATGACAAGGGACGGCCAGAAAGTCCAAAGCAAGGCGGCAAGCCAAAAACCTCCACCCGTCAAAAGCATGCGCAAGCAATATAGCCCAAAGATCAGGGCCAATGCCGACATGATAAAACTGTACCATTGTAGCGCCCTGGGCTTGGAATAATCGAACAGGAAAGAGGCTTCCCAGAAGGGTATTGCCGAAAGGTAATAAAGGGGTGGGTGGTAGCAGGTCCAACATTCCTTATTGTCCGGAATGCGGTGCTCGTCTGCCACAATTCCTACATACTCAATATGTCCATCTACGTCGTAGGCTCGCTGGCTGTAACTTGTTTCTTGGAAATAAGCTCCACGCAAGGCCAGCCCCAACAAGAAAATCAGCAATATCCCCTTGTGTAGCCGGAACCGCGAGCCGATTAAGAATATCAGTAACCCCAAAAGAATTGCGGCGACAATAGAAAGAGCCCGAGAACCGAAAGAACCGGCCTTCATCAGGGCAGACAAACCTGCAGCACCACCATTGTTTCGAATTTTTAAGTCAAAATTATATTCATCCTGCAATCCCGCGTATTTTTCAAAATCTTGTTTTGTCAACGTGAATCCAGAAGCCCAATCGCAATAACCCGGAAACTGCTTCGGGTCCACAGACTTACCATTTATGGACATCTCCAAAAGGCAATCATCGGGAACCAATTTTAGGGACAATCCATGAGACCATCCCGTATTCAAACCGAACTTGACAGAAAAAACTTCGCCCTGACCCATCCGCTTAAGAATCGGGAGCACGACTTCTTTTGTTTCATTCTGTCTTTCTAGAGTAACATTCTTGATAACAGGAGCAGAAACCTTCAGCACTACAAGTACCAAAACAAGTAGCAGTGCTATATAAAGTTCCGGCAGCCTAAAAATTTTCAAGATTTTTTTCATTGATCTTACCGGTCTAGGCTTTTTTTCCTTCGTGATATTCTTCTTCGCTATTCACGCTCCAGAGGGCCGTTTTGTCAGTGGAGTTTTCGCGGATGCACTTTACCACTTCCATGGCAGCAAGCATACTGTGGTCCATATTGTTGTACTTGTGCATGCCGTTACGGCCCATGAGGAACAGGTTTTCGACCGGGTCCACATACTCACGAATCTTGCTGAACTCGCCGTAGGTGCCGAAGTAGGCGGGATACGCCTTCTTGATATGGAACACCACGGAATCACGGACATCGGCGGGCCTTGCCACGTCTATCTTGTCCAGTTCCGCAATAGCGAACTTGATAAAGTCGGCATCAGGCATGCGCCACATCTCGTCGCCTTCGGTGGCGAAGTATTCAAGACCAATCCAAACCTTTTCGGGATCCGCCACCAGGTAAGGGCTCCAGTTGTTGAAAATCTGGATGCGGCCGAGTTTCACGTCGGATTCCTGCACATAGATCCAGTTGTCGGCCACGAACTTGAGCTTGCTTTCGGGAGTGCCTGACTTTGCAGGGTTCTTGATAAGCAACTTATCCAGGAGCAGCCCCACTGTGATGAAGTCTCGGTACACGAGGCCTTCAGCCACGCGCTTGACTTCTGCCGGCACGGGCGTTTCCCCGTTGTCCATGGCGGCCACAAGTTCTTTTACCGGCATAGTACTGAGGAAATAGTCACAGGGAATCGTTTCCGTGGAATTTCCGCGGTCCACGATTACGCTTTCCACACGCTTGCCGTCGGTAGAGCGGTTCACGCCCACCACCTTCGAGTTCATGTGGATTTCGCCACCTTTCTCCAGCACCTTCTCGGCCACCGTTTCCCAAAGCTGTCCCGGCCCAAATTTCGGATAGAGGAACTGGCCTATCAGGCTCGTCTCGGTATCCTTCTGGCGGATGTCCGCACCATTGGCAGCTCCCGCTTCAGGCTTTTTCTTGCCTGCAAAAATCTGCTTGAGCGCATGCACCACGGTCTTGGTGATGGAAAGCCCCTTGATGCGCTGGCCACCCCAGTCGGGGCTGATCTTATTGCAGGGAACACCCCACACCTTTTCGGTATAGTCCCTAAAGAAGGTGCGGTAAAGTTCCACTCCAAAGCGGTTAATCATGAAATCTTCCAGGCTCTTTTCTTTACGGGCGGGCAAAAGCTGAACCTTGAGGTAACTCATGCCTATCTTGAACATGCGCCACAGGCCAAGGTTCCGGATAGTGTCGCCGTTCAGGCTCACCGGATAATCAAAGAGCTTGCGCAAAAAGAGAATGCGGCTAAGGCGGCTACGACAGAGCATCACGTAGTCCGTCTTTTCGGGATCGGGGCCGCCCTGCACCAGCGGAACGCTGCGCCCGATGGCGATGTCGTCCTTGCTGGCGGAACCTTGCAACGGCAAAATCCCCTGCCACCAGTCCATCACCGTATCGCTCTTGCTAAAGAAACGGTGGCCGCCTATGTCCATACGGTTCCCGTTATAACGGGCGGTGCGAGAAATGCCCCCGATAACGTCTTCGGCTTCAAAAATCACAGGCTTCACACCTGTGGTGCGCAAAAGTTCCAATGCGGCGGTCAGACCCGCAGGGCCAGCTCCCGCGATGACGGCGACTTTCTTTTCTTCACTCATAAGGTACCTTGGGAATTAGGATTCTTGCTTCCCGATTTAAAAAGAATAAACTTCCTTGCTAGGAAATTGTACAGAAGTACGATTATCGCCGCTCCTACCTTGGATACCATCTCCTGAATATGGAGCACCCCGACGAAGACATACATCAGTAATTCATTCAGTCCCATCCCAAAGAGACTAATCAGCACAAAAACGACCACTTCCAGAAAAACGTGCTTTTCCATCTTGCGCTTTTCCGTGCTGAACACCCACCTTACAGTCAGGAGGTAGTTGACCACATTCCCCGCCGCAAGACCAATCAAGTTCGAAATCAGGTAATGAATGTCAAAATAGTAGAGGGCAAGCGCAAAAGCCCCAAAATCCACAATAAAGGCAAGTCCGCCAGTCACGAAATAACGCAAGAACTGGCCTACAATACCCCTTCGGCAGGGAATCTTCGATTTTATCTTTCCGAGTATGGAATTTTCGAAATCCATTGCAAAAAAGTTAGTAATTTTACCCCCAAAGTAATTCTACACGTAGGTTATTAGTCATGTCTTGTTTCCTGATTACCGGTGGCGCCGGATTCTTCGGTTCCATTCTAAAAAAAGAACTCCTTGCAAAGGGTCACAAATGCGTAAGCATCGACCTTTGTCCCGACCCGGACAAGCACGAAAACCTTACTAGCATATTGGGGGACATCCGCGACAAGGAACTGGTGGAAAAAATCTTCAGCGAAAACCAGTTTGACGCCGTGTTCCACCTGGCCGCCATGCTCGCCCACGACCGCAAGCGCATCAACAACCTTTGGACATCCAACGTGGATGGCACAGAAATTATCGCCGAAACCTGCATCCGCCACGATGTAAACAAACTTGTATTCACATCTTCAAACTGTCTCTGGGCAAAGAACTTCGACGACCCCGTTACCGAGGCCGAAGAGCCGAACCCCATCGAGATTTACGGCAAGTCCAAGCTGGAAGGGGAAAAAATTCTCTTCGCCCGCAAAGATAAGCTAAACTCTGTCATCTTCCGCTGTCCTACCATCATGGACGAAGGTCGACTCGGACTGCTTTCCATCCTCTTTGAATTTATTGACGAAAACCGAAAACTCTGGATGGTAGGCGACGGAAACAACCGTTACCAGTTTATCTACGCGAAGGACTTGGCCAACGCCTGTGAACTCGCCTTGAATTACCAAGGGACCACCGTATTCAACATCGGCTCGGACAACGTGAAGACCTTCAACGAGGTGTACAGCTACGTCATCGAGCATGGCAAGTCAAAATCCAGGCTGGCCCATTTCCCCAAATGGTTTATTATCCCTTGCATGAAGCTCGCCAGCAAGCTCGGCATTTCGCCCCTCGGCCCCTACCAGTACAAGATGATTGCCAGCACCTTCGTTTTCGACACGTCAAAAATCAAGAAAGAACTGGGCTTCCAGCCCACAAAGACCAACGAAGAAATGCTGCTCCGCGCCTATGAATTCTACCACCAGAACCGCAAGGCCATCGAACACCGCACCAACGTCTCGGCGCACAACGAGTGCGCCAAGATGGGCGTCATTCGGCTGCTGAAATGGCTTTCGTAAACAAGTCCTACAAATAAAATGCAGACACCAGGGCAATCATGCCTTGGTGGTCTTTTTTTGCCGTCATCTCGCGGATGCTGTGCATGCTGAGCATAGGCTCGCCGATATCCACTGTCGGGATTCCGAGGCTTGCTGAAACGGCAGGGCCTACCGTTGAGCCGCAGGGCATGTCGTTGCGCATGACAAATGTCTGATACGGAATGTTATTTTGTTCGCAAATCAGTTTAAACTGGGCGTTGGAGAACACATCGCTGGCATAGCGCTTTTGCGCATTGACCTTGAGGACAATTCCACCGCCTAGAACCGGGGCGTGGTTCGGCTCGTGCTTGGCTACAAAGTTCGGGTGACAAGCGTGGGCCATGTCGATGGAAAGGGCCAAACTAGACGAAAGAACGCTCGCAAGCGAGCTATAGACGAGAGACGAGAGGGATGCAGCCTCGTCCAGCGCACTTTTCAAGAAATTGCCGGCGGCACCTTCGCGGGTGTTGGAACCCACCTCTTCGTTGTTGAAGAAGGCCGCCACCTGAAAATCATGCTCCGAAGGTTCCGCCTTGACGAAGGCTTCTGCGATGGCGTGGCAGCTGGAAAGGTTATCGAGCCTGCCGGAATAAATCCATTCGTCTTCAAAGCCGCCTAGCTGTGCGGCTTGAGCATCGAACAGCTGCACGTCGAAATCCAGAAGGCGCGCCCCCAGAGGAAGCTCAGCCGACAAGGCCTCTGCAAAGCGTTCCTTGCCGCCAACGGCTGTCCACAGGGCGTTCAAGTCCGTCTGGGGATTCACCTTCAGGCCGTCCTGGTTGACGTTTCGGTTCAGGTGGACTGCAAGCTGCGGAATGCGGAACAGCTTTTTTCCACGGAACAACTTTGTCTGTACCTTGCCTTGCAGTTCGTAGGCCAAAAGTCCGGCGTATCCTAAATCTCGGTCCAGCCAGCTGGCGAGAATGGGACTGCCGTAAACTTCGGGGTGGAGGGTCCGTACGCCCGTAGCCGAACAGTCCGGATTGGGGGTGATTTTCAACGTCGGGTAGTCCGTATGGGCAAGGGCGATCCTGAACCTGGATTCTGCACTTGCCGCCCGAGGTAAACGGACCGCAATCAGCGCCCCGCCACGTTCAAAAAGTTTTATTTCGGCCCCAGCAGGTTCCAAAAGTTGTTTCAGGTTCTCTACCGTATGGTAGGGCGTTACCGAATTATTCAAAAAATCAAGGAAGTTCATGACCCAAAATTAGGTTTTTTCAAATTCTGGCCAAACCTGTTTCTATATTTTTTTTCATGAAGCTCAAGCCCATCAAGCAGATAAACTGGATGGAGATGTCCGGCCTTTTGGTCGGTATCTTCTTTACGGTTGCCGTGATGGTGTTCGGGCTTGTGCTCTATACGAAGCTTTTTACCAGCGGAATGATCGGCGTAGAGGAATACAAGCTCCACAGTACCTTCGACAAGGCCCTGGGTCTTAGGCCCGGCACCCGCGTGCAGATTAGCGGTGTAGATGTGGGTCAGATTTCGGACATGAAGATCGAGGGCGACGGCGTCTATATGGAATTCACCCTCCGCAAGCAATTCCAGAACTGGATTACCGACAGCGCCCAGGTGTACGCCATCCGCGACCAGAACGTGATTTCGGCCCGTGTGGTCAACATCGATGTCAAGCGCGGGAAAGGCCGTGTGCTGGGAAACGGGGACTTTTTGCCGCCGGGCAAGGCACAGGACATCGAGACCGTGCTGGAGACGGCCAACGAACTGCTGGGCCGCGTGAACCAGCTTATCGATGCCGCCGATACCCTGGTGTCCATGGCCATGGATACGGGAACCACCATCGGCGCCCTGTTCGGCTCCCGCACCCTCTACGACAACCTGAACCGACAGCTTGTCCGCCTGGACGACATCACTCTTAGCGGCACAAGGGCCATTCACAAGGTTTCGGACCTGATGGATACGCTGCAGCTATCTGTTCCGCCCCTCGTGAGCCGGATGGACACCGTGATGAGTAACGTCTCCGGCATGATGAACGATGTTTCGGGCATGATGACGGAACTGAAACCCCTGCCCGGAAAGGTGGACGGGCTCATGGGCAAACTTGAAGGAACGGTGGGTCGCGCGGACGACATGATTACCGAACTCGGAAAGATTACCGTCGGACTTTCGGACTTCATGGAATCTACGGAACAGACCCTGGAAAATGCAGACGAACTAATGGAAGGCATTTCCAACATGTGGATTATCAACCGGAACATGCCTAACCGCGACAGCATTCCCTACATGGTGGAGACCCTATGGTAAATAGAATCTTCGCCCTGGCCCTGGTCCTTGTTTTTTCGGGAATGAGCTTCGCTTCCGAGTCTTCGACGCTGGCCTTTCGCGCCCAGAAGTCCATAGCCAACGGCAAATTCGCCAAAGGTTACGGCCAGCTGGAACGAGCTCTGCTTGCAAGCCGCAAGGAAGCCGATTTGGCCTCCGAAGGACGGGTCTTGCTGTCTATGGCGAGAGTCCGCATCATGAGTCTGGACCTGAACTTCGCGGATTCCCTACTGAAAGTGGTGCGTCCCGAAGCCCTGGACGAAAATTCCGCATTGATGCTCAACCAGTCGAAAGTTGCCCTGGCCAACGCCCGGGAAAAATATGGCGACGCCGAAAAGATTTGCCGCTCCATTGACGACGGCGATATCAAGAAACGAGACGAAGCCCTGAAGGCCGCCTACTATTCGGAATGCGCTACTGCCTACGCTGGAGCGGGCCACGAAGACGAGGCCAACGCCGCCCTCAAGATGACGGGCAAGAACAGCGACACGGACGGAGGCTTTTACGCCTACACTGCGGCAAAGGTCAAGAGACTCCTGGGTAACTCCGAAGCAGAGAAACTCTATAAGTCCGCCGAAGAAAAATCCATCAAGAGCAACTACACCTACATGACCGCCACAATCCTCTGGGAACGTTCCTTAATTAAGGGAGTTCCGCAGAAAGAAAAAGACGACCTGCGGCTCCGCTGCAAGAACGCCTTCGAGCTGATGGGACTGCCCAACAACGCCAAGCGCTGCGGGAAGTAGGCGTTAGGTAGTAGGTTGTAGGTGTTAGGGCTGAAGGTCACAAGAAGCTCTAACTGGTGGCCGCAAAAAGCATCTAGTTGACAGTCGTGTCGACTGTAGCGGCGACAGTATCTGCTGCGACGGCATTGTTTACCGTAGAATCAGCTTTCGTCGAGTCCTCCGCCGTTGAATCGGCGGGCTTCACCTCTTCGGGCTTTTTCAGCTGCAACAAGTGATTGTATGCCTGGACAGGAGAAATCTTGCCATCGGCAAACAGGTCGATAGTGTTTTGGACATCGTTGTACACCGTAGAATCCGCACCTTGCCTTAAGCTACGGTACCCGAGAACTCGGAAAGTTTTGTTGTAAAAACTGCTCCGGAATTTCTTGAAACGGGGCTGCATCACGTCGTTCAGTATCATTTCGACAGCCGTTTCCGTCTGCATGGTGTCCAGTTCAAAGGTTCGGTAAATGGTGCGGATATGAGGCGGGATAGTGGTGTCGGGGCTGTCGAAATAAGGCCGCATAATATTTGCTGCCTTGGTCTTGTTGGGGTAAGGCCCCTTGGAAAGACGCAAGGCGTGAGCCACGGCCAACCGCCAGTATTGAGGATAAGTTCTCAGTGCCCTGTCCATCACGATATAATCGGTGGTGTCCTTGGAATCCATCTGAGTCATGGCACTCACAAAGTAGTAGGGAGTGTAAAACAAGCTATCCAGTTCCGTGCAGAGGTTAGCCACATGGCTCAGGTAAGCGTACTCCTTGCCACTCAAGAAACTGTCACCAAGTTCCGTAAGTCCCTTGATCCAGAAAAGTCCTGCCACCGAAGCGTCGTTCCCTGCGGCAATGTACCTCACGTAGTTAGCCTTCGGCAAGAACGACTCGTCGAAATTAGTGCCAGGGAGTGGCTTCGCAAAATGGAAAGCCGCCGCTATGACCGCTATGGCTAATATGATGATGGCAAGGAAACGCATAGGGAGATGATTATGAGTTATGAGTTATGAGTTTTGAGTTTTGAGTTATGAGTTTTGAGTTGTGAGTTTGTAATTTGGCGCCAACGGCGCGATTATTCAACTCAAAGGTGCGTAGCACCGACTCGCTACTCATCACTCACTACTCATTTTACATGGAACAGGCCTCCGCGAGTTTTTCGAGGGCGTCGATGCAGTCGCTTGCGAAGTTCGCCGGGTTGCCGGTGCGCTGGTAGGCAAAATTCAGGCCGCTACTGCTGTTGAGAACATGGAACTTGCGCTTGCCGCCGCCGTTGGCAATGGCGGTAAGTACCGTCTTGGCGTCGCCGCCCTGACCGCCGGGCACGCCAGGAATGGACACGCCCGGAATCAAGAAGGGAATTTCGTGCTTGTGGGCTACGGTATAGGCCGTAATCCTTTCAAGCTCTTCGGGGTGGGTGGCTCCGACGACTGCGCCCAGGTAACCGAAGTTTCCGTCCCATTCCATAATCTTGTCGGCTACGGAATAAAACGCTTCGGCCTTGTCCCGAGGGTCGTCGCTACGGACCACAGGCAGGTCCTGGAAATCGTGGGCGCCCTTGTTGCTGGTGCGGAGCAGCACATAGGCGCCATGCTCGTCGGCGTTCGTTTCGGAACTGCGAATAAACGGCCCTACGGAATCGGCGCCCATCCAGGGGGAAACCGTGACGGCGTCCGCCTTGTAAACGTCGTAGGCGGCGGTGGCGTAGGCGGCGCTGGACTTGCCGATGTCGCCGCGCTTGGCGTCGAGAATCACCGGAATGCCTGCGCTCCGGTAATCGGCAATCAACTGTTGCAGCACCAGCATGGCCTGCACGCTCACGCATTCGTAGTAGGCGCTGTTGGGCTTGACTACGGCGGGCTGCACGCCCCGTTTCAAGGCGCATTCCAAAATTTCGGAATAGAAGCGCTTGATCTTGTCCTCGGCGGAGCCATCGGGGCAGCAGGGGTCAATCAGCTTGAGCACAGGATCCATGCCCAGGCAAATCGGGTTTCCGCACTTGGCAATGCGTTCTTCTAAACGAGCCTGAAAGTTCATTACTTCAGCTCCTCTTGAATCTGGGCGGCCTCGTAGCTGAGAATACCGTGGGCTACCGCCACGTTCAGGGATTCCAGCTCGCTGCTCATAGGAATCTTTACCGTCTCGTCGGCAAGTTCGATAAAGTAGGGGTTGGTGCCCGCACCTTCGTTACCCACCAAGAAAGCCATCTTGCGGAGCTTGCGTTCCGGAATCTGGCGCAAGGACTGCTTGGCATGCAGGTCGGTCGCAATAATCGTGTATCCCTTGCTGCGCAAGAAATTAATCTGGTCAATCAAATCCACATCGAATTCGAAAGGAACACGGAGGAAAGTTCCCGACGAACCACGCACCACCTTGGGGTTGAAGGGGCTCACGGTGCCACGGCCAAGAATCATGCCGTCAGAACCGAAGCCGAGGCTCGTGCGGAACAGCGTTCCCAAGTTGCCCGGGTCCTGTACCGCATCCACAAGGGTCAGCACGCTGCGGCTGGATTCGTAGTTGGGCTTGGTATTTGCAATACGGCAATGGGCGATAATACCCTGGGGAGTTACCGTAGAGCTAATCTGCTTCATCTGGTCGGCAGGCATGTCGTGGAGGGTGATCCCTGCCTCGTTGATGAGGTCCAGCAAAGTCTGGTCCTCGAAACCTTCGACGGCGTATACGGCAATGACCAGCTCACGGTGGTTTTTCACCAGCTCGGTCACCACATGGACACCTTCGCCCAAGAAACGGCCTTCGCGTTCACGGCCTTTTTCTGTGGTGAGGGCCAGGAGCTTCTTGAACCAGGGCGGATTGCCGGCGGTTTCTTCTACGGTTTCCGCCTGGGCTGCGCGGGCTTCCAATACGGACTCGTCCAGGTTCTCGTCCTGGAAGGCGTCGGACTTTTGTTCCGGACGCTGGCGGTAAATGGGCCTGCTGGACTTTTCAAAGCCGGCCTTGTCGAACCCGCGGAAAGGGCGGTCTCCATCGCGGCGGCGGTCATGACCGAACCGTTCGGAACGGCCGAAGGGTCTGTCGTCAAAACGGCGGGGACGGCGTTCGCGGTCAAAGGGCTTGCGCTCACGGTCGAAACGGCGTTCCCCTGTGCGGCCTTCACGGAGGCTTCCGTCTTCGCGAAGTCCACGGGGGCGGTCCCCGCGGGGGCCACGGCCAAATTCCCTATCATCGCCGGTTCTTTCTTCGCGGCGGGGGCGGCGTTCATCACGGCTTTCGCTGACGCCGAACTTGCGGTCCAAAGTTTTCCTTATGGTACGCGGGGTCTTGTTTTCTTCGCTCATAGTTTTTCCATCAGTTGTTCGGCGACAGATTCGCCATCGATTTTCAAGAGTTTGTAAAGGTTCTTGATTTCACCTTGCTCCACAAAATTATCCGGGATTCCGAACCGGAAGAACTTCTTGCCTGAATATCCAAGGTCCGCGGCAAGCTCCATCACAGCAGAGCCAAAGCCGCCTATTAAAGTGTTGTCCTCGAGAGTGACAATGGTGTCGTGGCTTTCGAACAGACCCCGATAACATTCGGCATCCAGAGGCTTCACCAGACGGGCATCCACGAGAGTGGGGTTATGCCCATGCTCGCGAAGAATCTTCGCCGTCTTCTTCAGTTCGTTGGTCATGAACCCGGCACCCAGAAGCAAGATTCCCTTGCCCTGTTCCAAGACCTTCGGGAGCTTCACATCTACTGTCGCAGGCGGCTCCAAAAGCTTCTCGGCAAGGGCGGTCCCGCGGGGGTAACGGATAGCCACGGGGCCTTCCATATCGATGGAAGCCTTCAGCATATCCCGAAGTTCGTTTTCGTCGCTGGGCGCAAGAATGGTCATGCCCGGCACCGTGCGGAGGAACGACAGGTCAAAGGTCCCGTGATGGGTAGGCCCGTCGGCGCCCACAAGGCCCGCGCGGTCCAGCACGAATACCACGTGCAGTTTCTGCAGGGCCACGTCGTGCATAATCTGGTCGTAGGCCCGCTGCATAAAGCTGGAGTAGATAGCCACCACCGGCACCACTCCGTCGCAGGCAAGGCCTGCGGCAAAGGTCACCGCATGCTCCTCGGCAATACCCACGTCTATCACCCGGTCAGGCAGTTCCTTGGCCACAATGTCCAGGCCGCAACCCGTAGGCATGGCGGCCGTAATCCCGATAATGCGGTCATCCTTCTTGGCAAGTTCCAACAGGGTCTTTCCGAACACGCTGGTAAGGGATGGGTTCGGACTGCCCGGCGAAAGGGGGAGCCCGCTTTCGGGGTCGAAGGGTCCTGTGCCGTGGAACTTGGTGGGGTTCTTCTCGGCGGCGTTCAGCCCGCGGCCCTTCTCGGTCAGAACATGGACCAGGCAAGGCCCCGGTTGGGACTTGACCCGCTCGAGAATCATGATCAGTTCGTTGATGTCGTGACCGTCGATAGGCCCGAAATAGCGGATACCCAGGTCTTCGAAGAAAGCGCCCGGCTTCACGGCGTTCTTCGCCGCGTTTTCCACCTGCAAGAACAAATCGCGGAACCTACTCCCTAGTACTCCGGGGAGTCTTGTCATGAGGCGGTCCAGGTCAGAGCGCATCTTGTTGTAGACCGGGTCGGATATCACGCGGTTCAGGTACTTGCTGAACCCACCCACATTGGGAGCGATGCTCATCTTGTTGTCGTTCAAGATGATGGTCATGTTCTGTTTCGAAATACCCGCGTTGTTTAGGGCCTCGTAAGCCATACCGCCGGTCATGGAGCCGTCACCGATGACAGCCACCACGTTGTTCTTGCGGTTAAAGTGGTTACGGGCCACAGCAAAGCCAAGAGCCGCCGAAATGGAGGTGGTGGCATGTCCTGCGCCAAAGCAGTCGTACTCGCTTTCGCAGCGTTTCAAAAATCCGGAAATGCCGCCCTGCTGGCGGAGCGTGTCGAACCGGTCGTAGCGGCCCGTCAAAAGCTTGTGCACATACGCCTGGTGCCCTACGTCCCAGACAATCTTGTCTTCGGGAGCGTTAAACACGTAATGGAGGGCAATGGTCAGCTCCACCACCCCGAGGCTAGACGCCAAGTGGCCGCCATGCTTGGCCACCTGGCCAATGATGGTCTCGCGTACCTGGGACGCCAGGTTATAAAGTTCCTCCACAGAACAATGCTTGATGTCCTCGGGAGACTTTATGTCTTTCAGTTCCATTACTTAACCCGGGTGATAATGAATGCGGCTATGGCCCGAAGGATTTCGGTATCGCAGGAAAGGGAATCCAGGGACTTGATGGACTCTTCGAAGAGTTCCTTGGCCTTTTCCCTGGAGCGGTCAAGTCCCACCACGGAGGGGTAGGTGGCCTTGCCCTTCTCGATGTCGGAACCGGCATCCTTGCCCAGTTCTTCGGTAGTGGAGACAATGTCCAGGATATCGTCCACAATCTGGAACGCAAGCCCGATGGACTTGCCGTACTTGCGGATGACCTGGATGTCGGCATCGCTTGCACCGGCAAGCATGGCGCCTACCTGCAGGGCCGCCTCGATAAGGGCCGCCGTCTTGTGGTAATGGATGTAGTCCACCGTTTCCAGGTCCACTTCCTTGCCTTCGCACTCGATATCGATCATTTCGCCGCCGATAAGGCCGTAGGTGCTGAGCAGGTGTGCAAGGACTTCGATTGCACGGGCGTTTCCCGTCTTGCCCATGAGTTCAAAAGCGAGCACGCAAAGGGCATCTCCTGCCATTACGGCCGTAGCCTCGCCAAACTGCTTGTGGCTGGTGGGCTTGCCCCTGCGGAAGTCGTCGTTGTCGATACAGGGCAGGTCGTCGTGAATGAGGGAGAAGGTGTGGATCATCTCCAGGGCGACCATGGCAAGCTCAACGCCTTCGCCCTTGCCGCCGAACATGTCGAAAGTAGCCCTAACAAGGGCAGGACGCAGGCGCTTACCGCCCGCCAGCATAGAATAGCGCATGGCCTCGTGCAACCGGCAGGGCTGATCCGTCACCGGAGGGAGGTACTTGTCAAATAGGGCTTCCGCCTCTACAGAAATCTTGGACAGATAGTCCTGAGCAATAGCTGCTTCTTTTTCAATAGACTGCATACCCCCAAAGATACTTAAATCAGGGGGGCCCCCTATCCCGTTTTAACCCCATTTTATCCCCTTTTTCCCCGTTTCGTCATAAATAAATGGACCGAGTTGTGCTTTTTTCTTTTTTTGGAGATAGATTTCAAATAGGAGGTTCCCATGACTACGATTCCCAGTTTTTGGTTCCTTGTTCCTGTCGCGGCCCTGTTCGCCCTCGTTATGGCCTACCTGTTCTACAGGGCCATGAAAAAAGCTCCCGACGGAAACCACAAAATGAAGGCCATCGCCCACTTTGTGCGGGTGGGGGCGTTTGCCTACCTGAGGCGCCAATACAAGACCGTCTCCATCGTCTTTACGGTGCTGTTCGCGATGTTCGTGGTGCTTGCCTTCATGGGCATCCAGAACCCCTTTGTGCCGGTGGCGTTCCTTACCGGAGGTTTCTTCAGCGGCCTGTGCGGTTTTTTGGGAATGAAGACCGCCACCTACGCAAGTTCCAGAACGGCCCAGGGCGCCATGAGCAGCCTGAACCGGGGGCTTGTCATCGCCTTCAGAAGCGGGGCCGTCATGGGCCTTGTGGTGGTGGGTTTTGGCCTGCTGGATATTTCGGCGTGGTTTATCTTGCTGAACTACATCTATGACCACAACGTGTTCGGTTTCGGCGCCGACATTGCAAACAAATTAGCATTGGGCGGCTGGAGCGATTCTCTCTTGCAAAATGACGCCTGGCTCCACGGCAAGATGGTGGAAATCACCACCACCATGCTGACCTTCGGCATGGGCGCCTCTTTGCAGGCGCTGTTCGCCCGCGTCGGGGGCGGCATCTACACCAAGGCAGCTGACGTAGGCGCCGACCTGGTGGGCAAGGTAGAAGCGGGTATTCCCGAAGACGACCCGAGAAACCCGGCCACCATCGCCGACAACGTGGGCGACAACGTAGGAGATGTAGCCGGCATGGGAGCCGACCTTTACGAATCTTACTGCGGGTCTATCTTGGCCACGGCGGCTCTGGGAGCGGCCCTCCCCGGAGGCCTCAACTACGTGATCGCCCCCATGGTGGTGGCGGCCATCGGTATCGTGCTTTCGGTGGTGGGCATCTTTATGGTCCGCACCAAGGAAGATGCCACCACCAAGAACCTTCTCCACTCCCTCCTGACAGGAACGCTGGGCTCTTCTATCATGATCCTCATCGCCCTCTTTGTCATGGTGAAACTTGGATTTATCGGCATGGGAATTTTCGGGGCGGTGCTTTCGGGACTTGCCGCCGGCGTACTTATTGGGCAGTTTACGGAATACTACACCTCTGACGCCTACAAGCCTACCAGGGGCATCGCTGGCCAGGCTAGGCTTGGAGCCGCCACCACCATCATCGACGGTATTTCGGTGGGCATGTTCTCTACGGGGCTCCCTGTGGTGACCATCGTGATTGGCATCATCGCCGCCTTCGGCTGCGCTGGCGGTTTTGAAAACATGGCCATGGGACTTTACGGCGTAGGCTTTGCGGCCGTGGGCATGCTCAGCACCTTGGGAATTACCCTTGCCACAGATGCCTTTGGGCCCATTGCTGACAACGCCGGCGGAAACGCCGAAATGGCAGGGCTTGACGCCAGCGTGCGCGCCCGTACCGACGAACTGGACATGCTGGGAAACACCACCGCCGCCACCGGAAAGGGATTCGCCATCGGGTCTGCGGCCCTTACCGCCATGGCGTTGCTGGCCTCTTACGTAGAAGAAATCAAGATATGGATTGGCCACCTGGCTACATCGGCCAAGGGCCTCTGGAACGTAGGCAGCGTCACCTTCGCGAACCACAGCCAGGACCTGGTAAATGCGGTAGCCAACATAGACGGCGCAAAGATTCTGGACGGCGGAAACCGCGCCGTCTCTGCCAGCGGCGAGCTTATAGGGCTTGTGGCCAGCAAGGCGAACTACGTGGACTTCATGAACATCTACAACCTGAACCTCATGAACCCGCTGCTGTTGGGAGGCATCTTCATCGGTGCTATGATGGCCTTCGTGTTCTGCGCCCTCACCATCAAGGCGGTGGGCCGTGCCGCCAGCGCTATGGTCGAAGAAGTCCGTCGGCAGTTCAGGGAAATCCCCGGAATCATGGAAGGCACGGGCCAACCGGATTACGCCCGCTGCGTGGAAATTTCTACCGTAGGCGCCCAGCACGAAATGGTCATCCCGTCGCTCCTGGCAGTTGTGGTCCCGGTGCTGGTGGGGCTCTTTATGGGCGTGGCCGGAGTGTTCGGCCTGCTGGTGGGCGGACTTGCGTGCGGTTTTGCCCTTGCCACCATGCTGAACAATGCAGGCGGCGCCTGGGACAACGCAAAGAAGTTTGTGGAAAAAGGGAACTACGGCGGCAAGGGCTCCGATACACACAAGTCCGCCGTCGTCGGCGATACCGTAGGCGACCCCTTCAAGGATACCGCAGGTCCTTCGCTGAATATCCTCATCAAGCTCATGACTATGGTGAGCGTCGTCTTTGCAGGAGTGATCGTCCGCTTCGGCGGATTCCTGTTCTAGCCTATCTGGATTCGGACTTCTTGAAGGTGGCGCTGGTCACACGGTTGCGGCCTGCCTGCTTGGAGGCATACAGGGCCTTGTCCGCACGGTCGAACAGGCGCTTGGGATCTTCGCCCGCAACCATTTCGGCGATACCGAAGGAGCAAGTAATCACCTGCTGCTTGATAAGCTGAGTCGTCTCGATGGCGTGACGGAGCTTTTCGGCCAGGAACTGGGCGTTCTGGATAGGCGTGTCACCGCAGAGGATCACGAACTCTTCGCCACCCCAGCGGACCAGGGCGTCGGTGTTACGGATCTTGCCCTGGATAAGCTTGGTGAGGTTCACCAACACCTCGTCGCCAACGTTGTGGCCCCAGGTGTCGTTCACATCCTTGAAATGGTCAATGTCCAGGATAACGAAAGAAACAGGGCTTCCGTTCTTTACCAGTTCTTCGTGTTCACGCATAAGCACGCTGCTGAAGCCCGCACGGTTCAGGCAACCCGTCAGCGGGTCTTCCTTGCTGGACTTTTCGTATTCGCTCTTCTCGATTTCCAGGGCTTTCAGGTTCTTTTCCAGTTCCTCGCGCTTTTTCTTGTTGGAAGCCCGTTCACGGCTGTAGTCGAAGAAGCGGATAATCAGGATAATGAGGAAGGTCACGAACCAGATGGCGACGATGATGGTCACCAGGTCTGCCCAGGCAATCTTCTTTCCCTTGAAGCAGAGACCGCGGATTTCCATGGTGCCGTAGCCCAGGGGTGCGTTGGTGCCCGTCTGGATTTCGATAAGGGGCACGTTGGACAGGTCCACGCGGGCCTTGTGCACGTTGATTTCGTTCTGGGCCACCCACCAGCCCGCCACGCGGAATTCCTGGGGCACGAACACCGCAGGATAGGTTTCTTCTAGCGGGAAAAATTCCAGTTCGTTGAATTTCAGGGAACTTTCGTCGCCTTCGCGGTAAATGGACGGGTCGTAGCTGCGCATGTAGAGGCGCACCGTTCCTTCGCCGCGGGGCTTAATCCACACGAAAATGCTGTCGTAGTGGGAAAGGTCCAATCCTTTGGTCTGGCCATCTCCCAGCAAAATCTTGATACCCGCAAAGGGGTAAGCGTAGCCTTCCCGCAGTTCGTAGTCCACCACCACGGAAGAATCCGTACGGATCAGTTTGACTGCGGAATTACCGCCGTCGGCGGAGTCCGTCTGGGCGATAATGTAGGGGTAGTCGGAAAGGTTCAAGAAGACAATGTCGTTCAGCCCCTTGTGGTAAGCCGTAAGGGCGATAACCGTAGCGGCAAGGAGCGCAAAAATCAGGATATTCATCCTGAACAGGGCATATATCTTTTCCATCAACCAAGACATCTAAAGGATTCCGTTAAACTTGCATTCAAAATAATACAAAACTATTGCGAAAACAAGAGTTTACCTGCTCAAAAAACCTCCTAATCGTCCAACTGCGAAACGGAGGGCCTGCGCAAGCTCTTCTTGGGAGTGCGCGGAGGGGTGACCGTGGAGCGCGGTGTTCTCCGTCTGGACCAACTTGTACTCCAGGTCCTTGAAGCCCTTCGCCTGCTGGTCTTCGAAAACCTGTTGCACCGCAGGAGTCATGGCGTCGTTAGGCCAGGTCTTGGTAGATACCAGCAGGAACTTCACACCGGGGTGCAGTTTGCGGAGTTTGGCGAGCAGGGCATCGTAGGCCGCCTTGAAGGCGGCAGGGTCTGCGTAGGGAGGATTGCCCTGAAAATCGTTGATGCCCACAAAAATCACGATGATCTGGGGGTGAAATGTCTCGAAATTCCAGAGTTCGGATTCCCCCTGTTCCGCCGCACCAAAGACGGTGTAGTCGTAGAGCCTGCTCAAAGGCCAGTCGGGCACAATCCCGTCGTAGTTGCGGACCAGGCCGCGGCCGCTCACCGCGTTAATCTGAAAGTCCGCCTTGTATCCGTCGGCCAGCAAAAAGGCATAACTCTTGGAAGTATTGGTCTTTTCGAAAACGGTTCCGTCTTCGGGGCCGTTCGCCTCGTTGCCGTAACCTACACTGTAGGAATCCCCGATAAATTCGATGCGGCGGTTAGAAGCCTTGGGCTTCGGTCCGAACTTGCCTCCCTTGCCGAGGTCGATACCGTAGAGGTTGATCTTTCCCGGATTGGACTCGCTGACCTTGATCAGGCGGAACTGGTGGACGCCATCGCCCTGGACTTTTACCTTGTGGGTTTCGCGGGCGTCGATGACGAAATACTCGGCGGTCTTGCCGTCGATATCCAGACGGTAGCGGGCCTCCCCTTCCAAGTCAAAGGAAAGTTCCTTCGTGGTAGCGGCAAACTGGACCATGACTCCGGGAGCGCTTGCGGTAAGGGCCTGGGACGAAACTTGCCAGCGGCCCGTCAAGAGAACGTTTTCCAACAGGGGATGATTCATAGGACCTCCGAAAGAGAAGGTGAAAAAGCCGAACGCCAAAAGCAAGAGGGCGGCAAAGGAGATGTGCGTTTTTTCCGTGTTCATTTGTGCTGAACAATATATAAAATGAGGGACAGGAGGGAAGGTGTGAGTGATGAGTTGTGAGTGGTGAGAGGAATGGGAAATGAATTCGTCATCCTCGCGGAGGCGAGGATCCGCTAGATTGCAGTAAGCGGATCCTCACCTGCGTGAGGATGACAACGTTTAAGACCCGAGCCGCACATTCTACACCTCCCTAGATCCTAGCCCCTAACCCCTAGCCCCTAGATCCTACCCCCTAAATCCTATAACAAAAATTTATCATTTTGATGAAAATTATGTATTTGACTTTATGGATTTGCAAAGGTATATTAGGGGCATAAGAAACAAACAATTCAAAAAAGAACAAGGAGTTCAAAAAAATGAAAAAGCTTTTGGTTATCTTCGCACTGGTCGCCGCAACATTCGCTTCTGCCGAAAATACGCGGGCAATCCCCAATCAATCGATCAATGTGACGAGAAATTGCAAGGCCATCGTGGAGCAGGCTTGGGTGTTCGGCACTGCCGTTCCTGCCCGCTGCCAGGCCTTCAATCTAGACCAATCTAACAAGGCCCAGCCCACCGTCAAGCAGACGGCCTCACGAAACAGCGTCGCTATAAAAGTGTCGAAGCACCGCTCCTCTATCGCCGCCAAGCAAGGCTAGGCGATTGAGTTATGAGTTGTGAGTGGTGAGTTATGAGGCGCGAGGAATGTATTCGTCATCCTCACGCAGGTGAGGATCCGCTTACTGCAATCTAGCAGATCCTCGCCTCCGCGAGGATGACAACGTTTAAGACCCGAGCCGCACATTCCACACCTCCCTAAATCCTAACCCCTAGATCCTAAATCCTACCCCCTACCCCCTAATTACTATATTCTCCCCATGCGCCGTTCGTTCAGAACCCTGGGAATCGCCCTCTGTCTTGCAGGCTATGGCCTGGTTTTTGGAGACCCGGCACCTGCAGGAGACGCGCCTGAGCCAGGCTCTCCCGGAGACACCCTCACCAGAGAAGACAAGCGCATGGCCTACCTGGTCTACAAGCTCCTGGACAAAGACGGAAAAATCAAAGGAGCAAACCTGGAGCGGGGCAAAAAACTCTTTTACCAGAACTGCAGGGGCTGCCACAATCTCGACGGCAGGCGAATCAATTTCACGCCGATGGAGGCAAAGCCCACCTACCTGGGGCAAAGGGCCCGGGACGACATGCCCACATTCTGGTACCAGATGAATTTCGGTGACGAGACCCGCGAGGGCATGGAACCGTTTTACGACGAGCTCACGCTGGACGAAATGGTAGATATCGCGGGCTACGCCCAGACGCTGCCCTAAAAACGCTTTCGACTAAATCCGAACTAAGTCCGAACTAGACGGATTTTTTCTGCATGACCTTGACTTCTTGGATAAAGGAGAGAAGCAAGGGATGGTTTTCTTCGCTGCCCACTTCTTGAATTTCGGCGTTGAAAGGCGCCTTGGACAGGTGCAGGGAATGCACGTAGAAGGTGATTTCCTTCATCTTGTCGCTGCGCTTGCCGGGGTCTTTTACCTGAGCGCCCAGCAGGGTTCCCGTCACCTTCGCATAGCGAAGCACCTTCACCAGGTCAAAGGTATCCAGCTTGCGGTAGAGACTCCCGTACTTGGTGGCGTCCAGCGAAGACTGCATGGACGATTCGTCCTGACCGCCGCGCAGCTCGTAGTCCGGCGTGCCCGCCTCGTAGCGCGGGATACAGAAATCCTTGCGCCATTCTTCCGTAGGAGCCTTCTCTGCATTTTCCAGAGCGCGAGAGGCATTGGGGCAAAAACCGTAACTTTCCAGAATACTGAACACGCCCTCTTCCCGCTCCGGCTTAATCAAGAAGCCGTATCCCGGAATGAACTCTTCCACGTTTTCCATGAACTGCGGGAAAGCCGAAAGTTCGTTCAGCGCCTTGGCGTCGTCAATCTTCAGCAGACGCACCGTGCGGACCCGGGCCCCGTAAAAAGAACCGTTCCATTCGTCCAGAGCCGAAGACACGTTGTCAGGCGTCTTGACGCCGTTCCTAAAATGCTCGATTTCCGATTCCGGAAAACCGCTGCGGAGCCCCGAAAGGTAAGTCTCCTTGTCCAGGCTGAAACAGAGGAAGGTCTCGTCGTTCTTGGACACCGCGAGGGTCGAAAGCACGAACAGGATTCTCGGCGACGTGCCTACGGAAGCCACGATGTCAAAGTTCGGCAGCACCGAAACGGACGCCTCGGGCATGGGCATCACCGACGTTTCCAGCCATTCCAGGCCGCTTGCGTTCAGCGCCACCTGCTCCACCTTGTGCACGCCCTTCTGCCCGGAGAGAGTAAAGTCCACAAGGCCCAGGAGCCACGCCTCCCGCAGGGGGCGGGGCAGGTTTTCCCAGCCCAGGTAACGACTCTTGTCCAGAATGCGGAAGGTCGGGTCCAGCACCCAGAAAATCTGGGCGGCGTCCTGCACAGAGGTAACCGTGGAGAGGTTCTTGAAAAGGCTCTTGCAGAGCATGCGGTCTTTCTGGAAACGGACGCACAGCCACCAGGAGAGAATGTCCTGGTGCAGGCGGAAACTGTTCTTCTTCAAAAAGTCCAGGGCCTTTTCCGAGGGGTAAAGGTTCGTGCCCACCAGGGAAAGCCAGCGGTTCTGGGTCAAGAAACTGAAAATCAGGGTCAGTTCCGATTCGGCGGCGCTAGACCACAGCTTGGAAGCCGACGTAAAGGAATCCAGGCAGAGCTGCCGGCTGCGGCGGTGCAGGGTCCCGTTGCCGTTCACCTTCAGTTCGCCCCGCTGGGCAAGCCCCAGCACCTTGCAAACGTGCCAGTCCAGAAGGACGCTGTATCCCACGTGAGTGCCCTTGGAAGGGTCCACCGGTTCGGGAACGTAACGGATGTTCTCCTCGAAATTCCGAAAACCGTAATACACGACGGCGGTAGGCGTCGAAGAACGCCACACCAAAAACTGCTGACAAAGGGAAATCAGAAACTTCTGAAGCTCGGCGCTCTTGGCCGCAGGCACAGAAAGACGCAGCTCGTTGTAAGAAAGCCCACGGCTCCCGCTCAGGTAAATCAGGTCCAGACAATGCCGCTGCCAGCTCTCCAATTTTTGACGGATAGACTGCATGCGTTCTTCGCTGGAATAAAAGGACACCACCTCCGACTGAATCAAGGCGTTGTTCAGCAGGCCCTTCTTGCCGTATGCCGTAGCGTGGACCTCACGCAGCATGGGCTTGGACATTCCATCGAAAAATACAGACAAATCCATCATAGCGCATCCCCTCAAATAGGGACGCAAATTTAGCAAAAAAAGTGCCTGCCGTCAAAGGGCGTTCCCCGGCCCCTAACGCAGACGCGGGTGTGAAGTGTGTTGTGTGGGGTGATTATCCGTCAGCGGATTACTCTGAGTCCTTGACGCAACGGACAGAACGAAACCAGCATTAATAAAGAAATCTCTTACAAGACTACTTTCGGATTTCCCGAAAATTTCGTCACGCCACGGGAAGACTGGACAAACTTGTCCAAATCATCAAATGTCTTGACGCGGTCCACCAAAGAAGAACGCCACTTTGTATAATCAAAGCGCTCTCGCAACAGGGTTGCTATAAAGAGTTCAGCCTCCATTGCACCCATGTTTTCACTTAGGCAACGCATTCCTTTTTCAATGACATCGACAGAACTAGGGCTCATGGTTTTCCTCCACTTCAAGAATGAAAGTCATGGGATTAAGGATTTTGATTTTATCGGTTTGATATTTAAGTAAGCGCTTGTCGGTCGTCAAAAAATAATCACATTCTGCTATAATTGAACTTGCCACATGACACGCATCCATCAATTTAACGCCAGTCGCCGTAATTTCCTTTGCGAGAGACTTTACTTGTCCATCAACATTTTCACTCACATACGTATGCGTGTAAGTATCTATAAAATCCTGGATATCGTTCCTTTTCGACTCAAATCGGTTGGCTGCATTTTCGGCAACGAGAATATACGACGTGACCAAATCGAACACCCCATTACGAATCTGCTGTTGGATTTCCTATTTAGCCTGAGCCTCTAAACTGACCTTTAGTTGAGACTGGTCGTCGTAAGGACGATTATAGCAACAGTTGTCCAAATAAATCTTCAAGCGTTCCATCGAAATCCTCTTCCAAAATATACCTTTCTTTGCACAAAAAAGCAAACAGCCCATTTCATATATTCGGGAATATATAAGGACAATAACCTAAATCTGTTTTCTTATGGGCGTTCCCCGGCCCCTAACGCAGACGCGGGTGTGAAGTGTGTAGTGTGGGGTGATTATTCGAAGATGTTCTGATTGGCCAAACTTGTCTGACGAATAAGGCTTTTCCTACTTCTCGCTGTCAATTAATTTTGTCACGGCGTCTACAAGCCTGCGGTAGTTCAGTTCTGACATAGTAGAAACCTTTCTGTCAAAACAGAACTTGTTGACCGCACCGATAAGGTGAATAACCGCAACTGAATCCTTCGGGAGACCCGTTT
>Ga0256405_10001476_pt1 | contig 63510 bp, 60 predicted proteins | sample RumenRJG_02DNA_FD_189096 | JGI IMG/M metagenome (GOLD analysis project Ga0256405, IMG submission 189096) | Bovine rumen microbial communities from Lethbridge, Alberta, Canada - RJG_02 | ecosystem: Host-associated > Mammals > Digestive system > Stomach > Rumen | place: Canada: Alberta... | reverse complement strand
TCAAAGGGTAGCCAGCAGCAGTCGCACCGCTGACAGGCTCGCACATGCATACTTGTATGCCGCTGGTATCATGAGGGCTATGCCCGAAAAAGAAAAACCACCGGCTAAGCCGGTGGATGGTTATTTTCAATAACGATAAAGATATCGCAACGATTCAAGCTGATCTTCAAACAGAATCAACGTGAGCGAACGCGAACTTTTTTATTGATAAAAGTAACAGAGATATCCTCAGTCCTTATTCAGGGCATCCGTGAAGACGAAATACTTCTGATAGAGATATTCCGTGACCATATTGACGATCATGTTCAGGATCGTTACGAGGTAGTCGTTCCAGTGCAGCGTGCCGGTGAGATAGTTCCCCAGGATCGTAGAGAGCGGGGTGAACACGCAATAGTAGGCGAATACCTTCAGCATCGCTACCGGTACGTTCGTCGCGGACTGGAAGGTGAACTTCCGGTTGAGGGTGAAGTTCCACAGAACGGACAGGATCAGAGAGATCAAATAGCTCGGCCACCAGCCCAGTTTCAGGACTTCGTTGAACAAGGCGAAGCTGGAGAGCTGGATGATTCCGGCAGATGCGGAAAACAGTACGAATTTCAGTGTACGTATGAGTTCTTTCTTATTCATATCCCTTCTCCTTGAGATAACGGTGTGCCTGTACCAGCACTTCTTTCATATTGTCGAACGTCAGGACCGAAAGAGCCTCTTCATACGGAAGCAGACGGATCTCTTCCACTTCTCCTTCCTGAGGGATCGGGTCCTGATCGGAATAGGAGGCGATGAAATAGACGGATCTCTTGGCGTTGCCGTTAGGCATGATGTAGTTCAGTTCTTTCTGAAAGGAAGGATCGATCAAAGCTTCGATCCCGGTCTCTTCGCGGATCTCCCGCTGAGCGGCCTGAAGGAGGTCTTCTCCCTGTTCAAGGTGGCCTTTGGGGAAACCGCAGTTTCCGTGATTGTCCCGGATCACAAGGTAGAGGACGGTATCGTTTTTTCTGGTATAAAGGATCGCTCCTGCGCTGGTCTCTTTCATGAGAACATTTTACCATTGAAAGAAGACTGTTTAGTATAAAATGATAGTATGAAGCTTCTGATGATCATCAATGCCCACTCGGGACTGAAGAATTCCAAGGCGCATCTGCTGGATGTGATCGATCTTTTCTGCAGGAACGGCTATACCGTTACGACCTATGTCACACAGAAGAAGGACGATGCCAGAGAATACCTTCTGAAGAATCGGATCCCGTACGATGTCGTGTGTGTCTTCGGCGGAGACGGTACGATGAACGAGGTCACCAATGCATTGATGCACAGGCAGAATAAGCCGCTTCTGGGGTATTTTCCGACCGGAACGATGAATGACTTCGGATCCAATTTTGACCTCGGAAATGACCTTGTAAAGATTGCAGAACGCATCTGTAATGGGAACGTCCGTTCCTTCGATGTCGGATGTTTCAACGGGAGATATTTCAACTACGTAGCTGCCTTCGGAGCGATGTGCGATGTGCCTTTTACGACGAACAGAGATGCCAAGGAACTGCTGGGGAATATCGCCTATATCATGGAAGGCATCAGCAAGCTTCCGGAGATCAGGAAGAATCATGTGACCTATCAGATCAACGGAAAGACCTATACGAAGGATATCCTGTTCGGCCTGATCTATTCCGGAAACCGGGTCGCCGGGATGCAGCTGGAAGACAAGCACAAGGCTGCCATCGATGACGGGACGTTCAACGTATTGCTGGTAGACTATGTACCGACGATCTTTGAAGCACCGGATCTGATCACGACCGTCCTTCAAAGCAGCAAACATATCCACCGTTACCGCAGCGATCACATGATCCTGGAATTCGAGGACGGTGTCATCTGGACATTGGACGGAGAAGAGGCAAAGGTGAAAGACCGAGCCGAGATCACGATCATAAAAAAAGCACTCAGGATCCTTGCCTGAGTGCTTTTCTTTTCTGTTTTTCCGATTATGATTATTTCATCAGAGATGTCAGCAGGCCGAGCAGTTCCGTACCGTCAGCTGCCTTTGCGTTGTTCTGAGCGCTTGCAGCGGATCCGCCGAGCAGGGAACCGAAGAGGCTTGTCAGATCATTGGTGGACTGCTTTGCAGTGTTGCCGCCGAGCAGGGAACCGATCAGGCTGGCTGCCGGATTCTGCTGGGTATTGGAGACCTTACCGCCGTTGAGCAGACCTGCGATGTCAGAGAGGTCGATACCGTCGGAGAGATCGACACCGCTCGTCTGAGGCTTGCTGGCAGTTGCTGTCGTAGCAGTGGAAAGGCTGTTCAGGAGAGCCGGAGCGATGTTGTTCAGGATGCTGTTGACTTCGTTGACGGAAGCGCCGCTTTCCTTTGCCAGAGAGCTGATGATCGTGTTCTGATCCTTGCCCAGGATGTGGCCGATGATCTTTGCACCGTCGGTGTCATCTGCCTTGGCGATCTGTTCGGAAACGGTATCCTTGCTGGTGTGCTGTGTCAGAGCTCCGAGCAGAGAAGTTGCGCCTTCCTTCTTGGAAGCGTTCTTCGTCATGTAGGAGATCAGAAGAGGGACAGCCATCATAAGCAGTTTGGATGTGAGTTTGGATGAGACACCCGTCTTCTTTGAGACAGAGCTGACAGAGTCATTGGATGTCAGGGATCCTAAGAGTAACTGTAATAAATTCATTGAAATCCTCCTTGATTATTGTTACGTAATCGCTACTATCATTTTAATTGTTTTTCTCACAAAAATAAATAGATTCGCGTTATCCGTTCGTTTGTTTGCACGAACTTTATTATCCATGTAAATAATTAAAATTATGTTAATATGTTTATATGCTTCGATTATTAAGAAAATATACCCAGGACGGCTGGTGGGCTGCCCTGCTGGGACCTGTATTTGTCATTCTGGAAGTCCTCTTTGAGGTCTTTATCCCTTATGTGATGTCTCTGATCATCGATGAGGGGATCAATAAACGGGGAGGGGACCTCGACTATATCATGAAGATGGGCGGGATCATGGTCCTGCTGGCGATCGGAGCCTGTCTGACCGGTATCATTGCCGGATTCCTTTCCAGTATCTCGTCTTCCCGTTTCGTCCGCAATCTGCGAAATGACATGTTCGAGAAGATCCAGACCTACGATTTCAAGAATATCGAACGGTTCAACGTATCGACCGTTGTAATGCGTCTGACGACGGATATGCGTATGATGAGGATGGCCTATGTGGCGATCGTACGTATGCTGATAAGATCTCCGATCAACCTGATCATCAGTTCCTATATGGTATGGCGGATGAATTCCCGTCTGGCGATGATCTTTGCGGTAGCGATCCCTGTCCTGTTTACCGGTCTCTATACCATCACGACCAAGGCCCATCCGCGTTTCGTCACGATGATGAACCGTTATGATGAGATGAACAATGACCTGAAAGAGAATATCGAAGGGATCCGCGTCGTCAAGACTTTTGTCAGAGAAGGTTACGAAGAAAGCAAGTTTGAAGAGAAGTCGCTGGCTGTCACGACGGCTCAGCGTTATGCGGAAGGACTGGTCATCCTGTCCGATCCGTTCTTCCAGCTCGTCATGTATGCCTGCATGATCGCGATCGCCTGGTTCGGCGGAAATCACATCATTCAGGGGATCATGACGACCGGACAGTTCATGTCTTATCTTTCCTATGTCAGAGCGATCCTGTTCTCTCTGATGATGGTATCCAATGCGCTGCTGCAGATCGTCATGGCACAGGCGAGCGTCACCAGAGCGAACGAGATCCTGAATGAAAAGACGGATATCGATGACAGCGGTGCAGACAGTGAACTGCAGGTGGAAAACGGCGAGATCGAATTCCGCAATGTCTCCTTCAAATACGACGAGAATTCCGAGAATGAGGCTCTCAGCGACATCAATCTGAAGATCGCTTCCGGAGAAGTCATCGGTATCATCGGTTCGACCGGTTCCTCCAAGACGACTCTGGTCCAGCTGATCCCGCGTCTGTATGAAGCGACAAAGGGAGAAGTTCTGGTCGGCGGAAGGAACGTAAAGGAATACAAATTGAGAAATCTGCGTGAGGCTGTTTCGATGGTCCTGCAGAAGAATACCCTGTTCTCGGGAACGATCGAAGAGAATCTGAAGTGGGGCAATCCCGAAGCGAAGCACGAGGAAGTTGTGGAAGCGTGCAGGAATGCCCAGGCTCATGATTTCATCATGGCCAAACCGGACGGCTACGATACCGATCTGGGTCAGGGCGGAGTCAATGTCTCCGGCGGTCAGAAACAGCGTCTGTGTATCGCCAGAGCGCTTCTGAAGAAGCCTAGGATCATCATCCTGGATGACTCGACCAGTGCGGTCGATACCGATACCGACCATCGTATCCAGCTCGCATTGAAGGAAAAGCTGGGTGATATGACGACGATCATCATCGCACAGAGGATCGCTTCGATCAAGGAAGCGGACCGTATCGTCATCATGAACGAAGGACGGATCGAAGATATCGGAACACACGAGGAGCTCCTGGAAAGAAATGAAGTATACCGCGATCTGTATCAGACGCAGCTTCAGGGGGTGCAGGAATAATGTCAGAGAGAAAATATCGGGCGATCCGCACTGCCAGAGCCAATGATGTAGGCGGTACGATCAAGAGGACACTCAGATATCTGTCGAAGGGAAACAAGGGAAAACTCTTCCTGATCGTTTTCTGTATCCTGCTTTCCGCTTTGACCGGAGTCATATCCTCCTACTTCTTTACACCGATCATCAACGACTATGTCGTTCCTTATATCGGATCAAACGATCCGGATCTGAGCGGTTTCCTGGGCATGCTGGGAGTGATGGCTGTCGTCTATGTGACAGGCGTCATCTCTTCCTATGTCTATCGGAAACTGATCTCCGTCGTCTCTACGGGGATGCTGCACTCCTTGCGGAAAGATCTGTTCGCCAAGATGCAGAGACTTCCTCTGAAATTCTTCGACGGCCACACCCACGGCGAGATGATGGTGTTCTACACCAACGATATCGATACGATGCGTCCGATGGTAGCTGATACGATGCCGCAGACGCTTTCGACCCTGGTCACTCTGATCGGCTGTTTCGTTATGATGGGCATCCTGAACTTCCGGCTGATGCTGGTGGTGCTGGGAATGCTGGTGATCATCTGTCTCATCACCTACTATCTTGCCAACCGGTCCCGCAGTTACTTCAAGGGACTTCAGAAATACGTTTCCGACCTCAACGGTTTTGCGGAAGAGATGTTCTCGGGACAGAAGGTCATCAAGGTCTTCAATCACGAAGATATCACCCTGTCTGAATTCAAGGTGATCTGTGAGAACCTGTATAAGGCTTCCTTCCGGACCAACGCCTATGCGTCGATCCTGTTCCCGGTCAACGGAAATCTGGCCTATGTCGCTTATGCGCTGGTCGCCGTCGTCGGTGCGAAGTTCTGTATCGAAGGTTCGATGAGCCTCGGCGTTCTGGCTTCCTTCCTGATGTATGTCCGTCAGTTCACGGGGCCGATCGCCAATATCTCTCAGCAGTTCAACGGTTTCATGATGGCTCTGGCCGGTGCGGAAAGAGTCTTCAATCTGATGGATGCGGAACCGGAACTGGATTACGGTATCGTCGAACTCGTCAATATCGAGAAGGACAGTGAAGAGATCGTCGAAACGAACGAGAAGACCGATCGCTGGGCGTGGAAGATCCCTGTCGATCCTCCGAAATACGTCGAACTGAAAGGCGATGTCCGTCTGAACGACGTCCGATTCTCCTACGTGGAAGGAAAACCGATCCTCAAGAATATCTCACTCTATGCCAAGCCGGGTCAGAAGATCGCTTTCGTCGGAAGTACCGGAGCCGGAAAGACGACGATCACGAACCTGTTGAACCGTTTCTACGATGTTGAAGATGAAGAAGGAATGATCGTATTGGACGGCATTCCGATCAAGGAGATCAAAAAGGACGATCTGCGCCGTTCCATCGGTATGGTCCTGCAGGATACCAATCTGTTCTCAGGCACCGTCATGGACAATATCCGTTACGGAAGACTGGATGCGACGGATGAAGAATGTATCGCTGCCGCAAAGCGATGCAATGCGGATTCCTTTATCAGAAGACTGCCGCAGGGCTATCAGACGATGCTGACATCCAACGGAGCCAACCTGTCTCAGGGACAGCGCCAGCTCTTGAATATTGCCCGCTGCGCCGTCGCCGATCCTCCGGTCATGATCCTGGATGAAGCGACTTCTTCGATCGATACGCATACAGAGAAACTGATCGAAAAGGGTATGGATGAACTGATGAAAGGACGTACGACCTTCGTCATCGCTCACCGTCTGTCCACGGTAAGGAATGCGGATGCGATCATCGTTCTGGAAAACGGCGAGATCGTCGAGAGAGGAAATCACGACGATCTGATCGCTCTGAAGGGACGTTACTATCAGCTGTATACCGGGAAAGCAGAACTCGATTAAGATTCAATGAAACAGACCGACGGTCTGTTTTCATTTCATTCAGAAAGTGTAAAATGAAATTATGAAAACGGCTTTAGTATTGGAAGGCGGAGGCCTTCGCGGCGTATTCTCAGCCGGTGTCATCGACTGCTTTCTGGACAATGACATCTCTTTTGATTATGTGATCGGTGTCAGTGCCGGTGCATGCAATGCCATGGCAATGCTTGGCAGACAAAAACGTTACTTCTGGTCGATCATCAATACAGTCAGCGGACGTAATTCATTTTACGGCGTTCCGCAGATGGTCGATTCCCACCGTTTCGTGAATCTCGACAAGATATTCTATGAATATACCGAACAGTTTCATTTTGATTTCGAAACGCTAATGAACTCTCCGTCAGAATGGGAGATGGTCGTCTCCAATATTGAGACGGGAAAGGCCGAATATATGACGACCCGGGACCTGGATCGGCTCAGAGTCATCGGCAAGGCTTCCTGTTCGCTTCCGATCATCACCGATCCGGTCGAGATCGACGGACAGCTATACCTGGACGGCGGTATCACCGATTCCATCCCGATCGAACACGTTCTGGAGAAGGATATCGACAGGATCGTCGTCGTCCTGACCAGAAAGAAGGGAAACTATTCCCATACGAACGAAGCCACCAAGGCGATCGTCAGAAGGATCTACAGCAACTATCCGAATCTCGTCAAAGCCATGGCTGACAGGGGAGACCTGTACAGGAGGGAAGTCGGGATCTGTGAACAGCTGGAAGAGGAAGGCAAGGTGGTCCTGATCCGGCCGACGATGAAAGAGATCGGAAGACTGGAATCCGATGAGAATGAGATCTCCCTGTCCTACTTCCACGGATACACCAAGGCAAAGGAAAATATCGAGACAATAAAAAAGTGGGTATAAAATGCCCACTTTATTATATAATGGGTCATTAGGAGGACTTTTTATGATAAACAAACAGACGAAGATTATCTGTACGATCGGTCCCGCTTCTGACAATTACGATACGATTTTGAAAATGGCTCAGGCCGGAATGAATATTGTACGGCTTAATTTTTCTCACGGTACACATGAGGAACATAAAAACAGGATCGAACTGATCCGTAAAGTGGAAAAAGAAAACGGGATCAACCTGGGGATCATGCTGGATACGAAAGGTCCGGAGATCCGCCTGGGGACGTTCAAGAACGATACCGAGAACTACAAGAAGGGCGAGATCGTCACCATTCAGAAGGAAGATATCGAAGGAACACACGACCGCTTCACGATCCAGTGCAAGGAACTCTTCGACGATATCAAGGTCGGAGAGTATATCCTGGTCAATGACGGAAAACAGAAACTGACCGTTCTGGAGAATGACGGAAACGAGATGAAGTGTCGGGTGGAAGTAACAGGTACATTGGCTTCCCGCAAGGGATGCAACGTGCCGGGCGTCAAACTGTCCATGCCGTTCATCTCCATGAAGGATGATGAGGATATCCGTTTCGGATGTGATATGGATGTGGACTTCATCGCTGCTTCTTTCGTCAGAAGAGCGGAAGATGTCATGGCGATCCGCAAGATCATCACCCAGATGGGAAAACCGAAGATCCAGATCATCGCCAAGATCGAGAACCAGGAAGGATTCGACAACCTGGAAGAGATCCTCGATGTATCGGACGGTGTCATGGTCGCAAGAGGAGATCTCGGTGTTGAGATCGAGACAGCTTATGTACCGATTTATCAGAAGAAGATCATCGAGGCGGCCAACAAGAAAGGCAAGGCCGTCATCACTGCGACACATATGCTGGACTCCATGACCAGCAATCCGCGCTGTACCAGAGCGGAAGCATCCGATGTCTCCAACGCCGTACTGGACGGTTCCGATGCCGTCATGCTGTCTGCAGAGACTGCTGCCGGAGAATACCCGGTAGAAGCCGTCGAGACGATGGCCAAGATCGCTGCAGCAACGGAACAGATCATCCCTTACAGAGAGAATCTGGAACACGCCAAGACGTCCAACAACAAGACCATCCAGGATGCGATCGGTATCGCGATCGCCGATGCGACTCTGACTCTGGACATTGCCGCGATCGTCGTATTCACCCAGGGAGGAACGACAGCGAGAAGGATCTCGAAATACCGTCCGCCTGTACCTATCTTTGCGGTGACATTCACGAAATCGACTCAGGGAAAACTGGAACTTTACTGGGGCGTCAAGCCGCTGTATTCCTACGTGGAAAACAATATGACCAACGACGATGAACTCGCATCCAGCGTCGTCAAGTCCTACGGCATCCGTCCGGGTTCTCAGATCATCCTTTCCGCAGGATATCCGACCGGAGAAGGTTCCGCCAACTTCATGAAGATCATCACAGTCAAATAAAGAAAAAAAGAGGTCTCGATCGAGACCTCTTATTTTATATCTTTGGATCAGTCATCCATATCTTCATAAGCCGCAAGTCCTTTTTTCGCTTCGACCTTCTGGTCGCCGTGCTTGACCTGCGTCATCGTGACAAAGGAACACAGGACAAAGAATGCGGCATAGATGAACAGGATCTTGTAGGTGATCAGACGCATGAGCGTTCCGGCGAGGATCGGCGTGATGATCTGGGCTGCCATACTGGCAGTGTAGTAATAACCCGTGAACTTGCCGATATCGGAGCCTTTGCACATCTCAACGACCATCGGCAGGGAGTTGACGTTGATCGCTGCCCACGCCAGTCCGACGACCGCAAAGGAGATATACATGATCACATTGATGGAAGAAAAGATGCTGGTGAGGACGAATCCCAGGAAGAACATCACTGAAAGCAGGATGATACCACCCATGATGGTCTTTTTTCTGCCGATCTTGGATGCGATGTTTCCAATCGGGATATAGGAGACGATGGCTCCCGCCGTCGCTACCAGAAGGCAGGTGGAAGCTCCGCCGAGACCCTGTCCCATGACGACAGAGACATAGGTCGTGAACCAGGTGGTAACGGCATTGTAGCCGGTGAACCATAAAGCGATCGAAGCCAGAAGGAATCCCAGGGATCTCTTGACATCGGCAGGAAGCTTCTCGTTTCCGGATCCGTCATCTTCTGCCAGGTTCCACTCCGGATGAGCTTCTTCCAGTCTCTTGTTTTCTTCGACGAGTTTCGGTTCCTTGACAAACAGGAACAGTAAACCCACTGCAACAAACATGATCGCAGCTACGACGATGAACAGGATCTGATAGTTCACGTGAGCCAGACCGACTGTCTTGGAGTTCGGATACAGGACGGCTGCGACACCGAGATAGATGATTCCGCCGACTGCACCCATCAGGTTGATGATCGCATTTGCCTTGGAACGAAGCGGTTTCGGAGTGACGTCAGGCATCAGTGCGACTGCCGGAGAACGGTAGGTCCCCATGGCGATCAGCAGGAGTCCCAGAACGATGACGAACGAGACTACTTTGAAGGTGTTCGGCTGAGCGTAGTAGGAGTTGTCCAGGATCGGCAGGACGTTCATCAGAATGATGGCTGCACCTGTCCCGAACAGGATGAACGGCATCCTCTTGCCGAACGGCGTATCCGCTTTGTCGGAAATAGAACCGAAGAGCGGAAGCAGGACCAGAGCCAGGACGTTGTCCGCAGCCATGATGGCTCCGGAATAGGTCTCATTCAGATGAAAAGTATTCGTGAGGATCAGCGGAACGACATTGTCATACATCTGCCAGAAAGCGCAGATCGACAAAAAGGCCAGTCCGACGATCAAGGTTCGTTTGTAATTGAGTTTCATAGATTTCCCCTCGTTTTTGTTAATTCCATTGTAATACAAAACAGGTACTCGATAACAATCGATAAAGATGGAAGAATCACATAAAATAACATAAAAATTGCACAAAAAATATACAAATTGTACATGTTTTTTTGTACAATAACCCCAAAATTGTGCATTTTTAGTCTAGAAAATAGTCAAATACAGATTATAAAAAAGGTAAAATAGCCATAATTTTAGATTTAAAAGCTATAATGAGTTCAGATGAAAGGAGATTATGGAATGAAGAAACTGCAGAATAAGCTCTGTATCTTCACGCTTGTCGCGGTCCTTTTGGTATCGCACTTTCTTCCGGTAAGGGTACTTGCGGAAGGAATTCCTGAGGAAGAGGCTTCAGAAGTCCTTCGGGAAGAAGAAGTCGCTGAAGTCGAAGTGATGACAGCCGAAACCGATGACAGCGAAGAAGATCAGCTGACAGAAGAAGTTGTTGAAAAGACGGAAGAAGTTTTTGAAGAAACGGAAGAAGTATTTGAGGCGGTTAAGAATACAGACGAAGAACCGAAGGAGATTAAGATCTCAGAGGAACTGAAGACTTCCGAGGCTGAAAAGGCGAAGGATTCCGATACGAAGGCAGAAGAGAAGAAGCCGGGCGGAAAGATCGATGTCATCAATACCGATGAAAAGGCAAAGAAGGAATACATCACGTTTGACGGCGAAACTTTCACTGTGGCTGTCAGTGGCCTTAATGTTACTTTTGACGGCAACGAACATCCGGTCAAGACCGATTACACCTTCAAATCTGAAGACGGAAAAGAATATGCCATTCATCTGAATGTCGAGTATGAGAAAGACGGTGTTTCTGTCTCCGCTCCGTTACATGCGGGAGATTATACCGCAACAGTCACGGGCTGGACAGTCAAGGAAGACGGCAAGGAAGCCTCCGATCTAAAGGTCAGCGCAAACAACGCTGCCGTAAAGATCAACAAGAGAGCATTGAGCGTTGTTGTCGCAGCAGAAAAGAAGATCGAAAGACCGAACGGAAACAGGACACCTCATGTAGCCGGTTTTACGATCAGTATTCCTGATGTGGCTGTTGCAGACGAATATAAACTGAAAGAGTCTGATATCGAATTTGTCGGTGCTCAGGATCATGTCGAGTGCGTCGAAGTCAATTATACAGACAGGCTTGTCAGCAGGGCTCAGCTTTACTCGTCCAACTTCGTCAATCACAACGAAGATTATAATGTCACATATCAGTTTGACGGAGACGGAGAAATGATCATCATCGTCGATCCGACTCAGCACAGCCCATCTTTCAGAGTCCAGCTTTCCAACAAAACGACGACATATAACGGAACGGAACAGGTGTTCCATCCGGAAGTGAGCGGACATTCTGATGTGTTTACTATGTCAGCTTCTCCGTCGAACACAACTGACTATATTTTCAAACAGCAGTATTGTACGTTCTACATTACGATCGATCCAAGCAGGCTGTCAGTCACAAAAAAGGATGTCGGAACATATAAGAGCCTGTATACGCTGACTCCGGCAGTCGTTTCTGCAAAAGCGGAATTCAATTCTTCTTTTGGTTCAGATGCTTTCTATGCGGGAAAAACTTTCGATGTTACAGGTTTCGTTGATCTGTTCAATGTCGATGGATCAAAATACGGTGTCTTTACCATTGAACCGGCAGAACTCAGAGTCTATGTCAAGAACGATCCGAATCTTCCGGAGAAGTATCAGTCAGAAGACATCAGAAAGAACTACGGCGAAAAGGATTCCGATAAACTTTCCTGGGTCTATGTTGACGGCCTCTATGAAGGAGATAACCTTCTGAACTACGTCGAGATCTCGCGTGAAAGAGGTGAGGATGTACTTTGGAACAAAGACGGAACGATCGGCGGATACCTGATCATGATCAACGGCGTGGCCGGTTCATCTACAGGGGAAATTCCTTGGGAAGATGTGAAGAAGTCGCCGAGAGCCGAAGTTGAAACAAAAGAAGAAAAGATCATTGTGGAAGCGGAAGCGCGTCCTGAAACAGGATGGATCCCGGAAGAAGAAGAGAAACCTGGTATCAATCCGGGTACTTCCACCAAGACCAACAAGAACTACTACCTCGCAAACAGCAGCGAAGGTTATCTGTATATCGATCCGCTGCCGCTGACACTCACGGCAAACGATAAGTCCAAGGTCTATGACAACGATCCGTCTACGGATCCGGCACTGGATTATTCAGTCACAGAAGGTGAACTCGTCAATGGTGAGACACTTCCGACGGGATTCGTTCAGATCTGGCGTGAAGGCGAACAGGAAGTCGGTAAATATCCGATCCACCTGAAGCTGGATGACAGCGTCCTTGATAATGAAGATCCGTCCGATCCGACAGATCCTGATCCTAGAGATCCTGGAGAACCTTTCATTCCGGGTGGACCGATCGACTTTGTGGAACCGGAACATCCATGGATCGATGATGTCGAAAGACCGGGCAAATGGCCGATCGAGAAGAAAGAAGAACTCGTAGACTACGCTGAAAAACGCGAACAGGTCATGGAAACTGTCGAAAAAGAAATGGAAGTTTCCAAGGAAGTCACCGAGAAAGAAAAAGAGGAACTCACCTGGGGCGAAGGCGAAGTGGAAAAACCGGATCAGCCGATCATCATTCCGGTAGGACCTGGTGTGATCGACGAAGATCCGAAGATCGTCTTCAATCCGAATAACTATATCTTTACACTGGTCGACGGAACCTTCGAGATCACTCCGGTCACGACTCCGGTCGTAGATCCGGAAGATCCGACTCCGACACCTGACCCGACACCAACACCGACCCCGACTCCGACACCTGATCCGACTCCGACTGTCACGCCGTATACTCCATATACCCCGTATACTCCGTACCGTCCGACGACTGTCGATCCGACTCCGGTAGAGACTCCGGAAGTTCCGGAAACGACGGAAGCGGAAGTTGTCGTCGAAGAGACCGTTGAGATCCCGGAAGAAGTCGTTCCTACAGCTGATCCTGGTACAGGCAGACCTGCATGGGCTCTGCTGAACCTGATCTGCACGATCCTGACCGGCCTGATCGCCATCGGCGAGATCATCACTCTGATCATCGGCAAGAAGAGAGAAGAGGATGAAGAAGAGGACGAAAAGGAAGTCAAGAGGATGGCTGTCGAAGAAGAGGAAGAAGAGGAAGAAGACAGACGTATCCGCAAGAAATCCAAGCTCCTCGGTCTGATCCCGGCCATCGGTGCGATCATCGCATTCATCCTGACGGAAGATATGAGACTTCCGATGGTGTTCACGGACAGATGGACTCTGCTGATGATCATCATCCTTCTGATCGGCGTCCTGACTGCCTGGTTCACCAGAAACAGGGAAGACGATGACGAAGAGGAAGAAGAGGAAGAAAATCAGGCTTCTGTCGCCACGGCGATGGACTAGAATATCCTGCATATCTGAATGAGACAGCCGATTGTTCGGCTGTCTTTTCTTTCGGGACGGAAAGGGATTTGCTAGAATGGAGATGAAAAGGATGATGAGAATATGAAAATAGGTGTATATTATGTCGTTTCCGCAACTGCGGCTGCGGAGATCGCAAACAAACAGAACTTTCCCTGGCTGAACAGACTGTCCGAGATGACCGGCTTTTCCTTTGAAGTGACAGATCTGGATCATTTGAACGAATACGATATGGTCGTCGATTTTATCGGCGGAGGAGGAACGGAAGGGATCTTCCTGAAGGATATGGACAGACTTCCGAAACCTTATTTCCTGCTGACGACCGGCGCAAACAACTCCCTGGCTGCCTCCATGGAGATCCTGTCCTATCTGAGACAGAACGGCCTGCCGGGTGAGATCATCCACGGTTCCGACACTTTCGTTGCGGATCGGATCAAAGAACTCGCAAAGATCCTTTCCGTGAGGAAGAAACTGTCTTCCTTCCGTATCGCCAGAGTCGGGGAACCGTCCGACTGGCTGATCGCTTCGGAAGTGGACGCGAAGAAACTGAAAGAAGAGACCGGAATGGAACTTATCGATATCTCGATGGACGAGTTCTTCGAGGAGATAAAAAAGAGGGAATACGTATCGAATCAGTATACGGAGATGATTCGTTCCCGTCCGTTCGATGAAAAGGAGATCGAAGAAGCTCTCTATATCTACGGCGCTTTGAGAAGGATCACGGACCGTTACGGATTGAACGGACTGACCGTGCGCTGTTTCGACCTGCTGGATACGGTACATTCGACCGGATGCGCCGCATTGGCGATCCTGAATGCGGAAGGGATCTACTCATCCTGTGAAGGGGATGTCCCCGCATTGCTTTCGATGATCGTCCTGGGGGAACTGACGGGAGAACCGGTCTTCATGGCCAATCCGAGCCACATCGATACCGACCGCAACGAGATCGTCTTTGCGCACTGCACATTGCCGATCAATATGCCGGAAGACTTCTCGATCATGACACATTTCGAATCTCAGATCGGTGTCGCCTTCCGCGGCAAGCTGAAGGAAGGTCCGATCACGGTATTCAAGTGTGACGGATCGATGAAGGAATACTTCGTCAGCGGCGGTGAACTGCTGGGGAACCTGAATGAATACAATCTGTGTCGGACACAGGTCCGCCTGAAACTGGAAGAACCGGTCACCTATTTTCTGAGGAGATCGATCGGAAATCATCATCTCATCGTGAAAGGCGACCACAGTGAACTGATAAAAGAATTCTTTGGATGGAGGGAGAAATGATATGAGCAATGAAGAACTGATCAGACTGGCTTTTGAAGCGAGAGAAAAGGCCTATGCGCCGTATTCTCACTGGAAGGTAGGAGCTGCCCTGCTGTGCAAGGACGGAAAGGTCTACCAGGGCTGCAACATCGAGAACAGCGGATTCACCGCAACGGTATGTGCCGAGAGGACGGCCTTCTTCAAGGCGATCTCGGAGGGAGTCTACGATTTCGAGAAGATTGCGATCGTCGGCGGCGATGAGAAACTGGGTTCTCAGGGATACTGCACACCGTGCGGAGTCTGTCGGCAGGTGATGTCGGAATTCTGCAGTCCGGATGAATTCAAACTTCTCTGTGCGAAGTCCGAGACGGAGTATCATGAGTACACTCTGAGACAGATGCTTCCGGAGTGCAACTTCGTCGCCGAGAACGACGGATACGGTTTCAAGGCAGAATAATTAAAAAAAAAAAAAAAAAAAACGGATCCTTCGGGATCCGTTACTGTTTCCTGGCGATCAGATCGAGCAGCAGTCTGTGCATCTTTTCGCTGTCCATCCGATAGACGACTTCCGTCGGAAGTTCATCCGGATACATGCCTCTGCGGTCGATGACCATCTGTCCGTCTGCCATTCCGCCTGAGATATCGATATGAACGATATCTTTTCTTTTTTCGGTGATGACCGTTTCATCCAGGATGGCAGCTGCGGCAGCGTAGTCGTAGGCGCAGCAGGAAGTGACATCGACATCGAAGAGGTAGTTGCAGCGCTCGATATATTCCTTGAGTTCCGCATCGAGGAAGGAACTCAGATCGGAACCGATGGCTTCGATCTGTTTCAGGTCCTCAGTATCGTAGGTAGCTCCCATCTCGCAGGCTTCGATCGGGAACACCATGCAGTGAGCACCGGAATTCAGGACGATCTCTGCAGCTTCCGGATCGTCATAGAAATTGGCTTCCGCGACCGGAGTCCGGTTTCCGATATAGAGGCCACCGCCCATGATGTAGACCGTACCGATGTGTTCCGCGATGGACGGATCCAGACGGAACGCCATACCGAGATTGGTGAGCGGTCCGACGGCGCAGATGTCGATCTTCTCTTCTGCGTTCTTCAGCGTTTCGATCAGGTAGGTACAGGCATGTTCCTTCTCCGCTTTCCTGTCCGGAAGCGGGATCGGGAAGTCCGGATCATGGATCAGGACCGTCTTTCCGTCTCTTTCCTTCACCACCGTCTGCATCAAAGTATTGTGCGTCCTTCCCGGGAAGAGACCTCTGACCATCGGTCCTTCACAGCCCCGATAGACCGGTGTCTTCTTGCCGCAGAGTTCTGCGACCTTCAGCGCATTCTTTACGGCATCGTCGACCGGAAGGTTTCCTTTCACGCATGTGATGCCGATGACGTCGACATCCTCACTCAGAAGCAAAGCGATCAGTGCGACTGCATCATCGCAGCCGATATCACAGTCAAATATTACTTTTCGATTCATTTCTTTTCCCTCGGTTTCAGTATATCATCCCTCAGAAAGGGAAGGGAAATAGTATAAAATAGAGGCGAGGAGTGATAGAGCATGCTGAAGAATATCATCAATGATCCGACACTTTGTGAAAAAGGCGAAGAAAGAATGAACTGGTATCGCTCGCAGATGCCGCTGATGGCTTCGTTCAAAGAGAGATATCGGAAAGAAAAGACTTTTTCAGGAAAGAGCCTTCTGATATGCATGCACTGTGAACCGAAGGCTGCCGTACGGACGGAAGCTTTGCTGGAAGCGGGAGTCGAACGGATCGTATTCATCGGAAACCTGGGTTCCACGAAAGACGATATCGCAGCCTATCTTGCTGCCAAGGACCGTGTGACGGTCATGGCGAAAAAACAGGATACTCTGGAAGACCTGCGGGAATATGTGAGACTGGCCCTGGAAGAGGGACCTTACGATCTGTTTATGGATAACGGTGCCGCTATCATGCAGGAATACGATCCGGATTCCTTCTCATTCCTGGGAGGGATCGAGGAGACGAGAAGCGGCAGGCTGATCCTGGATGAAAAGAAGATCGTTCCGGATTTTCCTCTGCTGGTGATCGACGACTCCCGGGTGAAGAGACTGATCGAGAACGAGACCGGTGTCGGACAGTCGGTCGTTGACGGACTGATGAGACAGACCGGGATGCTGATGGGAGGAAAGAAGATCCTCGTGATCGGCTACGGCTGGTGCGGCAGAGGGATCTCGCAGAGGCTCAGGGCGCTCGGTGCAGTCACATATGTATACGATACGGATTATGTGGCGATGCTCAAGGCGAAGGTGGAAGGTCACATCGTAGGATATCTGGAGGATCTTCTGAAAGAAGCCGAAGTGGTCATCACCGTGACCGGAAGGTTCAGTGTTCTGAAGAAGGAACACCTGAAATACATGAAGGACGGCTGTGTCGTAGCCAATGCCGGACACTACAATATGGAGATCGATGTGAAGGGATTTGCGGAAGACTGTCTGGAACGCAGACAGATCCAGGAAGGGATCGAGGAGTTCCGTTATGAAGACAAGAGGATCTTCCTGCTTCAGAGAGGCAACCCCCTCAACCTGTCTTCCGGTGCCGGAAATCCGATCGAGATCATGGAACTGGGATATGCCCTGCAGCTGCTGTCCCTAGAAGAGATCGTCAAAAACAGGGAACTGAAAAAGGGGATACAGGATCTGCCGGAAAATATCAATCAGGAAGCAGCCAGACTTTCTCTGCATCTGGATTGACGGCCTGTTTCCGTCGTGTTACATTGAAGATGCGATAAAGTTGCTTCTGTAGAAGTATAAGAGTGAATGTGAATTCATATCAACGAAGTTAGTTGGCCGGCTTTACGATCTTAAGCCGGCTTATTTCTTTCATAAAGGAGAACAGACCATGAGCGAGTATCTGATTCAGAATGCGGACATTGTGAATTTTGAGGATCTGAGTACGAAGACCGGAGATATCCTGATCAAAAACGGGAGATTCGAAACGATCGCGGAAACGATCGATCCCAAGGATCATCCCGATGCGAAAGTGATCGATGCGAGACATATGCTGGCGATGCCGGGATTTATCGACTGTCATACCCATATGGCCCAGTCTTTCATCAAGGGACCGCTGGACGATGTGCCGATCACGGAATGGCTGATCCGTCTTTTTGCGATCGATGCGGAAATGGACAGAGAGATCTACTACTATGCCACACTGCTGGGGTGTCTGCAGTCTTTACGTTTCGGTACGACCTGTGTGAACGAGATGGGCGATGCTCAACACATCGAGGAACAGGTCGAAGCCTTTGCGGCAGCCGGGATCCGTACGACCTACGGTGTCAGTACGACGGATATTCCGGAAAACGATGCGACGCCGATCTTGAGCGTTGAGGAAGCTTTGGGATACCATCAGAAAGTCTATGACTGCGCTCACGGCGCAAATGGCGGTCTGATCCGTGCTTCGGTCGCACCGGCCGGTCTTCCTGCGGTCAGCAAGGAACTGGCTCAGGCCTGCAAGAAATTTGCGGATGAACGCGGGATCATCTATCATACCCATCTCGGGGAAGGAAAGACGGAAACAGAGAACGTCGCGAAAGCCTACGGACTTTCCGGGGAGGGCGAAGCTCTGTACAGAAACGGCCTGCTCGATACGAACGTCCTGCTGGCACACTCGATCTGGCTCAGCGATGAAGAGATCGATATGATACGGGAAAAGGGTGCACATCCGGTCTACTGTCCTTCGACCAATCTGAAGATCTCGGACGGGATCCCGAAGATGGGACAGATGTTAAGAAAAGGTGTGAACGTCTGTATCGGCTGTGACGGAGAAGCCAGTTCTTCCAACCGCGATATGATCCGGGAAGCACGTCTGGGTGCCTACCTGCAGAAAGGATATACATTGGATCCTACAATTATGGATGCGGGCACGACCTTCCGTATGATGACGGTCAACGGAGCCAAGGCTTTGGGTTACGAAGATCTCGGCGAGATCAGGGAAGGTTATCTCGCAGATCTGATCCTGGTCGACATGGAGAACGATCTCGGTCTGACCGACCTGCAGCACAGAGTGGGGAACTTCCTGTATTGCGGTGACGGACACTGTGTGGATACGGTATTCGTCAACGGTGAGATCAAGGTGAAAGATAAGAAACTCGTTGATTTTGATGAGAAAGCGATCATCGATAAATGCAATGAGCTGATCACAAAACTGAATGAAAAGGTAAAGGATATATGAGATACAAGAGCGCAAAACTGACCAATGATGAAGGAAAGATGTGGCACATCGGTCTCGATGAGAACGATATCGGAAAGCATGTCCTCCTTCCGGGCGATCCGGCACGGTGCGAGATGATCGCAAAGTGTTTCGATGAGGCACATTATGTGTCCTCTTCCCGTGGAAATCCGACCTATACCGGGACCTATCACAACGTTCCGGTGAGCGTCATGAGTACCGGCATGGGTGCCATGGCGGTCGCGATCTGCGTGGAAGAACTGAAGCACATCGGTGCTAAGACTCTGATCCGGACGGGGACCAGCGGTTCTTTACAGCCGAATATCCCCAACGGTTCCTTCGTGATCGCCACCGGTGCGATCCGCGGAGAAGGTGCCAGCAGGGAATACATTCCGGAAGAATATCCGGCTGTTGCGGATATCGATGTGGTCTGCTGTCTCAGACAGGCCGCAAGAGAACTGGGGGAAGAACCTTATCTGGGGATCGTGAGGAGTCACGATGCCTTCTATACGGAATCTCCGGGAGCTCATGAGGGCTATCTGGATCGGATCAAGGTTTGGACGGATGCGGGAGCCCTGGCTGTCGAGAACGAATCGTCAGCGCTGTTTACCGTGTCTTCCTTATTGGGAGGACTGAGGGCAGGGACCATCCTTCTGGCAGGAGGATATCTGGGTTCTTCTTACGGTACGATGAAGAGCGATGATGATGTGGACTATCCGGCGAGGGTAGAGAAGATGACGAAGATCGCTTTACGGGCGATCGAACTGCTGGATCAGCTGGACGATCTGAAGGATATCCGGGATGAATAAAGAGAAGATCAGAAAAGTCCTTATGTTTGTTCTGGGACTGATCTTCAGTGAACTGGGGATCGCCTTCTACTATACTGCTGTCCTGGGGACCGATCCGATCAGTGTCTTCGTGGAAGGGATCTCCTTCCATGTGGATCTGAGCGTCGGACAGATCTCCACGATCTGTAACGTGATCCTGGGCATCCTGACGTATCTGTTTGAAAGAGACAGGATCGGGATCGGAACGATCCTGACGATCCTGGGGGGAGGTCCGCTGATCGATCTGTTCTACGGGACCCTTCTGGGGATCTTTCCTCCGGAAGCGACATCTCTTCCGATACGCTGCATCCTTCTGATCGCAGGACTCATCGCCTATGCGCTGGGTCTGGGACTGATCCTGGTCTGCGATCTGGGCATCGGTCCGTTCTCTTTCCCGCCGATCTGGCTGGCGAGAGTCACGAAACTCGATCTGAAATACACACAGATCATCACGGATGCGCTGTTTTTCATCGTCGGTATCCTGCTGGGAGGGATCTTCGGTCCCGGGACGGTCGTTTCCGTGCTTCTGACGGGACCGCTGATGACGATGTTTATGAAACTGTTTGGACCGTATATAGACAGATAAGGAGCGAGATATGAATATCATCGAGATCATCGAAAAGAAAAGAGACAGAAAAGAACTGAATGTGGAAGAGATCCAGTACTGGATCGACGGACTGTGTGACGGAAGCATTCCGGACTATCAGTCGACCGCCTTGCTGATGGCGATCTACCTCAACGGAATGAACGAGAAAGAGACCTTCTATCTGACGAAGGCGATGACCTATTCCGGGGAGATGCTGGACTTCTCCTCGATCGATGGGATCAAGGTCGATAAGCATTCCAGCGGCGGTGTCGGAGACAAGACTTCGATCGCACTGATGCCTCTTCTGGCGACCTGCGGAGTCAAGGTGGCCAAGATGTCCGGCGGAGCGCTGGGATTCATGGGCGGAACGGTCGACAAGCTGAGCTCCATTCCGGGAATGAACGTCTTCCTGCCGAAAGAGAAGCTCATCGAACAGGTGAAGGATATCGGGATCGCCATGGTCGGCCAGACCGGAAATCTCTGTCCGGCAGACAAGAAGATCTACGCGCTGAGAGATGTGACCGGAACGGTCAATTCGCTTCCTCTGATCGTATCTTCCATCATGTCCAAGAAGCTGGCCTGCGGCGACGATGTGATCATGCTGGATGTGAAATACGGAGACGGCTCGGCGATGAAGGAACTGGACGATGCCAGAGAGCTTGCCAAGGCGATGATCTCTGTCGGAAAACAGTACGGAAAGAATATCGGAGCCTGCCTGACCAGTATGTCCCAGCCTTTGGGCAATGCGGTCGGAAATGCACTGGAAGTCAAGGAAGCGATCGATACCCTGCACGGAAAAGGTCCTGCGGATTTCACCGATCTGGTCCTTCGTTCCGGTGCGGAACTGCTGGAACGTTCCGGACTGTATACCTATGAAGATGCGATGGAGAAGCTGAAGGAGAATATCGCAAACGGATCTGCCGCTGCATTACTGAAGACGATGATCGAACATCAGGGCGGAGACGGAAGAGTCGTCGATGATACTTCACTCCTGCCTCAGGCGAAATATATTACTGAGATCAAAGCGGAAAAGAGCGGCTATGTGACCGGTCTCAAGAGTCAGATGATCGGCGAACTGTCCATGGCTCTGGGAGCCGGAAGAAGGTCTGCGGAAGACGAGATCGACTATGCGGTCGGTATCGTTCTGAACAGGAAGGTCAACGATCCGGTAAAGGAAGGCGATGTCCTGGCCTGTATCCATCACGATGCCCCGCTCAGCGAAGAGTGGCTCGAGAAGTATCATCAGGTCACGGAGATCTCCGAAAGTCCGACACAGGTGGTCCCGATCATTGCAGAAGTTCTCTAAGTATTGTGCAAAATAGTATCTATTGTTATTTACGTTTATGTTAGAATGAAAACAGGAATACTTTTTTGATTTGGTTTAATCATCCTCGGATGTTTAAACATAGATTAGTGATTAAAAGAAGGGAGAAAAAATGAAAAAACTTTTATCATTACTGATGGCAGTACTGATGGTTTTCGCGCTTGTCGGCTGCTCCGGCGGTAACAACGGCGGCAACGAAGGCGGCGGTGAACCTTCTGATGTCATCCAGGCTGAGATCGTCCTCGTAACAGACGCAAAGTCCGTAGACGATAAGGGCTTCAACCAGTATTCCTGGGAAGGCGTTGTCCAGTATGCGAAGGAAACAGGCGTTTCCACGAACTACTACATGCCTACAGAACAGACAACTGAACAGTACCTGGCACAGATCGCTACCGCAGTCAAGGGCGGAGCTAAGATCATCGTTTGCCCGGGCTATCTGTTTGGTGATGCTGTTGCAGAAGCTCAGTTCACTTATCCAGATGTTACATTCATCTGCATCGACTTCACTCCGGCTGATGTTCAGCCAAATGCTTTAGGCGTTCTCTTCGAAGAAGAAGAATCCGGCTTCCTGGCTGGTTATGCAGCTGTCAAGGAAGGCTTCAGAAACTTAGGTTTCGACGGCGCTATGGCTGTTCCGGCTGTCAAGAACTTCGGTTACGGCTACCTGGTAGGTGCTGACTACGCCGCTAAGGAATTAGGCCTCGCTAAAGGTGATGTCAACGTTAAGTACTCTTACACTGGTGAATTCGCTGAAAAACCTGAATTCGTTACAGCTGACCAGGGTTGGTACACTGACGGTACAGAAGTTATCTTCGGTTGCGGTTCTCCGAGAAACGCTTTCGAAGCAGCTGACAAGTTCAACGCTACTTCTGACCACACTGTCTGGGCTATCGGTGTCGATACTGACTGCTCCGACCAGTCTGAATACGTCATCACTTCTGCTATGAAGAACCTGTCCCCAGTCGTATATTCCCTGATCAAGGACGTATACGCAGGAACATTCGAAGGCGGCACTTCCAAGTACTACAACATCAACCAGGATGCTTCCGCTCTTCCGATGGCTTCTTCCAAGTTCCAGAACTTCACTCAGGCTGACTACGACGCAATCGTCAACCTGCTGAAGACAGACGAAGCATTCCGTACTTCTCTGCCTACCGGCTACGGCAACGGCGAAGCTAACGACTACGTAAGCGTTACTGAACTCGCTCCGAAACTCGAGCTGGTAACTGTCGACGTCGTCAAGGAATAATCCGAGATTTCGGCTTTTAAGGGCTGGCTAGTGTGTTAGCTGGCCCTTTCTTTTATTCTTTTATCACTGATTCACCTTGATCGAAACAAAAAACCATCTGATCTATGGTTGATCCAATAATATGAAAGGGGCTACATGGAAAATTACGCAATTGAGATGTTGAACATCACGAAGCGATTCCCGGGAATCGTAGCGAATGACAACATCACCCTTCAGGTAAAGTACGGAGAGATCCATGCCTTGCTTGGAGAGAACGGTGCGGGAAAATCCACACTGATGAGTGTCCTCTTCGGACTGTATAAGCCGGAAGAGGGAAAGATCCTTCTGGACGGAGAGGAAGTCAAGATCACCAATCCAAAGAAGGCGAATGAACTCGGTATCGGTATGGTCCACCAGCACTTCATGCAGATCAAGAACTTCACAGTCCTGGAGAACATCATCCTCGGTGTCGAGACGACGAAGAACGGCGTCCTGCAGATGGATGAAGCCAGGAAGAAGGTCGTGGAACTTTCCGAACAGTACGGACTGAAGATCGATCCGGATGCAATGGTCAGAGACATCACTGTCGGCCAGCAGCAGCGTGTCGAGATCCTGAAGATGCTGTACCGTGACTGTAAGATCCTGATCTTTGACGAACCGACTGCCGTCCTGACTCCGCAGGAGATCGATGAACTCATGGTGATCATGAGGAATCTGAAGAAGGAAGGCAAAGCCATCATCTTTATCACTCACAAACTGGATGAGATCAAGGCCGTCTCTGACAAGTGTACCGTCCTGCGTCTGGGCAAATGTATCGGCACCGTCGATACCGCAACGACGACGACACATCAGATGGCTGAAATGATGGTCGGAAGAGAAGTCAACTTCCATGTAGACAAGGCCCCGCAGAAACTGGGTGATGTCATCCTGTCTCTGAGAGATGTCAAACTCAAGAGCGAGATCGCCGACAAGTACGTGCTGAACGGCGTATCCTTTGATGTCCATGCGGGTGAGATCCTGTGTATCGCGGGTGTCGAAGGAAACGGCCAGTCCGAAGTCGTCAAAGTCATCTCCGGTCTTTTACAGCAGGAATCCGGTCAGATCATCCTCAAAGGAAAGGATATCTCACATGAATCCAGAAGACAGAGGATCATCGACGGTATCTCCTACGTTCCGGAAGACAGACACAAACACGGTGTCATTCTGGATAACACTCTGGAAGAGAACCTCGCTTTAAAGAAATACTTCCTGCCGGAATATCAGAAACACGGTGTCATCAATTTCAAGGCAAGAAAAGAACTTGCGGATAAATTGATCGATGAATTCGATATCAGAAGTTCGGAAGGCAGAAGTACCGTGACCCGTTCCATGTCCGGCGGTAACCAGCAGAAGGCGATCGTCGCACGTGAGATCGATGCGGAACATGACGTTCTGGTAGCGATCCAGCCGACCAGAGGTCTGGACGTCGGTGCGATCGAAGGTATCCATGCGAACCTGGTCGCACAGCGTGATGCCGGAAAGGCAGTCCTTCTGGTCTCGTTCGACCTGGAAGAAGTCATGGGTGTATCCGACAGGATCATCGTCTTCTACGAAGGAGAAGTCGTTGCGAATGTCCGTCCGGAAGATGTGACGGTCAACGAACTCGGCTTATACATGGCCGGCAGTAAGAAGGGAGAGAACCTATGTTAAAGAAGATCTTAATGGCGAAGCGGGATTATTCCGGCGTTCTGTCCTCCCTGCTCGCTATCTTTATCGGTCTGCTGGTCGGTTTCCTGGCGATGCTGGTGGTAAAACCTTCCGCAGCTATGTCCGGTCTGAGGCTTCTGGTCACCGGCGGCTTCTTCAACGGACTGACGACATTCGGTTCCGTATTCTTCTACGCAACACCGATCGTACTCTGCGGTCTCGGTGATGCGTTCGCCTTCAAGGCTTCCATCTTCAATATCGGTGGTCCGGGCCAGATGCATATCGGTGCACTGGTCGCTGTCTGGGTCACCTGCAATATCGGCCTCGGTGCTCCGCTTTCAACGATCATCGGTCTGCTCTGCGGCGCGATCGCCGGTGCTTTATGGGCGCTGATCCCTGCGCTGCTGAATGCCTACAAGAGAGTCAACATCATCATCACCACGATCATGATGAACTACATCGGTATGTATCTGGCGGTCGATATTCTGAAGAAATCGAATATCTTCGATAATACGAAGAACCAGTCGATCAACGTTCCGAGAGATCTGCGTGTCGCCCGTCTGGGTCTGGATAAACTGTTTGTAGGAAGCGCGATCGACTGCGGATTCTTCATCGCGATCATCATTGCGATCATCCTCTGGTTCATTCTGGAAAAGACCACGTTCGGTTACGAGATCAAGGCTGTCGGTAAGAACAGAGATGCGGCAGACTATGCCGGTATCGATGCGAAGAAGACCATCGTATTATCTGTCCTTATTTCCGGCGCATTGATCGGTCTGGGCGGCGGCTTCATGTATCTGGGCTGGGCAGGCAAGTATCTGCTTGGTTCCAACACACAGCTTTCCGAAGGTTTCACCGGTATCGCAGTCACGATGCTGGCCAACAACAATCCGATCGCATGTATCTTCTCCGGGTTCTTCCTGGCTTATCTGACCCAGTCCGGTTCCTACATGCAGGCAGTCGGTTTTGCACCGGAGATCGTCAAGGTCATTTCCGCTGTCGTCATCTACTGTTCCGCATTGTCCCGTCTGGTATCTGAATACCTCAGGAGAAAGAAACTCGATTATCTCGGTCGGGAACAGAAAGGAGATCTCAGATAATGAATGCTTGGATTCGTTTAATCGGCGGCGGCATCTTGCTGTTCTTTATGCCTCTGACGATCGGCGGCATTGCCGACCTGTTCGCGGAGAGATCCGGTGTCCTGTGTATGTGTGTCGAAGGTATCATGGTCGGCGGCGCCTTCTTCGGCGTCCTGATGATCCGTCTGTTCGCAGAGACGATGGGCGTCTGGCCTTTGCTGGCACTGTCGATCGTCGTATCGATGATCGCAGGACTGGTGATCGGTCTCTTGCACGGTTTTGCGGCCATTCATCTGAAGGCAGAACAGAATATCTCTTCCACAGCTATCAATAACTTCGTACCGGCACTGACGATGCTGATCTCAAAATCTGTCTTCGGTACGGATAACTTCACTTATTCTTCCAACAAGTTCATCATTCCGAAGGTCCCTGTCCTCGGAGACATCCCGGTCATCGGACCGCTGTTCTTCCAGGGAGCCTATGCGACGACCTATATCGGTATCGTACTGGTCATCATCCTGTGGTTCATCCTATACAAGACGAGGTTCGGACTTCAGCTCAGATCGACCGGTGAAAATCCTCAGGCATCCGATTCCGTCGGTATCTCCGTCTATCAGATGAGATATGCGGCAATGGCGATCGCCGGAGCGATGGCTGGACTTGCGGGCTTCACCTATATCCTGACGACATCTTATGTCTTCATGGGCTCTGTCTACGGTTACGGATTCCTGGCACTTTCCATCGTCTCTCTGGGACAGTGGAAACCGAGCGGGATCATGCTGGGAGCGCTGCTGTTCGGCGCGATCGGTGTCATCTCTTCGACCTACTCCGTCATTCCGGTCCTCCAGAACCTGCCGATCCCGGGCGTCTTCTATTCGATGCTGCCGTACATCATCACTCTGATCGTCGTTGCAGTTACACCGAATGCACACAATGCCCCGGCAGTCTGCGGTGAACCGTACGACAAGTCCAAGAGATAATGAGAAACAGATCATAATATCTGAAACAAAAAGGACATCGGGTCGCATTATTTCCGGTGACCTTTTTACACTAGAAAGAAGGAGAATACAATGACAAGACACTTTTTCGATAAGAACGCTGAACTGCAGTATCATACCCAGATCCGTCCGGGCGATGTCGGAAGATACGTACTGCTTCCGGGAGATCCGTTCCGTACCGATCTGATCGCTTCCTATTTCGACGATCCGAAACTGATCGCGCACAACCGTGAACACAAGACCTGGACCGGTTATCTCAACGGAGTGAAGGTCTCTGTCACTTCGACCGGTATGGGCTGTCCTTCCACGGCGATCGCTCTGGAAGAACTGATCAAGTGCGGTGCGGATACCTTTATCCGTGTCGGTACGGCCGGAAGAGTCTGTGATGAATCCTATGATGAAAGCCTCGACGGTGTCATAAACAACGCAGCCGTCCGCGATGAGGGAACGACGATCCATTACATTCCGATCGAATATCCGGCTGTTGCGGACCGTCATGTGACCGCCGCTCTGGCAGATGCAGCAAAGAAACTCGGATACAACTTCCTGGAAGGCATCACGCAGTCCAAGGATTCCTTCTATGGCCAGCATTCTCCGGAGACGATGCCGGCAGAGGCGAGGCTGAAAGAACGCTGGGAAGCATGGAGAAGGGGGCATGTCGTATCATCCGAAATGGAATGTGCGGCACTGTTCGTCATCAGTTCCATCCGCAGATGCCGTGCCGGTGCCATCATGGCTTTCACGGAGATGGAGAAATCGGTCGAGACGGCTTGTGAGGCCATCAAGATCCTGATCGAAGAAGATAAAAAGAACTTATAATAGAGCTGTTAGGAGAAACACTATGAAAACACTGATCGCTTATTTTTCTCATGTCGGAGAAAACCTGCAGGACAACGAGATCGTCGTTCTGGAAAAGGGAAATACGGAAGTCGTCGCCGAGAAGATCGCTGAACTGACCGGCGGAGATCTCTACAAGATCGAAGAGGATGAACCGTATCCGTATTCCTATGATGACTGTCTCAGAAGATCCAGAAGAGAGGATGAAAACAATGAACATCCGGCTCTGAAGGCAGGCATGAAACTGAACATGGATGAATATGACACCATCTACCTGGGCTTCCCGATCTGGTATCGGACCTATCCGCGCATCGTCGCTTCCTTCCTGGATGCCTATGATCTCTCCGGCAAGACCGTGAGACCGTTCTGTACCAATGATGAAGGCACGTTCGGCATCTCGCTTCTGGAGATGCAGGGAGCTTTGAAAGGCGCAACGATCACAGACGGACTGGCGATCCGCGGTGTCAGCGTTCATGATTCGGACGATCGGATCAAGGTGTTCGTCGGATAGATATGAAAAGAAAAGACGCAGTACTTCTGAACGATCCGGATCCGTTTCATTCCATCGTTCCCTATGTGATGCCGAAGCGCACGGAAGCGGAAGTCTCCACGACCTGTACCTTCGACATTACGGATCTTCTTGAGTTCACGAAGAAACATAACGAAGAAAACGGAACGAACTACAAGCTGTTCCACTGTATCTGTACCGCTGTCGCGAGAACGATCTACCACCGTCCAAAGATGAACATCTTCATCGCCGGGAGGAAATTCTGGCAGAGGAAAGACATCACCCTGTCCTTCGTCGCAAAACAGAAATTCGAAGACGAAGCGGTCGAGACTCTGATGACCCTGAAGGTCGATCCGGATATGAATCTGGATTCGGTCTCCAAGCTGATCCTCGGAGATGTGAAGAAGGCCAGAAGTGCCGGAAACAACTCTCTGGACAAGACGATGGAACTGGTCGGAAAGCTTCCGCGTTTCGTTCTGGAGATCTTCTTCTGGATCCTCAGCCGCATGGAATACCACGGAGTCTATCCTCAGGATCTGGCAAAGGGCGATCCAAACTATACGACCTGCCTTCTTTCCAATCTGGGATCGATCGGTGCAGATTCCTGTTACCATCATCTCAGCAATTTCGGTACCAACTCCATGATGGGCACGATCGGTACGATCTACCACGATGAGACCGACAACAGAGACAAGGTCGAGATGACGATCACGATCGACGAAAGGATCGCGGACGGATTCTATTTCGCAAAGTCGCTGAAACTGCTGAAATACTTCCTGGAACATCCGCAGACACTGATGGAAAAGGTCTCTGATCCTGTTCCGCAGGATATCGCAAAATAAAACTTCTCGTCAGAGAAGTTTTAATATGGCTGAATCGTACGGATCGAGAGTGATATGGATCCGATCGCTGTATTCGATCCGAATATTCCGGTTCAGATCGAGAAGGACACCTTCTTTCGGGAATCCGATCTCTGTCGGATCGACCTCGTAAATATTTTCTTTTCCTTCGTAATTGAAGACAGCGAGATGTCTTTCTGTATAGAAGATATTATTCAGACTGTTGAGAGTGAGCGGACGGAAAGCGACGTTGGAACGGGCGAGTTCATTGAGCTCCGGCTGATCCGCAAACTGCAGTGCCCGCTTTCCGGCGTTCTCAGTGATCTCTTTCTTTCCCGGACCGTAGTTGTCTGACAGAAGCATCACCGTTCCGCTGATCACGGAGGCGTTGTATCGGGATCTGGCTTCTGTTTCCGAAGTCATCTCTCTTCCGTCGACCAGGGAATGGCTCAGGACGGTATGATCGGGATCGTTGAACTGATACAGAGTCTGATTTGTCCACCAGGCACAGGACAGCGCATTGAGAACGTATCTGGTATCTTCATGATGGCCGAAGGCATCACAGGAAGCTCTGCGGGAGTGTGCGTATCCGCACGGGAATAACGGAGCGATCGAAGAAGACAGGAAGATCTCCTTGCGGATCTTCTTCGGATCCAGTTCTTCCATCACGATCCTGTTGAAATACATCAGAGCCTGTCTCCCGGTCTTTACCGTCTTGTCGTAACGGACGCCTTCCACGGCGCCGTGGGAAAGGAAGTCGATCTTCAGATAATCCATGTCCATCTTCACGAATTCCCTGAGGGCGAGACGAAAGTCTTCTTCCGCTTCCGGGATCGTGATATCGATGGGGTATTTGTTGTCGATCGGCGGATAGTCGTTTCCATTAGGGTCTTTCAGCACGATATCCTTTCGGTGCATCTTCCTGTTTCCTCTGAGCGGGATCTCATCCTGTACGGCCAGGTGTGACAGAGGATTCATATACCATCCGACTTTCTGTCCGCGGGCGTGAAGTGTCTTTACGAGATCTTTGATCTCTTTTTTTGTAACGAAGAAGACCGCATCGAAATTGATATAGGTCACACCGTCTTCACTGCGGAAAGACGGAAGTTCTTTATACAGGAAGTCGGCAGCCTTGCGGACATGGGAGATGCGGGTGGTGAGGGTGAGGGCGGAATAGGAGTTCCAGCCAAACGGGACACCGTGATCCCAGTGATAGATCCCTTCGGATGTATGACAGAGTTTTCCGTATCCCTCCAGGCCTTCGCGGATATCTTCATAGAAGCCGCACACGAAACGGGAAGAGAAGACTTCCTTTCCCGAGATCGAGGCATGCGGGAGGAAGTCGTGTGTTCCTTCATCAGCGATGCCGGAGACAGCCATGAAACTGCGGGCATCATAGGCGGAACAGACGATCCCGTTTTTCCAGACATTGAAATCGAGAGCTCCGATCAGAAGACCGTTGTTCGAATGTTCATCATAAATGGCGGTCACGTCATAGCTCGTCCTTCCGGGTGAGAGAGGCACGGTATCGTAATGGACCCACATGTCGTTATCGTAAGGGACTTTCAGCATCTTCTCATCGAGTGAAAGGAAGAGCGGATGGCAGTCGCTTTGCGGATAGATGAAATCCAAAGGGACGAGACGGTTGGTGACCGTCGTCTGTTTCTGATCGGATACGGAGATCTTTACCGTAAAGTACGGATCTTCTTTCCCGATCTCGAGATACTGGATCAGCGAAAGATCTTCCTGCCGGTATTCGATCTCGATCTGACAGATCTCGTTTACGGTCTTCTGATCAATACGGATACGTTTGGCTGTCCTGGTATCGATCTTTCTGTTTCCGGCATAGGCAACGGAGTGGAACCAGTCGATCTTTGTGTCGTCCAGACAGAAGAGGATGGCGTTATCGTCATGGAGATCGAAGCGGATCCTGCCGAAAGAGATGCGGTCGGTGACCTTGGGTCCCAGGAGCATCTTCCGAATGTTTTTGACTGTCATCTTATACATGGTAAATCCCTATATTTTATTTTATAATGAAATAGGTTTGTTTAAGGAGAAATTAATAATATGACCAAACTAGAGAAAGAGCAGCGTGAGATCGCCCGTCTGGAAAAAGCGAGCGCTTTTCATCAGCACAAGAACTATTTCCTGATCCTGATCATCGTTTTGAGTATCATCTATATCGTCGATGAACTCGCATCCAGCGTCAGAGGCGTCGTTGAGACACAGACGATCTGCGACCTGTTCAATACGACATTCGGAACGGATGCGTACAACAACGCTTCCGGTACACTGGGACTGGTAACGACCGGCGCATACCTGATCTATCTGGTATCCCCGTTCTACAAGTCTCTTGCGGACAAGTACGGCAGAAGGATCTTCCTTATCATCAACACTCTGGGAATGGGTGTGGGCATGCTGGTATGCATCATCTCTAAGAGCGTTCCGATCTACATTCTCGGTACTGTCATCATGACGTTCTTCACGCCGAATGACATGCAGGTCATCTACATCATGGAATGTGCGCCGAAAGAGCACCGTGCAAAGCTCTGTTCCATCACCAAGGGTCTGGCACTGATCTCTGTCTCTTTGCTGGGACTGTTCGTCAAGCTGTTCGTCAATGACGCTGTTCCGAGCACCTGGAGAAACGTCTTCATCATTCCGATCATCCTGGCATTCGTCATCGGACTTGCAGCGATTTATTTCGTTCGTGAGACTCCGGTCTTTACACAGAAGCGTCTTCAGTATCTGAAGGCTTCGGAAGAAGAGAGAAAAGCCGCAGAGGAAGCGGAAAGAAAAGCTGCGGAAGAAGAAAAGAAGAACAGTATCTCCGTCATGGGAGCTTTCAAGTATATCTTTACACACAGGCAGACGAGAGCGATCGCGATCGTCGCACTGATCATGGCATTCTCGACCGGCTATACCGGCAAGTATCAGCCGATGATGGAAGCAGGCAAATACAACGGTGCTCTGACTTCCGATGCGATCAGTATCATTCTGATGTTCTATCCGGTCATCAACGGTATCTTCACGATGGTCGGCGGTTTCCTGACAGACTCTCTCGGACGTAAGAAATCCGCTCTGATCCTGGGTCTGTGGGCAGCTCTCGGTCTGGCAGTATTCGCCTACGGCTGTATCCATCCGCTCAACCCTTGGATCGTCGGTTTCGCGTACGGTATCTCTATTGCGGGACTCTGGTCCATTTCCGATATGATCTACTTCGTCATCACCTCTGAATCGACACCGACAGAGATCCGCGCATCTGTCGTCGGATCCATGCAGCTGGTCGGTATGGTCGGCACCGGTCTGAATATGGTCTACAACAACGTCGTTACGATGGTCGCCGGTTCTCTGAATCTGCCGTTCGTCCTGACGGTCGCCTATCTGCCGCTGCTGACACTGTCTCTGATCATCATGATGCTGACAGTAAAAGAGACGAAGGACGTTGATCTGGATAACGTTCAGGTGGATTAAGGATGATCTGGTTTCTTATCGCTCTGATCGTGATCCTGCTGCTGGCACTGGCAGTAGGTTACTATATCTTCAACTCGGTCTTTCTTTACAACGACCAGATGAAGGGAGACAAGGAGAGCGCCATCGATCCGTCTTCCATCGATTCCGATACGGATATGATGCGTCCGACGGCAGCCAGATATTACGCTTTCCGTGCTCCTTATATCGATGAATTCGAAAAACTGGATCTGAAGGAACTGACCGTCCGTTCTTTCGACAACCTGACTCTGTACGGCTATCTTCTGGAAGGAAATCCGAAGGAAGTCGTGATCTGTGTACACGGATACAAGTCCTCCATGCAGGAAGACTTTGCGGACCGTATTGAGATCTATCGCAAGAGAGGTTCCACCGTTTTACTTCTCAACGACCGGGCACACGGCAAGTCCGAAGGGACCTATCTCGGTTTCTCTGAACATGATCGCCGCGATGTGGCCAAGTGGGTCGATCTGATCAACGAGATGTACGATGATCCGAAGATCTATCTGCATGGGGTATCCATGGGCGGTGCGACGGTCATCCACTGTTCCAATATGAAACTGAAGAATGTCTGCGGTATCATCGATGACTGCGGATTCGATTCGATCATCGGCATCTCCAAACATCTGATGAATGACATCTATCACATGCCTTACTTCCCGTTCGGTTATCTGGCCTGGTTCTGGTCAATGATCATCACCGGTATCAGTTTCAATACCTCCATGGGAGAAGAATGTGTGAAGAACACGGACGTTCCGATCCTGTTCATCCACGGCAAGGAAGACAACTATGTGCCTTGCGAGATGTCGAAGAAGATGTATGATGCCTGCGTATCGCCGAAGGAACTGCATCTGATCGACGGCTGCGGACATGCGGCTGCCTATATGATGGCGAAAGAAGAATATACAGCGGCAGTCAACAGGCTGCTTGACGGAGAATTCAAATGAGATATCTCGGTGTAGATTACTATCCTGAACAGTGGGGAATGGACCTGGTGGATCAGGATCTGGACGATATCGTCGAACTCGGTGCCAACGCGATCCGTATCGGTGATTTTGCCTGGGACCGTTTTGAACCGGAAGAGGGGAGATACGATTTCTCCTTCTTCGATGAAGTGATCGAAAAGGCAAAGAAACGCGGTCTGCATATCCTGATGTGCGTTCCGACTGCGACCGTACCTTCCTGGCTGTACCACAGGTATCCCGAGATCATGAATGTGAACGAATACGGATACGCTCAGCCGTTCGGTGCCAGACGCGGTCACTGTTTCAACAATGACATCTATCTGGAGAAAGCGACGAAACTGGCAGAGAAGATGGCGGAACACTATCATGACGAAGAAGCCATCATCGCCTGGCAGGTAGACAACGAGATCGGACATGAAGGCTCCGATATGTGCTGGTGCGAGACCTGTCACAGAAAGTTCATCACCTATCTGAAGGGAAGATATCATGACATCGCTGAACTGAATCAGAGATGGGGAACTTCCTTCTGGACACATACCTACGGATCCTTTGAAGAGATCCCGTTACCGAAACCGTCCTTTACGGCTCAGAACCCTTCCCTTCGTCTGGAATGGGAGAGGTTCCGCAGTCATTCCGCAGCGGACTTCATCGGAAAGATGGCCGATGCGGTAAGAAAATACGATCAGAAACATCCGGTCACACACGACTTCGAAGGCGGAACGATCGATAAGCATTTCTCGCCGTTCGAGATCGCAAAGAAACTGGATTTCGTTTCCTACAACAACTATCCGGTCTGGGGCGGCCAGCCGGCTCCGATGTCGGACAGCGATCTGGCCTTCTCCGTCGATTTTGCGAGAGGTTTCCGCAGGGAAAAGATCTGGGTCACGGAAGCTATCATGGGCCAGCAGGGACATAACGATATCGGGTATGCGCCGAAACCGGACGAAGCCAAGAGATGGGCTCTGTCTTCTCTGGATCACGGTGTGGAATCCCTGTTCTTCTTCCGTTACCGCGGTTTCACCAAGGGTGCGGAACAGTTCTGTTTCGGTATCCTGGATGCGGACAACGTGAAGAGAAGGAAGTATTACGAGACGCAGTCCTTCTTCAAGGAAGCGTCACAGAGAACTGTCGAATATCCGAAGTCCGATGTCTGTATGGTGTACGACTATGACTCAAAGTCTTCCATGCGGATCCAGAGACAGTCGGATGTCTTCAACTATGAGAAGGAATGTCAGAAACTGTATGCGCAGCTCTATCACAGAGGACTGAACTGCGATATCATCGATTCTTCCGAAGACTTCAGTATGTATTCCACGGTCATTCTGCCGTATATGATCGTCATGGATGACGGATTCAAGGAGCGTCTGAAGAAGTACGCGAAAGAAGGCGGAACGGTCGTCATGACGGCCAGGACAGCCTGGAAGGATCTCGACAACAATCTCGTCTTCAACGAAAGGATGCCTGTAGGTCTGACGGATCTGACCGGCTCCATGGTGGAGGAACACGAATCGCTGCTCAGCGGACAGACCAGTTCCTGTGTTTCCGGGGATCTGGAAGGATACGGAACGATATTTGAAGAACTGCTGACAGTGACCGATGCGGAAGTCCTGGCGAAATGGAAAGACAATCCGTTCGGAGAATATGCGGCAGCGACTGTCAATCATTACGGGAAGGGAAGATGTTTCTACTTCGGTTCTTCCTTCGATGAGAAACTGCTGGATCGTTTATTCGATGAGATACTGAAAAAAGCCTGAACGGCTTTTTTCTTTTACAGCAGTGGTTCTTCGATGAAATGAAGATCGAGATCTTTCAGTTCATCCAGACAGGCATCGACGTGTTCCCAGGCTTCCAGAAGATCTTTCGGGTGATGGGCATCGACGCCGATCGTGCAGCGGATCGGATACTGAGAGGCGATCTCCCAGAATTCTCTGTGAGGATAGTAGAAACGTTCCCCCTGCGGGAAAGGCATCTTGCCGCGGATCGAACCGCGGATGTTTACTTCCAGGGGAGTGTCTGTCTCGACGGCTTTCTGAGCGATCCTGTGGGCAGCGATCGCACAGGCCTCTGTGAATTCTGTCTGCCGGTTCATGAAGACGTCCGGATGGCACAGATAGGTGAACAGTCCGGTATCCAGGGCGGTACAGACGCTGTCTGCGTAGGTCAGGATCTCCTGATCGGTATTGTTGCGGAAATAGCTGACTTTGTTTTCACCGGGATCGGAAAAATGCTGGCCGAGAAGGAGATACTCCACTTTGCCTTTCAGTTCCTTCCTCTCTTCGTGACAGTGACTGTAGTATTCGGTCTCCATTCCGAGATGGATCTCGATCCTGTCTTTATACTTTTCCCTGAGAGATAGGATACTTTCGAGATAACCGTCCAGCTGTTCCCAGTCCATATGACTGCTTCGGCTCGGGTAGTCCCGATACGGCGCATGATCGGAAAAGCCCAGGATCCGATATCCTGCTTCGATCGCAGCCAGAACGTATTCTTCATCCGTACCGAAGGCGTGTTTACACCTGTAGGTATGCGTATGGTAGTTGTATTTGTTTATCATCCTCATGTATTAAAACACGTCAGGGGAAACTTCGCAAGGTGATAGAATGAAGTTGATGAAGATATTTTCAATCATAGGATTCCTCCTTTCGACCGCGGTCCATCTTTATGCGTGCGGGAAAAGGGACGGAAGGATGCGGGATCTCACCAAGCCGTTCATCGTACTGTCTCTGATCGGGATCTACTGTTTCAGCACAGAGAAGATCGTCCGGACCGTCATTCTGGCTCTGCTGTTTTCGTGGTTCGGGGATCTGCTTCTGATCCCGGACGGAACGGGGTGGTTCATCATCGGCGGCGTCTCTTTTACAGTCTCCCATCTCTTTCTGATCCTGAGCTATGTGAAAGAGACCGACTTCGGGAAAGTCGGGGCCTTCAGGACGATCCTTTTGTTTCTTGTCTTCTTCCTTCTCGTCCGGGTCGTCTTCGACAGACTGAGATCTCATCTTCCGAAGGAACTGTTCTATCCGATGTTTCTGTATCTTTGGATCAACGGGATGATGAACTGTTTTGCGCTGTTCCGTTTTCTGAGCGATCCGTCGCTCAGAGGGATCGCGGCAGTCATCGGATCTGCCCTGTTTTTCCTGTCCGATACCTTTCTGTTTTTTCAGCAGTTCAAGAAGGACAGCAGGCTGAAAACGTCATTTACGGTCATGCTGACATATGCGCTCGGAGAATTGCTGATCACTGCAGGTCTCATCCATTGACCGGGATGCTTTCTGCAGATCTTTTTATTCATTCTAAACGATGTTTCTATCCTGAGACGGTTATCGATACGTCCGATCGGTAACATTTCCCCTGAAGCCTAAAAACCCATTCTGCGGGAATCGTTCCGTGATCAGGCCTGTATATATGGGCTTTTTATTTTGCACAAAAAGTATTGAAAATGTGCAGATTTTTAGAATATGATTATTCCATATTTATGAAAAACAAGACATGGATGATGCCGGAATACTACCCGGAATTCCGTTGCAAGGCGGATAAATGCCGCAGTACCTGCTGCAGCGGATGGCGTATTCCCGTATCCCGAAAAGAGTATCTGAAACTGGTCACGATGGACTGTTCGGAAGAACTGGATCGGCGTATCCAGAAGACTTTCGTGATCCCTGCGCAGGTGACCGAGGATCATTACCGTTACATCTCCTTCAACTGGGAAGGTGTCTGTCCGATCCAGGAAAAAGGTCTGTGCAGCCTGCATTCGGAAGCAGGGGAAGATGCCTTGCCGAAAGTCTGCCGTCTGTTTCCCAGAAGTCTGAAAAACATCAACGGTCATCTTCTCGCGTGCTGTTCCAGTTCCTGTGAAAGAGTGGTGGAGATGCTGTATGAGGCAGACAGTCTCCGTTTCATCACGAAAGAGATGGATGCGGAAGCGGAGGTCTCCTATGAGGTGTCGGAAGAAGATATCGAACAGATATCGAGATTCCAGCTGATCATCAAGGACCGTTCGACGACTCTCGTCCAAAGCATCGCGGAAGTCTGTCGGACCATCAATGCGGAAGAATTCGAAAAGGACTTTCAGGCGGATGTCGATCCCCTGCAGGAAGGTCTGAAACTGATCCGGCGTTTTACCGACGGGAGCGGTCTTCTGTCCGATCTCTGTCAGGAAGTGGTCGACAGATACGAAAAAGATCCCGGGAAATATGAAAAAGACCGGGAGATCTTTGAACAAAGGTTCCCGGACTGGATGTTTTTCTTTGAGAAGATCATGAACAATTCCATGATCTATGAGAATTATCCTTTCGTAGACAATCGGGCCGACAGGACCGGAACATACCGGGGGCTGTGTCTGTGCTACGGTCTGTTGAGGCTTTTATGTATCGGACATACCGCGGATCATCCGGAAACGGAAGAACTCATCGATGCCGTCGTATCTTTGTTCCATCTGATCGATCATACGGCATTCTACTACAATGCCAGTATCATCAACGACAACGCTGCCGTCTTCCTGAAACTGTAAGGATCAGATCCTTTCGTGAGGATAGCTGATCTCCCAGATGGCGACTCCGTAGAGAAGGACCGAGAAATAGTAGATCAGCAGTGCGAGTGTCTTCAGGATCATATTGCTGTCTGCCAGCATGTTGTAGACGAGGAAACAGTCCGACAGCGCAAAGACGACTGCAGAGATGAAGATGATCCGTGACAGCGGAAGCGAAAAGGCGACCGTAGATGTCAGGACCAGGAAATAGACCAGTGAAAACAGAAACAGGGTCGTGTTCACACTGTTTCTGATCGAAAACAGTATGATCAGTGCGATCGCATAGAGGAAGCCCCAGAGGAGATACTGTTTCCCGGAAGGCTTCTTTTCTTTGATGAAAGCCAGGTCGTAGAGGAGGTGTCCCAGAAGGAAGAGGATGCCGCCGACCGTCGTATTCAGATTGATGGCGATGTCCGCAAACATTCCGAAGACGATCGCGATCAGCAGGATTCGATCGAAACGGTTCTTTTCCATCAGAAAACCCCGCAGTGCCAGCAGGACGGACGGAAGGGAGGCACAGCCTTTCAGTACGGCCACACCCAGCCGTTCATCAGGACGGACTGCCTGAAGATAGCGGACAGAGACCGCTGCCATGACGGTTGCGATCAGATACAGAAGATAGACCGGAAGTCTTCTTCCGTTTTCCCGAATGACCCTGCCGGAAAAGATCCAGCCAAGGACCATCAGAAACAATGATATCAATGCGAAGATCAGTACGAACGGATCCATATCCTTTCCTCTGACATCATTATATACATGTAAAAAAGCCCGATGGGCTTTTTACTGTTTCATAGCTTCGAAGGCTTTTTCGAAATCGGCGATCAGATCGTTCACGTCTTCGCATCCGACAGAGAAACGGATCAGATTGTTGTAGGCCTTCTTCGGGAACATCAGCGTGACGACATCGCCGAGGCTGGTCGCGACCGGCGGGATATTCGTGACATCACAGAAACGGCACATCTCTTCGTATCCGCCTTTGAGATGGACACACAGCATACCTCCGAAGAGTCCTTCCGTGAAGATCTTCTTCGCGAGCTCGTGCTGACCGTGGCTCTCCAGACCCGGATAGGTGACGAAGTCGACTTCCGGACGTGCTTCGAACCACTTCGCCAGCTTCATGGCATTCTCGCACTGCTGACGGACTCTGAGCGGGAGGGTCCTGACACTGCGCAGTGCCAGCCAGGCATCGAACGGGCTGATATGGGAACCGAGGTTGTCGTAGTAGTAACGGACTCTGTCCATATCTTTCTTGCTGCCGGCGACGATACCGCACAGGGCATCTCCGTGGCCGACATAGTACTTCGTACCGGAATGGACGACGATATCGGCACCCCAGTCCAGCGGTCTCATGACAACCGGGGACAGGAAGGTGTTGTCGACGATGAACTTGCAGCCGTGCTTATGTGCGATCTCGGCGATAGCCGGAAGATCGGCCAGCTTCAGCTGCGGATTGGAGAGAGCTTCCAGATAGACGACTTTTGTATTCGGACGCATCGCATTTTCGACATTCTGTACATCCAGGACTTCGACACGGGTCGTTTCGATCCCCTTGGCTGGCAGGATGTCGGCAAACATGCTGGAAGTACACATGAAGGTATCATCGGAACAGATGACGTGGTCTCCTGCGTCCAGGTTGGAAAGAAGGGCATTGCTGATGGCTGCCATACCGCAGGCACAGATCACTGCGTCTTCCGCATTCTCCAGAGATCTCACTTTCTTTTCCAAAGCGTTCGTCGTTGGATTGGTCGTACGGGAATAGATGTAGATATCCGGTGTCCATTCAGCTCCCAGTGCCAGCATCTCATCGTACTGTTCGGCCGTCTCATAACCGTAGGTGCTGGTCTCAAAGATCGGCGTGTTCAGCGCTCTGGTGACAGGATCCGGTCCTTCTCCGAGCTTGACGGCTCTGGTCGCAAATCCCATCTTTTCATAATCTGTGTCGTATCTGCTCATAATGTCGCTCCTTTATAATTTTTTTATATTTATATACCGTTCATAATTTAACATAAACCCATGCCTGTGACAAGACGGCCGTGACCGTCACAGATAGGATATAATAGTCCTATAGGAGTCACGTAACATGAAATCATACATCTGTCTTTTGATCCTTCTGGGTCTTGTTTTACAGTCTCTGTTCATCAAGGTCGAACATGAAGAGAAATATCTTCTTGCGGATATCCTGAAAGGATCCGCTTCCCTGATCTTCGTGCTGATCGGATATCAGGCCTTCCTCGTCACAAACAACGCGTTCAACCGTCTGTTTCTGTACGGTCTGATCTTCGGCATGATCGGCGATATCCTTCTGAATCTTCGCTACGTCTTTCCGAAACACGGACAGAAGATCTTCTTAGTCGGGATCCTGGCCTTTCTGATCGGTCATATCCTGTACCTGCTGGCACTGATCCCGCAGGCACGTCATGTCTGGATCTGGTACTGTATCGCGATCGGTGCTTTGGCGGCGATCTGTCTGCTGATCTACATCTTCCGGACCATGGAAGTAAAACCGGCATTCAAGATCTTCGGCGTCTTCTATCTGGGAGCTGTATTCATCATGACGGCTATCGCCGTCGGGATCGCGATCTTCGTTCCGAACAGACGCTCCATCCTCTATGCGATCGGTGCGATCCTGTTTACCGCATCCGATGTGGTCCTGATCTTCAATACCTTCTCGGGCGTCACGAAGTTCTCGATGCGGATCGCCAATCTTTCCCTGTACTACTTCGGTCAGATCCTGATCGCCTGTTCGATGTTTTTCTGAAAAGAAAGATCCGTATCCGGATCTTTACTTCATATAATCTCTGATCGCTTCTTTTCCTCTGTCGCTGACATCGATGATCTTTTTCAGTACCCTGAAGTTGTTTTCGATCATCTCTCTTCTTTCCGTTTCATCAGGAACGATCCCCTGATCGAAATCTTCCAGCGAGAGGTATCTCAGACCGTATTCGGGATAGTCTCCGATCCGATCGCTCAGAAAGATCGGAATGATACCGAAGCGGATATATTCGATCGACTTGGTCGGACAGGAGACGTTGTTGACGGTGTTGTCGTCTCTGAGCAGATAACCGAAGTCACAGCTTTCATATTCCCGATAGATCTCTTCCGCGCTGCCGTTTCGTATCTCCAGACCTTCTCCGGCGATATCGCTCCAGTCTCTCTTCAGTGTTTCGGGATCCTGGGTGAATATCCTGAAGGAGTAACGGTCCCGATTCGCACGGATCGAATCACGGATCCGATCGATGTTCTGCCATTTCTGTACCCCGCCGGAGTATACGACCTTCAAAGGCTTGTGATCCGGTTTTTTTGATTCCAGCTTCTCATCGGACTCAAACGGCATGATCGTCATGACGATGAGCTTATCGGGATCGATCCCGTAGCGTTTCACATAGTGATCGCCCATGGCTTTCGACATACATACGATCCTGTCGGACAGACCCATGACGATCTGTTCCACGGTCTTTGCGAGGTCTGCGCGTTCTTCTGTGTCGAACTGTTTCAGTTCATCGCTGACGGCACCGTGAAGGTCCAGAACGGTCTGGTTGCCTTCTTTGAACAGGATGTCCAGAAGCCGGTAGTCTGCGATGTCCGGCATCAGTACGTGGACGCTGTGGATATAGATCTTTCTGACCGCATCGGTGATCTTTGCGATCGCCTCTCGATGTGTACTGTCGAAACTGTTGTATTTGATGACGATGTGATCTTTATCGTATTCACTGACCGAAAAGTGACGGTCGGCCAGATCGGTATGATCCAGATAGATCTTCTTTCTGTCGTCCAATACCTTCTCATCGATCTGCTGGACCCGTTTCGTATAACCGTCGATCGGTTTTCCCTGATAGAAAGGGGAAAGGATACAGATATATTCCCTCGGATCGATCCTTTTCAGCAGGTCTTCGATCTGAGGGATCGGATCCTCTGCCTTTTTCGTTCTGCTTTTGATCCTGGCCTTCAGATAACGGATCGGATCCATGCGTTCCGCTATGTAATAGTCCAGATAGCTGTCATAGCCTTCATACGGTTCGATCTGAACACTGCGGTCCAGGAAATGACCGCTCTGAAAGAACTGGATGAGGCCGATCTTTTCTTTGATCTCTTCTTTCTTCATGAATAATCCCTTCGATCCTATTATATCAGTCCAGCTCTTCGTAAAGAGGAGGCTGGCGGAAAGTCACGGTATTCAGATAACCTCTGTCGGTCAGTTTCAGGGTCGGGATGCAGGTCAGGGAAAGCAGACAGAAGTTCATGATGTTGTTGATGTGTGTGTATCCCTGATCGTCAAAGGCCTTGCGGACCTTTTCGAAATCTTTCGCTGTCTCTTCGACGGATTTCTTGCTTAAGAGTCCTGCGATCGGTAAAGCGATCTCGGCGACTGCCTTTCCGTGATTCGAAACGGTGATGCCGCCCTGAAGTTCGATGATCCGATCGATCGCGACCGCCATATCTTCCTCATCGTTTCCCATCACGACGAGATCGTGGGAGTCATGGGAATAGCTGGAGGCACAGGCTCCCTTTGTGAATCCGGAACCGCAGGTGAAACCGTAGGCGACGTGATTGTCTCTGCCGTGACGCTCGATCACCGCCAGCAGCTGACATCCTGTTTCCTTCCAGAGGAGTTCATGGTCTTTGACTTTCATCGTGACGAAGACTTCATCGGTACGGTTCCCGACCGGATAGATCTTCATGACGCGGACCTTCACATCCCGGTCTTCTCCGTCTACGGCCACCCGGAAGTCTTTCGCGCTGAACTTCCTGCTGTGTACTGTATCTTCAAAGAGACCGTCAAGGGAATAGACCGTATCATCCGCTTCTGTATCTTCGATGTCGTAGATACATTCTCCTTTTTTGTAGGTATTCGTGATATGCAGTGTATTCAGTTCATCGAGAAGGACGAAATCCGCCAGTCTTCCCGGTGCGATGACACCGCGGTCAGTCAGACCCATTCTTTGTGCCGGTGTATATGTCGTGCAGTAGATCGCATCTTCCGGACTCATTCCGAAAGAGATGGCTTTGCGTAAGATCGCATCGACGTGGCCCTTCCGATAAAGGACGTCAGGAAGGGTATCGTCAGTCACGAAACTGAAGTATTCATAGAGACGGTTCTCACAGACATAGTCGATCACTTCCCTGGTGACCATGACATCCTGAAGCTGGACGAACATCCCATTCTCGAAGCGCTGTCTCAGTTCTTCCAGAGAATGTGTACAGTGATCGCTCTGTATTCCCAGATAGAGGAAGGCAGAGAGATCGGAATCGACCAGTTCCGGACAGTGTCCTTCCAGGCGATAGTGAGGTTCCTTCTCATGGACGATATCAATGAACTTTCCGACTTCCGAATCGTTCTCTTCGATGATCTCCCGGAAGTTCATCACTTCTCCCAGACAGATGACGCCGTCTTCTTCCTTCAGTTCCAGCATGTCTTCACAGGTGATAGTGCCTCCGCTGGTCTCATAGTCTCTGCCCATGATCGGAACGTTGCTGGGGATGGCGTAGTAACAGTCATAGGGACTGTTTTTCCCGGAATCGATCATCGCCTTGATGCCTTCCTTCCCGCAGACATTGGCGATCTCATGCGGTTCGGAGACGATCGTCGTCAGACCGTTGCGTGCCGTATAGCGGCAGAACGCCTCAGGAGTGACCATCGAACTTTCGATATGCATATGGATATCGATGAGACCGGGGATCATGTATCTTCCTTTTCCGTCGATCTCTTTTTCTGCCTTGACTTCGTTTTTGAAATTGCGGTCGATATACAGGAACTTTCCTTCCTTGATGTATACGTCTGCCTGATGGAATCTGCGGAAGTAACTGTTGAAGACTCTGACATTTCTGATCACGGTATCCGCCTGTTTCAGATGATGATCCATGGATGATCCTCCTTTACAATTAGATTCTATCAGAAAAGAAGGGACCTTAAGGAATTCTTAAGAGCCGCGATACTGTTTCTTCATATCAGATAAAGTAAAATAGAATCGTATGATAAACATACTGATCTGTGATGACGAAAAAGATATCGTAAATGCCCTGAAGATCTATCTGAACGATCCGGACTACAGCCTTTTTGAAGCATACAACGGAAAGGAAGCGCTGGACATCCTGAAACAGAATGAGATCGATCTGATCCTTCTGGACATCATGATGCCGGAAAAGGATGGGATACAGACTCTGGCGGAGATCCGCAGGGAATACAATATGCCGGTGATCTTTCTGACGGCGAAAGGCGAAGATCAGGACAAGATCCTGGGACTCAACGTTGGTGCCGATGACTACATCGTCAAGCCTTTCAATCCTTTGGAGGTGACCGCAAGGGTCCATTCTCAGCTCCGCCGTTATCTGAAACTGGGGAGCGGAACGGTCCGGGAAGAGAACTATGTGATCGGCGGGATCGAACTGAACGACCGAAACAAGGAAGTGAAAGTGGACGGTGAGGCCGTCTCTCTGACGCCGAAGGAATACGAGATCCTGAAGTTCCTGATGGCCAATCCCGGAAAGGTATTCTCTCCCAAGGAGATCTACAAGGCGATCTGGAAGGAAGATCCTTACGGTGCGGACAATACCGTTGCGGTACATATCCGTCATCTGCGCGAAAAGATCGAGATCGATCCCGCGGAACCGCGATATGTGAAAGTCGTGTTCGGACGCGGATACATAATGGAAGAAGGTAGAAAAAGATGAAACGGTTTTTCAGAACGGTCGCAGGCAAGACGGCGGCATTCATCGTCTGTTCCCTGTCTGTCTTTGTCCTGATCGCCTCCGTGTGCTGCGGAGCTTTCATGATCGGCTATGATTTCTATACAAAGGATAAAGATACAGTCTATCGCGAACTGGCTTACGACAGGATCCGCAGGGATGCATACAGCGATGTGTGGATGGTTGCAGAAGGAAGGGAAGAAACGATCCTTTTGAACGAAAAAAACGGACTTCTGATCCGGATCCTGGACGAAGAAGGAAACACCGTTGCCCGGACCGAAGGTGTCACAGACGATACGAAATGGGATCACACTCTGACATACGGCGTCCTTTCGGATACGGAAGGTCATGTCACGGATATCTTCTACACCGAACTCAAGGCGGATGAAAACGTACCGTACTATACCGTAAATGTCCGTATCGATGAGAACAGCAAGGAGATGAATTTCTATACCTTCCTTAAAAATGTGGTCGACCGGGTCTATCCGCTGCGCTATGCGATCTTCGGGATCGGACTGCTTTCGCTGGCAGTCCTGATCGTTTCCTTCGTCACGCTGATGAGTGTCGCAGGAAGAAGACCGGAGGATGAAGAACTCCATCCGGGTCCTCTGAACAAGGTCCCGTTCGATCTTCTCGCAGTTCCGGCATGTATCCTGTTCGGCCTGTTTTTCATCGCTCTGGAAAGTATGTCAACGACCGAAACGATCGTTACGGTCCTGACAGTCGGCGGCATCCTGTTCTGGAACCTCTTCCTCGGTCTGTGCATGTCCATGGCGGTACGGATCAAACAGGGTTCTCTGATCAAAGGTTCGTTCCTCTGGTTCTGTCTGAAATGGATCTGGAAGATCCTGGTGTGGTTCTGGGAACAGGTCCTTCGCTTCTTCCGTTTCCTGGGCTATGTCCTGAAGAATATCCCGCTGGTCTGGAAGACTCTGATCCTGATCGGAGCGGTCTGTATCTATGAACTGATCTTCTTTTTCGGAGGATATGAAAGAGACATGTTCTGGGTACTGGAGAAGCTCATCCTGATCCCGGCCGTCCTGTATCTGGCGATCTCATTGCGAACGCTTCAGAAAGGCGGAAGGGCACTTGCGTCGGGAGATATGACATACCGTGTCGATACGAAGCGTCTCATCCTCGATCTGAAGGAACACGGTGAGGATCTCAACGATATCAGTAAGGGGATGAGTATCGCCGTTGAAGAACAGATGAAGAGCGAACGGATGAAGACGGAACTGATCACCAATGTATCTCACGACATCAAGACACCGCTCACTTCGATCATCAACTATACCGATCTGATCAGCAAGGAGAAGACCGGAAACAAAAAGATCGGCGAGTATACGGAAGTCCTTCTCAGACAGTCGGAGAAGCTGAAACGGCTGATCGACGACCTGGTGGAGGCATCGAAGGCTTCGACCGGAAATCTGGAAGTGGATCCTGTGCCTTGTAACGCTGCGGTATTCGTCTCTCAGGCAGACGGGGAATACCAGAGCAAGATGAAGGAAGCTTCCCTGACCCTGGTCACACAGGCTCCGGAGGAGGAACTCTGGATCATGGCGGATTCCCGCAGGATGTGGCGCATCTTCGACAATCTCATGAACAATATCTGCAAGTACGCGCAGCCCGATACCAGAGTCTATCTGTCGCTGGAGAAGAAGGACGATCAGGCTCTCTTCACGTTCAAGAACGTTTCGAGAGAACAGCTTAACATCTCCGAAGAGGAACTGATGGAGCGTTTCACCAGAGGGGACCGTTCCCGGAACACCGAAGGAAACGGACTCGGTCTTTCGATCGCCAAGAGTATGGCGGAACTGCAAAACGGCGAGCTTCGCATCGAGATCGACGGAGATCTGTTCAAGGCATATCTGTCCTTCCCGCTCATCAAAACTTCATAAATTCTTAAGGGTGGCGCATCTGTTATCTTAATCGCATTGCCGGGTACCATGTGGTCAAAGGAGGATCACTGGAATGCCCGGCTTTTTTGATCGAATCATCTCAATCCTGTTTCTCGTCCTGTTTTCCTATCAGGCCGTCTATATCTTCGCATCCTTTTTTCTGAAGGAAAGAGAAGACAGCTACGAATTCCGTTATCACGATCTGGCGGTTCTGATCTGTGCCCGGAACGAGGAGAACGTCATCGCGGACCTCCTCGCAAGTATCCGTTCCCAGACCTATCCGAAGGAACATGTCCACACTTTCGTCATGGCCGACAACTGTGACGATCTGACAGCTCATATCGCAGAAGAAAACGGAGCGACGGTATATGAAAGACGCGATCCGGAACATGTCGGAAAAGGATATGCATTGGAAGAACTGATGTCACGGATCGGCAGGGAATACGGAGAAGCCTTCGATGCGTATATCGTCATCGATGCGGACAATCTGTTGAAGGAGGATTTCCTGGAACAGATGAACCGTTCCTACTGCAAGGGGAATCGCATCATCGCAGGATACATCTGTGCAAAGAACTACGACGACAACTGGATCTCCGCGGGATACTCCCTGTTCCTGCTGCACAAGAACCGTTTCCTGAACAATGCGAGATATCTGCTGGGACTGAACTGCGCCATCAACGGAACGGGCTTCCTGTTCGACCGGAAACTGATCCGTCAGTGGGACTACCATACTCTGACGGAAGATATCGAACTCAGTGTGGATCAGGCCTGCCGCCATCATCGCATCGCCTACTGCAGGGAAGCGGTCGTATATGATGAACAGCCTGTCTCGCTCAGACAGTCCTTCTATCAGAGAGTCCGCTGGGCGAAGGGCTACCTTCAGGTCATCGGAAAGTATACGCCTTCCCTGTTGAAAGGGATCAAAGAAGGAGACTTCTCCTGTTACGACATGCTGAACACGATCCTGTCTGCATACGGAATGTCTGTCTTCTGTGTCGCGCTGAAAGCCGTGACGCTGCTGTCCCTGCTCTGTCTGGGAAGGGATATCGCTCCCTATCTGTATTCGATCCTCGTCGGCCTTCTGAAAGCTTATATGATGGTGTATCTGTCAGGTCTTATGACTGTGCTCGCGGAATGGAGAAGGATCGATGTTTCCGCATATCACAAGATCCTCTACACCTTCACCTACCCGCTGTTTCTGGCGACATACGTCCCGATCGCCGTCTATGCCCTGTTCGCTAAGGTGACCTGGGTCCCGATCCGGCACGGGATCAGGAGTTCCAATGAAAGCAGCTGTTAGGTATGCGATCTGTATCGCGATCGCCTGGTTCATCACCAACAGCTGGGCCTATGCCGGTCTGTATTTCGGGATGAGGTGGAAGATCGTTCCTCTGACGGCGATCTCTTCCGCCTATCTGACCTTCCTCTGGCTTCCTTTCACTCCGGAGAAGATCGTGACCTTCTGGATCGCCCATCAATTGAACAGGATCTCTTATCTGAAGAAGTAGACCGTACACAAAAAAAGCGTACGGTCTTTTTTTCAGAAACAGGATACAGAATCATAAAACCTTCCCGTGGTATCCGGGGTACCGATGTTTTATAATAGAAGAAAGGCTGATACCGTGTCCTTCTGTGACACCGTATCAAAAACAATCTCATATTCGGAAAGCTTTTATCATAAAGAGATAATAGGGGGATATTTATGAAAAAAGGCAAACTTCAGAATGCGATGAAACAGTTCGCAAGCGCGATCCTTCAGCCGGCACTGATCCTGTCGCTGATCGGCGTGATCCTGATCTTCGGTGTTTTACTGTCGATGGATTTCATGCCGGAACCGCTTCGGGTGATCGGCGATTTCATCACGACCGTCTTTCTGGAAGGAGGTTTCCAGCAGCTGCCTCTGATCTTCTGTGTCGGTGTGACCTGTGCTCTGACCAAAAAGAAGAAAGGGGAAGCGGCGACTGTCGCCATCGTATCCTTCCTGATCTTCGTCTACTCCAACCACTACTGGCTGGAATTCAACGATATGCTGATTGAACCGCTGGAGGAGAAAGGTCTGATCGGAACGGGACAGGGGATCGTTCTGGGTATGCAGGTCGTAGATATGGGCGTCTTCCTGGGCGTCATCCTCGCCTGCATCAACGCTTTCTTCCTGAACCGTTTTTCCAAGGTGGAATTCAAGGGTGCTCTGGCTCTGTACAGCGGAACGACCTTCGCCTGCCTGATGGATGCGATCTTCGTCTTTCTCTTCGGTGTGGCGATGTGCTATGTCTGGCCTTTATGCAATCAAGGCATCCTGGCATTGGGCGGTTTCATGTCGACGCACGGTGTCCTGGGCCTGTTCATCTATAACTTCCTGCAGCGTTTCCTGATCTCGACCGGCCTGCATCATCTGATCTATATGCCGTTCTACTATACCTCACTGGGCGGAACGCTCGTTCTGGACGGCGCGACCTATGCGGGAGCGGATGTCATCTGGTATGCGGAGATCGCCAATCTGGACAAGATCACCGCCATACACGATTCCGTCCGCTACATGACCTGCGGATTCGCTCAGATCTGCGGTTATATCGGTGCGACATTGGCGTTCCTGAAGACCGCCGAACCTGAAAAGCGGAAAGCCGTCTGGACGCTCATGCTTCCGGCAGCGATCCTGGTCCTGGCGGAAGGAATCACGGAACCGTTTGAATTCACCTTCATGTTTACGGCACCACTGCTGTGGTTTGTACATTCGGTATTGGATGGACTTTCTCAGGTACTGATCTACGTGCTGGGCAGCCGAATCCCGATGCCGGGAGGTCTGATCGACTTTATCTGGGACGTCATGCTGGTACCGGCAAGTATGTCCCGCTGGTATATCCTGGTAGCCTGTGCGATCCCGGTGATCGTCATCTGGTATCTGGTGTTCGTATTCTTCATCAAGAAATTCAACCTGGTCACACCGGGAAGACCGGGATATGAACTGGCCGGTGATGGCACAAGTATCAAAGATTCTCTGGGTATGGAACAGGATGAAAACGAAAATGCATTGACCGGTGAGGAAGACGATATCATCGCCGGGCTCGGCGGAAAAGACAATATCACCGAACTGACCAACTGTGCGACCAGACTGCGTGTGGTCGTAAAGGATCCTTCTCTCGTCGATGAGACTCTCATCAATAAGGTGAAGAACTCCGGGATCATCCGCAAAGAAAACAACGTTCAGATCATCATCGGTGTCACTGTCGGAAATCTGAGGAACAGGATCGCCGAGAGACTGGGACTGGAGGAATAAGAAACATGGAAAAGAAGTATACCGTCTGTATCGCCGGAGGCGGTTCCCGCTATACACCGGGGATCCTGGATACCCTGGCAGCAGAGATGTACCGTTTCCCGATCGGGAAGATCATCCTCTACGATATCGAAGAAGAAAGACAGGACAGAGTCGAAGTCTACGGAAAGATCCTGATGAAGGACTACTGTCCGGAATGTGAAGTCACTGCGACGACGGATAAAAAAGAAGCTTTCACCGGAGTCGATTTCGTCTTCATGCAGATCAGGACGGGCAGGATCCCGATGCGTCAGCTTGATGAAAAGATCGCACTAAAACACGGCTGTATCGGTCAGGAGACCTGCGGTCCGGGCGGATTTGCGTATGGAATGCGTTCGATCGGCGATTTCATCGAACTGGTCAAGGATATCCGTACCTATGCGCCGGAAGCCTGGATCCTGAACTATACCAATCCGGCAGCTTTGATCGCCGAAGCGACCAGAGTCGTCTATCCGAACGACAGGAGGATCATCAATATCTGCGATATGCCGATCGAACTGCTGTCGCTGTTCGGTTACTTCCTGGGAAAGGATAAGAAGGAACTGGCGAGTGAATATTATGGGCTGAACCATTTCGGCTGGTTCACCAGTATCAGAGATAAAGAAACGGGAACGGAACTGATCCCGATCATCAGAGACTATCTGAAGAGTCACGAGATCGATCTGGCTCCTCTGGGACTGGATGCGGACTGGACGATGACTGCAGAAGCGGAACTGAAGATGATCAGAGAAACGGACGAATATCTGCCGAACAACTATCTGCAGTATTACCTCCATCCGAAAGATTCCTTCTCCCACATGAATCCCGACCATACCAGAGCCGATCAGATCCTGGAAGTGGATGAACCGAGATTCCTGCATATGATCGATGAAGTCGAGAAGGCAGGGCATATCAAGGGAATGGAATACGAAAGAAATGTCGAAAATACGGATGGTCATGCGGACTATATCGTCGATCTGGCGATGGCGATCGCAGAGGATACCGGAGAGGATTTCATCCTGATGACCGAAAACAAAGGCATCGTTCCGAATCTGAGCCAGGATATGATGATTGAAGTCCGTTGCCGTGTCGACAAGGACGGAGCACATCCGTATCCAATGAAGGAAGCCGATACCTTCCGGAAAGGTCTCCTGGAGAATCAGCACGCCTATGAAAAGCTGACCGTGGAAGCCTGCCTGGAAGGAAGCTACACCAAGGCCCTTCAGGCTCTGACCCTCAACCGCTGTGTCAACGACTGGGATACCGCAAAAGCACTCCTGGACGATTATATCGTCGCCAATAAGGACTACTGGCCGGAACTGAAATAGAACTACAGAACAGATCAGGTGAAAGCCTGATCTTTTCATTTCCGATAATTCCATAAATCGATAGACAAGGCAGAAGGACAGGAGATGCGGGGTGCTAGAATAGAGATGTCAGGAGGATCGTTATGGCGAACAGACCGGTGTTCATCTGTAAGGAAACGAAACCGTTCTACAGAGAAGTGGATGTGGATTTTGAATTCTATCCCGGATTCAGTCTGAAACAGAAACAGAGGTGTATCCGCTCTCTTCACGACTCCTACAGGAACATCTACGGTGACAGGAAACTGCTGGAGATTTCTTCCAAATCGGAAGAAGAACTGGGAGCTTCTTTAAGTGCTTTTCATCTGATGAAGTATGTTCCTTCCCTGAACAGGTCCGTTCCGGTCGAATGTGTCTTTCAGGCAGGAAAGATCTTCGAGAACGGAGGACCTTATCTTGATCTGATGGAACTGGATCCGAAGAGTGCCAGAAAAGATCCGAGACTTCATGAAAGCGGAAGGGTGATCGCTTTTGAATTCGAAGGAAAGAGATTCTCAAACGAACCGAAAACGATGTTCTATGACTATATCTATATCAGTACTTTGGAAGAGAACTACGACCTCTCCGATCAGCTCATCTTCTATGACGGATTTACTGATATCGAATTCAATCCGGAACGGCAGCTCAACTGTCAGGCCAGGAGCTGTACGATCTATCTCTCATTGATCCGAAGCGGAAAACTGAAGGAATATCTGAAAAGTCAGGGAGATGTCTCTTTACTGTAAGAACGATCCGGGAAGTGGTGTGTACCCCGAATAGTAGACACTATAAAAAAGATCTACTGAAAGAAGTAAGTGAGAACTTACTTCTTTTTGTTTCTGATCCTGGATGTATTGTAATATTCGATCCAGTTCTCCACCTCTGCTATGTATTGGGATAACGATGATATATTATAGGTGTACAGAACTTCTTTCTTAAGTAAGGAATGCCAGCTTTCAATTGGTGAGTTGTCGACTGGGCTTCCTTTCTTGGACATGGATATCTGAATGCCTTTGGCTTCACATATCATTCTGTATTCGTTGGACGTATACTGGAAACCCTGATCTGAATGCAGGATACAGCCGTATGCGTCCTTTCTTTTGGCCAGAGCCTGCAGCAGCGTATCTGTGACCAGTTTATTGTCGTTGTGCCTTGATATGACGTAAGCCACTATCTTCCTGTCATACAGATCGATGATGGACGACAGATAGGCTCTTTGATTATTGAATATGAGATAAGTGATATCTGTACACCATTTCTTATTCGGTCTATCTGCCCTGAAATCCCTTTTAAGCAGATTGTCTCTGACGTTCTCCTCTTTTCTCTGCCTGGCGATGTTGTTCCTTGAAACCTTGTAATACCTGGGGATAAGCCCGTATTTGTTCATTATCCTGCGTACCTTCTTGTGATTGAGTATTACACCGTACTTAATCCTTACGCCTTCCAAAACCCTCCGGAAGCCGTATGTGCCTTTGGAATCATCGAAGATCTCCTTTATGATCAGGTAATCGTAATAATCTCTGTCTTCGCTGTTTCTGTACTTGTAGTAGGTGGATCTTGTGATGTCCAGAGCCATACACATATTGGCCAGAGAGTAAGTACTTCTATACAGATTGATGAAAGTCACTTTCTCTCTCGTTGTGCCCTTAAGAAGGCGTGGTACTTTTTTAGGATCTCGTATCTCTCCTTCCAGTCGGTCTCACCGTCTTTGGGTCTTCCTCTTTTCATGCCCAGACCCGGAAATCTTTCGGGATGTTCAAGCTTATAGATCCAGTTCTGAATGGTTTTCTTTGACACGCCGTATTCTTCCGAGAGTCTTGTCGGATTCCTTTCTCCCTTTGCGTATCTTTGAATGATCTCTTCCCTGAACTCAGAAGCCAGAGGGCTCTGTTTCTGTCCTTTTTTAGCCATATAAAAACTACCTCCTTTCGGAGATAGTTTCTCACAGTCTTTTTTATAGTGTACACTCAACGGGGCACACTACAAAGATCTCTGGATCTTTTTATTTGGTGTCCTAAAAAAGAATATAAAAAAGTCCTTTCGGACTTATCGTATTCAGTGGTGATTCCCTGGGGGCTCGAACCCCAGACCCTCTGATTAAGAGCCAGATGGTGATAATAAAAATGATATAGTCTTTATGGGCACTTTTTTCAAAAAGCGTCTTTTTCATACGACAGATTTACGACAAAACATATTGAGACTGAAAAATATAATAAATCGGAAAATACTGGTTTATGCCAATAAATTTCTAGGATTATTTCTGGGAGTTTATTCCTTTCGTTCTGAAAAGGAAAGATATAAAGTTGAGATCATTCCGTGCCCTAAACAAGATATCATGAAGATAGATAATTATTATGAACTGCGAGAACTTGATCCATCTTATTCGGAGGCCAGAACAGAATGAAGTGTTTTAAAGGAAAGATTATTACAGTTAATAGAAAGAATGATGTTTTTCAGTATCTTGTAGAAGACCAAGGAAAGATTGTTTATGTAGGAAACGAATTGCCTGAGGAGTATAGCAATGTCGAGATGATCGATCTGAAAGAAAAAGCCCTGGTTCCATCTTTTGCAGATACGCATCAGCATTTTGCTTCATATTCAACATTCAGTGCCGGGTTGAACGTTATGGATGCAGAATCCAACGAAGAGATTTCGGCCATGGTAGAAGATTTCGTGCGCAGAACGGATCAGAAAACGCTGATTGCTTTTGGTGCTTCTCCGTATTCGGTCAGAGAGAAAAAACTGATCAGCAGAGAAGAACTCGACAGAGTATGCCCGGATAAAGAAATAATGGTAGTCAAATATGACGGGCACGCCTGTATCGTGAATTCAAAGCTGCTGAATAAACTTGAAAGTAAAGTAAAAGGCCTTAGAGGTTATCATCCGGAATCAGGAGAAATGAATCAGGAAGCTTTCTTTGCATTTTCCGATTACATTACCAACTCCATTTCTTTGATCCGCTTATTCTCCAATATGCAGGACGCTGTAGACAGCATGGCAAAAAAGGGAATCGGCATGGTCAATACAGTAAGCGGAGTCGGCTTTTTCAAGGATCTTGATATAACTTTTGAAAAAATATTCGCTAAATCGCTGGAAAACGGGTTCCAGATCCGTGTTTTTCCTCAGTCCATGGATACGAATACAGCCATCAGCAGAAAGCTACCTCGAATTGGCGGATGCTTCAAATGTGCTCTAGATGGATGCTTTGGTTCCCATGACGCATCGATGAACGAACCATATTGTGACTCCGTCGGCGGGAATGGCGTACTGTATTACGATGATGCAACTGTGATCGATTTCTGTAAAAAGGCAAATCGTTCAGGCCTGCAGATCGAGATGCACGCAATCGGAGACAAGGCGTTTGACCAGGCCACAAGAGCCATAAAGGCAGCGCTGGATGATTATCCAAGAACGGATCATAGACACGGAATCATACATGATTGTCTTCCTACGAAACAGGGTCTGAAGATCTGCAAGGAATATAAGATCCAAATGCCTGTTCAGAGTTCTTTCATCGACTGGAAACAGGAACCGACTGAATATCTGAACGAGATACTCGGGACCGAAAGAACAAACAGCTTAAATCCGATCAGGACGTTTGCAGATAATGGCATCGTGGTTTCATTCGGATCGGATGCACCATGTACAGATCCGAATCCTATTGAGTGGATCTATAAGGCAGTTAACAACTCCAACGAGAGTGAGAGGGTATCGGTTCAGGACGCACTCAGAATGTGTACTTTCAATGGGTATTATGCAACTTTTGATGAAAAGACGAGAGGAAGCCTTGAAGCAGGCAAGTATGCAGATATGGCCCTTCTTTCGGAGAATATCTATGAGATCCCGAAAGAAAGAATTAATCAGATCAAGATCGAAAAGCTTTATTTGCAGGGGAAAGAGTATCGTAGCTGCAAATCATCCGTAGGATCTTCGATCCTTCGTGGTCTCTTCAGTGTATCGAAAGATTTCTGACATATGATAAACGAAATCGAGTTCGATATTCTCAATAACCTATACAATTCTTCCAAAGGAAGAGCCCAGAACAAGAATGATGTTTTTATGCAGGTTTCTCTTTCTGATCTGAAGGAATATCAGATGCTTATCGATCAAGGACATATCAATCAGGATACGAGCGAATAGACGGAAAAAGGTCTTCAGGCACTCGAACCATTTAAAGTTGATAATGCCGTGATTCTTGCAGCAGGATCCGCAACCAGGATGATTCCGCTGTCACTTGAACAGCCTAAAGCTCTGTACGAAGTAAAAGGCGAAAGACTGATAGACAGACAGATCATTCAAGAATAAAAGAATACCGATGACTGCAAAATCTAATAGCGTTAAAGCTAAACTTGACAGCAGTTGTAAAACTATCCAAGAGAGATACTATGATTCGCATGGCAAAGCATATCTTGATATCGATTATACAGATCACGGAAACCCAAAAATGCATCCGCACGTCCCACACGAACATCATATTCACTTCGAAGGGGAAACACCTATCAGTGGAACAGGAAAGGAGATCAATAAATGACTATTGAAGAATTCAAACGGCTAGTAGAAACCGGAAGAGAAATCGAATTCAGTTACAGAAATAAGAGATACTCTATCACCTATGGTTTTATAGATGATGAATATGTCATTTCCTTCTGTGAATTCTATAAAGAATCCACAGAAGTCAAGGATTTTGACGATCTTCTTAATGTCTCTAGAGACGGTATCGCAGTAAAAGAAATGATAGAATCTCTTCGTGATAAAGATATTGATGTATTCTGATCAGCCGCGGGGATGATTCTGTACCGTTTGAAGAAGCAGGCCTTACATAAGACCTGCTTTTAAATTGGGATCTGATCCATCAGAAAGAATCTTTCAAAGAATATGAAAAAAGTCCTTTCGGACTTATTGTTTTCGATGGTGATTCCCTGGGGGCTCGAACCCCAGACCCTCTGATTAAGAGTCAGATGGGAATAATGAAAATAATGAAGTATTTATAGGCACTTTTAAAGACAAGTGCCTTTTTCATACGACAGATTTACGACAAACAAGAGAACCTGATACATGGGCATTTATTATCTGTACGTTTATAATGTTACAGGGCATTGGGTATGATGCGGGAGCGGCTTTTGAAAGAAAGATATATACAAGCTTGGCCATGATGGTACGTGAGCCGATGTCAAATACTCTGCACAAACTGTATTTCAGTCATTGAAATATTTTTCCGTTTTTAATCGGCAGCCAATTGTGTGGAATTGAACAAGAAAATCCCTCAGAATAGAGATAGAACGATGGATACGATTTCAACAGGGATCCTGGAGATTCTAAGACAGGGAGATCATTATACGGCTGCCCAGCTGGGCAAGATCCTTTCGGTTTCCGAACGGACGATCCGCAACCGAATCAAGGAAGTCAACGAACAGATCATTGAGCACGGAGCGGTCATCATTTCCGAACGCGGGGCAGGAGATCGGGCTGGTTTTCATCTGGACATGATTGATCCGGATGGCTTTTCCTCATGGATGGAGCTCCTGCATAAGCAGAAGAACCAGGTTCCCAATTCTTCGGAAGAGCGGGTCTCTTATATCATTGATTATCTTCTGAATCAGAAGGAGTACGTCCTGATCGATGATCTGTGTGACATGATCTATGTATCGCATAATACATTAAGTTCCGATCTCAAGAAAGCAGAACAGATCCTGCGCAGTTATAATCTTGTGATCGACCGCAAGCCGAATTACGGGATCAGGGTACTGGGTACCGAGATCGACAAGCGGATCTGTATTATCGATTATTTTTCAAAGAATGAACAGTACAGTCTCGATCCGATCAGGAAAGAATCGATGCTGATGGTGATCGGAGATACCTTGTCTTCACTGTTTCATCAATCGGAATACATGACTTCCGTAGAGAGCTACCAGGCCATTAAGAATGTCATTTATGTTTCTTATGTACGCAAGGCTTCAGGCTTTATGTTGCATTACAGTGAAGAGGAAAAAGAAGAACTTAGGGAAAAGATTTCGTTCAAGATGCAGAATATGGTCGATAAAGCGATGATCGATCTGAAGGAAGACTTCGGGATACTGAATGACGAGGATGAGAAACTGTTTATCGCCATGCAGATCGCGGGAAGAGGAAATATCGATGTCGATGTTTTGCCGGAATCCGATCTCAATGTCGATCTGCTGATACAGAATATGCTGAATGAACTCAAAGAAGGTCTCAATGTCGATCTAACGGATGATCTTAATCTGATGCTTTCGCTGAAGCATCATATGATCGCCATGGATATCCGCATGCGTTATCACATTCAGATCGGTAATCCGATCCTGGATATGGTAAAGAAGCAGTATTCCTTTGCCTATGCTTTGGCTTCTTATTCCTGCAGCTATCTGAGCGAATACTATGACAAACCGATCCGGGAAGAAGAGATCGGTTACATTGCGATCATCTATGCCCTGGCGCTGGAACAGAAGATCTCGCCGAAACGCAAAAAGAATGTCGTGATCGTCTGTGCTGCCGGAAATTCTTCTTCGAGGTTTTTCATGTACAAATACAAAGAGACGTTCTCGGATTATCTGGAGAATGTCTACGAGTGTTCGGCAAATGACATCGAGAATTTTGATTTTGCCGGAAAGAAGATCGATTTCTGTTTCAAGACAATCAACATCGAGATCGATGTCCCGGTGCCGTGTTATACGATTTCTTTATTTCCTTCGGAAGCCGAGGTACGTCACTACAAGGAACTGTTTTCCAATATGGACCGGGATGAACTGTTAAACTATTACGATCCGGATCTGTTCATTTCTCATCTTGATTGTCAGAACAAAGAAGAAGCAATCTTTAAGATGGTTGACAAGATCAAAGAGAAATACGAACTTCCTTCCGATTTTGAAGAACTCGTCATGCAAAGAGAAAAGTACGGAATGACGAGTTTTGGCACACTGGCAGCGATGCCTCATCCAAACAAGACCTGTACAAAAGACAACATCGTCTGTGTTGCGATCACGGATGAGCCGATCGACTGGGGACAGAACAATGTGCAGGTCATCATCCTGCTGTCTCTTTCGACAGACAAAAATCAGGACTATTCCGCATTCATACAGGCAACGACCGAACTGATCAGCCGGAATGAGTGCCTTGAGCAGCTGATAAAGAAGCGAAATTTTGATTCCTTGATGGATATGTTAATACGGGATCATGCATAAAACGATGGCAACATCGTTTTTTCAATGCTTTCCGTTTTTATTCGGAAATGGATTGGTTTAAGTTTTTCTTTTGTATTTTTTATGATGAAGATGCAAGGTTAACCAAGTACAGAAAAGACCGTTTCCAAACGGCAGGAGGCAAACGATATGGAAAATTATGAAGAAGTGATTATGGGTCTGATCCTGAACGCTGGCAATGCCAAGAGTATGGCGATCGAAGCGTATCGCAAGGCGAGAGACGGTCAGTTCGATGAAGCAGAAAAGTTACTGAAAGATGCGGATGAAGCAATGACACAAGCGCATCAGTTGCAGACCAACATGATCCAGAATGAGATCAACGGTCATCCGACGCCGATGAACCTGCTGGCAGTTCACGCGCAGGATCACACGATGACGGCAATGACGGTCGTCGACCTGGTCAAGGAAATGGTCATCACCATGAAAGAGGGGAAATAATATGAAAAAAATCGTACTTGTATGTGCGCAGGGCATGTCTACCGGTATGCTGATGAACAAAATGAGAGAAGCTGCTGCCAAACAGGGCTATGAATGCGAGATCAATGCCTATCCGGTCTCACAGGCAAAGACCAAGGCTGCAGATGCGGATGTCATCTTAGTCGGCCCGCAGGTCAGATATGAACTGGACAATGTCAGGAAGATGCTTCCGGGCAAGCCTGTTGATGTCATCGCTATGACGGATTACGGCCGTTTAAACGGGGAAAATGTTCTTAATACAGCTAAAAAGCTAATCGGAGACTAAAAAGGAGTACGACATGAGTACATTAGATAAGATCACAGAAAAAATCATGAAGTTTGCTCAGCTGCGTTACATCAAGATCATCATGAACGCATTCATGAGCGTCGCTGCTTTCTCGATCGGTGCGTCATTGTTCTCGTTACTGAGATCGATCCCGATCCCGTTCTGGCAGACATTCTTGAACAATACCGGTTTAACTGGCATCTTAAATATCCCGATCACGATGGTTTCCAATCTCTATGCTATCATGATCGTCATCTGTGTCGGCTATGAAGTCGCAATGTCATTTGAGGCAAAACCGCTTCCTGCTGCCATGATCGCCTTTGGATCCTTCATGATCCTGACACCGTTTGAGGCCAGTGTTGCCATTCAGAACGGCGAAGAAGTCGTCAGAGGCGTTGCACAAAACGTCATCGGCTTAGGTCCTTTAGGCTCACAGGGTATCTTCCTGGCGATGTTTACCGGACTGATCGCAGCCAGATTATATGTCCTGCTGATCCAGAAGAACATCAAGCTCAAGATGCCGGCATCGCTGCCGCCTGCAGTTGCCGGAATGTTCGAAACGATGATCCCTGCTGGCCTGGTGTTCATCTTATTCATCGCTATCAGATTACTGTTCCAGGCTACTCCGTTTGGAACTGCTCAGAACTTCATTTACGGTGTATTACAGGCTCCGTTAGTAGGCATCGGCGCAACTCCTGTCGGTGCGGCATTATACCTGATGGCAGGCAAGTTCCTATGGATGTTCGGCATTCACGGAGACCTGCTGGCATACGCGGCACTCGGTTCAGTCCGTTCCGCAGCTACCCAGGCCAACATGGCCGCTTTCGCAGCGAACGAAGCTGTTCCTTATCTTGAATGGACGCTGTTAACGCCGTTTACCAATGTACATATCCTTTCGCTGACGATCCTGTTGCTTTTGTCGAAATCAGAACAGTTCAAGAGCTTAGGTAAATTATCGATCGCAACAAGCGCATTCAATATCACGGAACCGATCATGTTCGGCTTGCCGATCATCCTTAACCCGATCATGGCTGTACCGTTTGTACTTCTTCCGGGCATCAACGTGTTCCTGACATCCTTGCTGATGAGAAGCGGGATCATCGCGGCTTCCACCGGCGCTGCTCTTTCCAGCAACATTCCGACACCGATCTATATGTGGATGACGACCAATTCAATCTCCGGTCTGATCTGGGGCCTGCTCGTTATCGTACTGGATGCAGTCGTCTTCTATCCGTTCTTTAAGATCGCCGAAAAACAGGCCTTAAAGCAGGAAGCGGAACAATCTGCAGAAGATAGCGCAGAATAATACATTGATTGAGGGAAAAGGACATTGTGCAGAAAACAATGTCCTTCGTTCAATACAGAGTCTGTCGTTTAACGATATGACTGATCGTTTGAAAACTTGTTGGAGACCAGAAAACATGATTATACCTGAAGAATTCTTATGGGGCGGAGCCATTTCCGCTCATCAGTGCGAAGGCGCATACAATGAAGACGGCAAGAAGCCGGCGACAGCTGATACGATGCTGGGCGGAGATCTTCGGACACATTGGGCAAGCTTTGGTGAACCGTTAGATGAAAATAAGTATTATCCGACACATAAAGCCATCGACTTCTATCACAGATACAAAGAAGATATTGCCTTATTCAAAGAAATGGGCTTCAATGCTTTACGTCTGTCTATCGCATGGTCCAGGATCTTCCCCAATGGCGGACTGAATGATGAAGAACCAAATGAAAAGGGACTGCAGTTCTACGATGATCTGTTCGATGAACTGTTAAGTAACGGCATTGAACCGATCGTGACGATCACACACTACGAAACACCTCTGGCTTTATATGAAAAATACGGCGGCTGGAGAAGCAGAGATATGATCGCTTTGTTTGAAAAGTATTGCCGAGTCATCTTTACAAGATACAAAGACAAAGTGAAGAAGTGGATCAACTTCAACGAGATCAATTCCATGATGTTCATCGGCTGTCTTGGCCCAGCGATCAAGATTGGACGAAATGACCCGGACTTTGCCAAAGTCACTTATCAGGCCGCCCATTATATGATGACCGCCGGTGCGATCGCAACAAAGCTGTGTCATGAGATCATTCCTGGCAGCATCATGGGTGCGATGCTGGGAGGACACAAGATCTATGCCTATTCCTGCAATCCGAAAGATCAGCTCATGGCAATGAAGGAAAAAGAGAAACAGTACTATTTCATGGATACGATGATGAATGGGGAATATCCGCATTTCGCAAAACGGATCTGGAGAGACTTCGATCTGCATCTGGATATCACAGATGAAGATCTAAAAGTAATGAAGGAAAACCCCTGCGACTATCTTTCCTTCAGTTATTATCAGTCAATGGCAGTATCATCGGATGACTCTAAGGAACAGACTGCCGGCAACATGTCTAAAGCTGCTTCCAATCCATATTTAAAATCTTCTGAATGGGGTTGGCAGATGGATCCGATCGGTTTAAGGATCTTTATGAATGAACTCTATGACCGCTATCATAAGCCGTTGTTGATTGCGGAAAACGGACTTGGGGCAAAAGATGAACTGATCAATGGAACAGTGGAAGATGATTACCGCATTGATTATCTTAGAGATCATATCAAGGCCTTTCAGCAAGCTATGGATGACGGTGTGGAATTAATGGGCTATCTGCCATGGGGATGCATCGATCTGATCAGCTGTTCGACCGGTCAGATTTCCAAGAGATATGGATTCATCTATGTCGATCTGGATGACGATGGAAACGGAACCTTAAACAGATACAAAAAGAAATCATTTGACTGGTATAAGAAAGTCATTGCATCCAACGGAGTAGAACTGGATTGATAAACTGGTTTATAGTGGCAAGAGGACAGTTGCAAGTTACTGCCATTAACTTGATAAAACGCCAGTAAAAACTGTATTCCTGCCATCAATATAAGGTCTGGCAAAATGATGTGCCTGGACCTTTTTTATTAAAGTCATTAAATAAAAAGTGCTTTCGCACTTATTGATCTTGGTGGTGATTCCCTGGGGGCTCGAACCCCAGACCCTCTGATTAAGAGTCGGATGGGGATAATAAAAATAATATAGTCTTTATGGGCGCTTTTTGCAAAAAGTGCCTTTTTCATACGACAGATTTACGACAAAACATATTGAGACTGAATAATATAATAAATCGGAAAATACTGGTTTATGCCAATAAATTTCTATGATTATTCAAGATTTTGCTAGAAAAATCATTGTTCAGAAGGACGATATCGTGTCCTGGAACGATGACAACGGGATCCTGCATGTGAGTATCGAACAGTTTTTGTTGGACAACTTTGCTATTATTTCAACTTCTTATTTGAAGTTTTTATAATGTTCTTCTCAAACCAGGAATCGAACGCCTTATAAAAACCATCATCTGATTTGCTTTGATTTATTTCATGATCAATGTGATATATAAAATACATTGAACTGAAACAGTTTCTGCATTCAAGAATCTTATCGAAAAGATATTTTTTGAGTTCATCATCCAGATACTCTGATTGAGGAGCGCCTTTAAAAAAATCCGTTATATAGTTTTTATCAAGTCTCTTGTCGTAATCATTGGTATAGCCCAGATGATCGATAAACAAATTCAAGTTCTTGGTACTGACAATTACACTTTGTTTGAATTCATCAGATTTAAAAACGTACGTTTGCAGCAACAAAAGATCCGGGTTGATATCAAGATATCTGCACATCCTGTTGAAATCATCACTGTTTTCCATGCGGTTGTATTTGATGACACGATAGATGGTGTTTTCTCCGATACCGATCGTCTTGTATACATCGGCTTGCGTTAATCCTTTTAATTCAATTACTTTTCTGAGCATTTCTCCGTTTACGTAGAATGCTCTTTTATTTATGTTTGCCATAATTTGATTATAGCATTACCACCAAAAATGTAAGAAATAATTGAAAACCACCATAAAAGGTGGTATAAATAGAATGTAACCACCATATATGGTGGATATGTCATATCGCAAATATAGGAAAGGAGATCGACGATATGGAAAAAATTTTACGTGTCAAGCAGATCGCAAAAGAACTGGACGTCAGCAAGTCCACAGCCTGCAGGCTGGTAAAACAGGTCAATGAACATTACGGCATAGATCCAAAACGTATGCCGGTGGAGGGAAGCTGTCCGGAGTGGGCATTCAATGAGTACTTCCAGCTGGACAAAGGAAAGAGCAGATATGCCGGCTAAGCGAAGGAAAGATGGAAGATATGAAATCGCAACATCAATTAACGGCAACCGGAAGCATTTCTATGGGCAGACAGCAGAAGAAGCCGAAGAAAAGATGTGGCGGGAGATTAT
>Ga0256405_10001475_pt1 | contig 63566 bp, 50 predicted proteins | sample RumenRJG_02DNA_FD_189096 | JGI IMG/M metagenome (GOLD analysis project Ga0256405, IMG submission 189096) | Bovine rumen microbial communities from Lethbridge, Alberta, Canada - RJG_02 | ecosystem: Host-associated > Mammals > Digestive system > Stomach > Rumen | place: Canada: Alberta... | reverse complement strand
ACTACTTACCATAATCCTAAATCAATGAGAGATATTACTGAGAGGATGAGGTCAATAGGCACCAAGATAAAGGCTGAGGAATGGAATACTTTCACAGCTGAATGGAATGAAGCCTTTATCAAGGTGTCTATCAATGGTAAAACTGTCTTTGAGTTTAAGAATAATGGCAAAGCTGATGAATACCCACTTAAAGAAGAGCAGAGAAAATTCTGGATTATCCTATCTATGCAGTATGGCAATGATTATTTAGAGCCTCCTGTAGAAGCTGAACTCCCTCTCTATATGGATGTTAAATCATTTAAATATTGGAAGAAATGTTGATTGAAGATGAAAGATAGTAGTAAATTTAAATCTCTTATTGCTTTTATAGATAATGAACTTAAAATACTCTCAAAAGAAAGCAATAATCCTGGAAATGTAGTTATAACAAGATACAAAATCTATGATGCCATGCAAAAAGTACTTAAAGAGATGTTAGACAAAGAAGAAATTTCTACGGATAATGTAAATCACCCTGAATGGTATACAAAACATCCTTCAGGTATCGAATGCATTGATGTTGCAAAGTACTATGACTTCTGTATAGGTAATGCTTTTAAATATCTTTGGAGAGCAGGATTAAAGAAAGATGCTTCTTTGGAAGACAAACAAAAAGAGATTGAAGACCTTAAAAAAGCAATATGGTATATCAATAAAAAAATTGAACTTATAGAAAATAAATAAATTATAAAGCCAGGCGTAATTGCCTGGCTTATTTTTTTCTCATAATTTAGTAAATAATTTATATTAGTATATTTTTATATTTATAAGTTTTGTACCTATAAAATAAATTATTTATCTTTGTATAAAATTTAAATATTATTTACTATGCCAGCTATTAATTGTGTAAATATTAACAGTAAAGAATTTAAAAATACTGTAAAAGATTTAAATGTTAGTTCTGGAGATTTGGAACTGATAGTACACAAATTTCAAAATATAGAAGGAAATGAAGATAAATTCCCTTCATATTTATATATAAAAAAGCAATTATATGGAACTCCATTTAGGGCTTCAGATGTTCAAAGACGTTTATATGAAAAAAGTGGACATGCAAGTCCTTTAGTTTTTCATGGAGAAGATGCTTATTTGAACAAATTGGCAGAATTATCTAAATTTTATCCAAAAAGTGCTATAGGTTCTTATAAAAATACTGAAGGTGATTATATTATAAATGTAGGAATTCCATTTACTACAACTGATTATAAAGTATCTCAAATTAAAAATGAAGATGCAAATAAAATAAGACAAGAACTAGAGAAACTTACTAAAAATTTTACAGATGCAACACATGTGACCTATGAATTAGATAGAGTCAAGGATTTTCATATAGGTTTTGTTAGTAAGGAAGATTTGTATAAAATACTGAATACAGAAGTAAAGAAGCTTAATAGACAATTTGGCACACGAGTAACTGTAGATAAAAATTTAGAATATCACAATAATTTAGAAGCTGAAGAAGAGGAATATGAAAGGTTATCTAAGTCTTTAAAAGACATTAAAAGTGAAATAATAGAAGATAAAAATATTATTTTAAAAGAAACTCTAGCTAATATCTTAGAAGAAGAAAAGAGAGATGCTGCTAAACATGAAGAAGAATTGTATAATCCTTATGGCTATGATGCAGAAACAATGAGTGCAATGCCTGATATACAATTTAGTGTAGAGAAAGTTACTCCTGAACAAGTATTCTTTGATAATGAAATAGTGCCTCAGATTATAGATCATCTGAAAGCTCAAGGTATCAATGTATATAACAGAGAAAAGCTAATAGAATATCTCAAAAACCATGACTACAGGAAGCAACAGATGGCATTTGAGAAAGAAATGCAATCTATTAAGCAAAAAGCAATTGCTGATGGTACTTTCATGAAAGCTCCTAATGGACAACCAACTAATCTTACAAAAAGACAGTGGCTTCAAGTCAGAACTAAAGCATTCAAAGATTGGTTTGGTGATTGGGAAACAATTGCCTATGATAACAATGATATAAATAGCATTAAGAATCTTAAGAAACTTAATACATCAGAGCTTTTATCTAGTATAGATGCCTATTTAGAACATGACTTTTTAACAGAAGATTTATTAAGTAGGGAAGCAGTTAAAATTATTAAACGCTTGTTCAATGATGTAGAATCTGTAGATATATATGAAGGAGATATAGAACATAATGGTCTAAGTTTTTATTCAGGCAAAGTAGTTATTAAATCAGGATTGTCATTAGAAGATAAAGCTAAAACGATTGTACATGAAATACTACATAATTTTACTGTCTATGCTTATGATACAAATGATGCTTTTAGAAAAGAAATAAACGATTATCACAAAAAAGCATATATATATGCTCGTAAGAATGGTATGAGTTTAAATTCTGATGTATATGAATTTATGGCAAATGTTCTTTCTCCTGAAACTACTGCTACTTTAATGAGTATTCCTTCAGAACATGGAGAAAAGGGCAATCTTTTAAAAGACATTATAAAATCCTTTGTTTCATATCTTCGTAGATTTTTTGAATATAAGGGCGTGTCCTTAATAAAAGGTAAGAGAAGTTTATTTCACGATGTAGTAGAAGCTATTTATAATAATCAAAAGCCTAATAGTGCTTTTAATAATTCTGTTTCTAAAGTAGTTGATGAGAATGGAGAGCCTAAAGTTGTTTACCATGGTAGCAAGACAAAAATAAGTGTATTTGATGCAAGTAAATCTGATGCAAGAAATGAATTAGCAAAAATGATAAATGCTACAAATTTCTTTTCAGATGATAAAACTGTAGCTGATTTTTTTGCTGAAACAGAAAAACAAGGTATTGCTCATGCTATAGCAGCTAAAATTAATGAGGTAGAAGAAGCACAAATCGAAGATGAAGATGAAGTATGGAATTATGTTGCTAAGAGCGTCAATAAACCAATTGATTGGGTTAAAAACTTTTGGTTTAATGAACTTTCTTTTGAAGAAAGGATGAATGCTTCTGATGGTATCATGTACGACCCTAATGTTGAAGAGCAAAAGTACCAAGTATTTCTCAATCTAAGGAACCCTATATTTATAGATGCAAAAGGAGAAAAAGCAGATAAAGTATTAGAAGCCAACGAAGATGTAATAAATAACAATGATGAGGTTATTATATTAAATATTGATGAAACTGTTGGAAAACAAAAAACTGCCACAGATTACCTTGTTAGAAAGTCTAACCAAATAAAATCAGCCACTGACAATATAGGAACTTTCTCAAAAGAGAATGATGATATTAGATATTTCATAACACCTGAAGGAGAAGTTTATGGCTTCTTAGATAAAGATGGAAACATCTATCTTGATGAAACAGTTATTAAGCCAGAACACCCAATCCATGAGTATACCCACCTTTGGGATAGAGCAGTACAGCAAAGACAGCCAGAGCTTTGGAATAGAGGTGTTGACCTCATGAAGCAGACCTCCCTTTGGAATCAGATACTTGCAGATACCAGCTATGGACAAAGGTGGAAAGAAATGGGTATTACAGGAGAAAGACTAGATAATCTCATTGCCTCAGAAGTTCATGCAAGATTTGTGGGAGAAGGAGGACAGAAACTCCTCAATGATTTGGCAAAAGAAAAAGGACAGAAAGGCATCATTGCAAAACTCAAGCAATGGATACTTGATGTATGGAAAGCATTAGGAAAGACTTTTGGTACATGGTCAGATGAAGCTTTGAACAACCTCACATTGAAAGATTTCAATCATCTGACTATGCGGGATTTTGCTATGGGCACTCCATTGAAGGAATCTGCACAACAAACTACAACTAATAGAGAAATTACCTACACTCCTGTAGGCAAGCAAAAGCAGACTTATGAAATTAGAGACAATAAAATCTTCAACAAAGAAGGGCAGGAAGTATTCAAGGAAGACAGCAAAGATAGGAGAAAGATATTTGCCAATCTTGCAGTAAAAGAAGGTAGAGCTGTAGTTGTAGAGCATAAAGGAAAGAACTATGTGGTAGATAATCAAGATTCTATTATTTCTGTAACCTCAGGAGATTTAATGAAATGGGGTGAGGAAAATGGAGATAGGAAAGCTATTCTTCAAGCAGCAGAAGAGAAATTTGCAGAGAAGCAACAAAGCCAAAACAACACTGTAAATCAAAATATACAGGCTGTTGAGCAAGAAACTCCTGCACAAACCATATCTTCGGAAATATTCTATGACAAGCAATCTGCTAATGAATATATTCAAGACATGATAGATGCTGGTGTTCCTAAAGAACAAATCAAGATTGAACACACTAAAGCAGAAGGAGATTATGACCAATATTGGACAGTTAAATATCCAAAACAACAAAAGCAAAAACAAAAACAAGATAAAGTTGGAAGTGAGTTAACTAGTTCAGAATTGTCTTTTTATAGCAGAGGAAGGAAATATACAGATGCTGCATATAATTTACAAGGAATGGTTACTGCTATTTCTAAAGGTAAAGGAACTGAGTATTGGATGACTGAAGAAGGATCAAGAGTAAAACAAGAAATCACTGACTTAGCCAAAGAAATTAGCTATACTGATGCTCCTGTAGAAGAGAAAATAAATGAAGCTTTGGAATACATTCCTAGTGTTGAAGATGCAGAAGTAACAAAAATTATTGAAAATTATTTATTTGGAACTGGAGAAAATACTAAAGAAAGCGCACTTAAAAAAGCAAATGAATTTTATAATTCTCTGGAAAAGAAAGTATATGCAGAAGATAATATAGAAAATAATGAAAAAACACCAACAGAAACTGTTTCAGAAACTCCAGTAAATAATAATTCTGAAGTTGCAAAATCTCCTACAATAGAAGATATTGTTGGGGAAAATAATACTAATGCTGTTGAAAATGTTGAAAATACTGAAACTTCTAAAGAAGATTTAGAAGATGCTGAGGACAATGAAAGTGAAAATGATTTTGATGATGAAGTAGAAAATAAGAGAACTCCTGAAGAAAAGAAAGAAGCTCAAAGAACTTTGTTAGAAAAAGCAAAGAAAATAGAGGAACAAATAAATAACTTAAATAATAATGAATATCTTACACCTTCAGAAGTTAGAAGAGCAGCTGATTTAGCCGTATATCATATATCTGACTTGCTTACTGAAGCCTGCAAAAGCAATGAAAACTTAGAAAGAATCTTTGGAATAAAATCAGATACTGATGTTACAACATTGAGTAGATTGGAAGTAGCTAAATTAATTGGAGGCAATAACATAATAAGTAGATTAAAAGCAGCTTTCAAAAATGCTGACTTTGATGACTTTGACATGCTGGATAAACGAGATGCTATTCTTGATAACTTTGAAGCTTTAATGGTTATTGCTCAAAATACTTTCTTATACATGGAAGATTTTAGCGTTATTTCAGAAGATGGAAAAGCTTATACTTTAAATACTGATGTTAATCCAGACTTAGATGAAGGTACAGACTCTAATGATGCTGATGTTATTAATGAAAATGAAAGTTCTGAACAAGAGCATTGGCAGGTAGAAACTAAAACACTTGATATTTTAGGAACAATGACTCCTGTAGTAAAACAAATGTTGAGAGAGTGTTATGTACTAAATCCTGATGGCTCAAAAGTAGTAACTGAATGGGGAGTTTATGATAGAGTTCCTTTAAGACAAGCTACTAATTCTATAGTAAGATGGATTCAAGGTTCTATTACTTTAAGAGATGCTATATCAAAATTAAAAGAAAAGCAAGAAAATAATCCATGGATAAAGCAAGTAATTGACAAACTTGAAAGTGAGAATGACCAAGACTCTTATTTACAAAGTCAATTCATCAGTGTATTTTTAAAACCATTTCAACCTTACACTATTGTAGTTAAAGAAGATGGAAAATACAAGAGTATTACTGTAAATGAAAATCCAGCTCTTAAAGAAGCTATGAAAGGAATCATGGCTTTATATAAAATTCAAGAGCATCCTATGTTTACTTCTGATGGTACTATCAATAAATCTACTTTTGATGAATTTAGTGAGTCTTTAAAAGAGTTAAACACACTTACTGCAGCACAAAATTTAGATTTACAAAATGAAGAAACAAAGAAAAATATAGCTACAAATATAGGATATATTGCCAATGCTTTAGGATATACAGTAACACCAGAAATGGTGGAAAGTATACTATCTTTAGAGTCTTTAAAGACCATGAAAAGTGCTCTTGGACATATTGAAAGAGCACTTAAGTTAAACATGGATAATAAAAATTATGATCCTTTTAAATATGGTGCTAAAGGAAGTATATATTCAAATTTAAGAGCTTTCTTGAAACCAATTACTGAAATTCTAGAAGACACTGCAATATCTTCAGTATATGATGCTGGTAAAATGTATCAAAGCTATATTACTCCTTCATATATGACAAAATTATTCCAAAAATTCCATAATTCTAATGAAGAATCTTTCCTTGAGTTTTTACAGAATGAATATGGTAATTATGATTGGTTCAGGGATCAGGAAGAAGGAGATATGAGATATGGTTGGAGAAATAGTTGGTTGGCAATTATTGCACAAAATACAGAAGATAGAGAAGTATTAAAGCATAAAACACAGCTTAACTTCAACAAGAAGCAATATATGAAAGATATGGATGATCTTGAATATGTTTTAGCTTCTCTTACTGAGTATTTCTCAGAATATGTCAATGATGGTAATCCACTGCAAAAGGCATGGTTTAGAGTACCAATGCAGTCTAATAAACCTTCTTCAGAGTACATTAGATTCTACTCTAGAAATGGTAGTATGTATAAACAAGAGTTAACAGAAGACTTTTTGAATATATTTAATCAAGAGTTAAGTAGGATTCAAACTGTCATGATGAGAAACTACGACAAAACTGATGATAGGTTTATAACCAACTTAGATTCTAATGGTAGAAAATTCAATTTCTTAGAATTCTTTAATGACTATTTAGATGGTAACAACAAAGATAGTGAATTAGGAAAATTAATAAATGATAAAGTTAATGGAAAAGCGGTAGATGAAGTTACCTTAAATAGATTAGCTAAAGATCAAATATTTAAAACTATAAATGATAGAGTACAAAGAATATTGGCACAGTTTGAAAATCAAGGAATCTTAGAAGCTGCTAAATCTATAAAAGGTATAGAAGGTGATGTAAGAGGGCACATAGAAAACTTCCTATGGAATGATACATTAGCAGCAATGAATATAATGGAATTAACCATTACAGATATTGCTTACTATAAAAATGCAGAAGACCTTCAAAAGAGATTGGCACAGTTGCATGCTCCAGGTATTCGTGGAAATGCAGAGGTTATGTACCATACTGCAAATAAAATAACAGGAGAAGAAGGTAAGAGAAGCAGAGTTTCAGATGGATTATCTAGAACAATCTATCTGAAAGACTTTGATGACTATATTTCTAATGTAATAGATAATGTATCTATAGTATTTGATAAAAAAATAGCAGCTGCTCCAGAAAATGAAAAGAAGGTTTGGGAAGATTTAAAAGAATCTTTAGTTGGTGAAAAAGGCGCATACAGAGAAATAAATGTTGCAGATGCCCAAGCTTACAACTCAATAACTTCTTATAGAAAGAAGGCATTAATATTTGGTAAATGGAGTACTCAAGCAGAGCAAACTTATAAAAAGCTATTAAAAGGAGATTATACCATAAGTGATGTTCAAATGGCTTTCCAACCATTGAAACCTTTTGTATATAGCCAAATTCCAAAATCTTCTAATGTAGATAATGCTCCAATTAAAACATTTAAAATGGGAGTTCAGAATAAAAATTCTGAGTATTTACTTATTTTAGCAGATGCTTTAACACAAAATGAGGATACTGGAATACCTAACATGTTGAGAGTGATTTCTGAAATAATGGAAGAAAGTCACTATGACAAAGATGGAAACTACAAAAATGATGGTATAGATACAGTGCAATTTGAATCCACAGTTAAAACAGGCCTCATGGGAAGAACTGATTTAACTAAGTATATCAGCATGAAAGATGTTGGAGCTGACACTGCAAAAGAAGTGTTGTTAAAGCATATTTATGGGGCAGATGGAAAATATAATCCTACTTATGTACATGAAATACCTTATGAAGATTATTGCTTACAGCAAGAAGTACCAGAGCACTTTAAAAATCACGAACAAAGCCATGGTTCCCAGATAAGGTATATTGTAGTTTCTGAATTAGCTGAAACTGATGGTTTAGGCAATAGATATACTTATACTATAAGAGATGGCAAAAAAGAAAGAAAGGTAGGAGCTAAAGAATTTAAAGAAGAGTATGAAAAAACTATAAGTGAAAATATAGAACAAAGTATAAGTGAATTAGAAGAAGAGTTTGGACTTTCAGGACTTAATATGAAAGATAGAAATATTGCTTTAAGTAAGATATTACAAAGAGAAATATTATCAAGTCCTAGATATGGTGTGGATTTATTATTAGCTTGTTCTGTAGATGAGAATGGAAGATTTAGAATTCCATTAGGGGACCCTATTCAAAGTAAAAGAGTTGAGCAATTAATAAATTCCATTGTTAAAAATAGAATATGTAAACAAACTATTGCTGGTGGTCCTATTGTACAGGTTTCTAATTTTGGTACTTCTAAACATCTAAGTATTAAGTTTAAAGATAAACAAGGAAATCTCCTCAAAACAAGAAGTGAATTTGAAGGAACTGATGAAGAGTTTAAAAATTATCTTAAAGAAAACCAAGCAGGAATAGCTTATTTTGAAGTATATGCTCCTATATATGCAAATGAACTTCTTTCTAAATTTGCAGATAAAAATGGAAATATTAATATCAAAGCAATAGAAAAACTGAATCCAGATTTATTAAAATTGGTTGGATATAGAATCCCTACAGAAGCCAAATATTCAATGGCTCCTTTAAAGATTGTAGGATTTTTGCCAAGAGAAGCTGGTGATGGAATTATGATGCCTTATGAAATTACCTTACTTTCAGGATCTGATTTTGATGTGGATAAGGAATATGTGATGAGAAAGGTAATTAATATTAGAGATAAATACAGCAATGAAATTAAGAAAATAAATAAAAACACTCAATTATCTGAAACAACAAAAGAAAGAGAGAGGAAAAAGATTATAGACAACCACAGCAAAAATGTAAGAAGTGCACTTGTAAATACACTATTGTCTAAATTTAATAATTTTGCTACTTCTACTAACATGGTGGAAATAAATAGGGCAATTGATAAATTCTTAAAAGATCCATTTGATGAGAAAACATTCACTAATGAAGATGGTAAACTGTATAATTCAAGTACATATGATGCTTTATTAGATGCTTATGTCAACAATATGTATGATGCTAAATTCCCACCAAGAAACTCAAAACTTGGCAGAAATAATAAAATTGTAGACATGACTTATGAAGTGCTTACCCATGAACAAAGTTGTGCTGAAATGCTTAATCCTGGAGGATTTGAGCCACAGAAAAGAATGGGATATTTAATAAGTGCATATAAAAATCCAGCAAATAAATTAACATGGAAAGAATTAGAAGGCAAAACAACAAAAGAATTAAAAGAACTTAGTAGTAAAGGTAAAAACTTAATGTACTTTGATACCCATGTACAATTTTATAAACAAAACTCTGCTGCTGGATCTTTGATTGGAATATTTGCTGTACATCGCACTGCCCATGCTGCATTAGAGACAGATAACTTTAGATTAGATGTGGCTTCTTTATTAGGTAAAAAAGTGCAGGATACAATCAACTATTCTCCATTCAAAATATTAAATACTTCATTTGATTCTACAATGGAAATAGACCCAAGATTTGATACAAGTGGACAATCTGTTGGAAAGGTATTAGGAAGTTTGGTAGCTAGTGCTGCAGATGCTGTAAAAGACCCTGTATTAAACTTAATGAATATTAACAGCAATACTGCTAATGTATTAAATACTCTAGTAAGACTTGGAATGCCTTTTGATGATGCTGCATTATTCTTATCTCAAACTGCAATAGAGAATGTTTTAACTTCATTTAGTAAAGCTAAAATTACCAAATTTAAAGCTTTAAATGAAATTATAAAAGAAAGGATAGATAAATTAAAAAAGGAACTTGGAATAACTGATGACAGCCCTCTATTCTTTGAAGATATTACAAAGGAAGAACTTATTGAAGGATTAAGAACTCCATCAGCTAAAACAGAATTAAAAGTTTTAAATACTTTTAAAAAGATACAAACTTTGTCTAGTGCTTTAAGACTTCCAACAATGGCAACTAGATTTAATTCTGTAACCAGTGCTCCTGGACCTATGATTATAGATAATTTAGCTACAGAGTTTAAATTAAAAAAATTAAATGAAAAAAGTGCAATACTCGATGCTAATTTGCAGCCAGTAGATGCTTCTCATATATTTAAGAAACATCCTATTTTAAATTCTTTTTACAAAGCTCAAAGTATAGCTACTCAATTATTAGGAAATATGCCAGCAAACAGCAATGGATTTAGGAATTTAATTTCTTATATCTTAAATACTAATTTAGGAAATACTATAATAAATGATAGAAACTTACTAAGTAAATTGAGTGATTTTTATCAAACATGTTTGGCATATAAAGGAGGTGTAGTAGAATCAAAAGATCTTGATGAATACATAAATAAGTTTCCTAAAGAATTTAACAGTGAAAACTATAAAGAAACTTACAAAAATAACTATTTGATAAGCTCTATAAAGTTGGATACAGATAAACAAGGAAGAACATATTTATATTTAGATACTACTGGCATAGATACTATGGATAAAGAAAAGCTGTCAAGTGCATGGGCAACTTTACATAGAGAAAATGCCGAACTTTCTACCAAACTATTTAAATATTGCTTGTTTAAAGGAGGTGTTGGATTTAGTCCAAGAACTTTTATGAGTTTACTTCCTATCCAAATAAAAGAAAAACTTGATAATTATCTGCAAACATATAGAGTGTTACCTTCTTTAGATGAAGATTTGGTAATAAATCAATTTATAAGAAATAATGCTGATAGTGATAAATTAGTGCCTAAATTGACGAATGAAGATAAATATACTACAGAAAAAGATAAAGATAAAAATGCAAATATTATATTAGATGAAAAAACTTCTAAAAAATATTTTGGTGATTTATTTATAAAACAATCTTTTAAAGACTCTGATTTAGTTTTATATCAGTGTGTAGGCACTATAAATGATGGTAAATTTACAGAGGGAATACCAGAAATATTGGCAGAAAATGATAGATTGGTTTATAAAAAAGTAGATGCTTTAGGCAGTAATAAAAATTACATTGAAATTGATATGAAAAAATCTATAGAACAGTCTTTAGATTCTAAATTTAGAGAATCTTTAATAGATTCTAAAAACACAGAATCTGAAACTTCTAATGACATAGAGAAAAATAAAATAAGTGATATTGATTCTACAGATAATACTGAAGCTAAAGATAATTTAGATAGTGTAGAAGATGCTGTAACACAATTTTATATTGAGCATATTACAGACTCAGAAACTACAGAAGATACTCAAAGTAATAATGACTCTCTTGATGAAGAAATAAAAGCTCATATTCAAAATATTTTTGATAGAATCAATATTCCTTATAATAAAGATTTCATAGATGATTTTCGTAATAAACTTTGTTAATTATGGCAGCAAAAAATAATTGTATTTTATGGCCAGAAGTTAATGGCCAAGAAAGTAATCTCTATAAAGATTTAATAATCAAGTATAAAGTTCCTAGACCAATAGCTAACTATGCCTATGCTTGTTATAATGTTCCTGGGTTTTCAAATCATATGGATTCAAAGGGCTATAACAGAGATAGTAATGGAGAGCATTCAGCGTACGACGTATACAATGAACTGCACCTATCTGACTATTTATACTCTGCAAGTAAAGTTGGATTAAATAGAGCAGCATTCAATATAGGAGCAGTAGATACTTCAGGTAATCTTATTAATTTTACTGATGCTGAAAAAGCTCTTCAAGTAGCTGTAAATGCTAATACAAAAAACAAAACAATTGTAGCTTATGTAGTAAAAAATGGAGATCATTTCAATGTAAATGTAGTGCCAAAAGATGCTAAAACTCATTATATTGTACAAAATACATTAAAGCAACATCAAATATGGAATGCTATAAAAACTACATTTAAAAATGCAGGAATAAGCATGTCTGTAATTGATCCACAAATATTTAATGCCACTAATGGAGAATATTTTGCCAAATGGATGAATAACATACAAATCATGGAAAATAGACTCATGTTTCAAAATGACATTGAAACTTTGCTGGCATTAAATCAGAACACTACTCAATATAATAGATTAGTTAATATGTTTGGAACTGCAAAAAAAGCAGCAGAGTTTATTTATAATTCATACAGAGGAACAAAAGTAAGTTTAGCACAAAGAACTTTAATAGAATCCGCTTTAAATAACTTTAAAAAATTGAGTTCTATTAATGTTTCTGATTTAAATTATGAAGTTCAGAATATCACACAGCAATCTGCTGTATCTGATGAAACTACTGTAAAATCCATATTAGATAACTTAAATGCTAAATATAATATAAATTATACTGAAATTCAAGTTGTAGAAGGGAAATTAAAGAATTTGCAAGAAGTTGCTGCTGCAGCTGCTTTCACACTACAAAGAAGAATCAGAGATTTAAAAGAACAAAAGGGTATAACTCCAGAAGTCAAATCATTAAACTCTCTATATAAAAATTTGATTACTGAATTAAAAGCTAATAGATATTATTCTGGCATAATTAACTTTTTAAAAGAGGCTGTCACACAGTTTAAAAGTCTAGATGCCGAAGTTCAAAAAGCCCCTATAAAATTACTTAATTTAAAGCAAGTAGTAGACACTGTACAATTACTTAAGAAAATTAATGATTATACTGGTGGATATATGGACATTCTAAGCACCCTTTCTGATATTGATAATATAGTAACTTTTGAAAACATATCTTCAGCAGACAAACAAGAAATAAAAGATTTAGCTAAAGACATTAAAAACTTCTATGTAAATAATCAAAGAAAGATAGATATTTTGAAAACAGAAGCAATGACTGCTTTATGTATAGAGGTATTGGGAGATAATATACAAAATGGAATATCTATAGCAACTTTAATAGATATGGCAGAAAAGGACTCTTCCTTTATGGAAAAATTATATTCATGTGGAAGGTCTGGAAATAAATTAATAGCAGCTATGCAAACTGTTATTAGAAATGCAGAAGATAAAAGAGATGCTAGAGTAAAAGAAATTGCCGCTGAAATTAAAAGAATACAATATAAACTTAGAAAAGGAACTGTAAATAATTCAAAATATAGATATGGCAATGGTAATACTGAATTTATGTATGAAAAAAATGGCTATATAATAAGTGACATTGATTGGGATACTTATTTTTCTGCTAGAAGAAAAGCCATGGGTATATTAAGAAATCAAGGAGTAACTGGACTTGATTTTCAAGAAGCTATGGAAATTTGGGAAGATAATAATACTGAAGATAGAGTTGTTGATGCAAAATCTGGAAGAACTGAAAAAGTACCAAATTCTGCATATAGAAAAGCTTTTCCTACTTTAACTCCAGAGCAACAAGAATACTATAATTCTATAATGGCTCTTAAGGGAGAATTGGGTTCTTTATTACCAGAGTATGCCCAACATCATTATTTACCACCTCAAATTAGACGTTCTTTTATAGATGCTTTGAAAAATGTCAGGAGTTTAAAAGATGGAGTGAGAGCACTAAGAAATAAAGCAGTTGATTTGTTCACTATAAGAGAAGATGATGAAAATTTTGCAAAAAATGGAGTAGTGAATGGTGAAGAATATAATACTGCACATGGCAATCTTGCAGGAAATCCTCGAAAATCAATTCCAATATTTTTCATAAATAGGTTAAAAGACCAAAGAGAATTATTAAAAGATTTTTCTGGAGCAATGTCTTCATTTGCTAGAACTGCTATTAATTACAAATGTATGGAAGAAGTCAAAGATAGCACAGAATTTATGGGTAACTACATTAAAGGTAAACAGGCAGCAGTAATAAAAAATGGTAAACATACAATAGAAGAAATTGAAGATGCTGGAATAAAAGCAATGCAAGAATTGACATCAGTTGCAAATAATACTAATAATGCAGCTCTTATAAATGGATTTATAGATCAACATTTTTATGGAGAAAGATTTAAAGGGTATGATAAATGGTATAACAGACTTGGATTAAAGTTAATTAACTATACTTCTGTAAAGAGTCTTGCAGTCAATTTAAAAGGAATGATTTCAAACTGGTTAGTTGGTGAATTACAAATGATGATTGAAGCAGGAGGCGGTGAATTTTATAATACAAGAGATTTATTTTGGGCATGGAAGCAAGTGTTGGGAGATAATACTAAAGGTGTTCCTGGAAGAATTATGGACTATTTAACACATACAGACAATAGTAAATCAGTTCTATTGGCTAATATGTTTGACCCTCTGCAAGAAAACTATAGAGAGCATGGTGATTTAAGATTTCATGGTCCATTAAGACAATTATTATTAGGCAAAGATCTTACTTTTATAGGTTATGGCATGGGTGAACATGTAATACACTTTGTTAATATGTATGCTGTTTTACACCATGAGAAAGTAATGGTAAATGGAAAAAAGAAAAGTTTATATAGTGTATTAAATGTAGGAAATAAAAAAGATGGTACTTCAGAAATAGTAATAGATCCTAATGCAACTTATTTAGATGAAAAAACAGGAAATTATTTACCTATAGATGATGCATATATAGACAAAATAAAGAAAAGAATTAGATATGTAAATCAGTCTACACATGGTGCCATGAATGAAGAAGATAAGGGTATTATACATCAATATTTTTTAGGACGATTAACCATGAATTTAAGACAGTGGATGGTAGAGCACTACTCTAGAAGGTTTAGAGGTAGACACTGGGAGGCCACACTTGGAGAAGATAGAGAAGGATACTATGTAACAACATATAACTTTTTCAAAGATTGGTTAAAAGATTGGAAGCATTTTAGAACTGCTTATACTGTAACATGGAATCAATTAGATAGAGGGCAAAAAGCCAATGTAAAAAGAGCTATAAGAGAGCATGGAATATTAGCATGTTTATATTTATTGAGCTTTGCTCTAGGAGAGCCAGAAGACCATAAAAGAGAATTTTGGCTTAGAATGTTTATATATCAAGTAAAGAGAGCAATTGTAGATATTCAAGGATCTACACCTTGGGGAATTCCAGGAGAAGCTAATACATTGATTCAAAATCCAATAGCTTCAACTAATGTGGTTAATACTCTAATGTACCCTATTGTTGGATTAAAAGATATAAATGAAACTGTAAAATCAGGAAAACATGCTGGAGAAAACAGATATTTGAGAAACCTGGAAAAATACACTGTTCCTTTCTATAGACATATAGAACAATTACAAGATTTTGCAGAAGATGATGGAATATTCTCAATATTTAGTAGAAATAACTTACAATAAAAAATAGCCCAGCAAAAATGCTGGGTTATTTTTTTTATTTTATCTACAATTTTCAAGTATTTGCATCCAAGTATTAATATCTGTAATTCCTGTAATAGGCATATTTAAATCCTGTAAAAATTTATTGACTTCTTCAATAGTTTTTCCTTTAAATCCTTTATCTTTCATCAGTTTCCTCACTTCTCTTCCTATTACAGAATCCTTAAATAGTTGTTCTGCAGTAAATGTTGTGGCCTCTGACTGAGATTCTCCAGTAAATTTCATTTGTTCATCTGCTCTAAGTCCAGTACCTCTAGTAGTTTTAGGAAGTTCTTCATTCATTTCTTCCTTTGCTTTTGATTGCTCATTAGAGTATACCAGTTTTTGTTCTGCAGCAGTTAATTTTTCTTCAAATATTACTGGAGTTTCAGCCATTCTATCTAATTTTAAAGTATATCCACTTGATTTATCAAGCATTAATTTTGGATTGGTTCCCTTATATGGAATTTCTTCTCCTTTAGTTATTGTAGTTAATTGATGAGTAGAAGGATCTCCATTATAGAGAGTTGTACCTATAGAGCCTCTTGCTTTTTCTCCTAATGGAGTTGGATATGTAACTTGAATAGGTATAATCTTAATTCCTTTAACTGTGATTCCATATTTTTCTTCAAGCATGGTAGCATAAGCAGATAATTGTTTTTTCCATTTTGCAATATCTGAATCTATTATATTGCCTCTTTTAGTCTTCATGTCAAAAATATAGAAATCACCATTCCTATCATAAGCTAATAAATCCAATGTTCCAGCAACAGGTATCTTTTTTAAACTTCCATCTTTTCCTCTAACATTAAAGAATCCAGATGCCTTAACATCTCTTGGAACAAAAGTAAACCCTTGAGTTATAGTCCAATAATCTTTAAAGTCATCTATTTGTTTTGCAAATTCTTGTAAAGCCCCTAAAGATGCATTTGGGTATCTTTTATCTAAAGTATCTAAATTACCTAAATTATCTCCTACAGCATCTCTTACAAACTCATCTACACCATCTCCTACAAAAGTTGAAGGTATTCCCCATCCTGTAAATACATTAAACCTACTGCCAGTAACATCTGCAGATATTACTGAAGTAACTCTAGCAAAAGTAATGTCTGTATTTTCTACACCATAGAATGAAGGCACTACTTCATTTAACCATAAGTTCATTATAGAAGTTACCAAATCAGTGTTAATGGAGCCTTCCTTTGTTTTAAAAGCATCAGAAAATCTTAAATTTTTTAAAGAACCTTTATTATTAAGTATTGCTACCACAAGCTCTCCTAAACTATTTATTTTATTTTTAGTACCATCAAATTTTCTTAAAACAGGGTCTTTAGTATTTAAATAATTCAACATATCATTTATAAAACCTAATTTAGATTCATCCTCTTCAAAAGCTTTTCTAAGAGCTTCTAAAGAATTAATGCCAGAATCTTCTGTTTTAAGATTAAGAGCTTTAGAATCTTGTATAATATCAATTACCCTTTTTTCTGCAAGTTCCTGTGCTTGTGTTCTTAAAGTTTCTGATGCCTTTTTGGCTTCTTTATTTTCTTCTAATTCACTTTCAAATCCAAAGTCAATAACTTCACTTACACCTGTTTGAGTAGCATTTTTCATGTCAGGCTCTGCATCTATTTTATTTTCAACAGACTTTGTTACAGCATCAGTACTCTCTAATTTATCTAATTGCTTTTGAGATTCTTCATTTTTGAGATCTTGTACTTTATTCTTCTCTAGAAAATCTAATACTTTTAAAGCATTTTCTTTATCAAATACTTTTATTTCTGTAGCAGTTTCATATTTACAAACTACAACAGGATTCTCTCTATCAGAATTAAAGACATAATACTCTATTCCTATCTTATTTTTCTTTTTCTTTACATAGTCAGGAGCTTTCTTATCTACTCTAATTTCATTTTGATAATTTAATTTATCAATTAATTTATTATCTGTAACTACTTTTCCTGATTCATCATACCAAGTGTCATTACTTTTTCTATAAATTTTACCACCAGAATACTCTACATTATTTTTTTGACTGCTTAATTTTTCTAAATCAGTTTCCTCTCTGTAAGATGCTATCTTCTCAACTGCAACATCCTTAATTGGTTTTCCATTTTCATCAGTATCAAAAATTGTATAGTTTGCATTTACAGTTCCTAAATATGCAGCATCAGTCATCAAAGCTCCAGCCTCATCATACATTTGCAATGCTGTTTTAGATTTCAAGTTAGATACTGTAATATTTATAAATGGATTTAATCTATATACAGCATCTAATACAGCATCTACTTGTGGATTTTTACTATCAATAACAATAGAATCTCCTAATTGTCGGTCCCCATTAAATACTCCTACTACTGCTGATTTTTCAGAACCTATTAGTATATCTTTTCCATCTTGACTTAAATGTAAGAACTGTCTTAAATTTTTCTTTGCTTCCAATCTTACATTAAAATCAGGTGATGCCAAATTCCTAATATTAGTTTCTATTATATTTTTCAAATCTCCATCAGCAATTTCAGATAATTTTGGAGTTTTTATGCTTATAGGTACATATTCTCCATTAGCAGCAACAACATACAAGAATAATCCACCAACATTGCCTACTATATCTCTTGGGTCATGTAAAGGTATTTTTGGATCTACATTTACTCTTGCCATACTTGAATACCTGACTATACCCCAAGCACATCTTTCAAAACTTTTTATTCCTGAAGGATTTCTTTTTGGATCAGCTAATAATTCTGAAAGCTTCCTTAATTTCTTTTCTTCATCTCCAATTAATTGAGTAGGAACTCTACCTGCTGCAAATTCATTTACTTCAATTTGATCTTGTGATACCCAAAAACGTACATTAGGATTATCAGACCAGAAATTTCTACCTCCTCTTTGTATGGCATGTCTGCCTCTCATATCTCTTACATTTTTGCCAGGAGTTCCATTAGGGAAACCTAAAGTACCCACTATAAGATATTGATCTTCTCCTACAGTAACTACTCCACCATTATCTTCATCATGCAACTTCTTTACAGCATCTGTATACTTAACTACTATAAAAGGTATATCTCCCACATTTATGTCATTATGTATATTCTTTTGTGGATTAGTATACATGACATGCAGTATAGGATTTACTTTTAATATTTTAGCTAATTCTTCATCTATAATCTTTTGAAGTTTTATTCCTTCAGAATCAAGCCATTCAAAGTATTTACTTAAAACATCACCTTTTTTATCAGGTACTCTTCTTCGTTGTATCCTATTTCCAGTACCATCAGGATCTTTTAAAGCATCAGCATCATATTCATAAAAAGCATGTCCTAATATAGCGTATGTCTTACCATCTGCAGTTTCAATAACTGTATTTATTTTATTTCCTTCATCAGTAGCATCTGGTACAATTTTAGCAATTACTATATCCTCTTTTTCTGCTTTTGCTACTTCTTTATCTATTTTATCTTCTATTGTTTCTGCTTTAGCTTCTTGTTGTTCAGCACTTACAGCTTGCTCTTTTGAAGTAGTTTCTTCTTCTACATTTTCCTCTTTTGCTGTACTACTTTCTTCTGCTGTTTCTGTGCTTTTTATTGCTTCCTGCTCTTTTGCTTCCTCTGATACTTTTTCTTTTTCACTATTCTCTTTTTCTATGTTTTCTGTTTTTTCTGGTTTTGTTTCTTTTGCAACAGTTTTTCCTTTATATTCTTCAACCTGCTCTTCCAAAGAAGGACTTTCTAAATTAACATCTTCTGTACTTATTAATTCTGAATCTTCTTCCCTTCTTCCTTCATCTAATTCTGAAGGTACTTTTGAAGTATCTTCTTCAATAAGAGGCATTGCTTTAGAAGCATCAGGCACATCTTCTGTAATTTCTTCTAATGAAGGAGTTTCTTCTTTAACAGGTGCATGTTTTTCTTCTATTTCTTTAATTTCCTCTTTCTGTTTTTCTTCTTCTTTTTTTGTTTTAGCCTCTCTTTCAGTCTTTTGTTTTGATGTTTCTTCTGTTGTAGCCTTTCTAGATCTTTCTACGCCAGACAGATCATCAATCACATCAGAATAAATATCTTTAATAGTCTGTTCAATACCTTCAGCTTCTTTAATATCTTTCAATATTTGAATTGCTTCTTCTTTGGATTTAGCATCTTTTATATTACTAAGAATACGACTTACTATATAATCAGCATTTGGAGCTTCAACTTCCCTATTTACATATTCATGATTTCTTACTATCCTAGATATATCATCTTGCAATAAACTCCATTCTTTAGCTTTCTCTATTTCTTTTCTGTATTTATTTATTAATGGGAAATTAGGATCATCTTTATCTGTTTCTAATAGGAAATCTAAACCCTTTGCAGTGTGATTTCTTAAAGTAAGATATATTTGATCTCCAGCAGTATTTATATCTCCAGGATATTTTTTCTCAAATCCCTGTAAAGCTCTTTCCATGTGACCAGCATAATATAATCCTATTTGCTCTGCACTGGCACTTGCTTTTGCTGTAGCTTCTGCATCTAAAAGTGCTTCTGCCTCTTCTATGTTATCTCTCATTTTTGCAAAAGCCTCATTATTAGCTCTACTTATTTTAGCTAAATCTGCTAAATGTTCTACCTTATCAAAGATGCTTAAATTATTCTTATCTTCTGCATTGCTTTTTACATCCCTTTCTTTTAATATTTCACGAGCTTTTTGTATTTGATTTTGTTGTTCTTTACTATAGTTACCAAAGTTATTCATAGTAAGCATCTCTGCTCTATATTCTGCAGGCAGATTTAAAATTTCTTCTGCAGTTAATACTACACCTCCATTTTCTACTATATCATCATATTTTTTCTGTCTTGCAGCTTCAATGTCTCTTCTTTGTTCTTCAATTCCAGCCTCTTCTATTTCTTTGGAATATCCTCTTCTTTTTCTTCTTCTTTCAGCTCTTTTTTCTCCTCTTGCTTTTCTTCTTTCTAATTCCCTTTCAATATTTCTTGGCTTTGTATCATTTTTAATTTTACTTATTTTTAAATTTTCTTCGTATGCAGAAGCTTCTTCCTCTAAATCATAAATATTGAGCTGCACTTTATCTCTTACAGCAACAGCATGCTCATGTTCTAGTTTAGCAAGATTTAAATTTATATTTAATTTCTCTAATTTTTCTGCAGATTCTTCTGTAGCTTTTTCATTTTTATGTTCTGCAAGATAATCATCTAATTCTTTTTGTGCTTTTTCTATACCTTGTTCTGCACTTTCTATTCTTTTATTAAACTTTTTTAAAGTACTATAATTAGCATTAATTTGCTCCTCAAGACTTTTATAATTACCATAGACTCCCATAGGAACCTCTTCTTCTCCTCTATCTTGATAGGATTTACCTGAAATTTCTCTTTCATACCTATCCATAGTATCATGTAAAAAAGAACTTAAAGCACGCCTAGTAAGTATATTTGACCTTACTAATTGACTTGCTCTTTTGCCTCTTCTACTTTCAATTTCTGATAATTCCTTGTCAGCTTTATCATATTCATCAATAGCTTTTCTAAGATTCTCTGCATTTCTATGAACCATTTGCAAAGCCTCAATTTCATTTTCTCTAGTTCTGGCAATCTCTGGATTTTGCTGAAAATACTCATCTACAAATTTTGCAGCATCTTCATTATTAAATTCAGTGTCTTCAGTAGCAGAATTTACTTCTGTTAACTTTTTTAATAAATCCTGAGCCTCTGAAACTACATGAGATTTTTTAGATACTTGATATAAAGCAGGGTCATTTTCAAATCTCCTTAATTGTTCTGCTGCAAGAATAGCTTCAATATAATCCAACATTTCTCTATCTGTTGGATTAGCTACCCTTGATTTTGCCAAATTAACTGAAAGTGCTTTTTGCAGTCCTTCAAAATCATCGTACTCATCTACTATTTTATTTACATTTTCTACATGCTTTTCAATAGTTCTTTCTGCTCCTACTTTTGTGGCTAAATCACTTAATAATCCATTATTTAAAATAACACTTATTTTTTCTGGCATAGTCATCTCTTTCCACTCTTGTCTAGCTTCTTTAGATGCAAGTTGACTTAATATACCACCAACATTGATTGCAGCAGATGTTTGAGAACCTAAACCACCAACTAATCCTGCTTGCCATGTATGAGGTTCAGCCAAACTCTCCATTGCTCCTACAAGATAAGCAGAAGCTGCTCCCAAAGATTCAGAAGCTCCAGCATTTGCAGCAACATCATATTCACCATTAAGAAAGTTATTAAAGCTCATTGCATTGACCTTCTTTCCTCCAGCAGCTTGCATATCATCTGTAAAGTTGGTCCAAGCTCCTCCCCAAAATATCTTACCAGAAGATTTTGCAGTTCCTTTTAATGCATTTCTCCAATTAATTTTATTACCTTCTTTTAATAAGGTTGGGGTATAAACTAATTTATTGTTTTTTTCAACAATATTCTGCATTGTTTTATTGAGTTCTGGACTCATTAACTGCTTTCTATTCTTAAACAAATATTGTCTATACCCAAAATTATTAACCAAAAAATATTTAAGTCCATCAGTTGCTGCTGTTGCCAATGCTCCATCAGCAGCATCTTCTGCAGCTCTAATAGTTTGATCAGTATATTCAGGCCTATCTTTTAAATCATTATATTCATTATCTACATATTTATCCCAAACTTTACTTTGTGCCTGTTGTTTGGCAGATTCTTGAATTTTGTAAATATCATAGTCAGAGTACTGTGCTCCAGATTTTCTCTCTTTATCAATTTGCTCATTATATTCTGCCATTAAATTATTGTACTCATTTTCAACATCTTGATTAAATGATTTTCTAACAGCAGAATTTGAATTCAATCTACCTTTAAAATTTGCCTCTGCCTGCTTTCTTGCAGTTTCATCAAGTAACATAAGATTACCTGCATAGTCCTCATAAAATTGATTTCTAGCATAAGCATGGCTTATACCAACTGCACCAACTGTTGGAGATACTTGTGACATTGCTTTAGCTGTAGCTCCAAGTACAGCTCCAGTAGCTCTTCCTAATTTTCCAGTTGTTGATAATGCTTTTCCAAGAGATCCTATACCCTCAGTAAGTGCCATCGAGGCCATGTCTGCAATAGCGAATGAAGACATTTTAAAAGTTTCATACCATAAATCATTGTCATCTCCTGTTTTATATACATACTTATAAGGAGAATTACCATTAAATTTATTTTTATATTTATCCTGTAATTCTTCATCAAAAGTACCAGTAATTTCAGCATTAGATACAATTTTATTATTCAAAAGTCCTTTGTAGTCTCTACCTTCTGAATCTTTGCCCATGTAATCCAAGGTAGTGGCATCCATAGTTTTTTGAGTTACAGGTATAAAATTCTTACCTTCATAATATCCATAACTTGGGTAAACTTCACTTTTATTTAAATTTACTACTCTATCTGGATCTATTACTTCTCCCTTTTTATTTACAAAAACAGTTCCTTGCATGCCTAAAAGGGATTTACCAAACTGTCTTAAACCATTAATTTTATCCATGGTATAAGTTACAGCAGATAATCCAATATCATTACCTAAATTTCTTATCCAATCTACAGGTCCTTCTTTATCATTAATATATTCTTTAGCTCTATTTTCTAAGTATTCTTTTGTTGCTGCAGGTCCAATTTTATCTTCCAATACAGCTTTCTCTGCTAAATATTCTCTCTTCTTTTCTATTGGCAATGAGTCAACTACTTCTTTTGCAAAAGCAATAGATCCAGCATCAAATGTTTTTCCCATCCAAGTTAATGAAGAAGTTCCATTCTTAAGAGCTTTTTCCATGGCTTCATAATCATGAAATGCTGCCCAAACACCATTTCCCAAATTATCTTTTGATGGAGTAATAGCTTCTTTAAATTTTTCATTTACTTCTTCATCACTCAAAGTATCTTCATATTTTTCTTTGTGTGCATTGATTTCTCCTTGATTATTATCTTTTTGTCTTGTAAGATGTCTATCAAAGATGCTATCTAAAGTATGTTGATGCTTTAAATCTGATTGTCTAAGTGCCCCTTCATAAGTACCAAAATTAGTCTGATTATTTAATGCAATTGGACTTCTAAAAGATGGTTTTGTCCAAACATTCCAATCTTGCGGTTTCCAACTACCATCTTCTTTTTGTTTTATACCTAAACCTGCATTTGCCAAATCTCTAGCAAAATCTTCTCTTTCTTGTCTTGTTTTCCAGCCACTTTCCAATAACTCTTTCTTGCCCTGAGTATCCATGCTGGCATACTTGTAAACATCTGAAGCATCTCCAAAAGCATTATTTTCAACATCTACTACAGGTCTTCCAGAGTCATCATATATAGGTCTATTGTTAACATCCTTCTTAAATAAATTATACCTGTTTTCAAATTCATCATTTATAGCATAATCTTCCATAATATCATCTAAGACATATGGATTTTTCATGACTGTTGGATTATTAATAGCTTGACTAAAGGCTCCTGCACCTGCCAAATTATCAAAAAGCATTCCTTTTACCAAAAAGTTTTTGACTCCCATAGGAAGTGCTTTAAAACTTGGATTTTGATAAGACCCTATATTATTTACTTTTTGAAATTGAGACATTGCATTATACAATTTTTTATTTTGCATAATGAAATTTTGAGCCTGATCATCAATCAATCTCCTAGTAAGAGCAGGCATATTTGAATACAGTGTCTTATAGGCAGCTAAAGCACCAAGACCTCTTAATTTCGGTAAATCTATTTTAGGCATAATTTTAAAATGTTTTATTCGTCAATACCATAATCAGAAAGTGCTCCAGCTAAAGAGCTAAAATCATATTCATCTAATCCCCCTGAATCAGCTCCTTGCATTCCAAAATACATCATTGCTGTAGACACAGGATCAGTCATAGAGTTGACTATATTATCTGATATAGAATTAGCTATATCTTTGTATGGGATTGTTTGTTTTTCAGGATGTTTAGGGTCCATATATATAGTTTCTCCATCATCACCTAAAGTATAAATAAAATTATTTTTTTGATTAGATTCTGTTATAAAGTTATATAGTGGATTTTGCCACTGCTTTTTTAGACCCTTTGCCCATTTTGAATTTTTAGGGAGTGCATCTAAATATTTTTGCATAGGTCCACCAGCAAGCTCAAAAGCTCTCTTAGGATATATACTCTGTCTACCTTTTAATACATTTGCAAAATTTTCATCACTTCTAGTATAGTTATTAGTTTCTCCAGTTCTTATATTATAAGATACTATATCTTTAAATTGTGAAGTCATATCTCCACTTGTAGTACCTGATTTACCTCCCTTTTTTCCTTTTCCTTGAGCTTCTGCTTTATCTTGTAAAAATTTTTTGTATGCAGGAGACATTATTACATCTCCATTTTTATCACGAGAATACATCCAAGATGTAGGAGAATTTGCAGCTTTTGCATTAAGCATTCTTAACTGATGTTGTCTGTTTTTCTCATTTTCTGCTGCCTGTCTTGCGGCTGCTTTATCTGCCATTCTCTCTTGGAATGCCTGCTGTGCTGCCATTTGCTGCATGTGATACTTATGCTGAGTTGCCATAATTGCACCTTGATTTGCAGTAGGAGTAACTTGTGTAGTTCCCATAGCTCCCCACAATCCTTGATTAGCAAATTCTCTTGCTCTTGCAAGCAATTTAGGATCATTCCAACCTTCAATTCCTGAAGATTTAAGTACACTATCTACAATAGCTGTAAGTACTTTATTACTATTAGGATCATTAGGATTATTAATAGCACTTAGTATTTCATTTCTAGATAATCCATATCTAGCAATAAACTGTAGAGTATAAGGGTCTTTTGTTTTTTCAAGATCAGAGCCTTTTAATTCTTTAGATAGATGTTGTACTTGTTGACCAACCATTTGAGTCAACATTGCCCCACTAAACTGATCATCCACAGATAATGATGGATTATCTATAAAATCATCCAAACTTATTTCATTTGCTTTTCTTCTTATTAATAAAGTAGGGTCTCTTAATAAAGCCTGTCTTTGTTCTTTTGCAAGCTCCTCTCTCTTATTATATGCTTCTGCAATAGGAAGAATTTCTCTAGCATATCTTGACCTCATTCCATATAAATCCTTTCTTGCTGTAGGAGTAAGTCCTTGTCTTGAAAGAATGTCTGCTTGATTTCTTAAATCATCTGCATATTTTTTATACATGGAATAGGCTTTTTTATCTGTTTGCTCATTAGCCTTTCTTTCCCATTCACTTGCTTTAGTATCTAACTCACTGTAAGCCTCCTCCAACATTTGATGCTCCTGTGTCATTTGCATTGCAGGAGCTAATAACTCTTGATAAGAGAAAGGCTTAAATTTACTATTTATTACTATACTATAATTTGCCATTATCTTCTCCTCCTTTTATTTTTAATAGTTAAGAATCCTCCTTTGGCTGCTTTGGCAGTTTTAGAATCTTTAACTGTATCACCGTTAACATCATCCAATAAATTTCTTTTATATCTACCAAAGTAATCATAAAGCAATGCTTTATTATTGTGAATCATATCCATTGCAAAGGCCTCTCTACCAATATCTCCAAGTGAATCAAAGAGATTAGTGAGGTTAGCACTTCTTGCTGCACTAGCTCTATTTAAAGCAAGGTCTCTCAAAGTAAGTGCTTTGTCTAATAAATTAGCTTTAAATTGAAGATTACTATTTCTAGCCATTTGTGCTTGTAAATCTTTCTCACTATTGAACATTGAAGTACCTCTATTAAATTGTCCTTCAGTAGAAGCCAGTGCATTATAACTATCTAATCCTTGCTTATATGCATTACCATAATTCTTTTGAGCATTAGCTCCTGCAGCTATAAGACCACTAATTGCATTTCCTCTGTTAAGATTACTTTGATTGGTTATACCTCTTTCAACAGCTCCTGCTTGAGCATTTAAATCATTTATTGCTTCTCTTGTAGAGAATCTTTGTAATCTCAATCTTTCTGGAATAGGACTAAATGCAGGATCTGTCATCCCCTGAGAAGCTTGTAACATGGCCCTATAACCACTTTCATCAGGAGTATTAGTCCATCCCATAGCATCAGAGAATGCAGCAAGTCCTGAGCCTATTGCAGGCATCCATCTAAGTTCTCTTGCAAGATTATAATGCTCTGGTTGAATAGTGTCCCTTGCAGCTGCTGGAATCTCTTGACCTTTATATAAAGTTTCTAATGGAGCACCAGTTACTTCATGCAAATATTTTTTTGCAGATACATCAGTTTTATTAGTCTTGTCCAAAGACTTTAATCTTGTATATTCTTTCCATTGTTCATTAGTTAAAGGTGCACTTACAGGAGCAGCATCTTGTGCTTGAACCCTATCTTCTAAATCTTCAAATGAAAATTCTGGTGGTTTTATTCCTTGCATGCGTGCTTGCTCCTGTGGAGCATAGGCAGCATTATATGCTTTTTGTATGGCATCATAAGCTCTTCCTTTTGGTCCTGTTAAAGCATAATTTAAAAATCCTTTTGCATTTTTAGCGTACGTCTTTTTTAAATTTGCACTCTTTGAATCATTAGCATCTAAGTAGTTAAGAATGTTTGCATAGTTCTTTGAATCTTTAGTCACTTCATTATACCAAGTTTTTATATCAGGTCTATTAGAAGATCTGTAAAGAATATCAGGATTTCCAAATTGATTTCCAAAAATCAAATAATTATTTGGATCTTTATAATTAGGATCAATGAAGTATTTTGGAACATATCCTTTTAATATTGGATAATCCAAACCACTAGGAGTTGCTTTTGTAGGCTGCTTTGCATACAAAGGATCACCATCAGGATCTGTTGGATTTAAAACACTGCCAAGAGCAAACAAATGCCCACCACAATTATATAATAACCCACCTAAAGCGGCTTTCTTAGCTTGTCTTCTCATTTTTCTCTCTTCTGATTTTTGTCTTAAAATTTCTTGTGCATTCATTAATTTTATCAAAGAGTTTTTAAGACCTGCCTGCTCTATAGGGTCATTAGGTCTTTCCTCTGAATTTTTCTGTAAATACTTTACAGCTTCAGCAAATGTATTGTCCTTGTTTTTCAGTTTAAGTCTTTGAGCTAATTCTGAAGGTACTTTTAATCTATTACTAAATACATAATCATTCCAAACTACCTCTCCCTCTTCAACTAAATTAGGTTGACCATCTTCAGCCATACCCATAGGAACTCCGCCAAGTGGATTTCTTTCATGAGTATCTCCACTATTAATTATAGATAAACCATTAGTCCAATCAGAACCATAGCTATGAAGACTGCCACCATCAGCTAAATGTCTAGCCTCTAAATCTTTCTGAGCCATTCTTCTTTGGGCTAGCTCATAATCAATGGCTCCTCCTATATATGGCTGTGCTAAGAATCCACCTTCAGCTGCATAGTTAGCCATCATATTATCATATTGAGTTCCTATCATATTATTCAAATTGGTGTTTAATGCATTTTGTGCATTATTTACTGCATAGGTTTGTTCTTTCTGCAGTTGTTTAAACATCTTACTTGCTTTATTAGCAAATACACCATCTTTGCCAATAAAAGATTTATTAAAGTTAGTTACTGCAGGCATTGTTTTAAAATTCTGTGCTAAAGCTTCAGTAGAAGAAGCATTAGATGAAAAAGAATTTAATGCCGCATTATTTGCATTAACTGTATTTATATTTTCTTGATTCAATGAAGAACCTACCAATGCATTAATTCCACCTTGTAATATTGGAACTGCAGCACTTGCTATTACTCCTCCTACACCAGGAATCATTTGAGCAATACCTCCTAACTGCCCAATAACATTACCAGCTCCTGATGTAAGTCCTCCACCAATCATAGAGCCTACCATAGAACCTAAAGCTCCTGCAGCTGCATTTACACCTGATCCTGTTCCTTTTACTAGATTCTTTGCTTTGTCCAATAGACCAGGCGACTTCATACTACCTAATGGGTTAATAGGGGAAGTATCTGCTTGCAATGCTGTAGAAAAAGAAGGTGTTGCATTATATGTTAAATCTAAATTTGGAATTTTTATCTGATCACCCATACTTTTCTAATTTATTTATGCAAATATACATAATTAATTTAATCAGGACAAATTATTATTTTAAAAACTAAAAAGAGTATAAGTTTTTCACTTATACTCTTTTAAATTAAATATAATAAACTGTTGATACATCATGTAATATCATATTAGTACCTCGTAAATTAGTACTCCTACCCAATGTGATATATGTCCATGTATTTCTTATTCTATCTCTATGATGTATTTCATCTCTTGGTATATCAGCTCTCCATACTCTAAATTTCTTTTTTGCATTTATAGGTACTTGCCCAGTATCTTGATATTCATTCCAAGATCTAATATAATCAAAAGTGCTATTATGTTGCAAAGTACTACCTAAATAAGAATCTGCCCTATATTGTACATTAGTAAATATCTTGTCTATTGCAGGATTATCATTACTGATGTATGTAATATAGAAAGGCTTTAATTCATCAAAGAAATTATTATATTGTCCAGCAAACATTTTATATAATTTCAGATTACCATCAGTAGTTTCTTTTACTGCAAAAAAGTCACTACCTATGTTAAACATTGCAGGTAAGTTTTCATAAGACATGAAAGAAGTAAAATTACCTAATGCAGCAGAATAAACAAGACAACTATCTTCATTAACTATATATAAATCATTATGATTATTATCATAAAATGATTTCATAGTATAGTTATTTAAAGTCCAAGGATCTTGTTTGACATTATCATCAAACCAAACTCCAAATCCTTTATTGTCACTTATATTATTAAGTCCTTGACCGCTTATACTATATAAAGCATTACTTAAACTATCTACAAAGTAAATTCCATCAGCCATCTTTACAATAGTCCATTTATTAGTGCATCCAATAACATCATTAAGATATTTGTAACCATCAACTTTCATATTATTGGAAATCTCAATAGGTACCCCATCAGATGTAGGTATTTGTACTCTACTATTAAACATTATACTACTTATACCTCTTTCTTGGAAGCAAAGTAAATTATCATTCACTATTTGTAAAGAAGTTACTTCTCCTTTATTACCATCTAAATCTAGATTATTATCAAAGTTTAGTTTTGTCCATATATCAGTTTCACTACCATTAGTTTTAGTTAAAGACCAAGTAATAGAATTTGAAAATTCATTTATCTTATAAAAATCTTCATCTAAAATTTTATAAGTGAAAACATTATTTGGTTGACTGTAAACATCATTCATTAAATTAAAGTTGGTAGGTGACATATTTATATTGGAAACTTGTCCTCTATTTCTATCATATCTTCCATCCAAATTAATTCTGCTTTCTACCATGAATGAGGCTATTTCCACTATTTGATTTTCATCTTCAGTAGTATAGTTATATGTTTTCAGACAATCATATTTTTGATACCAAGTATCTCCCCACCAGAATTTTACTTGAGTAGTTTCTTTAGTATTGATAGTTACTGCTTCTCCTGCAGGAAGCCATTCATTTGCAAGAAGGGCATCAGGATCAGTACCACCAAAATCAGGAGTATATAAAGAACCATCAGCATTAGTTCTTACAATTTCACCTAACCATAAATAAGGTTTAGTAGTCACTTCTGTATTATATTTTTTACTTCCATAAGTCCCACTTTCAATACTTGCAGAACCTTCCAAAGAAAATACAGCATGTGGAGTTGACCTGTATTTCATAACTACAGGTTCTTTTGTGATTGCAATAGCACTGTTATAGTCACCAGTTACACTTTTCCAATCTTTATTATCATCTACTAAACTGCTTGGAGGTACTGCCTTTATTTTTGCATGTACTTGTTTAGTTGCCTTATCTTCTTCTTTAAAAAGTTTAAATAAATTATAAGTTTCATCAAATACAGGATCTGTTGTAGATTTTACAGGTGTACTATCTGTAGGAAAAGTACCTGAAGCAAATACAGTGCTATAAGACTCTGAATGATTTATTAAAGTATCTACATTACCATAATAGTTAAATGCACCAGAAGATACATTTATCTTAGTAAGACTCATCTCATCACTATCAAAGAAATTTATAGGAGAAGTACTTAAAGGATTATTAATTTCCAAACTCCATACATTATAATGAGATACATGTATGTTTGAAATTCTTTTTGTCTTTAATACTGCAGATCTATTTCCTCCATTTGCAGGTCTTATACCATCATTATTTAAAGAGCCTGACCTATGCCAAGGATATACCATCCAAAGTAATGGATGAGTTTGTTGATCCCAAGGAAGATATTTACCTTCACTATTGGAATCATCAACCATATAATCTTCATAAAATAATCCAGCAGCTAATGTCCTACCAGCATTTTTTTCTTGATAATCAAATACACTATAGCTTTTTTTAACAAATCCTTTGCCTGTAGGATAGAAAGTAGGTGAAGATGTTTTGATGTCTATATCCCAAGCACAACCATCAAATTCAGTTCTTCCTGCAATTCTAAACTTTAAAGTAGTGGCATCAAGATTAGTTATATCTTTATCAAATTCTATATCAGGAGAATGAAAGGTAACTGTATTATAGTCAACAAAGAACACATCTCTTATATCGTCAGGAAGATTTGCAGTTGTAGAAGGGATATTACTGTATTTACTTTGAACTCCTTGTATTTCTGCACTTCTTCTTCCTTCTGCATATAAAGACATATTATGTTGAAACTGAACAAAAGTGCCTGCCTCAATATTTCTTTCTATGTCAGTATCTTTAAATCCAGGAATTATAGGTCTAATATACCAAGAAGATTGTGAGTGTGGTGTATTATGTCTTCTATCTACTTTATTATATACAGTAGGACATACAATACCTTGAGCAATAATTCTTCTATTCAATATTGAAGGGCTAACTATAATTCCTCTTACTTTCTTATAATCTTTAAACTCTGAAGAAGTTAAGTCTACATTTGTATTTACAGCTGGGAGAGTTAGTCGAAAATATGGATCATAATTACCATAATAATGCCCTTGTATATTTGTAAATGGATGTGAAGTAATAGTGGCATCTTTCAAAAATATAGGTTCAGACCATTTGCCACTTTTATGTTGAAGCTGTATTCCAAATCTATATACCTCATTATATTTAAAACTTCTAGCATCTGCAAGAGTTTCTGAATTTAATTCTTTTGCTGCTAATGTACTACTGTATGTGAAAGTATTTGCTTTTTTAAAGTTAGGTAAGTCTATAACACGGGAATCTTGATTTAATACACAATTTTGTCTTAAAGTATTTTTTATTTTTTGTGAAATTCCCCTTCTATTCATTTTTACATTACCTAAAAACAGAGTGTTGTCTTTAGCAATTAAGGTGGAAGCAATTAACTCTTCCCCACCAATATACAAAATGAGATTAGGATCTACTACTTCTCCTTCAGTATTGTCATCAGTGTAAGAACAATCTTTTAAATGAAATTTATTATCTCCTGTCCTTCTCCAAATTTCAATATCTTTTACTCTTTTTACTTCAAGAGTGCCATTCCATGATGTTCTCTTTATTGAATATATTCTTAAATATTCAAACTTTTGATCAAGGTCTGTTATATTTATTTTAAATGCATTACCTATACTTTCTGCAGGATTTCCAGCTCTATCAGGGAATGAAGTATACAACATTTGAGAGGTCCACACTATATTACTTTCTTGACCATATTTATTATAATATGTAAAAGCATATTGCAAAGTGCATGCAGGGAATATACCTGCACTAGTATTCTCTTTTTGAATAGTGACTGTTTCTCCTAAAGTTAATTCAGGAATAAAATCAAAGTCTGTAGAAGCATAAGTATCTGGTTCATTGACACTGTAAAATTTACTTATATTTATAACTCTTGGCTGATTTTTTCCATCTACCCAATATATTTTTTGTATACTTGGATTTTCATAGACACCCAAAGTTTCTATTGGATGTTCAGCATCATTATTTAAATTACCTGCAAATATACAATTTAAATAAAAATTATTTTTGTATTCAATTCTATAAATATTAGTAATATTTCTTTCTAAAGTAAATAGTGTAAGAAAATTTCCAAGTATACAATGTCCCAAATACCTTCCTTTTATTATATTAATTGCTCCAGGAATTATATGAGAGTCCGCTGTTAAATCAATTACAGCATTTGCTCCAGAGATTATTGTAATTCCTGCAATATCCTCTAAAGTATCTCCTGTGTCAAAAAAAGGTATTTCATTTATTCTGTCTACAAAATTTTGAAAGGTTATTGTTTTCACAGATGTATCATGAGTGAAAAACCCCCTCTCCACTGTCAACATTATTGTATAAGGACTATCTAATGAAATAAAATCCTCGACATTTAATATATAGTAAGGGGATGGTAATTGAGTGCTTACAATTTCTACTGCTAAAGTAACATTTGCCGCTACAGAAATATTTCCAATGATATTACCAAGTTCATCAATAACAGGATTACTAAACTGTACTTCTTGAGGCCCACGCTCATTAGTTACAGCATACATAGTATCATCCTCTCTTGCTGTAAATCTTACATTATAAGCATCCCAAAGGAATTCGCCCTTTTGTTTTGATGCTGCAACATCTCTCTGCATTCCAAGAAATATATGTTCATCCTGCTTTTTCATATCAATGTATTCTTATATGTTCTTTTGTACCTTGGTTAATAAATCCAGTGGCATGTTCTCTTCTATCAAGAAGACTATTCCACATATTAGTAATAGACTGCATTTGATCTATAGTAGGCATAATCAAATCAGTTTGAGCTTGTCCTACAGCCCAAGCATAATCTTGATCTGCTTTCATCATTATTTGAGGATTTATTTTTCCTAAATCATATTGAATAGTAAACCATTGCTTCTTTATATAAGCTTCCAAAGCTCTTTCATAAGAACTGTTATCTGGAATCAATGGATAACCATCATCATCCATTGGCATTGCCTGATATGCTATTTCAACTATACCTTCTTCAAAAGAAGTAAATATACAGTTACCTTGTAATTTATAAGTTAAATCATGCACTCTTCTATCATCCCAATGTTTTTTATGCTCACTAAAATGAAAGTTATCAGTGCTATATCTCAAAGCCCTTCCTTCTTTTTTACCATACCTTACTTGAATCATATTATAAAAATCACAAGGAAGTTCTCCTCTATAATCTTTTATATGAATATCTGCAGTTTTTTCCATAAAAGAAGGAGGAGTTCCTACTATTCTTATAAAATCAACAGCATAGTCAATTACTGTTTCAAATGGTATATCTTGCAATAATGGATGACGTGTTACTCTATCCATTATAACTTTTATATTTATAAACTTCATGACCAAACAGCATCTATATCATTGTTATTTATATGTTTAATTATCTCTCTTTTAAATTCCCTGTTAGGAAAAAACTGATAAAAAGATTTATTTTTATAGCTTGCGTACTTTCTATTGTATTGGATAAAGTACCCAAATTTTGCAACTGTCTTAACTAAAATTTTATTTTCCTTAGCTTCAGCATCTTCATACCATAATTTGAAAGTACTATTCCAGTCAACTGCATAATTGTTTTTTAATTTCCCATTTTTATATTCTGCTTTTCTATCATATTTTATAAGTTCTAACCTGCCCATACCTAGAGGAAAATCAATGCAGTGGCCTTTAGACATACGTTGAATAAATCCTTTATTTATTGTTTTTACTATATGACCAAAATCACGTTCACTTATGTAATCAACAATACCAAAAAACTTATTCTTCTTTAGCCATCTCCAAATACTTTTAATAGTATAAGAATTTGTTATTTCTCTATTTCTATGTTGACTTGCTTTTTTAATGTCAACTACAAATTCTTCTATTGTCATCTATCCATCCTTCTTAAAAAGTCCTGTCTCATATTTTGTCTAATATAGCCTGCAATATCTGCCAAATCATCTGAAGCATTGTTCTCTTCATCCTTAGGAGTGTATTTAGCACCACTAAGCTCTTTAATTATCAGCTCTATTATAGTTGGAATCAAAGCTTCTTCCAAAGGAAACTCTCTATCTAATAAATCGCATTTAATGTTGCCATTTTCATCAGGGCACTGAAGCTCTGAAGCTTTGGCACTATCTTCAAAAATACCTGTAACTTTTGCTTTCTCCAAATATAAATATTGTGGATTACTTGACTTCAAATATAAATGTTCATCAGGAGCAATAGTACTATAAATCATATTCTTAAGATAAGAAGAGCTGCCAGCATATTTAAATCTTTCTCTATTTACATAGTTAAGATTTCCTGAGAAATAATCCATAGTACTTACTACAGGAGTTTTTAAAGAAAGTAATTGTGGTATTTGTTCAACACTTCTTAGATAGGTCCCACTGCAAGGATCACCTTCAAAAGCTTCTGTAGGTTCCAAATTCACACAAATAGTTTGAAAGTTGGATTCTGGTATTTCTTTTTTTATGTCAGAGTATCTTTGCTTTAGAATAAACAGTCTATATTTATCAAGTAAAAATATCACATGTTCTCTTTGAAAATGTGAATCATCACTTGTAAGCTTTAGTTCATCTAGTATAAAATATACTAATTCTCCATAAGTACTCATAATACTATAATTAAAATGCTCTTACAAAGTTAATAGAAAATACTATAACTTGCAAGAGCATAATTAAATTTATATTAAAACTAACTATATTAGCCTTACAAATCAAAGTCTTCTATAGTTTCACCATCACTAGGAATTATTATATCTTTATTAAGTATGTTATCAACAGTCTTCTCCAAAGCATCCAATCTCTTATTGCAGTTTTCAGATCTGTAAGTAAGTCCATACATTTTACCACTCATTGTGTGATTATTGAATGTACTATAATAATCAGGATAAGGTATAAGACAAGAACTTCCAAACAAGCAATATAAAGCTTTATTTATTAAAGTATAGTCCTCTTCTGGAATACACCACCCAAAATCATTATTAAGCAACTCTCCTAATAAAGTATATAATAACAGTTTGTTTACTTCTGATTGTTTAACATAGCCTTTATTAGCTAATGTAGTGAAGTATCTATAAACAGAATCATATATATTATCAACCATTGCAACCACATTTAGATATTGGCACTGCTTTTAACTTACCAGAGAACCATTTATTGAAGTACTTTATACCTTGAAGATAATGCCCAGAGTCTATGCTCAAATTAAGAGCTTTCCATTGAAGCATTTGATTAATTAATCCTTGAGGTACTGAACAATCACTATCACTCATTTCTTTCATATACTGCATGAGAGAATTATAATAATTTCCCATATACATGGTAACACCTAATGTTACTGTATTATCCATTCCACATGGGATTCCTGGATCAGGTGTACCTTCTGTCTTTACATATACAAAGAAAAGATGCTGGCTTAAAGTAGTGACAAGGTCTGCTTCATTTAAAGTCAGGGAAATACTTTTGACTTTAGATAATGTAAGGTCAAATGAATATGATGGAGCTGGTATAGGATTAAAGTAGAAAGTACTGCTATTAGTGGCACCACTGACAACTATACCATAACTATCCCTGCTTTCCTGGTTAATTCTATTAAGCTCAGCAGCCAACTCAGATAAAAGATAACTTGATTTGCCATTTATCTTTATACCATCACCAAGTACTTTTCCATCATGTATGCAGAGACTGGCATCATCATATGAAGGATCTATGGTAATTGTTATATCCTTTTTCTTTAATATTATCTTAAGATATGACTGTCCAGTACTTATATCTGGTTTTTCATCCTCTAAAGTATATGTAGTATATACAGACCCACCACCACCATCATTATTAGTTGCCTTAAGGTATTTTACAGTGTCAAATGATTTTGAGTATATAGGATTGTCTGAAGGTCTTCCTTCTACATAAGTTTCTTCTGTATCAATGGTAACACCTTTTATATAAACATTTTTAAAATGTTCTCCAGGACGTACTTCAGCATCAATCATTAAATTTTTAGCATCCCTAGTAATCCTTAATTCATTAAATACTATCATAAGAAAATAATTTAAGGGAGACTCTTGGGGAGCCTCCCTAGTTAGATACTCCCATAAAGGGCATTAAATAAATCTATAAATTACTCAGGGGATACAATTGCCTCAATTGCAGCTACAATGCTAGTTGCCAAAGCACCTGCCTTAGATGCAGTAGTGTCACTTGCAGCCCTAGGAGCAAGGATAGTCAAATCTTTCTCTGACTTTTGAATGGCTTCATTAGCACCACAATAGAAATAGTGGATACCAATAAAGTCATACTCCTTGGCAGGATCTACAAGGTACTCAGTAGGAACATAGTCAGGGAATCCAACCATTCTATACTGATCACCTCTTTCACCCATGAAGAAGTACTCATAGTCAGCAGCCTGCTTACCATTCTTAAGTTTTTCTCCAGCAGACTTGGTTGCAGTTCCCCAAGCAACTTCATTATAAGTACCATTACCATTGAGTACATTTATCTCTCCAGGAGTAACAACCAAACGCATGATTTTCTCCTGCTTAGTACCTCTAATCCACTCAGGGGCAACTTCCTTAATAATAATGCCTGTATAGCTACCTTTAAGATCTTCTGCCTTTGTTCTTGCAGTTACCTCAGTTTCAGTACCATTATTAGTGCCACTACCAAGATATACTTTGATAAACTGAACAGCCTCTCTTGACATATTCTTAGCTACACTCAGTGCCATGGCAACATAGAAATTAGATGCAGTCATGCTGTTAGTGCTTTTAACCACACCATACTTCCAATATTTGGAATCTTCAGGAGAAATTCCAACATAGCCCATAACTTCAAGTTTGAGAATAAAATCTTGACCTGGAACTACAGAACTACCATTAAGAGCATCATTGTTAAGAACAATAGTCCACTTGTTAAGTGTTTTAGCCATCTTGTCTGCAGGAGTAGTAGTAATAGACATAATCTTATCAATGTCAATTATGTCAGTAACAACTTGGCCACCTGCACCAAAATACTTGAAGAATAAACTCTTGCCATCAGGAGTGCCTTTTACTTTGATGTCACCCTTTACAGCAACTTCATTATTACCTGTTTTTAAAGCATTTGCCACATAAACGTGGTTTACTTGATTAACTGAAAAAAGATTCATTTCTTTAAAAAATTAAATTAAACAATTACTCTTCCTTGGCTCCAACACTTTTAGATGAAAGAGCTAAAGAAACAGCTCTACGCAAAATAGTATCATGTAATATAGAATTTAAGATACATTCTTTTTCTTTAGATTCTCCATTTACTGAAAGTCCATTTGGTAAGTCTTCCAATACTATTGGAGGTGGTACACTCAAGTATTTAATAGTGTAAGTGTCTATTTTATATTTGGAAATTAGTTCCACTTTTTTATCTCCAGAATCCAATCTTAATACCCTGTACTTTGTAGGTCCTCTGAAAGGATTAGTTCTTACTCTATCATACTCATCTTGAGTTACTGGATATACTGTGGCAGTAAAGGTGTTATCTGAACAACTTAAAGCCTCATCATTATAATTTACCTGCTCTAATGTAATAAATGCAAGGTCAGAAGGTAACTCAAATAATATAGAATTTTCTGCAATTTTTTTACCTGATACAGCATCTTCTATTGAATATACTTTTGTTTTTACCAAGTTATCCAAATATCTTCTGAGTTCCTCTGTACCTTCAAAATAATCTCCATAAGGATTCTTGCCATTGTAAAAGTTTACAACAAGCTCTTGTTGTGCCATAGTAAGAAACTGTGATTTCTCATATTCATTAAACTCTACAGTATCAAATGATTGCTGAGAGTCAAATTTCTTTATTCTTCTATAGCTATCTACTAATAAGTCAAATCCTTCTGAAAATTCTTTTATATTCATTGTCTGTTATTATTATCATTAGACTGTGCTCTGCCTCTAGTAGCAAGTACTAATCTTACTGCCTGCTCTAAAATATCATGATGCAATATAGGATTCAAAGAACATTCTTTAGCTTCTGTATACCCATCTATATCCAATCCTTCAGGAAGTTTAGTAAGTATTATTGGAGTAGGTCTTTGCACATACCTTATTTTATATTCTCCAGTAGCTTCACCCTTTGCTATCTTATTAAAGATTGCTTCATTAAGAATTATCTCAGATGCAATATCATAGCCTGTTGAATTATTTTGAAATAATCTCCAAGCTTGCTTTTTTAATGGTTGAGCATATGCTTTTGACATCTCCCTGTCATACTCTTTATAATTTATTGGAATTACTACATATCTTGTTGTAGTATCATCTTCAGTAACATAAAAATTCTCATTTAAAATAAATAAGATTTTTTGATCTAAAGTATATAACATTCCTCTATAATCAAAAGTATTCGCAGAGAAGTATGTAGTCACCACATTTAATAATGGCTTTTTAACTCCTGGAGCTATGTAGATAAGCTCTTGTGGGTCATCTTCAATAGTTATATTAAAGAATGAACTTGCTTGCTGGTATTCATCATTCTGTGCATTTAATGTTCTCTCAACAAGTTGAGTTAAGGTCATGCCAGCTCCAGTTTTATCATTTAATAGAATATCTATTTTCCCATTACCATCATCTTCCATGCCATTGCCATCAGGTCTATTGTATATAGTCAAGTTAAGCAGTTTGTCAGGCATAAGATTAACTACTTTTATAGTACCTTTATATACATTGGTAGCATCATATATCCTACAAGACTTACCTTCTCTTGATTTTCTCAAAGGTGATTCTACCTTAATTAAAGAAGAGAAATCAGTCTGTCTTCTTTCTGAATCATCAAATCCCTGTGATTGAGAATTTGTATGAGCATCAAAATAAGATTTAACAATAATATCTTGTGCCTGTGTTAAAAACACAGACTTTTCATATTCATCAAGAGTTATATCATATCTTGAAGACTGGTCTCCAAACTCTGCTTTTGTACTATAGCTATTTAATAAAGTGTCAAAAGAATCACTGAATTCACTGAGTTTCATAGGATTTGATTTTTAATTATTCACTTCTTTGGCCTGATTGCACTGTAGCATTAGCATCTCCTACCCAAGCAAGTTTTGCTAATTCAACTGCCCTTTGAAGTATTTCTTCATGTATGATAGGATCTAATTCACAAGTCATAGCTTCAGTTTCACCATCAATCTTCACTCCTTCCAAATTACTTAAAATAATTGGTTTCGGTCTTCTTATATATCTTGCAGTGTAAGTTTGAATTTTATCTCCATACCCTGCAATTATTTCGGCCTCATTAGGAGTAGAGTTGATAATCAATCTCCAAGCTTGATTTTTAAGAGGTCTTTTAAATGGTTTACTCATGAGTCTGTCATACTCATCAAATTTTATAGGTACAACAGTTAGAGTTGTAACATTTGAGTTTCTTTCGACTGTCAATTTTTCATTGATTATCAGCATAATCCTATCATTGGCAGGAAATGAAAAACTTTTACCTCTATTATCAAATGTAGGTGAAGTGAAATTAGATATTGTAAATGTTCTGGTTAATGTGGAAAAATCAATTTGTCTTTTTTGACTTCCATCATAACCTTCCTGCAATTTATTGCTCTTAGGATTGAAGTAGTTTTTAACTACTTCATCCTGAGCTTTTGTTAAGAACACTGACTTTTCATATTCATCCAAGCCAGGTGCCTCATTGCTTGCTATATTATTGTACAGTACATCAAACTGATCACTAAACTCTTGTGTAGTCATATCAACTATTTAATTGAGCTTCAATACTGAATTTCATTTCTTGATGCTTAGGACTATTCAAATAATCAGCTGCCATACTTAATGTAGGGTCTTGCCCAGCTTCACACATTGGAGTATTGTCTTTCCTTATATAATGGAAATCTCCTCTCTTTGATATAATCCCTGCTTCAATAGCTTTCTTAATAAGTACTTTAGTAGAAAGGCTTGGGTCATTGACTACTTTGATAAACATAGATGCATTAGATTGAATTAAATCATCTGCCTTTATTTGAAGCACATCCAGTTTAGCACTCTTTGCAGTAGGTCTACCATCAATGGTTTCAATGATAAACCTTAAAGTATCAATGTCATCTTCAACCTTACCAAGTAACTTATATGCGAGTTTCTTATTATTAACTCTTGCAGTAGCAACTTTAGATTTGTCAGTTTCTGAGATAAGAACAAATTCATAAGAAGCTTTTGGAGTATCTTGCAATGCTTCTATTGAAGGTGCTATATAGTCTTTATTTGCTAACAGTATTTTGACTTTAATATAGTCTACAGGATCTGATAAATCAAAGTAATTATCATGTTTGTACAATGTTACTTTTGATATTCCCTGAGGATTACTGTTGCTCCAAAAGTTGTTATTTCCTTTAATGTAAACGCTTAAAGCATTTGGCTCTAATCCAAGAGCATACTCTAAGTAATCTTTTTCTGCTTTTGTAAGAATATCTGTAAAAGCTCCTGACCTTAGCAATGGTACTGTAAATGTCTTTTTTGCAGTTTCTGCCATACCACCATACAGAACATGTCTTGGATCTGTAATCATGCCTGTTTGCTTGTCTATATGCCTTACAATGATTCTCTCTTTTCTTAAGCAATTTACAAGATTATTATTTGAACTTACTTTAACTGCTCTCCTTACTGTTGGAGTTTCTTGAGTTTCTTTTTTTGGAATTTCGTATTCCACTTCTTTTTCATCAAGTGCCAAATTAAAATCAGGCACATCAGCGTAAACTTCTTCTTCTTTAATTTTTCTAGCCATAATCTCCTAATTTAAAAAGTGTAAAGTGAGGGACTTTTACATCCCTCACTATTAATTATTTTTAACCCTGAAGCACTGCAGGAATAAGTGACAATGTTCTGGTAGGGTCAAGAACACAAATACCAAGTTTTGCCATCTTGTGAATAACTGCAGCATCTTCATCGAAGCTTGCATAAGGATTGTTGGTTTCACCAGTGAATGGATTTCTGAATGGACCCCATTGATAGCCTCTGTACTCTGGTTGGTCTTTAACAGTACACTTAAAGATATTAGGCTGATCCATGGTACCAATATCCATGATGTCATATCTATAAGAGAATGCTGGACCTCCCTTAGGATGAATAATCTTATTTCTTACAGGGTCATCGTAGTAAGGATCAACATCAATCTTAACTCTCACACCATTTGGTGCCCTGTACTCTACAAACTGGAAGCCTGCAGCAAGAGCATTAGTATGAAGATTAGATTGAGTCTTCTCAATCACTGAAAGTGCATCACCATTAAATGTGAACTGAGTCCAACCACTGATAGTATCAAGCACTGCTTTGTGGAACTGAATAGCACCACGCTCACCAGTTTTAATGAGGAAATATCTTTCATTCATTCCTAACTTAGCAGCAGACAAGTCATAGAGTGCATTCTCAATAAGAGAAAGAGAGAAGTCATTGTAGAATTCAGTATTAGCTACCTCCATCTGCTCATAAAGACCTGCACCAGTCTTGATTACATTGCCTGATTTACCAATGGTAGTGTACTCACCATTAGCATTTCTATTGCTTCTACCAAATGCAAGAGCATTATTTTTGTAATCAGCAAACTGGCACTCAAGCTCATAGTCAACATAGTGCATCCACATATTCATGGTGGTAACTTTACCATTGTCTACTACAGGAATACCTACTGCCAACTTTCTGTTAATCTTGTTGCCTGGAACTTTGTGCTGAATTCTGATAGTAGAGAACTCATTTCTCATAGCTACAGTACCAGAGAATCTGATGTCACCTACTTTTCTTGACATCTCATTCTCAACAAATGCTGCCTCAATAGAGAATTTCTCACCCTCAAGAAGACGCTCTACAGGAACACCTGCAGTATTACCACCTTCCAAAGTTACTTTATACACTGCATTAGTGCCCTCCATTCTTGCATTATCATGGATTCTAAATTGATAAACCTCGTTGAGTTCACCTACAATGTACTCACCATCAGCAAACCAATCCTCACCAAATACAAGATAGAAAGGAGCACCGCCAGCACCCACCATTGTTTTAGTATAATTCTCACTGTCTTCTACAAGAACACCATCTTCATCTCTAGCTTCGATAAGTGGAATATTTCTTCTGTGAGAACCTACTACATCCCAAGTGTACTCTTCATCATTTTCAAATTCCTTAGTAGGAAATTGATTGAGTAAAGTATCCAAAGTCTTACCTCTCTGATAAGCCAAAAGCTGCACCATAAGGTTAGATGCCTTCTGAGGTGCCTTTGCAAAAATAGCTCCAAGGTGATTGTCTTTAGTCAGACCTTTCCAATAAGAAAATTCTCTGGTTTGGAATTTACCTAACAAATTAGCCATAAATTATTATTTTAAGAATTAATTTTTATATATTTAGTCTGATTCCTTTTCCCAAATAAGAATCATCATCTACTCCAGATACATATTTTAAATTACCATATTGATCTCTTGAAGTATTATTGATTTTATTTTCTAAGTCTTTCAGACCCTTTTTAACTTCCCTTTTAACCCTTCCTTTAACAAGGCCATCTAAAGATTTAAATCCATCAGTAAGTGTGAAAATCAAACCTAATTTTGATATAAACTCATCACTATTATCCATCTCATATTTCTGAATGGTAGTATAAGTTTCTCCTGTTTGCTTATCTCTATATACAGGTTTTGAGATGCATTCATATGCCTTCTGTCTGGTAGCTTTATCTATATCATAATCTCCGAAGAAACTATTATTGACATCCAGCATATTCTTTCTAAGATTTTCTGCTCTTTCTTTTGTGGCAGCTTCTTCAGCTGCTTTTTCCTCTTTAGCTTTCTTTATAAGGTTATTATAGCCATCACTATAAAACTCCTTATTGCTATTCCAAGCATCTATGGCATCATCAATATCTGTACCATTTTGAATGGATTTATTTACTTCTTTTTCTGCCCTTGTTTTATCAAATCCCCTATTGATGTAATCTTGATAAATCAATCTTCTTCTAAGATTTTCAGCATCTTCATTTTCAGCTTTTAAAGAGTCTTCACTCATGTTGTTGAGGTAATTTAAAATACCTTCATACTGCCTTACAACACTTGTGTCTATATTATTATCCAAAGCATCTTTAATTCTTTGCTGCTGTTCATCTAATTCAGATTTGATGTAGTCATCAATCGCTTTTCTGAAATCTTCAGGAGATTTAATGTTTTTTGCTGTATCTTCATCAAGGTTGGGAAGTATACCCTCTTCTGCAAAGGCTTCGGCTATGGAAGAGAAGAAGTTGCTTTTAGGAGATTCCGCATCCTTATTAGAATGGGTATCTTCCTCATTACCCTTGTTATCTTCTTCACTGCCTACGCTCTCTTGGTCACCAAATAAATCTTCAGTACTAACCTCAGCAGTTTGCTCACTTTCTTTATTGTTCTCTTCAGTATCTACTACTTTATCTTCTTCTTTTTCTGTAGTAGAACCATCGTCTGTAAATAGACTCATTTCATCCTCATCGAGGATATTATTAATATTCAAACCTTCCATAATTGTTCTCCTTTAGTTTTTTGCAAAAGTAAAAAAAATAAAAAATAAGCACAAGTACTCAACAATAGTACTTGTACTTATATAAATTATTTATTTATACTAGAGCTTTTATGCTTCCTCTTTTTTACTCCTTTTAGGAGGAATTCTTTTAGGCTCTTTTTGTCTTAATGCACAGGTTAAATCATAGCATATATTATTCATAAGTTCAAATACTTGCTTACGCAGTTCCTGTACTTCTTTTTCTAAAGCATCATTTCTTTTAAGAGCTTCGTTAAGCCTTTCTTTATTATCATCAGATAACTTCATGTAAAAGTCAAGAGAACTTTTCATATTCTCAATTAGATTGTTATCCACTTCACTATTGTATTTTCTGCGGGCGAAAAACCAAGATGCCCAACCACTCACAATGGTGCTGCATACACCTATTAAAGCAATAATAATTTCTGTAGACATAATACTTTTCATTTAACAATTTCAATAAATCTGGAAACACTATCATCAATGTAAGGATTCTTTTCTATTACATCTACACCAATATACTTTCTTTTCTTTTGGAACCACCTAATGAAAAAGATTTTGCTTCTTGGTTTGACATACTCTTTTTTCTCACTTACTATGATATATTTTTCACTTTTGAATTCTGGCTTGGCTACTACAGTAGATGGGTATTGCAAATGAAGATTTAATTTGTACCACTCATCACCTGTAACAGTGTCAATATTCAATGTTGTATCTTTGAAGATAGTGTCAGGAATTACTACAGTATCAGTCTTATGTACTACAGAAGTAATGTATTCAACTCTTTCTACATTCTTCTCTTTAATTCCACCCTCCTTAATCACTTGTACTATCTTTTGATTGATAGTATCTTTTGATTGTTTGAGGTCTGTCATTGTATATTGAAATTGTCTAATGTCATTTTTAAGGCTGTCATTCTCAGCCTCAAATGCTTTGACATTTGAGTACTCTCTATTATAGAGTTCTTTATAGTATTTTGTCTTTAAATAGTAATGATGCCCTACTGCTAAAAGGATAACAAAAAGAGCTATCACACCACCATAAATATACTTTTTCATATATCTCTTATTTAGTGTCCGCAAATATATAAAAAAGTATTTGATTGTGCAATAGCCCTTAATAAAACTGTTATTGTCATTAAAGTAATTTATTGAATACTTTAAACATTTTCATTGCAATATAGCCTATAAGATATGCAGCTTGTTCACCCTTCTCACTAACATTATAATATTCACAGATATGAGATTGAAGATGCTTTATTTCATGGACTATAGTATTGATGAATTGTTCCTTTGAATTAGCAATACCTATGCCCACAATGCTTTTCTTTTTATGAAAATATGTTTTAGTAAATCCTGTGTTATAGTTACCAAGCCACACATTGTAAATTACTGTAACTTTCCAATAACCTGCAATAGTAAAATCTTGCCTTATCATAGCATATCTTCCCAATCTATAGGAATACCTAAATAGCACATATCAGCATACCATCTATTGAAGACTATACCATCATAGCCATCAGGATCATCGATAACATCCCTGACATACATAGCTAAATGAGGTTCGTCAACAATACTTGAGCCTAAGAAATCAGCTTTACACATATTAGCTATATAAGTACTGTCATACAATTGGTCATTCATCAATTTAATTCCATAGCTGTCAAATATTGACTTAACTTGCTCCTTTGTGTAAGGATTAATGGATTCCTTCTTGCCTTTAGTGTCCTTTTTATACATCTTACTTAAAGCAAATTCAAGAAGTTTTCTATTAAAGTGAGGACCATTATGACGTAAATACATTATCATAGATTCAGGCATATCATCAAACTGTGTTAAGTTAACTCTTTCCATAGTTTCTAAAAATTTTAGGGGGAGTAGCCCTCCCCCTATAGTTAATTACATACGACGATAGCCATATCTACTTCTCATAGAGGTATTGTTTCTGTAGTTACCTCTCTCTTGATAATAGTCTTCATCCTCATAATCCTCATGCTCTGCTTCCTCAAGGCACTCAATAAGTTCCTCAACATAGTCTTGCATTTCTTTGGCTTTCTTAAGCATGTGACTCTTATCCTTCTTAGTTCTAAATGAAAGTACAACCATAATTATTCTTTTTTAGATGTTTCTGTATTAGTCATTGATTTCAACATTTCCTTAAGTTCTGCCATTTGATCTTTTAAGTCCTGAATAACTTTGTCCTTTTCTTTAACTGCCCTAGTTGCAGGGTCTAATACCTGCAAAAGTTCTTCATAATTCTTTATAAGTTCCTTATGCCTATCTACGCTGTTAACAATATTTCTACTATTCTGTAGAGCAGTGCTGATATAAGAGTTCATTGATTCTTTACTATCAGCAAGAACAAAGCTATCAGGACCAAAGTTAGCTGTAGTATTGAAGCTTGGGACTTGTTTAAACTCCCTTTTTTCTCCATCAACTATAGCTGTTATATCTACAACAGTATCCATGTTTTGACCAAATACTGCATTCCTTGCTCTTGGTATACTCACATAGGTCACTGTACCAGTACTAAGTTTATTATTTTTGGAATCCAGCACATATATAATGCTGTTTTGACTTAAATTCAGAAACATAATTTGACAATTTAATTATTAAATTAACTGCATTAAATTAGAGTTTTTATCATACCAAATAAGGTATACACCAACTCCAGGTAAATCAGTTCCCACAGCAGCTTCACTAGCTACTTTGGTCAAAGCTTGAGTAAAGTTATTACTTGTGAAGACTATTGGTAGTGCAGCACCTGCAGCAGGTATCTCAGTATTAAGCCTGAAAGCCACAACACCATTAGTACTCAATGCTCTGAACACTCTATTAGGAAGAGTTATGGAAACATTATCCGTATTAACTGTAACAGCAGAACTCTCTATCATAGGAATCCCAAATCTGTTGGCAAAGTTAAATGGGTAATTAGTAGTAGCACCAAACATACTTTACTCCTTTCTTTAATTAGTTCCAGAAATTAGTCTGACCATAGCCATAACCTATATAAGGAGTGGCATTAGCTGCTATGATATTTGGCCATTGAACTGGTACAGTGTTAGGTTGTTTTGCAGCAATGGCATTAAGTCTGTCATTCAAGGTGTTGAATGCAGCATTGAAAGCTTCAGTCTGCTTGTCATTGCTTATCTGACCTCTGAGCTGTGTAATAATGTCACCTTGAGTGTCAATCTTATTCTGCAATTCTCTTTCCTTGAGGTCACAGAATTCTTTTGTAATAAGAGTATTCTGACCTGCAATAGCATTAAGAATGCTGTTGGTATTTCTATCTGCCTGAGAACCTAACTGATTAGTTTGCTGACATACTGCAAGTTGATCAGCTGCTTCAGCTTGTGCTGCCTGTAAGGTAGATGCAGCATGATTAGCTGCCATCTGTGACTGCAATGCATTAGTCTGGTTTGCAATAGCAAGTCTGTTCTCACAGCAACATTGACACAGTTGCTGGCTTAATGCAGCATTACCACTCTGAATAGCATTCTGTATTTGCAGTGCACTCATGCCTGTCTGAGCAGTCACTTCCTGAATGCTTGCCTGAATAGTGCTTAACACACTTCTTACAGCCTCAACACTGGTATGAGTAATCTGAGAAAGCTGACCAAGAGCATCAGCTCTACCATTGATACCTTGCATAATAAGGTCTGTACCATTGACATTGTTAAGGTCATTGCCCCAACCATTTCTACCATAGATTAACCAAAGGAAGAGAATCCACATCCAGTTTCCTCCTCCAAATCCTCCTCCATTGTTGAGAGCTAACATAAGATTAGGATCAATTGAACTGTTTCCACCATTAGGAAACATGAAAACTTTGCTGTCGTCCATAAATAAATAAAATTAAAAAGTTTACAATAGAGTGTCTAATAGCTATTGACGCAGCAAAATTACAAACAAAAAAGGTGGTATCTCAACGATACCACCCAACAATACTAACCATCTTTAAATCAATCAATTATGTACGGCAAGATATTTCACAATATCTGATTTTCGCCAAAATAGTTCCTTAAAACCTGTTTGTTTTAAGCCTCTAGGCAGTTCACCTTCTCGGACTAATTTATCAAATGCTGACCTGCCTATATTCAACATTTGACAAGCTTGGTACTTACTTAGCTTGGCCTCAGTAACATCAGTAAGTACACCTATTATCTTTCTTTCGTCTTCTTCAGTTATATTGGAATTACCTGTATCAATATCATTAATTGCTTTACTTAGTAAGTTTCTTATGATGTTTAACATGTATATATAATATTGTAAATAAAGTAATACCTGCAATAAGTAAATATAAAATTAATAAATTAAAGTCTGATAGAGGTATTCCTACATAATAATCTAAAGTATTTAGACCATTTATAATAAGAATATAATACAATAACATTCTATACCATAGACAAAATTTAAATACATAGGAAGCAATAAATATAAATATCCATGAAGTCATTGAAGTACTACATATATAACTTAATACTTGTAAGTCTATATCAAAGTATCCTGCAATAGTATTTAAAAAGCACCCTAATGCATTTATTATAGGAGTAAACTTCAGTATAATTAAAAATAATTTATGACGCTTTTTGTTTAAGTTTTCCTCCTTTACCATATCTGCCTTTCTTTAAACCTGCTTTGGCCATAAAAGGTTTAGCTCTTCCCATACTTAACTCCTCTTTTAAATGGTTTTCTTTTTCTCATTTACTGACCATTTTATCACTAATAAAATTAGCCATTATATTTCTCAGAAAATCACCTACATTATCATGATGAAGATGATTGCCGAGGGAATTGATAAATTCAATAATTTCCCTCAGCATCCTGTTATTTTCTTTTAAATAATACAGTATCTCATCTTCTTTCATACAGTAAGCGTAATTCTCATTTGCAAATATAAACAAATTATTTAATATTGCAAAGAGTTTAATGAAAATTTTATTTTTCAGCAGGAGATTTTTTCTTTTTGGTAGTTGTAGTAGTAGTCTCCTTTGCTGTACTCTTTTCATTAGTGATGTATTCCATAAGGAATTTAACATCATCCTCAAGCTTCTTGATTCTTGCTTTTTGAATACTATCAAAAATTTCTTTTCTATTATACATAATATTATAGTTTTAAAAATTAATTTTTTAATTATATTATTTAAGATATGGACTATCAGGTACAAACTTTCTTAAAAAATCTTCAACAGTAAGACCTGCTGCTTCAAATATATCTTTATAAGATACATTATAAATAGAAGTCCAAGCTTGTTCTCTGTCAGAATTTCCATTAGTTACTTGTGATGCACCAACTTTAGAGTTCATTGTAATTAAATTTATATTTCCACCTACCCCTAATGCAGCACAACCTATAAGTAATACAGGAGTCGGAGCACTACCATTTGAATTTTCCGTAACAAATGTATTTATAAAAACATTAGCTTTTCCTCCTGCATCGCCTGGAGTTATATTACTTCCATATTTAGATTCAAATTTTATAATTTTAACTTCATTATATATTATTTTAACTAAATTACTTGCATATTTTATAAATAAATCTGGAGAAGATGATCCTTCAAATACTAATGTAGGAATATCTTGTTTAGAAATTTCTTCCAACTTTTTAATTTTATCTTTTTGAACACTATCAAATACTTCTCTTTTATTAAGCATGTTATTTAAATTTTAAAAGTTAATAATTAATTATTTCTTCACTATTTTCAAACGGTGCAAACCCATCCATCTCCTGCTCATGGATTGCATCAATCTGCTCCTTGAAATCCAAGTACTCCTTGTGGGTTATCTGCTTCCAATTTGCCTTGTTGTCGTTGACACCCAATGCCACCTCCTTTGCGAACACCCTCTCCATGAGTGGGGTGTCCTTGGCTTGCGTCAGCCAGTAGTTGTCCTTCGCCTGTAATTTTTCCATTTATGTTTGTTTTTTAAAGATTAAATTCGTAAATTTGTACTATCATACAATCTGAAATTTTTTACAACAAATGTTCAGCCATCCCACTTGTGAAAGTCGGGTGGCTTTTTGTTTTAAGGGTGGGTCAATGTGTAGCCTTTAGCGGTTATTTGCTCAATCTCTGATGCCGTCAGTTGGTTGTAGGAATTGGCACTTAAAGTGATTGTGCAGGTAGTGCCAGCAGTGCCAAGTCCATCGGGGTCATTAACCCTGTCGTATGAGTATGTGAGCAACGAATCCACCAATGATTGTCTGGCATCGGGATGCTTGTCATTAGAAATACCCCAATTTGCAAGAACATTTTGCAAAGGCCAAGTCACCACACTCCAAGAGCCAAATCCCTTGATGAGCAAATAGCGGAGGCTGATGCAAGTTTGAAAAATGTTAGCACTAAAACCACTGCCACCCCACCTGTACATATTCAGTTCTTCAATTCTTTCCAAGGAATAGCATCCACTGAACGCATTTGTTTTTTCAGATGTCCTTATGAGTTCATCAGTTGTGGCAATCCTTCCGATGTATTCAAGGGCATAGCAGTTCTCAAAGGCACGAGCCACATTGCTCACATTCATCTTGATGTCACCTACCCTTTTCAAACTCCAGCAGTTACGGAACATATAAGTCAACGCTGTCGTAAAACCTTCTTTTTCAAAGTCTTGAACCGAAATAAGATTATGGCATCCCTCAAAGCAACTATTACCGCTGCCATTGAAATTCTCAAGGCTGATTTCAGGGGAATACACCAAATCCTCATTGTAATAAAAAAGTCTATTTAGACTTGTCGGTGGATTGTCATTATACCTCTCATAAATCTCCTTTGCATATTTATATCCATCCTCATCAATAGGCAGTGTAGCACCATGGTCAAGGATGTTATAGCCAAGGTCACTGATACTTTGCAAGCCTATGGCATTCTTAACAAAGTCCACCTCCTTCTCACGCACTCCATAGAAATTGTCAACCTCAACCTCACCATTGATAATCTTCTGGGCAAGGGCATAGAGTTCGGCAAAGTCAGAGGAAGTGTGGACGAATACCTTGTCAAACCTCACACGGGTGTTCTCTTCGGTGGATATGTTGTACCAATAAGCGCCAAAATATGTACCTGCGTTAGTAACATTCCTATAAATTCTATAAGTGTATTGGTAAGTTCCTGGTGTGAATACTCCAGTCTGCGTATAAACAGTAGTACCAATACCAGTTGAACCATTAGTTGCCATAGTGCCACTTGATGCGGAATCCTCATAAACATAATACTTGAAAAGAACAAGAACAAATTGCCCACCATTCATTGCAGTAAGGTTGGCTGTTCCATCCACTGCGAATTGTGTGACCCACCCATTATTCGCACTACCTGTCTTCTTGAATGTGGATTCAAGGGGCAAGATTTGCGTTATTCTCCGCATTGCATACTCATTATACCAATCCCCACCTTTAGCAACCATCTTCCTCGCATCATGAGCCATATATGCAAGGTGTCCGTGGGCAGAGGCATAGTGGTAGCAATCCCTATAAAGCACATCCTGAATGTAGCAATATCCATCGCAAGGAGCAGTCCAAACTCCGTCAAACCTTCGGTCATTGTAGAGTGCCTTGACCACACGATTCTCGTCAGTAAAGATAAGACCAAACAATGCAGGGGAGTAAGTGTCAAGCAACACCTTGTCACCCTCCTTGACATTGAGGCGAACACCACGGCAACCATACCTCACACCATTGCCCCATTCACCGATTGTGCTTCCAACGGCATAGGTGGTGCTCGTCAGTATCTTGTCATCCTCCCAAGATGCAATCAGATAGCCAGTCCTCACCACATCTTCCTTGGCCTCCTCTACCTTTCCATCTAAAGCCTCAATGGCACTCTGAACGTCACCACTGCCCAAGTCAGGAGTATTCGTAAGGTCGTAGGTGATGTCCTCCGCATCAGTTGGCAGAACCAAGTCAAGGGTGTCAGAGCTCACCCAAGCATTATTGACATACCACCACAGCTTTATCTTACCAGCATCAGCACCAGTCTTGATTGGCTGAATGTAAATGGTGTCACGGTTTCCGTCAAACTGAGGGTCAGCGGCAGGGCTTGGCACAACAGCAGGCAGATAGGCAAAAGGTGCATCAGCACTCACCTGATTGCTTCTGCCATACACCTGACCTCCAACAATAATATTATGAGTATCACTTGTATAATAAATACAGTTGGGATAAGTCACAGACAAGACCAAAGCCTGAGCTTCAGTCTTGTCTTTAATCAGTAGCCTGTCCCTTATACCTTGGGCAAGCGAAGTAAGTCTTTCTTTATCAGCGTAAGCCATAATCTTTACATTTTAATTTCACACTTCCATTATCTCTCCAATATGAAATCAATCAGAAGCCAAACACATCCTTAACAATGCTTGCAACCTCATCCTTAGTGAGTACATCAGTCTTGGCAACAAAGTTGTCAGTGGTGAATTTAGTGTCACCAATCTGCTCCCAATGACATTCACCTGTGCTCTCATTGGTAACTATGAGAATATATTCCTTATAAGCATCAGGTTCAGAGCCAGTGTTTGAAACCAGTGCTATGTACTTCTTATAAGCAGCATAGAAATCAGCCCAGCTTTCAGAAGGACCCTTGGCAGGTAAATCTATGAATATCTTGTACTCCCTACCACTGATGTCAGATACAGCAGAAGCAATCTCAGCAGTAACTTCAGTCTTGGTTGAGTAGTTGGTATCAATATAGCTTGCAGAGTAAGGATAGTATTCATTAACGCGACTTGCAGTAGCCTTTTCATTATATATATTGGTGCGCACCCAACCAACATTATCCCTATCTAAGAACAGAGGAAGGTCCAAAGTAGTAGTTCCTGCTATAGTTGCTGGATTTTCAGTCTTCACACCGCCAATCTCACTTGTAGATGCTGCTTTTAAATAGACACCATTAGAGTCAACACCAATACCTGAATTTGATTTAGGATGTACTGATACACCATTGCTATCAACAGTGATACCATCGTAAGCATCAATTTCAAAAAGTCCAGTTTTATCATTATAATATATCCCATTTCCTTTAGGGAAATTAGACCAATCTACAAAAAGACCATTACTACCATTTGCAATGGAATTGTCCCCTAGCTTAACAAACAATCCACCATTGTCAGCATCAAGACCTGAAGAGTATATTGTATGTCCACTTTCTGTAGTATTCTTAAGCTTTAATCCAATAGTCTTATTGTTACCACTTGTATCAACAGTAATAGGACTAGAAGGGAGAATGTTAGGAGCAATAGCCTTAGCATTAACTTTAAGCCTGTTTTGATCGTCAAGTTTAATTGTAATATTATCATAAAGCACATTCAGCTTGCCATAAGCAGCTGTATCTGCGGAATCAATGCCTATAGAAAGAGCTTTACCAGTATTTATTTTAAGACCGCTGGCATAGGTGGCGCTGTCTTCTGGAATAATAAGACCTGATTCATTTACATTGTCATTTTTCTTTGTATAAAGCATCAAGTTTAATTTCCCTGCACCATGCCATAATCCAGCACCTGCCAAATCTCCTGCAATAGCTGGAATATTAAGTCCAAGTTTAGAAGCAGTAGATTTACCAGCACTCCAATAAAAATATTTAGTGGTAATATCGTCATCCTTACCTTTCACAATCTGCCTTAAGCTTGCCATGCCCAAGCCATAAAGAAAGCCGTCACCATCAAGATAGTGCTTGTCTGAATAGAGTGAAGGAGCAGCACCACTTGTACCATAGTTGTTACTGTCATCGTAGTTGTTGACAGGTATTGTTTTTGTTGCCATAATTCTATATAATTTAATCAGTTGTTAAAATCCAAAAACATCAGCAATGATATGGTTTATCTCCCAGTAGGTGAGGTAATCTACATTTGTTCCCTCGATATTTATTTCCTTTTTACTATCATCTTCTGATGTAAAAGTTACTTTAGTGTTACTATTTTCTTTTTCTGCTTTTATATCTGTTATTACATACTTTGATAACTTCTCCCTACTTTTGGTGTAGGTAGCATCAGTAACAGTTACAGGATAAACTATATCATTGCTTTTAGGAGCTTTTTCTAAATTAGATTCCCTAAGACGTTCTATCTTTCCCATAGTATAAATTATTTAGGTGTTGATGAACTTCTTTTTATTTTAATTTGCTCTCTTTTAATAGAAGCATCTGTATTTGCTTTTTGCTTATCAAAGTCTAATCTATCTCTCTCTAATTGTAATTTAGCATCAAATTGCCTCATTGATTCAAGCAACTTATCTCTAGCTTCAGGAGAATATTCAGGCTCTTCCACAATACTATTTTCTTTTGATGCTGCATTAATATTAGCAATAAGCACTCTAGTTTCATTATCTCTAGCATTGAGATTATCCTGCATCTGCATTTCAGCTTGCTTTTGTTGCATTTGCATTTGTGCAATTTGTTGTTGCTGTTCAAGTTGTTGTTGTTGTGCTTGTTGCTGTCTTTCCATAAGTTCTTTCTCATTAGTTTCAATGAGTCTTTGTTTTTCAGAAAGAGATGCAGAACTATACAACTTCAATAATGTAGAAAAAGAGATAGCTTGGTTTTGTAGAGCTGCTTGAGCTAATGTTTCCATTTTTTGACTTAACTCTTGTGCTCCATTGCTATTATCTACAATTAAACCATAGTCACATTCAGCAAACTCGTCACCATCAACATCAGTAATCATAAGAGAGCCATCAGACATAATATACTGAAACTTCTCTTTCTTTCCTTTTAATGCTATTTTTGCAGTTTCAAGGAAACACTCTAAAGCTCTCTTTTTAACATCATCATGTCTGGCAAATAACCATTCAGTAATATGAGAAGACTGCAAAGTGGCTCTTTCAACACCACCCACAGTTTCCCTATTACTAATTTGTCCTTCTCTTTGTCTTGTGATGCCTACTACTTCAGCAAGCACCATTCTAATATATTCAAGAGTATTTATATATTGTTGAATTATTCCTCCAAGTTCTGCATCAATAACTCCAGAAGTATTATTATTCAAAGCTCCAGCTATTTTACCTACTCCTGCACCATAGTTACCTTCTTTAAAAGAATCTACTACAGCTAAATTATTATGTTTGGCATAATACATCCATTTATCAATAGTCCAATCTTTAGGTACTTTAGCCAAATCTAATTGAATAATCTTTCCCCAGTTTTTAGCCATTAGCTTATTTAGTCTATCATGTACAGCATCATATAAATAGTTATATGGCTTCATCATATCTACCATAGAGAATGGCTTGTCATTATTTAAATTGTATATAGATCCTACTATACCAAAATGACATCTACTTGGATTAGAAAGTCTGTTATATTGCACTATTCTAGGTCTCATATTTACATAAACCTCTTCTCCTATTTTAGTGCCTTCCCAAGCTTCATTAATGTAATATATAAATTCTTCCTCTCCTAAATTCTCATCTATTACATAAGAATCAGGATAAAAGTTAAATTGCTCTTCTCCAGTTTCAGGGTCATAAGATTTTACTTTCTTAATCCTTCTTCTTGATTTCCAATACATCCTAAGAACTCTAACATTGCCATTAGTGTCAAAAGGCAAAAGCTCATTAGTTGAACCATCAAACATTCCAAAAGGATTAAAATAGAATTCATCATTTTCAAAAACATCATCAATCATGTGCTTTTGAACAAATGCCAATCTATCATCTCTTTCTCCTACTTCATTTATACCTGCCTGCCCTAAATTATCATTAGGTGCATTCTCTATATATTCTATATCTTTTTTGCTAAGTACATCATAAAAAGTATCAATAACTTTGCCTGGACTCCAGTAATCTTCCATTATAATAATATCAGCATCTTCCACTTTATTAGAGTATCCTGATTTAAATATCCTTATCTTTAATGGATCTACTCTTTCAATTACAGGCTCTCCTCCTCTAATATCACATTGATAAATTTCCTCACCAATGGCCATAGCATCCATAAAACCATCATTAAACATTAAAGGCATATTATATTCTTTAATATAATGATTTAAGATGTTATTAGCTCTTATTTCACGCATGTCTTGCCATTCATATGTGAAATAATCACTGAGCTTATTTATCTCTTGTTGATATTGCTCATCACTCTGTGATTGGTCTGCAACTAATTGTTGTAGTCCTTGATATATTAAATCTCTTTTAGTTTCCTCTTTCTCACTTAAAGCATTAGGATTTGTAATAACAACCCTAAAATCAAATAATCTTGCAGATTCTTCACCCCTCAATACATTCAGCTTACTGTTCATTATTGGATAATGCTGAATACTATCAGTGGTATATTTTTCTCTTAATTGTTCAGGATTTATGGTTCTTTCCAAATCCTGCATATGCAGTTTACCATTCAGCAAATCATAATTTATTTTCTTATGAATTACTGAATTTCTTACAGGACTATAGTTGAAGAATGTCTTAGAGTCTGCCCAATCTAAATGTGTCTTTCTCCACTTCTTTGTCTTCTTAGACATTGGTAGTTGTTGTGGAGGTAATTTAACATTATCATAACTCATAATACCATGTATTTTGTGCAAATATAAATAAAAAGTTTATAGTTACCAACTATCAAATTAAATTATTTATATTTATATATTTCTTTCATTCCTAAAGTCATAATTTCTTGTAAAATAATCATCATTACCTAAATATGATTTGTTGTATTTAGTGAGCCTGCTTTGTGATAAATCACCATTATAGAGAATCATTTTTTCTTCTCTATATAGCATTACCATACCTAAACATCTTATTCTATCCACATTTATTTCAGGACTAAAAGCAATTAACTCTTCAATAAGTGCCCTATTTCTTAAAAAATAAAGATTAGAAACTTGTATTTCTTTTTCTTCATTACCTTCTTTTACTACAGTATTTACAGGCTTCAATAACCAATCTCTAATAAGACCATTTGCATAATTATTGATAGCTGCAGTAGCATTGACTCCTTTTTGATTACTGCCAAAAGAAGAATATTTAATTAATTGTTTATCTCTTAAATATTCAGGAGTATCAGCCAATAAATGAGTACAATTCATCTTACTAAAGTAAGCATAAGTGCCTTTTTTATTGCTTTCATATAGACAGCGGGCATTATAGAATAAACAAAGTAATCTAAGTATTTCAAAGTTATCATCAGCAAATGCTTGTCTTCCAGTATATTCTGCAACTATTTTATCTGTGAATAAATCCAATACTATAGTAGAAGAAAGTGATGAACTTTCTGCTTGGTCATTATCTACAGGGTCATGTCCTATTATATATCTACCTTCATATACTTTACCATTATTATCTCTTTCAGGCATTTGAAATATTTCAATAGCTCCTTTAGTAGTATTATCAACACCAAAATTTCTTATAGGCACATCATCTGATGGAGTAAATTTGACTTGGTTATATTTATTGTCAAAATATAAATTACCAACATAAACATCATCAAACGCATGAACATCAGTATCTAATTGAGAAAGTCTTTCTGTCAAAGCTGTTATAGGGAAGAAGGCAGATTTTACTTTTATAATAGCTTCTGCAGGAGTAATAGGCATCTCAGCAATAACCCTTATTACTGAATTAGGATCTGTTGAATATTTAGCTTTATACCTATTTAACAGTATTCTTATCAAAGCTCCTGTAACATCAGATACTCCATCTTTATTATAGTATCCTTTTCTATTCATAAATGCAGGAAAGAAATAACCAAAAGTATCTTTACCTTGCCTTGGTTTGTCATACACATTTGGAATACCTAAAATGTTATATCCTGAAGGACTATATAATAAAGTTTTTGCAGATTCAAAGTCTGAAGCATCTTCAGCAGAAGTACCTACAAGATATATTAAACCAAAGGTATAATCACCTTCTTCAACACCATATCTCACAGTATCATATACAGACAATAAATTAGGGAAAGAACCCATCTCTTCAAACAGAATATAACCACGCTTACCACGAAGTTTACCTTCATCATCTTTTGAAGAAACCCCCATAACTGTATTTAATTGTCCTTTATTTCTACCATTAGAATCCATATATCCTGATTGCCAAAACATGCCTGGAAGAGAAGAACTTAATCTACGTTTGCTAAATTCCATATTTTCTTCTACAAAGTCTATCATTGGCACGAACTTGGATAATGTCCCATCTTTGGCTGCAAGGTATTCTTTTTGATAAGCTGTTAATATAGTAGTGGTTTTGTTCTTGACTTCATTATTTTCTCCTAATATAAAATTATGAGCCATTATACTACCTAAAGAGTATGATTTACCACAACCACGCCTAGCTAATTCTATAGCATGTTTTCCTGCCTTTCTTGCTTGGTCCAAATAATGAAACCTAAGATATATACCTTCCCACACTTCTGGAAATCCTTGAATACGACTAGCCATTCTTGAGTTTGAATCTTCACTTGTAGCAGTAAGCATTATAGGGCAATAGTTAAGGAAAAAGTACATATATCCAGTAACCCATTCACCATCACTTTCTCTCACATAACCTTCTCTACATCTTCTTTTTTCTTCATGAAACCATTTAGCATACTCACTATTTGGATTAGTATTTACTCTTAAGAAAGTATAACATCCATGCTCTTGATAGTGTAAAGCAGAAGGTCTAAAGTAGTCCATATTCTCTAATATGTGAGGATGACTTAAGTCCACTATTATCTTACCCTCTTTATCTCTTGGTAAATCTTTAGCTCTTTTTCTATTAGGATCTATAAGTATTTTTATATATTCTACAGAGTCTATAAAATCAATAAGCTGTTCTGCCACTTCCTCAGGTAGTGACAGTAACAGCTTTTTATCAATAGGTGTTTGAAATTCATTAGTTGCTATACTGTAGAAATCATCTAATTCTTGAATCATTTGACCAGTATTTTATAAAATCAATTAAAGCATTTTTTTGACATTGTTCTATTAAAGCATCTTCATGTCCACTAGGAATACTTGTTGTGTACTCTTTATCTATAATAAGAGCACTGTCATTTCCTTCTACTCTATATATTTTAGTAGTTGCTGTTTTAACAGGACCAAATTTTTGTTCCCATTTTGATGTTCCTATAAAATGAACATTATCTTTTAATGTTTTATTAAAACATTCTAATATTTCATTAAACTTCATCTTCAAAAGCTCCTTTACTTTGTGAACCTCTAGCTCTTGCTTCAGCAATAATATCCTTGCTTAGTGTTCTTTCTGCAGCATCCAAATCTTTAACTAAAGCAGGTATTTGTTTAATAGTTTGAGTTATAGAACTTAAGGTATGCACAGGTTTATTTTTATCATCTCTTTCATCAAGATTAATGTTTCTCAAAAGTTGTCTTAACTTATCTACAGCAACTCTTGTATCTTCCAACAATCCAGCAGATGCTGGTTTAAAGCTACAATAAAAATCTAAAGCTCTTTTCACAGCATCATCAGGTTTCCAATCTTTAGGCATTCCCTCTCCTTTTATTATCTCAGCTAATCTTACTTCTTTATCAATAAGGTACTGATAATCACTTCTAGGATCTCCCATAAAATAAATAAAGGCAAGCTCCTGCTTTGCCTTTATCTTATCTTTGGATTTATCTCTATCCCATAAAGCTTTAAAAGGAGCTAACATAAGTGCTTCTGGTTCTACACTTACATTGTAACCTTCATAAGTAAATAACTTTATCATACAATAATATCATTATTAGGTACTATTAATGCAGGCTCTTCATCAAGCTCTTCTTCAGACTCTAAAATGACATAATTAATATCATTATCCTGTAAAAGTAAATACTCTTCATGATCCAACATTACAGTAGGAAAGTTATATCTTATAACAGGATTATCTGTAATAACACCATCTTTTAAAGAGCCTTCTTGGTGCTTCATCACAGCATATCTTTTTGGATTTATGCTTACTACATCACCCTCTTTAATATTTCTTACTAAGTTACCTACAGCTACTACAGTCTGATATTCTTTCAATGCTCCTTCCATTTTATGAGTATCTAAAATAGAGCTACCTCCAATAGTTTGAGATTTCTCATATTTATCTGCAGTAAGAACTACATAAGAATTAAGTGGTTTTATCTTTTTTATATTTAACATAGTCTTCTAGATTATAATATTTTCCTTTTAAATTATCTTTGTATCTTTGCTTTAGATTACTCCATTTAGTATAAGTTACTCCTAATTTGCCTAAATGTGGAATATTGAAGTTTCTTTTTATTTTGTTAAATTCTTCTTCTGTGTATTCCTCATTCAGTGATAATTTTTCTATAGTTGATTTAATAAATTTCCAATAGCTTTTATATAATTCAGTAACAGCTTTAGGAGATATTTTAAGTTCATAACTTAATCTATTTATTGTTTCCTTCATCTAAATCAAAGTAAAGAAGCAATTGAAAGCTTTTATCATTTTTATTTATTCCTTTTGGTATAAATTTAGGATTTAGTTTACCATCTACTACTACATTGTTTTTTCTAAGTTTTCCCATAATAACTTGAAAGTGAGGAACTGAAATTTCACATTCTTTTCTTACCAATTGTTTGGATTCCTCATTCATTGTTATTTTATCTAGTAGCTCTGGATCACTTATAACATCACTAAGTTCAAACCTTCTTTTAAGAAAGGCCGCTGTAATATCCATTTCCCTCGAAGTTAAGTTATGGAAAGGGGATAAGAATTCCAGCCAATATCTAAAAAATGTCTTTGACAGAGATGAGGGTATTCTAATAATATTATTTACCCTTATATTTCCCATGATGACATTATTTTTTAGCAGGTTCTTCTTGTTCTTGTGGAGTTAAAATGCTTTCAATCATTTTAATATTGGAAACATTAAATTCATCACTAAACAATTCTTTATTTTTTGCAATCTCCATTCTAAATTGAAGCTGAGTAAATATATTATCCATATTAATTTGTCTTAGTCTCATTTCCAACTGCTTATTGGCAGCTACTACAGTATTGAGTTGTTCAGATAATTGTTTAGCTACATTTTCCAACTCTTCATAAGACAACTTCTTAGGTTGTGTTTGTACTTTCTTCTCTTCCATAATTTTATTTATTTAAAAAAGTTAAACCATATTTATTTTTATAGTATCTTTCCCATTCATGTATTTGACATACTCCTACATCAGTAGAGTTGCAATCATCACAAAAACACACTTCCATTTTAGGAATATTCATTATTTTTAAAGAAAGACATTGCTTGCAATAATACACAGGTTCAGCATTAAAGTCTTCTATAGAAGTATCTGTTTTGTTCATTGTTATGAATGCTTACTTTATATATACAGCAACATACTCTCCTTTAGTATTGCAAAATATTTGTATTATATTTTCTTTTGTCAGTTTTTCTTCATTAAGACTGGCAATAAGAGCAGCTAAAGTTGGAGCGTTTATTGCTTCTATGTAATTAATATGTTTGCTCATAATTATATCTATATTGCAAAGATAAATATTTTATTTATACCAAACAAATAAAATATAAAAAATTTAAATATTTTTTATAAAAATATGCAAATAATTAGAATTTGTATTAATTGTCCCACTATACCTCCTAGTATAGTAGCCAACCAATCTAACCAATCAAACTTGTTTCCATAAGAAACATCCTTAAACTCTAAAGCAAATGCCACACCTATTACACAAAGTATAGTAAGAAATACTCCAATAGGTATGGCATATAAAAAATGCTTTGGTCTATTACTTTCAGTAATCCAACTCATATTTATTTTTTAATACTGTCAAAATACTTTAAACATCCCTTCAACATAATATCAGTAAGTACATCCTTACCATGTGCTGATTCAAGGTATTCAACATCTGTCTTATTATCCATAAACAGATTCTCAACAAGTACTGCAGGACAGTTGGTTTTATATATTACTGTGAAATTACTTTCCCAGTCTTTATCACCATCAGACCAATCATACCTTATCTTATTTTTAGCTTTATAAAGCTCATCTTTAAGTAATGTTTTCTCAGCTTCTTCATACATACATTCAGCTAACTTATCTGAGTTAGTCTTACCTTTGGTAGTCCAAGCTGACCAACCTGTAGCATTCATCCAACTACCATTACCAGCAGCATTGACATGCACACTAACAAACACACAATTTGATGCACCATACTGCTGTATGTATTTATTAGCCCTAGCAGCTCTAGTAGATAAGCCAATATCAACATTATCTTCAGGTACTAACAGAATAGGCACTACATCAGGATATGCCTTACATTTAGTTGCAAGCATCTTAGCTGCTTCTCTATTCCATTTCCACTCATAAAGTATGCTTCCATCATCCTTTTTAGGACTTCTTTTTCCTGGTGTTGTGGAAGCATGTCCATTGTCTATTAATATATATTTCTTCATAATTATTGATTATTATTATTGTTCATTAAATATTGCCATACATAAGAATATCAGGGTTATCATCAGTAATCTTTCCACCTTCAGCAAATATATTAGGCATATCATAAACATACTCTCCATTTACTTTTCCTTGCAGTTCATCTGAATAAGGAGTATCCATAAACATTGGAGTAATAGGAACTAAGGAATCTTTAGCTTTTTTAGGTTCTTCAAAAGTATAAGATTTAAGCTTTCTTTTAGTTCTATTACTCCTATAGTCATTATCATCTGATATAAATACAGGAACCTCTTTCTCTATAACTTCTGGCTCTGGTTTCTTAGTCTCAGGTGCAGTAATTGTTATATTATCCAAATCATAGTGCATACTGCCTGTATTATTAATATTGACAGCATCCCAATCAACAATACTTTCAGGATTACCATTATACCTTAAAGGATCAATAATCATTTGAGCATTACTTCTGTGCATATCAAATACACCTTGTTCTGTCAAACTTTTATTGTTATTTTTCTTAGGCCCTCCATCCTTAAATTTATGCGAGGCTTCCTCATATAATAATTTTATATCATCATAATTTCTTATCCCATTATCAATAGCCATCCTCATGACTTTTGACTTTTGAGCTAAAGATAAATCATTCCACATATTTTTTAAAATTTTTTATATAGTTATCTCCTGCAAATGTGAAATTTAATTATTACTTTCAATAGCCCCGGAGCTTGAATATCCCTCTAAAACTACATTTACCTGTGCCTTTTCTCAGATGTATTGGCTGTAGTAAGCTACCTTATATAATAATCAGTTTTGATAATATCGGAGAAAACCTCATTCCTATTTGGAATTACTAACCCGACTTCTGCCCCAGTACTTGGTTACCTCTTGGGGGATTATACTTACATCTAGTATATTATCAAGTGCAAATATAGATAATAAAAAAATTATATGCAAAAAAATAAATAAAAAAATTATAGAAGTAATAAAAAAATTTTTAAATTTTTTATTTTAAAATTTTTAAATTGATTTTTAATTAATGAGTGGAGGATATATACTAAAAATTAAAAATTTAAAAATTTTTTAAAAAATTAGAGGATTAATGAATGGGAGGTATAATCAACCAACTCCCCCCACGGCGCAAGCTTGTGGGGGTTCCTCCCCTCCCTGTGTTTTCTCTAATCACTTTTCTCTTTGCCTTTTCTTTGATAATTTATAAATTCATCTGC